>Ga0209415_10014243_pt1 | contig 13002 bp, 10 predicted proteins | sample PeaSoiSIISIP2007_FD_187696 | JGI IMG/M metagenome (GOLD analysis project Ga0209415, IMG submission 187696) | Peat soil microbial communities from Weissenstadt, Germany - SII-SIP-2007 (SPAdes) (version 2) | ecosystem: Environmental > Terrestrial > Soil > Wetlands > Peat | place: Germany...
ATCGTCGGTCGTCAGGCTGGCGTAGGGGGTGCCGCCGAGATTCCGGGCCTTCCGGGACCCGTTCGAGCTGCTGAACCAGAGGCGGTCCTCGAACAGCACCGCCCAGACCGGCATGACGTGGGGTCGACCGTCGGGCGTGACGGTGGCCAGCCAATAGTCGTGTGATTGGGTCAACCGCTCCTCCGCCCACGACCAAGGCAGCAGGCCGCTGCCTTCGGTCGGGCCGAGCGTCCCATAGCCGGGCATGAACGGCCGGGTCACCTCGGACGGATTCATCGGTTGGCCGGGCCTCGGGTCACGCCCGACGAATGTACCGGTCGGGTGTTCGGCCCGAGATCAGAGTTGGCGAGACGGCCGTCCGGACCGCGGGCACGATCCGGCCGTCAAGGGCGAAGATCGCCGCCGCCCCGCCCATGGTCGGGCCACGTGAAGGCCGCCGAACGTGCCGGCGCACCCCGAAGCTCAGTTGTCGCCGGAGGTGTCGGGACCCTTTAGATGCGCGTCGAAGAACTCGATGATCCTGCGACGGGCGTCTTGAGCCGATTCGTCGTGGTAACCGGACTTCAAGAGAAGCTTGCCGAACACCACCACGTAGATGGGCATCTTGTCGTTCAGCCGCCCGTGGTTGTTGAGGAACGAGTGTCCCGCTTCGGGGTACTCCTTCACGTCGTGCGCTACCCCGGCCTTCTCCAGCGCCGCCTCGAGCTTGGCCGCCGCTCCGCGCAGCGATCCGTCGCGGCCGCCGTAGGAGCCGACAACTGGACAGGCGCCGGAGAGGAAGGTCGGGTCATACGCGTACTTCGGTGCCGATCCGTAGTTCACGCTGGATGCGGAGAAGCCGTGGCCGGGCGCGAGGAGGAGTGCGAAACCCCCGCCCATGCAGAACCCGATCACGCCGATTCTGCCGGTGCAGTTCTCCTGGGCGGCCAGCCAATCCCGCACCGCGTCGATCTCCTCGAAAGAACGACCCTGGCGGGCCCGCAGGTCACGGAAGACCGCGCGGATGCAGGCCATCTGGCGGCCCCAAGCGAAGAGGTCTGGTGCCGCGACGGCGTACCCGGCGCCGGCCAACCATTCGGCCTGGGCTCGGAGGTCGTTCGTCATCCCGAGCGCGTCGTGGATCACGACGACGCCGGGGGCCCTGTCGCCGCCGGCCGGGTTGGCGACGTAGGTCGGAACCTCCCCATGCGGGGTGGGAATCATGACGGCAGGCATCGACCCTCGCTTTCTCTTGGGCCCCGGACCGGACTGGAGCGCACAGTATGGTCCGGCCCCTCCATTTGGCGCCTGGGAAAGGGGCCGTTGGCGCCGGGCCGAACGGCGCCGGGCCCCGTAGCATCGGGCCGTGGAGACTTGGGATGCCATCCGTGCCCGACGCAACGTCCGCGTCTACGACGATCGTCCGATCGCCGACGCCGACCTCGAGCGGATCCTGGAGGCCGGCCGCCGGGCGCCATCGGCGTCCAACCGCCAGCCGTGGGACTTCGTGGTCACGACCGACCGAGGCCAACTCGAAGAGCTGGCCACCGTCTGGCAGGGTGCCCGCCACCTGCCCGGCGCCGCGGCCGCGATCGTCCTCACGCTGAGGGAACCCGACCAGGAGCGCTACCGCCTGATGGACCAGTACGACCTCGGTCAGGCGACCATGGCGATGGCGCTTACGGCGGTGGACCTAGGGATCGGCAGCGGGCACTCGGCGATCGGCGACCAGGACGCCTGCCGGCGGATCCTCGCCATCCCGGCCGACCACATCTGCGCGTACATGCTGGCGCTCGGGTATCCCGGCGACCGGCCCTTGGCGCCCATCCGCAAGCCCAACCGCCGCCCCTACGACGACGTCGTCCACCGCGGCCGCTGGTAGCCGGCCCAGCGGGGACCGGCCCGGTAGGCGGGCGGCTAACCGGCCGCCTTGTCGGCCACCGATTCGACCTCGGCCACCTCGGCCGGTGACAAGCTCCACTCTCCGGCCGCCGCGTTCGCGCTGACCTGCTCGGGCTTCGTCGCCCCGGCGATCACCGAGCCGATGAAGGGCTTGGCAGCCAACCACGCGATGGCGAGCTCGAGGACGCTGTGCCCATGGTCCTTCGCCCAGGTGCTGAGCGCGTCGACGATGTCGAAGTTTGCGTCGGTGAGGCTCCCCTGAGCACGGTCTCCCCAACGCTGCATCCGGGTCCCCTCGGGCGGAGCCTCACCACGGATGTACTTGCCCGAGAGGAGCCCGCTCGCCAACGGGAAGTAGGGGAGGTAGCTGATGCCCAGCTTCTCGCACTCGGGGATCGCGTCGCTCTCGTCGTCGCGGTGTAAGAGGTTGTATTGGTTTTGGACGCTCACGAACTTTGGCGCACCATCTGCGACGGCCTGGTCAGCCTCGCGCAACATTTCGGCGGTGAAGTTCGAGCAGCCGATCTCGCGGACCTTGCCCTCCTTCACCAGCTCGCCCAACGCGCCGAGCGTCTCGGCGATGGGGGTCTCGGAGTCGGGCCGGTGGATCTGGTACAGGTCGATCCGGTCGGTGTCCAGCTTGCGGAGGCTGCGCTCGACGGCCTGCCCGATGTACGCGGCGCTGCCACCGCTCTTACCCTCGCCCATGGGGCTACCGAACTTCGTCGCGATCAGGATCTGGTCGCGACGGCCGTTGAGCGCCTTGCCGAGCCGTTCCTCGCTGGCCAGGTAGACGTCCGCGGTATCGAAGAAGTTGATCCCCACCTCGATGGCCCGGTCGACGACGGTGTCCACCGCGTCCTGTTCCATGGCGAACCCGAAGTTGTTCGTTCCCAACCCGACAACGGTGACGTCGAGACTTCCAAGCTTGTTTGTCTTCATGGTCCTTGGTCTATCACCCGGTTCGGCGGGCGGTCCCGAGCGACATCGCGGCCCCGGGTCGCCCGCGCGCGGTCGCCGGCGGCGTCTCGAGCACGTGGTGACGCCGACCGCTACACGGGCTTTCGGCCCCACGCGCTGATGAGCGGCGGCTGGGCCAGGTCCAGCCGCCCCGTGGCCACATTGGCCAGGTGGCGCTCGATCTCCTCGGGCGTGGCGATCGCGTGCTCGACGAGCTGGTCGCGGATCATCCGGATCGTCGTCTCCTCCAGCTCGACGGCGGCGGGGTGGCGGAGCGGCACGAACGCCTCGGCGGCGACGTCGGTCAGTCCCGCCTCGCGCAGGACCCGGGGCAGCGTCCGCCCGTACGCGAGGTCGACGCCCCGCTCGGCGAGCAGCGTCCGGAACCCCGTCCGAATCCGGTTGGCCAGCTCCTCGTCGGCCGTCGTCGGGTCGAGACAGCTCAGAGGCTGGAGGGCCGGATCGGCGTCCTCGACGAGCAGCCACCCGCCGGGTCGGATCGCCTCGGCCATCGAGCGGAGGGCGTCGTCGCGGGCGGGAACGTGGACCAGCACGAGCCGGGCGTGCACAAGGTCGAAGGTCTCGGTGGGCCGTGGGTCGGCACCCACGTCATGACGGCGGACCTCGACGTTGGGGGCCGAGGCGGCCTCGGCCGACGAGACGTCGATGTCGGTCGCCAGCACGTGGCCGCCCGGCCCCACCCGGGCGGCCAGCCACCGGATCACCGTCGTCCCGCCCGCACCCACCTCCCAGATCCGCCAGCCGGGCCGGAGCCCCAGCCGGTGCAGGTGGTCGAACGTCCACGGGTCGAAGATCGCCGCCAGGGCGCCCAGGCGTGCCCCGGCGTCGTTCCCCGGGTTGTCGAGGAGGTAGCCCCCTTCGGCCACGGTCAAGCAGGTTACCGGGCCGCCGCCGCCCGCCCAGGCGATTTCACAGGTGGCACACAGGGGGCGCACATCCACCCAGGAGCCGGCGGTGGCAACCTGAGGGTGAGGAGGGCGCCCCGATGATCACCGCCACCAGAAAGCAGCGGATCCTCGTGGTCGACGACGAACCGTCGATCGTGGACTCCGTCGCCACCTCCCTGCGCTACGAGGGTTTCGACGTCGAACAGGCCAGCAACGGGCGCCACGCGCTCCAGGCGGCCCAGGAGCGGACCCCCGACCTCATCGTGCTCGACGTGATGCTGCCGGACCTCGACGGGCTCGAAGTGACCCGGCGCCTCCGCAGCGATGGGTTGCGGGTGCCGGTGCTCTTCCTCACCGCGCGCGACGCCCTCGAGGACAAGGTCGCCGGGCTGACGGTGGGCGGCGACGACTACGTGACCAAGCCCTTCGCACTGGTCGAGGTAATCGCCCGGGTCCACGCCATCTTGCGCCGGTCGGGTGTCGAGCCCGAAGAGGACGGCATCCTGCGGTTCGCCGACCTCGAGCTCGACGAGAACTCCCACGAGGTGACTCGGGCCGGCCACCCCATCCGGCTCACCGCCACCGAGTTCAACCTGCTCCGCTACTTCCTCCTCAACCCGCGCCGGGTCCTGTCCAAGTCCCAGATCCTCGACCACGTCTGGCACTACGACTTCGGCGGGGACGGCAACGTCGTCGAGACCTACGTGAGCTACCTGCGCAAGAAGACCAACCGTTACGGGTCGCCCTTGATCCACACGATCCGCCTGGTCGGCTACGCGTTGCGCGAGCTCGACGGCGGGTCCGGATAGGTGTCGCTCCGGGCCCGCCTCCTCCTCGCGGTGGGGGCGGTAGCGATCGCCGCCCTCGCCGTCGCCGATGTCGCCATCTACTCGGCTCTGCACGGGTCGTTGTTCAACAAGGTCGACCAGTCCCTGCAGCAGGCCGCGGCGTTCTTCGTCCGACCGGCCCAGCAGGACCAGTCCCTGACCTGTCCTCTGCAACCGGGCTCGAGCTCGCCCACCGGCTCGGACGGTGCCGGCGCCGCGGCGTTCTTCAACCAGAGCGGCCACCCGCCCGGGCCGGGCTTCCCGGCGCCCTTCGTGTCGAGCTACTTCGTGGCTCTGGGCGCAGCCGGCTCGTCGGTGAGCGCCGCCGGCGAGTGCCCGGCGTATGTCGGTGGGCACACCTACACCCCGCGGCTGCCGGCCAGGTTCACCGGCTTCTCGGCCGGCCCGGGCGGCACCCAGGTGACCTACTTCACCGCTCCCCCGGACGAGAAGGGCGGCCCCGACTTCCAGGTGCGCGTGGCGGTGCTCCCCAACCGCCGAGAGCTGATCGTGGGCGCACCGGTCAACGACACCGAGAGCACGCTGCATCGGCTGCTCCTCATCGAGCTGGGGGTGAGCGCGATCGCGGTCGTGTTCGCGCTGGCGGCGGGCTGGTGGCTTGTTCGCCTGGGCCTTCGCCCGCTGACCGAGGTCGAGCGGACCGCCGAGAACATCGCCGCCGGGGACCTGCGCCACCGGGTGCCCGACGAGAACGACCGGACCGAGGTGGGCCGGCTCGCCAAGGCGCTCAATGTGATGCTGGGGCGCATCGAATCGGCCTTCGCCGCCCGGGTCGCCTCCGAGGAGCGCCTGAAGGCATCCGAGCGGAGCCTCCGCCAGTTCGTGGGCGACGCGTCGCACGAGCTGCGGACCCCGATCGCGGCGGTCTCCGCATATGCAGAGCTGTTCGAGCGCGGGGCGGCCGACGACGAGGAGGACCTGGCCCGGGTCATGCAGGGCATCCGCTCGGAGACGGCCCGCATGGACCGGCTGGTCGCGGACCTCCTGACGCTGGCCCGCCTCGACGAGGGCCAGCCGATCGAACACGTGCCGGTCGAGCTGGTCACCGTGTGCGCAGAAGCGGTCCAGACCGCCCGGACGGTGGCCCCTGATTGGCCGCTCAAGCTGTCGGCCACCCGGCCGGTGGAGGTGGAGGGGGACCCTCATCGGCTCCGCCAGGTCCTCGACAACCTGCTCGCCAACGTGCGGGCCCACACCCCTTCGGGAACCGGGGCCGAGGTGCGGGTGGGCTCGGTCGGCGACCAGGCGGTGGTCGTGGTGGCCGACCGCGGCCCGGGGATGGCCGAGGACCAGGCGTCCCGGGTCTTCGAGCGCTTCTTCCGGTCCGATCCGTCTCGTTCGCGCAGCCACGGGGGTGCGGGGCTCGGTCTGTCGATCGTCGACGCGATTGTCGAGGCCCACGGCGGCTCGGTGGCGGCCGAGAGTGCACCGGGACGCGGCATGACGATCACCGTCCGGCTGCCCCTGGTCCCCGCAACCGAGCCCGACGACGGGACGGACGGCTTGTCGCAGGCCCTGCCGTGACGCCACGCGAGGGGCGCCGAGGTGCCTGGGTGGCGCGGGTGCGGCTGGCTCGTCGCCTGCGCCGGTCGGGCCCGGCCCGGGCAGCGACATTCACAGAAAGCTCACAGCTCGCACCGAGCCGGGCGCGAGAGCCGGAGGGCACCATGGCGTCCATGAGCGTGATCGAGCTTTCCCGCCCGGCCGGCCTGGTGGCGGCGGGGACCCCAGACGTCGACATCGTGGTCCCCGTCTACAACGAGGTGGCCCAGCTCGAGTCCAGCGTCCGGGCGCTGTACGAGTTCGTGAACCGGGAATTCCCCCTCACGGCGAGGATCACCATCGCGGACAACGCCAGCACCGACGGCACCTGGGACAAGGCGGTGGCGTTGGCCAACGCCCTATCGGGGGTGCGCGCCATCCACCTCGACGAGAGGGGTCGGGGTCGGGCCTTGCGCGCCGCATGGTCGGCGAGCGACGCGGCCGTGGTGGCCTACCTCGACGTGGACCTGTCGACCGGGCTCGACGCGCTGTTGCCCTTGGTGGCGCCGCTCGTCTCGGGCCACAGCGACATCGCGATCGGCACCCGGCTCGCCCCGGGGGCCCGGGTGGTGCGCGGCCCGGTCCGAGAGATCATCTCCCGGGGCTACAACTCGCTCCTCCATCTCACCCTGCGGGGCCGCTTCAGCGACGCCCAGTGCGGGTTCAAGGCCCTCCGACGCGAGGTCGCGGCGCGGCTGCTGCCCCTCGTCGAAGACCAGGAGTGGTTCTTCGACACCGAGCTGCTGGTGGTCGCCGAACGGGTGGGTCTGCGGATCCACGAGGTGCCGGTCGACTGGGTCGACGACCCGGACTCCAGGGTCGACATCGCGCGCACCATCCGCGCCGACCTGCGCGGCGTGTGGCGAATGCTTTGCCACCGCCGGGCCGCCGACCGGACCAACACGCGCAGTTCGGAGGATCAGGCGACATCGGCCGAGCTACTCCGCTTCGCCGGGGTCGGCGTGTTCAGCACGCTCGCCTACATCGCGGCGTTCGCGCTGTTGTGGCCGCTCGTCGGCGGGTTCGGCGCCAATGCGCTGTCGGTGGCCGGTTGCGGCCTGGCGAATGCGACCGTGCACCGCCGCTTGGCGGCGCGGGACGCGCACCGGGTCGACCGCCGACACTGGGTGCTCGTGACGTCGGCCTTGATCGGGATCAGCTTGGTCGTCACCAGCGGTGCATTGGCCACGGCGATGACGATGGACCGTTCGTCGCTCCCGGCCGCGCTGGTCGCGGTCACCCTCGCCAACGGGCTCGCCGCGCTGGCCCGCTTCTGGCTGCTCCGCACCTGGGTCTTCCGTCCGAGCTACCGCTCGAGCACGCCTTGGTCCACCGAGACCGCCGGGGAGCGGTCGGCGTCCGGCCCGTCGGCGTGCGCAGAACTGCCCCGAGGAGCCTGATCGACATGACCATCGCCCCCCCGATCGCCCCGCCGGCCGTCGATGCGCCGCCGCTGGAACCGGCGGTTGGCGGCCCGCCGCAGCGCTCGCGGCACTCGTGGCCGAGGCGGTTCGTGCGAGGCAGGCCCGAGGACCCGGCGTGGGCCCGCCCGGGCCTGCTCGTCTTGTTGGCCGCGACCGCGGGTCTCTACCTGTGGGACCTGGGCGCCCAGGGTTGGGCCAACGCCTTCTACTCGGCCGCCGTCCAGGCGGGCACGAAGTCGTGGAAGGCCTTCTTCTTCGGGTCCTTCGACTCCTCGAACTTCATCACGGTCGACAAACCCCCGGCGTCGCTGTGGATCATGGAGCTCTCGGCCCGGATGTTCGGCCTCAACTCCTGGAGCATCCTCGTGCCCCAGGCCCTCGAGGGAGTGGCGGCCGTCGGCATCCTCTACTCGACGATCCGACGCTGGTTCTCGCCGGCCGCCGGCCTGATCGCCGGCGCGGTGCTCGCGCTCACCCCGGTAGCCGCGCTCATGTTCCGCTACAACAACCCCGACGCGTTGCTGGTGCTCCTGCTCGTCATGGCCGCCTACGCGACCGTGCGCGCGCTCGAGCGGGGCGGCACCTGGTGGCTCGTTTTCGCGGGAACCTGTGTCGGTTTCGGGTTCCTCACCAAGATGCTCCAGGCCCTGCTCGTGGTTCCCGCGATCGGCCTCGTCTACCTGCTTGCCGGTCCGCCCAGGCTGGGGCGTCGCATCCTCCAGCTGCTCGCCGGCGGCGTCGCCGTGGTGGTGTCGGCCGGGTGGTGGGTGGCCGCCGTGCAGCTCACCCCGGCCGCCGACCGCCCGTACATCGGCGGCTCACAGAACAACAGCCTGTTCAACCTCATCTTCGGGTACAACGGGTTCGGCCGGATCACCGGCAACGAGACCGGCAGCGTGGGCGGGGCCCCGTCGGGGTCCTCCCAGTGGGGTCCGACCGGCTGGACCCGGATGTTCAACTCGATGTTCGGCACCCAGGCCTCGTGGCTGATCCCAGCCGCGCTGGTGGCGTTGGCCGCGGTCGTCTGGATGACGCGCCGGGCGCCGCGCCAGGACCGCACCCGGGCCGCCTTCATCCTGTGGGGAGGTTGGCTCATCGCCACCGCGGCGGTCTTCAGCTTCGCCCAGGGGATCATCCACCCCTACTACGCGATCGCCCTTGCTCCCGCGATCGGGGCGCTCGTCGGGATGGGCGCGGTGGAGTTGTGGCGACACCGGCACCGGTGGTTCGCGCGGGCCGCGTTGGCGGTCGCCACGCTTCTGACCGCGGTGTGGGCGTACGCAATGCTCGACCGCACGCCGTCGTGGTTCCCGTGGCTGCGCGTCGTCGTGCTCGCGGTGGGCATCGTGGTCTCGATTGGCATCCTGGCCGCCCCGATCGTCGGGCGGAACATCGGTCGGGCCGTGGCGTTCTTGGGCATCGGGGTGGCGCTCGCCGGTCCGCTCTTCTTCACCATCGACACCGTCACCACGCCCGCCTCGGGTGCGATCCCGACGGCCGGCCCGTCCTCTGGTGCCGGCGGCGCCTTCGGGCCCGGCGGCGGCGGTTTCCCCGGAGGGTTCGCGGGTCGTCGCGGATTCATCCCCGGTGCGGGGTCCGCCACCGGCGGGTTCCCTCCACCGGGAGGCTTCGGCACCGGGACGAGGCCGTCGTTCGGCTCGGGGTCCCCGGGTCCCGCCATCGGCGGCCTGACCGGGGGCGCCGGCGGGGGAGGCGGTTCGACGGCGCTGCGACCGGGCGGCGGGGGAGGCGCAGGGGGCCTGCTGAACGCATCGACCCCCAGTCCGGCGCTGGTGAGGGCGCTACAGGCGAACGCGAGCCACTACACCTGGGTCGCCGCGGCCGTGGGTGCGAACACCGCGGCCGGCTACCAGCTCGGCAGCGGTGACCCGGTGATGGCGATCGGCGGCTTCAACGGCACCGACCCCCACCCGTCACTGGCCGAGTTCGTGAACCTGGTGTCCGAGGGCAAGGTCCACTACTTCATCGCCGGAGGCGGGTTCGATGGCTTGGGCGGCGGGATCGGCGGGTTCGATGGCTTGGGCGGCGGGATCGGCGGGTTCGGTGGCCGCCTCGGCCCCGGGCTCGGTACCGGGCTCGGGGCCCTTCGAGGTGCCGGCGGCGGGCCCCAGGAGTCCCGGGACTCCCAGGCGATCACCTCGTGGGTCGAGTCCCACTACACGGCGAAGGTGGTCGGCGGGGTCACCCTCTACGACCTCACCCAACCGAAGAGCTGATTTGGGGCACCCGCCGCTCAGCGCGAAGGCGACAGCTGGCCCAGCCGGCGCAGCGCCTCCTCCAGCGTCGGCATGCTCTTGCAGAAGGCCCAGCGCACCAAGGCGCGCGCGTCGTCGGTGTGGTCGTAGAACACGTGGCTCGGGATGCCGACCACCCCGCAGCGCCCCGGCAACTGCGCGCAGAAAGCCGCCGCGTCGTGCTCGCCGATCGAGGTGATGTCGGTGGTCGCGAAGTAGCCGCTGGCCGGGGCGAGGACGTCGAAGCCGAGGTCTCGCATTCCGTCGCAGAAGAGATCCCGACGCATGCGCAGGTCGTCGCACACCTCGCGCAGGCGGTCGTCGGGGAGCCCGAAGCCCGCCGCGACGGCGTGCTGCAACGGGGTGCCGCCGGCGAAGGTGAGGAACTGCTTGGCCGTCTGCACCGCACTGATTAGCGGTGGGGTCGCACAGGCCCAGCCGATCTTCCATCCCGTGACCGAGAAGGTCTTCCCGGCGGAGGAGATGGTGACCGTTCGGTCCCGCATGCCCTCCAACGTCGCCAGGGGGAGGTGCTCCCCCTCGAAGACCAGGTGCTCGTACACCTCGTCGGTGACCGCGATCAGGTCGTGGTCCCGACAGACCGCCGCGATCAGGTCGAGCTCGTCGCGGCCAAACACCTTGCCCGTTGGGTTGTGCGGCGTGTTCACGACGAGGATCCGGGTGCGCGCGGTGATCGCCCGGCGCAGGTCATCGGGGTCAAAGCTCCATGTGGGCGGCCGCAGGGGCACGACCCGGTGGGTGGCGCCGGCCATCGCCACCAGGGCCGGGTAGGCGTCGTAGTAGGGCTCGAACATGACGACCTCGTCGCCGACCTCGCACAAAGACAGGATGGTCCCTGCCAACGCCTCGGTCGCACCGGCGGTGACCAGGACCTCGCCCGCAGGGTCGAAGTCGAGCCCGTAGAAGTGGCGCTGGTGCTCGGCGACCGCGTCGCGCAGCGGCTGGATGCCCCGTCCGGGCGGGTATTGGTTGTGACCCTGGCGGATCGCCTCGCGGGCCGCCTCGAGCACCTCGACCGGCCCGTCGTAGTCGGGGAAACCCTGGCCGAGGTTCACCGATCCGGTGGCCTCGGCGATCGCCGACATCGCCGCGAAGATCGTGGTCCCGAGGCCCTGGAGGCGGGAGTTCAGGTACGGCATCCGTTCGCTCACGACAAGGTCATCTCTTGAGACCCGATCGCGAGCGGCCGGCCATCACCGAGGAGCGCGACCGGAACGACATGATCGAGCCGAACGAGAAGAACGAGAGCACCGAGACGGCGCTCAGCGCGGACGCGATCGAGACCACCGAGGCGAAAGACCCGATCGAGCCGATCGACAGTGCCGAACCGACCGAGCCGATGGAGAGCACCGAGCCCTTGGACCAGATCGAGAGCACCGAACCCTCCGAGCCGATGGAGAGCACCGAGCGCCCGGGGGCCATCGGGAGCTCAGGCGGCCTTGGGCTGGGTGTCCGGGCGCGTCCGGGCGGGGAACGTCTGGTGACCCGGGTGCAGGTAGCGGCCGATGACGGGGAGCTCCCAGAACGACTCGGCCCGGGCGACGGCCAGCCCCACCGAGAGCACGTGCTCAACCGACCCGAACACGAGGTGGCGCCCGACCCACTGGGGGTCGTACTTCGCGGTGAAGCGCCACAGCGACTCGATCTGCATCGACCGTGAGAGCCGCCGGAACGCCCAGCCGAGGACCCGGAGGCCCACCGTGTCGCCGGCCTCACCGGCGAGGATCGCCCGCATCGTCGCGAAGTTGAGGCAGAGCGCGGTCATGCCCCGATCGCGGAGGTGCTCGATCGTGGACACGATGAGGAAGTCGATCAGGCCGTTCGGGTGCTCGCCGTGGTCGCGGCACATCAGGTCGAGCGAGTAGCCGTCGATGGTCGGAGCCGGGACGAACTGGCAGAAGGCGACCGGCAGCCCGTCGGGACCGTGCGCGACCGCGAGCAACAGGTCGGCATCGTTGGGGTCGAACACCCGCCCGAGGGTCATGGAGAACCCGCGTTCCTTCTCGCCCCGGCGGCTCTCCGCCATCAGGTCGCGCAACGATTCGGCGAGGGCGGGTTCGAGGCGACGCGGGTCGTGGAACGACACCTGGTAGCCGTAGCGGGCGATCCGGTTGACCGCCTGACGGAGGCCCTTCTTGTGGCCACCCGCGAGGTCGAAGTCGGCGAGGGTCACGATCGCCTCGTCGCCGATGTACAAGGAGCGCATGCCGCTGGCTCTGTAGGTGGGCAGCCACGACGCGTCCGCACCCAGCACCGCGACGATCCAGCCTCTGGCATCGGCGAACCGACAGAACTCCGCCCACGCACGGGCCCGTTCGCCCGGTGGGCCGATCGGGTCGGGGGAGACCAGGCACACCCCGCCGTGGACGGCGTAGGTGATGAGCGTCTCGCCGGTGAAGTAGTGCCGCTTGTCGTATCGCAGCGCGAAGTAGTCGAGCGTGCCACCGCCGTGCCGATCGACGAGGCGCCGGGCCTCGTTCTGCGACCCCTCGCTGGTCCGGTGCTGACGGTCGACCAACGGTCGCGAGACGACGAGGACGGCGAAGACGGCCAGCGACAGGCCCACGCCCAAGAGGGTCGGCGAGAGGAACCGGTTGACCAGGTTCGGGAACATGACGGTCTGCACGCCGACCACCCGCTCGACGACCCCCAAGATGGCGAGGTGGAGCGGGAGCAGGCCTCGTCCGTCACGATCGAACGCCAGGAACGCCTCGACCGAGGCCGTCGAGAGCGCGATCGTCGCCGACAAGGCACCCAAGACGAGGAGCGCCCCCGAGCGCCTGGCTGGGCGATCGGTTGATGCGACGAACGCGTCCCGCTTGGAGATGAGCACCGCCACCAGCCCCAGGCTCAGCGCGCTCTGGATGCCGTCGACGCCGTGGGCCAGGTGCAGCACCGCCGCCAGCACGAGGACGACGCAGGAGATCACCCAGGCCTGGCGCTGGCCTCGTCGGAGTCCCCGCATCAGGGCCAAGAGGACGAGCCCGCACAGTGCGAGCAGCACCGCCGCCCCCTGCGCGACCACGAGGGGGGCGAAGCGAAGCAAAAAGGTCAACTGGTGCCGCGACGGGGGGAGCACCGAGGTGACCAGGTCGAAGACGCCGATCACCCCGAGCCCGAGCGCACACAGGCGCCGCACCCGGTGAAGGCGGGCGATCGAGTC
>Ga0209415_10014244_pt1 | contig 13001 bp, 11 predicted proteins | sample PeaSoiSIISIP2007_FD_187696 | JGI IMG/M metagenome (GOLD analysis project Ga0209415, IMG submission 187696) | Peat soil microbial communities from Weissenstadt, Germany - SII-SIP-2007 (SPAdes) (version 2) | ecosystem: Environmental > Terrestrial > Soil > Wetlands > Peat | place: Germany...
TCACCGCCCTCTGGGACGCCATCGTCCACGACACCCCCGACTCCGCAACGCCCTTCTTCTTCCCCCTCGGCGCCTACCAGCAGGTCAAGGACGTCGCCGACCCCGAGGCTGACTGGCGGCACCGCCTGCTGGCCGCCTACCGCCACGACATCCACGCCCTGCATGCTCGTCTGGGCGACGCCGCGGAGAAGGCGGCCCTCGAAGGGCTCGACGTGAGCGAGAGCCGCGCCAGGTGGGTGGAACCGGGCGAGGAGTGGAACAAGATCGGGTACTTCCGCGTGTTTGATTCGAAGCTACGTTACCGGGTCGACGGGGAGGTTCATGGTTTCGATGTGAAGTCGCTGATCTCCTGGCGCGGGGAGTGGTACGTGGTTCACCTGTCGGCAATCAAGTAGCCGTCCGCGCTTGACAATCCGCGGGAAAACCGCCCGGACCCGCCGGGTCCTCTGATCCATTTCTCCAGGGACATGCCACTATATGGGCGTGGCGGATCAAGAGCTTGCGCGCGTCGTTCCGATTGACTCAGCGTCCCCGTCGGTTCCGCCCTCCATCCCGCCCGGCCCGACTTCCCGCAGCGCCGCCATCGAGCTCGCCCGTCGCGCGGCCGCCGGTGACGTAAGAGCCACGCGGCGGCTGCTCGAGATCGTCGCGCCGCGCGTCGCCCGCACGGTGCGCGCGGTCATGGGCGCGCGGCATTCGGACGTGGAAGACGCGGCGCAGCTCTCGCTCATCGGCTTCGTGCAGGCGCTGCCGAGCTTCCGGGGCGAGTGCGATCCCTCGCAGTTCGCGGCGCGCATCGCGGTCCGCACGGCCGGAGCCGTCCGCCGGCGCTCCCGGTCACGCCAGAGCGCGGTCGACGCCGCCGCGGATGTCGACGCCATCGAAGCCCCGCCCGAGGAGATCGAGTCCGCGCGCCGCAAGGAGTTCATCCGCGGCTTGCTCGACGGCCTGCCCGAGGAACAGGCCGAGGTCCTCGTCCTTCGCATCATGCTCGGCTGGGCCCTGAAGGAGATCGCGGCGACGTCCGGTGCCCCGCTCAACACCGTGCGCAGCCGCCTGAGGCTGGCCAAAGAGGCGCTACGGCGCCGCATCGCGGACGACCCGAAGCTCGCCGACGCGCTCGACCTGTCGGAGGTGGAGCCGTGACTCCGATGGATCTGCACCCGGAGGACCTGATCGAGCGCGAGATGTGCGGCGAGCTCTCGCCGGCCGAGCGCGAGCGGCTCGAGGTGCACGCGCGGCAGTGCGCGGCGTGCAGGCTCGAGCGCATGGCGCGGACGGATTTCAGGCGAGAAGCAGAGAGCCCGGAGGCGGAGACCGACGTGCAGCGCCTGCTCGCTACGGTCGCTGCCCCGCTGGCCATGCAATGGGTACCGACCAGGAGCCGCATCGGTAGTGCTCGCATGCGCCACCTGCGCTTCGTCCTCGTCTCGGCAGCCGTGATCAGCGTCACAGGGATCGCGGCGGCGGCGCGGTGGTCGGGCACGCTGGCGCGCATCGCGACGGTCGCTCCGGCGGCTCCGGTGGCGGCGGCGCCCTTGGTCCAGGGCACCGTGGCGCCGCGGCATCGTGCCGGGCGTGCGGTCGATGCGCCGGTGCCGGAGGTGGCATCGCCGGATCCCGTGGCGCCCGTCGTCGACGTCCAGGGCTCGAATGTGCCCGTTGCCGGCGTGGCCACCCCCGACCCGATCGTTCCGGTGGTCGTGGCCCCGCCCGTCGCGGCTCGCGCTCCGTCGCAAGCGATCGCAGCGGCGCCGGTCGCGCGTGCCACGGTGCTCGCTCCTCCGTCCTCCCCGGCGCTCGATGCGCCGCCCGTTGCTCCCGTGGATGCCGCTCCGGACGCGCCGACGATCTTCCGTCGCGCCAACGCCGCCCGGCAGATGGGCGACCACGCGCGCGCGGGCGAGCTCTATCGGCAGCTCCTCGACGGCTTCGCGACGTCGCCCGAGGCGCGCGCGTCGCTCGCGATGTTCGGCCGCATGCTGCTCGACGACGGGAACGCGTCCGGCGCGCTGCGCCGCTTCGATGACGCGCTCCGGGTCGGTCCGGGCGCGCTCCGGGAAGACGTCATGCTCGGCCGCGCGCTGGCCCTCCAGCGCCTCGGTCGCGTGGACGACGAGGCGAAGGCCTGGTCGTCGCTCCTCTCGGCGTACCCGAGCTCCGTGCACTCGGAGCGGGCCCGCAGAAGGTTGCGCGAGCTCGGCCGGAGCTGAGCGGTGCCCGCGCGGGTAGGCCGGCGGCTCTGGCGAGTTGTCCTGGGTGCTACGAGCTTCGCGCTCGCAGCGTCGACCGCGTCACAAGCGCTCGCCCAGATCGGCGAAGCGGCGGCTTTGCCGGATCGGCGCGGCGTCGTCGATCTCGCGGTGGCCGGCAGCGACGACGATGTCGCCGCGCTGGTCGACGCGCTCCGCGAGCTCGTCGGCCGCTTGGGCCTGAGCCTGCGCGCGGTGCGAGCCGCGGCGCCTCCGTGGGGCCAGGGCGTCGCGCCCGATTCCGACGAGCGCGCGCGCGTCTTCGTGGACGAGCGCTTCCCCGACCGGATCGAGATTACGGCGTCGGCTGTCAACGGCCGCGTCGCGTCGGCGCCAGTCGGTCGCAGCGTTCCAAGGGCCGAGTCGCCGACCATCGTCGTCGAGCAGGTCGCGCACGCGGTCCACGCGACCCTCGAGTCGCTGCTCTCTTCCGGTGCTCCTGGCTCTCCGGGCTCTCCCGGTGCGATCCCGCCACAGCCACCCGCGCCGCTCATCGAGCCCCCGGTCGTCGCCGTCGCGCCGGCGGTCCCTCCGGTCGCGTCCCCTCCGGCCCAAATCGCACAGGTGGAGTCGCCGCAGACGAGGCCCGCTCGGCGACGCGGCGGCTTCGGTATGGACGCGACGGCCTTCGCGTCGGCAAGGGCGATCGCGTCGACCTCCCCGGTGATGGGGGGCGGGGGCGCAGTCGACGTCACGGCGTGGCGAGGCCCGTGGAGCCCCAGCTTGTGGGTCGGCGGCTCGTACAACGCGGCATTCGGCGCCGAGGAGCAGGGGGTCCCGCTCTCGACGGCGGTGACATCGATCCGGGCGGTGCCGAGCGTCGAGCTCCTCGAGCTTGCCCTGCTGGAGCTCGAGATCGGCGCCGGCGGCGGCGTCGATGTTTTTCACGCCGTCCCCGGCGAAGCCGAAGCGAACACCGTCCCCAACCCGGCGACGACGCGGTTCGACCCCATCGTCTGCGGGCAGCTCGTCGCGCGGGTCCGCGTCCTATCGAGCGCCCGGATCCTCGTCGGTGTCGACATCGACTACGACTTCCGGCGGCACGTGTACACGACAGACTACATCGCCTCGGGCAATTTCATCCCGGTGGGCACGGTCCTCGAACCGTGGCCCGTCCGGCCCTCGGCCATGATCGGCCTGTGCGTGCCGCTCGTGGGCGGCCCGGCCTGCGCGGGGCGAGAGTGACGCGCGCAAGAGTGGCGCTTGGCCCGGGGGTGCTTGCGATCCTCGGTGCGCTTGCCGGCATCCGGTGCGGCACCGTGAACGTCCCCGTCGCCGAGATGAACGCGCCGGCCAGCACCGCGCAGGCGTGCACGACGGCGAGCGACTGTCCGACCGGGAAGTTCTGCGACATGCCATCATGCAGCGCGCCTCCGGACGCGGGCACGTGTCAGACGATCCCGAGCGATTGCAGTGACGCCGGCCAGCAGTTTCGCTGCGGCTGCGACGGTCTCGTCTACTGGAACGATTGCGTCAGACAGCAGCGAGGCGCGCCTGTGGGTCAAGACTGCACCGCCATGTCGCAGCCTCCTCTCCAGTGCGACCGAGATCGGCTGCCGTGCCCCGCGGACTCGGGCGCCAAGTGCGAGGAGCTGCTCTTTGGCGGGTGCGACCTGATGGCACAGAGTGACGGAGGCTTTCCAGTCACGATGATGCCATTCACGTGCTGGGTCCTCCCAGAACCCTGCCCACCCGACACACCCGACGCGGCCGACATCCTCTATTCGACTTGCGACCCGTCGCTCCGATGCAAGCCTCTTTGCATGGCGATCGCGAACGAAAAGCCATTCGAAGTGGCGGCGGTGCCTCCGTTTCAGAGTCGCTGCCAGTGAACCCGACTACCGCGCGGGATGCGCGGACGCCCTTGTCGCGGCGGTCACCACTCTTTATCCTCGCTCGTCGTGTGGGGTCCTCGACGAAAGTCCCGATATTGGGGCTGTGCGGGCTGCATGCTGGCCCTGGGCTGCGCGGGAGAGCCGCGCGTCCTGGAGCCTCGCGCGCCGCCGTCCAGGTCGATGCCCGCCGTTCAACTTCCCTCCACACCGCCCGCTCCCGGGCAAGGGCGCGTCGTCCTCGACACGGTAGACGAACCGATGCGGGTCACGGTGGAGGCCGATCCCGGGTTCGTCCCACCCGGCGCAACGGTGGCCCCCTCGCGTACCGGGCAGCTGTGCCTGACGCCGTGCGCCGCCGACCTCCCGTTCGGGCGATACCGCGTCTATCTCTCGTCGCCGTCGGGTCAACACGGCGACGTGGACGAGCTGATCGTGGACCAGGGGCTCACGGTCTATCGACGCGCGCCCGGCCAGTACGTCACTCCATCCGTCGCCAACAAGGCGGCGCCCCTGGTGGTCGTCGTCCTCGGGCTGGCGCTTGCCACGGTCGGACTGACGCTCGCGGCATCCAGCGCGGCCAACAACGGCTCGGCGGCTCCAGGCCTGGTCGTCGGCGGGCTCGGCATCGCAGCCGCGGCAGCGGGCTGGGGATGGCTGTACGACGCAAGCCGCGCGGTGCAGCAGAGCGGAGCGACCACGACCTGGCGAGAACAAACCCCGTAACGACGACGAGACGACGAGAGGAGACGAGCATGCACATCGTAGGGAGAACGCTTTTCATCGCCGCCGCGCTGGCCCTCACGAGCTGCGCCACGAGCTTCACGGGCAACGCTCACATCGAGGGTGGACGGGGCGGCTGCGAAGAGAAGTGTCGAGGCCAAGGCATGCAGATCGCCGGCATGGTCTACATGGGCGAGTATTCGAGCGCCTGCGTGTGCCAGGTTCCGCACGCCTCGGCCGAGTCATCGCGTAGTGAATTCCTCGTCGCGGCGGCGGGAGGCGCAGCGGGCTCGGCCGCGGGCGTCATCATGCAGATGCGCCGCGCCGAGGAGCAGCGCCGCATGATGCGGTGACGCTCCTCTGCGAAGACCGATCGCGTGTCGATCCTGAACGGCGCGAAGCCAAGAAAAGGCTCAAGGCCGCGAGCGACCCCGCCGTTGCACGCATCACTCGACGCATGCCCCACCCCAGAGGTGAAAGAACAAGAACTCCAGCGTCTGCTGCTCGGTTCCCGCCGGGGACTCCGTGCAACTCGCGGGGACCGGCGCGCTGCTGGATTCGCCTTCGCCCCCGGCGTGTACGTCCGTAAAGGTTACCTGCCCGCAGTAGGTCGCGCCGCGTATTCCACCGATTGGCGTACTGAATGACAGCGCCTGGGTGCCCCCTGAAGATGCGCCACGGTAAACCCACCGCTCCGAGGCCGCACTGACGCTGAAGACGCTGGCGCTCACGTTGGCGGGGTCGAACGCGAGGCCGCCGTCGGAGTCCAGCGCCGAAAGCCCGCTCATCCACTCCTGGAAACTCTCGCCCCCGGACCCGCTCGTGTCGATCTCGAATGGACCCCGCGTCGGTCCGTCAGTCTCCAACGGGAGCCAGACGGCGACGCTCTGAAAATCGGCCGGACCGTTCTTGAACCAGGTGTCCTGGTAGTGGGTCGCGAAGACCCGCCCACCGGCGCCGAGCCAGTCGTGCATCGCCTGTACCGCGGAGGCAGGCTTGGTCTCGTTGTGCTCGCCGCACTCGCAGTCCAGGATGACGAGGTCGTACGCTTGCAGGTCCTGCATCGTCGCCCAGAGAGGGCAGGTTGCACCGGTGCAGTCGCCGGCGACGCCATTCGACAGAGCCGGGCCACCGCCGTCGGCGCCGAGGCCCTGGTACACATCCACGCGCCCTCCCGCGTGGGGTGCTGTGAACTCACCAGGCGCGATGCCGATACCCGCGAGGAAGCAAGGCATCCGGCCGCACCCGCCGGTGAGCAGCGCCATCTGCGGCATGTCGCCCTCGCTCTGTGTCGCGGGCAAGCGCAGCACGACATCGGACGACGGCGTCATCGACACCGTGTTTTGCCCGCAGTCGTTGAGGATGTCGACGGGAACGGTGCGCCGCCACTTGCCCATCTGCACTGTCACCGGCACCCCCGTTCCTGTAGGGACGCCCGACAGCGTGAACGTGCCGGACGTGTCGGTAGCGTTCGCCAAGACGTAGTCGCTGATCGGGGTTTCGCACGTCGTGCACTCGCTGACGCCCTGCGCGATCGGCGCAAGCGTCGTGACGTCGTTCGGCACGAAGACCACCACGTTGTAGAGAGGGTTGCGGCCGCCCGGGTCGAAGACCTTGCCCGTCAGCGTGGTCGGCGTCGCGCACGTGGAGTCGACCTTGCAGCTCCACAGGCCGGCGTCGATGCTTCTGTCGTAGGCACTGCAAGAGCCGGGCGGACCGGGAGGTGGAGCGCCATCCCAGTCCGTGCAGCCCCCGTCATCGCAGAAGGGAACATCTGACGGGCAGGCGGCCGCGTCGCCCCACTGCTGATCGGGACCGCACGTCTGCAGGCCGTTGCCAGCGCACTGCGTGGATCCGGGGGTGCACGTCCCGATGCAGATCCCGGCAACGCAGGGCGGGTTACCGCACGCCATCACGCTTCCCCACCGACCCGACGGGTCGCAGGTCTGCACGCCGTCGCCTGAGCACCGGGTCGTCCCCGGGGTGCACACTCGCTCCGCCCCGCTCCTGCCAGCGGGCCCCGCGTCGCCGGCGCCGCCCCCTCCTCGACCGACGCACGCGGAGGCGCCCGCGAAAAGGCACGCGACGAGAGCCAGCCAGGACTGCCGAGCCATTCGCACGCCGCTCGCTGTGCCATGCTCCCGCTGTCCCGTCACGTCGCGTCGAAGAACGCGGGGCAGCGCTTCATCCGCAGCACGAGTTTCTCCAGCGCGGCACGCATCCGTGCGGCGGGCGCGTGGAAGCGCGGGCCGTGTCCGGGCAACACCCACTCGAAGTCGAAGGCCAGGAGGCGCTCCATCGAGCGCGTCTGCTCGCTCCACGAGTACCAGCAGACGTCGGAGGACGCGTCGAGGCCGCTGCCGTCGCTGCGGCCCCAGAGGTGATCGCCCGTGAAGAGAAAGCGACCATGATAAAGCAGCGCCACGCTGCCGCGCGTGTGCCCTGGAACCGGGATGGCCACGAGGTCCGGCGCGAGCGAGACCGGGTCCGTGCCCTCGATGCGCCGCTCGACGTCGCGCGTGCCCAGGTCTACGTCAGCCGCGTGCGAGATGCGCTCGCAGCCGAAGCGGCGGGCGTACTGCGCGTGATCCGCAACGTCGTCGCGGTGCGAGAGGAACATCGAGGCCACGCCTCCCAGCGCCTCAATCCGGTCCATGAGTGGGCGCGCGGCCCGCGGCGAGTCCACGAGCACGTTGCCGGCACTGCGCCGGATGAAGTAACTCGCGGCACCGTACGAATCCTTAGAAGCGTACCCGCAGTAGTGCACCTCTCCCTCGACGGGAACTGGCAACGCCGCGACCGCGTCGTTTAGGTCCGCCTTGCTTTCGCTGCCGATCGAGCTCGTCGGACACGAGACGATCGCTATCCGCGCCCGCAGCGCTTCGTCCGCAGCCGTCGGCTGGCGCCCCACGACCGACTGCCCGAGCCTCCGGGAGCGCGTGAAGACGCCGGGGGCGAGCACGCGACACGTCTCGCAGTCGATGCAGGAGTCGTCGACGAAGAGGTCGCCGGGGACGTTGTCGCCCGCTCGGGCCGACGCGCGGGCCATGGCAGAGAGGTAGCACGCGAGAGCTTGGCGTGGCCCTCGGAGCGTCTCTGAAGAAACCCCCTAGGGTGCACCGTCGACGCGACAGCGATGGGCGACGAGCCCCTCGATGAGCGGCTCCGCGAGCTCACGGCCGCGGAGGGCGGCCATCCAGCGTCGGGGTATGCCGCTCACGCCGTGGCGAGCCCCCGCGAGCCCTCCTGCAATGCACGCCGTCGTGTCCGTGTCTCGACCGTGCCCGATGGCCTGACGTACGACGCGCTCAAACGAAGCTTCCTGCATGACGCTGCGTACCGTGCGTAGTGTATCCACCACGTAGCCGGTGCCCCGACCATCCGATGAGTCGTCGGGCCGGATGTGATCTTCAAGCTCCTTGCGCACCAGTGTGTCGCCACAGATGCCGCGTAGGGTGTCTACCGCGCCAGCCCACGGCGTCGGCTCGCCGCTCATGATCCCTCGAGCCCACAAACAATAGAGGGCGCAGCAGGCGAGGGATCTCGGGTGTCCATGCGTGATCTGCGACTGCTGCTGCGCAAGCTCTGCAAGCTCCGAGTCGGATCCCTGGTGCCACAACGCGAGCGGGAGCACGCGCATCAAGGAGCCATTTCCGTTGTCGCTCTCACGCCTCGGTCCAGCCGTGAGGGGTGCAGCGCCGTCTCGAAGCGCTGTGAGGGCCCGGCTCGTCTGGTAGCCGCAATCGAAGACGCGACCGTCGACCGCCAAGTATCCGTCCTCGTACCAGGCAAGCAGACGGCCTGCGAAGTCCTCCGGGTCAAAGCTCCCCTTTTTGAGCAGCGAGTCAAGGAGACACAGCGCGTGCGCGCCATCGTCGGACCAGGTCCCCGGAGGTGTTCCCTGATGCGCACGGTCGAACGAAACCGGAGGGGTCATTTCGATCTCGCTCAGCTGCGGCAAGGCGCTTGGCTCGTGAAACTCGTAGGGAACGCCGAGTGCGTCGCCGACCAGCAATCCCCAAACGGCGCCGCGGAGCCGATCCGCCAAAGTCAACGGTGTCTCCTCCTTCATCTGGACCTCGATACGTCCGCCGTCTTTCACCTGGGTGGGGGCTTTCGCGCGTCGTCCAAGCATACAGTTCCTTCGCGGCAGGGTTCGGCGACGCGTCTGCGCAGGGCTCGCGGCGGCGCGCCCGACAGCTACGCCGCGGTAGACTGTCTGCGCATGCGATACGTGCGGGTCATTTCGTCTCTCGGTGCTTGCGCTGGCGTCGCTTGCGCTGCGGCCTGCGTGGAGGGGGCACCAGCAACCCCTGCGCTCCAGCCGGATACCGCCGCGGTAGAGGATGCGGGGGATCAGGACGGCGGCGGCGGCCCTGCGGCCTGCGTCCTCGAGCTGCCGTCCTGCCCTGATGATGGCGGCGTGCCGAGCTACACGAACGAGATCAGCGCCATCGTGCAATCGAGGTGTTCGACGTGCCACTACCCCGGCAATCCGTACGGACCGATCGCGCTCACGACGTTCTCTGGCGTCCGCTCAAGCGCTGGGAGCAGCCTTAACCAAGTGTACAGCTGCTTGATGCCGCCTTCGTACGCTCCGCCGCTCACTCCGACCGAGAAGACAGCGCTCCTCACCTGGTTCGTCTGCGAGTCCCCAGACAACTGAGCGAGTACGTGTTCGTGGCGGGCGCGCACGAGCAAAGGGTCCCCCTGCTTGCCCTGGCTTACTCCCAGCGCTGCGCGCCGTGATCGATCACAATGAGGGCATCGTGGGGTTCTTCCGAGGCATCGGCGCCTTCGTGGGGGCGGTCGGCTGGGTCGCGAGCACGCCTCGCCTCTGGTTGCGCGCGTCCGCGCCGATGGCGACGGCCCTGGTGTTGGTCCTTGCGTTCGGCGTCCTGGGGTTCGGCGCTGCCATGCGTCTCGCACACCGCGCAGCAGGCGACGGATTCGGGGCTGAATTCCTCGGGGTGCTGCTGGGTTTCGCCGCGATGGTGCTGGCCATCGTCATCGGGGTGTCGCTCGCGCAGCCGCTGTCAGGTTGGGCGCTCGAGGGCATCGTCCGCGCTCAAGAGCGAGAGCTGAACCTTCCTCCGGCCGCCCATCCGCCGTGGCTGGCGGCGATGCTCGGGTCGCTCGCATCCGCATGGCTCGGACTTGCCGTGGGCGTTCCGATCGTCCTGGTGCTCACGCTCGTCGCATGGGCATTTCCCCCCGCCGTCCTGGTCACCGTGCCTCTCAAGGCGGTCGTTGCGGCGCTCGTCCTTGCGTGGGACTTGATCGACTACCCGCTGGCGCTTCATGGGGTGGGCGTCCGTGCACGGCTGGCGTGGTGCACGCATCACTTCGGCGCGCTCTTGGGGTTCGGGCTCGCCGCGTTGGTCCTTTTCGCCGTGCCCGGACTTGGCCTCTTGGCCCTGCCCTGCGGGGTCGCGGGCGCGGTGCGCCTCGTTCACGCGTCGCGGTATCCTTGGCCTTCACGGTCACGAGCTTATTACTCGTGACTATGGCCAACGACCTCACGTTGCGGGGCCGCCCGCGGAATGAGGCCGCCGGAGACTTTGCGATTGGGGCTCGCTCGTTTCGCTCCGATTGCGGACACCGAGGCCCGTCTCGCGGGGACGTCAGCTCGGCGGCGGGGTACTGTCCTGCTCTCGCGAGGGACCGAGGCTCGGTCCGCGACGACTTCGTCGCGTCCGCCGAGTCCTTTCGCTCCGTAGCGCGACACCAGGGCTCGGTAGTGGGGGCCCTTCGATCGGCAGTTAGGTACTTGCGCTACGAGCCCGAGAAGTTCTCCGCCCGGGGACGGTACTGCGCGCAAGTCGCGAGCTCCTTTGTGAAGGGTCCGCGGACCTGAGCGTCAGGATCCCACGACCGAACGTCGGTCACCGGCTTCGTCGCCTCAGTCGTCAACGACTGGGGCCAGGGTCGTGATGACCTTCGCTTCCGAGCTCGCTCCTTTCGCTCGGGACCGTGTCCGCGACGCTCAGTAGTCAGGGACCGTCGCTCAGAACCTCGCCCGCGACGCGAAGTAGTCAGGGACCGTCGCTCAGGACCTCGCCCGCGACGCGTAGTAGTCGGGGACCGTCGCTCAGGACCTCGCCCGCGACGCGTAGTAGTCGGGGACCGTCGCTCAGGACCTCGCCCGCGACGCGCAGTAGTCCGGGACCGTCGTTCAGGAGCGGGGTCCTTTCGCCAAGTCGTCGCCTTCCTTGCCTCAGGTCCCCGCCGCCGGCCCTCAGGACCCGGGGAGCGAGTCTCGGTATCGGGGGAATGAGCCGCGGTCTCGGCCGTCCGAGCGACGGTACCGCGCCACGCTGCGCAACGAGTCGCCGTCGTGTGCGAAGTACCCCATTTCCGTGCCGCACCATTCGTCGTCGGTGTCGAACGTGTTCGCGACGATCGGGAACTGCACGACGAGCCCCGGTCGTTCCGGGCGATCGGCCGAACGGCCGTGGGTGTCTCTCGGTCGTTCCAGACGGCGGGCGCGACGCCTCAAGGACAGCCTGCCTCGATCCAGTCGGCGACGGCCGCGCGCCCGTCGTCCGTCGGCAGCGGATGGCCGGCGGTCACCTTCGGATAGGTTTCCGGCGGCACGTCGCAAGCCCAGGAGGGGTCCTGCGTCACGACGATGCCGCACTGGATCGTTGCGGCGCGCTCCGTCCACGACGACTCCTCGCGCAGGTCGAACAGGAGCGCATTGACTTGGGGGTTCGAGGGAATGTGGCAACCGCTACCGCCGCACGGAGCCTGCGGATTGTGGCAAGCCACGCAGTACACGTTCGAGAAACCGCTGACCCAGTCGGCCCACGTCACCGCGCCACCATCGTTTGCGGGGTCGGGGTACGAGGCATCCGCCGGCTCGTTCGGCGGCGCGGCGTCGGCAAAGGGGTCGCCAGCCCACGGATCACCCGTCGATCCGTCGCCGGCGGCCCCGCTCCCCGAGGGATGGACCGAGCAGGAGCACGCGGCGAGCGACAGCATCAAGACCGCGAGGCGCACAGTCATAGCACCCGAGAACTATAGCAATCGCGACTGGATGCCCCCCGTTCCTCGTCGGGCCGCGCGCAGGTCGGCGATGCTCGTCGACGACGGCGTGGTGAAACAGCTCAACGTCGAGGCGGATCCTGGAGGGACCCGACGGTGAGCCTCGGGAGAGCAAGACGCGGTCGCGTCGGGATCGTGGCGCGCCGCTACCCGCTTGCGTCCTCAAAGCCCAAACGCCTGCTCGACACGCGCCCATTGAGCGTCGAGCTGCGCCTGCGTCATGTACAGATGCTCAGCGCGCTCCCCCGCTTCGATCTCCTGGCGGAACTTCTCGGGGTCGGCCACGATTGCGGCCAAGTCCCTGTCGATCGCGTCGTCGTCGTCCTCCAGCGGCGGCAGCTCAGGCGACATCCTCGGGGCGACGGCCGGCGTCTTGCCATAGCGGTCGGTCGGCGTGCTCATACCCCTCAATCGTAAGCAGTAGAGAGGTGGTTCGCTCGCGTTTCGATCGATGAGCTGGGCAAGAGCCGTCCCGTTCTTGCAGGGCAGTAGTCTTGCGACCCGGCCGGGGTGCTGGCACTCTCGTCGGATACGGTTTGCGATAGGGAGGGCTCTCCACCATGTCCCTGTGCCGAACAACGATCACGTTCGTGATCGCCTCCGTCCTGGTCTTTTCGCCAGCCATCGCCGGGGCCCAGGCCACGGCCCAGCCGCTGCCTTCGCTTCCGACGCAACCTGCGCCGCCGGGCTCCGTCGAACAACGGCCGCCCCCTCCGCCCATTCAAGGCCAACCTGCGCCGCCGCAACCTGTCCCTGAGAGCCAAGAGGCCGCGCCATCCGCCGGCCCTCGGGTCATCGCGGATTGGTCGGAGGACGAGCCGGTGCCGCCCGGCTATCACCGCGCCCAGCGAATGCGCAGGGGGCCGATCATCGGAGGGGCCGTCACGCTCGGGACGCTGTACATGCTCTCGACGCTGGCGGCTGCGGTCGCGCAGGACAATAACCAGGGACAAACAAATCCGGCGGCTGGGCTCTGGGTCCCTGCGCTCGGGCCGTTCATTGCGATCGCCGGCTCGTCATCGGCGACGCAGGATTGGGTGCTCGCGGTCGATGGCCTCGGCCAGTGCGCCGGGCTCGCGCTTCTCATCTATGGGCTCACGACGCCGAAGACGGTCCTCGTGCGAAACGACTACGGCTTCGTGCGCGT
>Ga0209415_10014245_pt1 | contig 13000 bp, 13 predicted proteins | sample PeaSoiSIISIP2007_FD_187696 | JGI IMG/M metagenome (GOLD analysis project Ga0209415, IMG submission 187696) | Peat soil microbial communities from Weissenstadt, Germany - SII-SIP-2007 (SPAdes) (version 2) | ecosystem: Environmental > Terrestrial > Soil > Wetlands > Peat | place: Germany...
TGCACCATCGACGTGTTCACGCAGGAAGCCGATCCAACATATCCATGACCGCCGACCTCAGTTCCGGACAGCGATCGCTGGCGAGATTCCAGACGATTTCCTCATCCACGCCAAAGTAGTGGTGGACCAGGAGGTGACGGAGCCCAACGATCCGCTTCCACTCGATATCGGGCCTTATGGCACGGGTTTCTTCGGGCAGGTTGCTGACCGCCTCGTCGATGTTCTGCAGATTCCGAACTACGGCATCGAGGACCATTTCGTCTGCAGAGAGTTCGTCGGCGCTTCTGCCGCCCATATAGCGACCGATCTTCTCGCACGCCTCGAGAATGTCGAGCAGGTAAAGGCGATCTCTACGCAACTCGTATTGCCTCGCTCAGGATCTGATCTCGAAGGATGGGCTTCAAGGCCCGGACAGTGACGAGGTCGATCGTGGTTTTGAATTCGCGCTCCAGCAGTTCCTTTAGATCCATATACCTGTCGAACGTCGCCGGACCTTCGAACTCGACGAGGAAGTCCAGATCGCTGTCTTCTTTGGCCTCTCCTCGAGCGGCGGAGCCGAAGAGAGACAACGACTTGATTCCTAGCGCGACAAGCTGTGGCCGCAGGGCAGCCACTATTCCGCAAACTTGGGCTGAATTCATTGCTAGGATTATGGCGCGGCGCTCAATGTACCTCGTCTTCGGCCTCGCGGCCGCACCTCTTGTGCTCAAGCCGTTCATCTGGGGAGCGATAAGATAGGGTCATGCAGCGAACGACGGGGTGGCGGCTGGCCGCACGCTTTGGCCTTATCCTGGCAATCGTGATCCTTGGCTTCGGGGCTGTCCTGAAGCTGCCTGTACGTTATCTCGCATGGACCGAGGGGTTCACCGTCGTTTCCTTCCTGTTCGCATCCGTCGTTGGCTTCGCGGATCGCGGAGCGATTCCCTACAACCGCCAGGCGTTACTCGATCGAACTGGTTTCGGATCGTGCCCATCTACCTGGGCGCTGTAGCGATCGTCTTCGGCCTGTACGTACTTGCGGGGATCGTAACCGCTCCCTACGGACCGTATTACCTCGCGCGCACGGGCTGCTATATTGGGGCGCTCGGCGGCTACATCGTCGGCCAGGTCAGTCGGAAGGGCTCTTGACAGGCAGGTCGCCCGGCCCCGCCCCACCCGCGCCTTCCCGGGTGTATGATGATCCACGATGCATCGAGTAGCCGTCGTCCTCCTCGCCATTGTCTTTCTCGCCGGGTGCCAGCGTCCTGAAAGTTCGCCGACCACGAACGGGACCGTCGCTCCCGGCCAGAAGCTCAAAGTCGTGTTCATCCCTAAGAACGAGGGCAATCCTTACTTCGCCGATACGGACCGCGGATTCCAGGACGCGGCGAAGGAGATGGGCTGCGATTATTCGATGGTCGGCCCCGCCAAGGCAGACGCGACGAGCCAGATTCCCGTCATCAAGGATCAGATTCAAGGAGGGGTCGACGTCATCGCGATCAGCGCCAACAGCCCGGACGCGATGGATATGGCTCTCGACGAGGCGCGGCGGAGGGGAATCTTCGTCGTCGCCGTGGATTCCGATCTCGATAAGAACGAGAGCCATCGCGACGCGGCCGTCCTGTGCACGGACTTCAAGACGATCGCGGACAGCCAAATCGAGCTACTGGGATCGGAGATCGGCTATCAGGGCGACATCGCGATCCTGAGCGCGACCCGCGACGCGCCGAACCAAAACGCTTGGATCGCTCAGATGCAGGAGACGTTGAAGCAGCCAAAATACGCGAAGATGAAGCTCGTGGATATCGTGTACGGCGACGACGAGCCGGCCAAAAGCACGACCGAGACTGAAGGTCTCCTGACCAAGTATCCGAACCTTCGGGGAATCATCGCCCCGACGACCGTCGGCGTAGCCGCTGCCGCCCAGCAGATCGACATTGCCGGCGTCTATCCGGGCGGACCCCATGCGACCGGCCCGGGCGTCGTGCTTACGGGGCTCGGCACGCCCGACCAGATGCGAGGCTTCATCAAGAAAGGTGTTGTGCAGGCAATCCAGCTCTGGAGTCCGCACGACTCGGGCTATATCGCCTGCTATCTGGCCGAAGAGGCGAAAGCCGGGAAGCTGAAGCTCGCCGAGGGAAACAAGTTCACGGCTGGCAAGCTGGGCGAGCGCACGCTTGGGAAGAACTGCGTGGTGATCGCCGGACCGCTTCTGACCTTCACCAAGGCCAACATCGACCAGTACCATTTCTGATCGGCACTTTATCCACCTGCCGACCAATACCGAAGGCCATGCACGTTCACTTCCAGCGTGTTTGAGCCGCGAGCAGCGCGAACCAAGGCGAACGTCTTCAAAATCCTGACCTTGGCGAAGCGTGGAAACTCCAAACTCTAAACTAAAAAGGGCCGGCCCAACAGGGCCGGCCCTTTTTTACAGGAGGATTACTTAGGCGACCTCCCAGTGGTCGTCATTGGCACGGAGCGACTCCCTTACGGCTTGAATATGGCCGTGCAGCTTTTGAAGCTGTGTCTTCTTAGGGTTCACCATGTGGCTCGACTTCGGCTGAAGCTTTTCTTTGGGCGCGAAAAGCTGGTTCCAGATCCACAGGTGAGAGTGCTGGACCTTCGACAAGATCCGGCGCTGTTGGCGTCGCCGCCATGCCCGATTCCGTTGTGTCATCACAACTAACCTCCTTGGCTGATAAGGATGGAGCCGATAGGCTCCTACCCTAATTTACGGCAGTTTTCCCCGGATCGGCACTACTCTTTTTAGGAGTTTTGCCAGAGTTCGTTGGCGGGTGGCTGGTGCCACCGGCCGACCCGTTGGACCGGTGCGAACCTATAGGGCACAGGTGCAGCCTACCCGCAGCCAAAAGTAGGCAGCGACCGCAGGCGGTCTTTCAACGCAGAGAACCAGAGGCGCAAGGGTTCAGACCGGCTCGGCCACGAGCCAGTATCCAACACGGGGACACAGGGGAGACACGGGGAAGACCGCGGGCTGGACGGAATCTGTGCGCCGAAACCAGAAACTGAGGATTAGCAATCTATGGGGAGACATCAAGGGGCCCCGGGATTCGGCTTGAACGATCTTGGCTGCACGGGGCACTCATCGATAAGAGGTAACTGCAATGAGAAAGCAATCGATGTGGGCGATGGCGGGATTGGCCCTTCTAGGGTCGGCGTGGGTCAACGAGGGATGCCGCAAGGCAACGGCGCAGACGGATCCCAGCCACCGGGCGAACCTGCCGCGGGATATTCAACTGACGATCTACAAGGAGGACTTTGCGCTCGTGCATGAATCGCGTCCAGTCGAGCTTAGCGACGGTCGGAACGATCTCCGGTTGGACAACGTCAGCAAGACGCTCGATCCGCAGTCGGTGATCTTCGACTGGAGCGGGGCGAACCCTCCCCTAGCCCCTCCCGGAGCGGGAGGGGGACTTAAGGCGCCGGAGGTTACATCCGAGCTGTACGATCTCGGCGTGCAGAGCGGCGGTTCGCTTATGAAGCGGCTGGAGGGTAAGCCGGTCGAAATGCTCTGGAACACCCAGCAGGGCGAGCCGCGTGACCGGATCGAAGGGACGCTCGAATCGGTGCAGGACGGGGGATTCGTTATCCGATCCGGGGACAAGCTCTACATCAATCCGAATGGGACGATCGTGGCCTCGGGCGAGCAGAGCCTCGTGACGATGCCGCAGCTCTCCGCCCAGGTCGATAGTCCGGCGAAAGAGGACGCGACGCTCGGATTCGCCTACCAGACGCGCGGGATGTCGTGGGCGGCGGATTATGTGGGCCGCCTTACCTCTGACGGAGACGCGATGGATCTCGAGTGTTGGGCGACGCTGGAGAACCACACCGGCATCGACTATCCGAATGCGAAGATTACGCTTGTGGCGGGTTCCCCGAATCGGGCTGCGCTTCCCGCCACCGGGCGTACAATGAGGGCCACTCTTGACGAATCGAGTACGGTCGCCAAGATGCCGATGGGAGGCGCTTCCGGATTCATGGTGGCGCAGAGCGAAGCAGTTGGCGAGCTGTATGCCTACAAGGTGCCCTCGACGGCAAGCATCGGCCAGGAGCAGATGAACCGAGTCAAGATGCTCAGCTCGGAGCGGGTACCCGTCAAGAAGGATTACAGCATCCGGATCGACTACGCCGGCTACTACGACTACAGCTACTATCAGCAGAATCCGCAGAGGCAGAACGCGCAACTCGCCATCTCCCTCGTAAACGACGAGAAGTCCGGTCTGGGCGTGCCTCTCCCGGCGGGAGCGGTCCGGATCTATGATTCGACTTCGAGCGATGCAACCGCATTCGTCGGCGCGGCCGGGATCGGCGACACTCCGAAGGATCAGCATGTGGACCTGACCCTATCCAAGGTGTTCGACGTATATTCCGATTCCCGGTCGTCGCTACCGAGCAAGAAGATCGACCGGCATACGATCAGGAAGAGTTTTGAAACCGTCATACATAACGAGAAGAAGGCGCCGGTAGATGTGCGGGTCGTCGAGACGTTCTACGACAAGAAGCATCTGGTTTCTGAGAGCGATAAAGGCGTGCAGATCGACGGGACGACTCGGCAGTGGACGATCCATGTGGACGCAGGAGGTCAGAAGACGCTGAGGTGGACTGCAGATTTTGGGGAGTGACGTGTTGAGGCGTTGCGGCCTTGCGGCGTTAGACGAGGGTTGCCCCCAAGCCTCCGTATTATCTCTAGGATAAGTGGGCTTCGATGAGCGATGATCCGAGTATTGATGATAGGATGACGGCGAACGGGTATGTGCGGTGTGGCGGGTGCGGCGGTTACCTGCCGGCGGGCGCGATTTGCGGATATTGCCTCCAGCGGCAGAACATGGCGGTTCTCCAACAGCCCGCGCCGCGTCCCCGCTCCAAACCGCGACCACTGCGGACGGCGGTGACTTTGGCGCTTTGCGCTCTCGCAGTTTGCGGGGTTGGCCTCGCAGCTGTTTTTGCGGTGCGAACCGTAGCCAAGGTCGGACCGCTCGCGAGCAGAACTTCTTCGTCAGCTCTTTCGGGCCTTACTGCTCAAGCGGAGGACGGTGGCAGCGATGCTCTTGCTTCGGGATCAAATCAGCAACTCGTCCAGGCATTGAGCAGCGGCAACACCCAGCAGGCCCTCGCCGCCATGCAGGCAACCGGCTCAACGGGAACGCCGACCTTGGAAACCAGTCAGCCGGCATCGACGCCGACCATGCAAAGTTCGCCGTCCAGTACGCCGTCGACCCTCGAAACAGGGAAGGGCATGCCCGATAACGTACGAAACTGGCTAGAGCATCTGCACAAGACCGAGGAGGCGCGGATCACATTGGCGACCGCCCAGTTGCAGGAAGCGATCAAGACGCTCGGCGGACTCCAAGCGGGTGACATCACCCATGCGATGGACGACGGCAGCGACGACACCCAGGCGACGGAGAAGGCTAAGGAGAATCAGCGGGCTCAGAAGGTCGGCGGCGACATGGCGAGCATGGAGCAGGCTTGGAAGACGCTTCTATCCGCCTTCGACTCGGTCCCCGCGCCGGCGGAATGCGTGGGGATCAAGGCCAACTACGACCAGGTGGTCGGGCAGACCGGAATTATGATCCTGGACATCGTCTCGAAGATCAACTCGGCCTCGAACGATCCACAGGGCGCGCTTGCCGCGCTTACTGCGATGCAAGGAACGAGCAAGGCGAAGATCGACGTCCCGGCTCGGGCGGCCGATGCGGGGGTCGGCGACGTTTGCAAGCGCTACGACACCGTGAAGTGGTTCGATATCGAGAGCGACGTAGGCAGCGGCACGATGTCGCAGCTCGGCTTTTAGGCTGCTGCTTAACCAGACGGTTTCCGCAGACGACAACCGAGAAGGGCCGGCGAGATGCCGGAGCTCCCAGCTACGTCGACTGGACGCAAGGTGACGATTCCTGTTGGGTTTCCCTCGACGCCGGCTGAAGACCGGCGGCCAACAGTCGGCATGCATAGCACATTAGAGCTAGAGCTGATAGCCTTTCTCTTGCCCGGACCGTTTGTGGCGAGCAAGAGAAGGGAGGGTCAAAAGGGGAAGGGAACTACCAGCGACCGCCGCGGGAACCGCCGCCACCGCTGGAGCGGCCACCGCCGCCGCCGTATCCACCGCCGCCGCCGGAGCGACCTCCGCCGTAGCTGCCGCCGCCACCGCCGCCACCCGACCGGCCGCCGCCTCCGCCGCTGCCCTTGGGCTGCGCCTCGTTGACGGTGATCGTGCGACCTTGCAGGTCCTTTTGGTTGTTGTCCGCGACCGCCGCGGTTAGTTGATCGGCGTCGATGTCGACGAAACCGAAGCCGCGACCTTCGATGATCCTCGCGTTGCTTGCGTTGTACTTAGCGAAGTGAGCCTGGAGATCGCTCTCGCTGATTGAGTAGGGGAGATTACCGACGTAAAGTGTTTTTGTAGCCATGGATGGCCTCCTTGTATTTGAATTGTTCCGGTTCAAAAGGCAGCGAGATCAATCGAGAACCGGCCAGGGAGGCGGGAGCTGATAGGAAAACCTGGTGCTTATGGAGCGTAACGACTAATACTACCCAGATATCGGTAGTCGCGTTGCGAATGCAAAGGGCGAACGGCCTAGGGCGCGTCTATTAGAGTTGTGCGCTCACGCGTCTCTTTGCCTCGCTGACTCAACAGCGCGCGACGACGGGTCTCGCATATTCACGCGGATTGGTGGTGTTGAGGCATGAACCTCCGAGACACGTCCTCTAGAGCTAGTGCGCCCCGGCAGGAGCCGGCTGGGCCTTCGGCTTGCGGAGGATGAGGATCGCCGGAGCCGTGAAAAGAAAGGTCATTAGGATCAGCAGAAACGCATCGTTGTAACTTTGAGTCAGGGATTGCATCGTGACGTCGAGATCGAGCAGCTTGAGGGCGGCCTGTTTTGCGACCGTCAGCGTCATGCCTTGGCTCGCAAAGTACTGCGTCAACTCCTGAAGCCGAATGGTCAACTGGAGGTTGCCCGGATAGAGATCTTGGACGAGGGCAGCCCGATGAATTTGGGCGTGGGCCGAAACGAACGTCCCAAGCGCGGCGATCCCAAACGAACCGCCAAGCTGCCGGGACAGATTTATGAGACCGGAAGCCTGCTGGGCGATGCGGGGGTCGATATTCCCGTACGCGACTTGGTTAATCGGAGTGAAAAGGCACCCAAGGCCAAAGCCGCGGATAATCAGCGGCCAACGGGTGTCGTCCAGCCCGCTGCTCGTTGTTAAGTGGCCAAGCTGCCACATCGAAAAGCAGAAGATACCGACGCCGATGTAGATCAGGACTCGGGGATCAACGAGGGGCTTAGGGCCGTTAAGCATTCGGCCGCATGCGATCGCCGAGATAGCAGTGGCTATGCCGCCAGGGAGCAGGGCGAGGCCGGTCTCGAGAGGAGTGAACTGAAGGACGGTCTGAGTGAACAGAGGGAAGATGAAGACGCCGCCGTAGAGACCAAAGCCTAGAGCGATAAACAGAGCCAAGGATGCGGCCAGCGACTTGTTGCGCAAGACGTGGAAGTCTACGACGGGATGCTTGTTCCTGGGCGTGAGCTGCCACCAAACGAAAATAACGAGGCACGTCACGGCAAACACGGTGAGCCGAACGATGAGCACACTCTGAAACCAATCGTCCTGCTGGCCCTCTTCGAGAACGTACTGAAGCGTGGCGAGACCGGCGGCAAGGAGCCCGATTCCGGTCCAGTCGATTTGCCCTTGCTTGCGCATGCCGGGAGGGTCGTGGAGAAACGAGGTAACGAGGAAAGTCGCGGTGATCCCGATCGGGATGTTGATGAAGAAGCACCAGTTCCAGGTGTAGTTATCGGTGATCCATCCGCCGAGCGTCGGTCCGAGGGTGGGCGCGACGATGATTCCCATGATGAAGATCGCCTGGACTACGCCCTGCTGGTCTCGGGGGAAGATTTGGCGGATCGTCGCCTGCGCGGTCGAGAGCAAGGCGGCTCCGCCCGCGCCCTGAAACACGCGCCACATGACGAGTTCGACGAGGGTGTGGGAGGTTCCGCAAAAGAAGCTAGCCGTGATGAAGAGGAGAATCGAAAACGTGAGGTAGTTCTTTCGGCCAAAGCGAGCAGCGAGGAACGCCGTCATTGGGAGGACGACGACGTTGGACAGGATATATCCGGTGGCGACCCAGCCGATCTCCTCGTTGGTCGCCCCGAGGTTTCCCGCCATCTGCGGAAGGGCCACGTTGACGATCGTGGTGTCGAGAACCTCCATGATGGCGGCCGTAATGAGCCCAAGCAGAATGATCCAGCGGTAACGCTGGACCTCCTCGTCGTGTTCCTGGTGTCGTTGGGCCTTTTCCTGGTCGGTCATTGTTGGGCAGAAGACTGGAGGATACTACGCGCGCATAGCATTGACGTTTCGCGTGGGACGCGGAGGGCTTTGTTGGACTCATAGGACGGTTCACCGCGGGTTCCGTTTAGGCGCATGCAGCGGTGGGTCGCAACTGCGTAGAACGCATACGATGCCTCAGCTTTTCGAACCGTTCGACCTTCGTTCCGTCCGTCTCAAGAACCGAATCGTCGTCTCGCCGATGTGCGAATACAGCGCGATCGACGGCGTCCCCAACGACTGGCACTTCGTCCACCTCGGCAGCCGGGCAGTGGGCGGGGCGGCGCTGGTCTTTACCGAGGCGACGGCGGTTGAGGCCGATGGCCGTATTTCCCCCCAGGACACAGGGATCTACAACGACGAGCAGCTCGCGGCGTGGGCGGGGATCGCGGCGTTTGTCGCAGGGCAGGGAAGCGTGCCGGGCATCCAGCTCGCCCACGCGGGGCGCAAGGCAAGTACAGGGTCGCCGTGGTCCGGAATCGGCCCAGCCAGGCCGGAGCAGGGGGGTTGGTCGCCGATCTGGTCATCCTCGCCGGTTCCGTTTGCGGATGGCTGGCAGACGCCGGCCGCTCTCGACGAGGCCGGGCTCGACCGCGTGCGGTGTGCATGGAAGGATGCGACCGTTCGGTCTTGGAAAGCAGGATTCAAGGTGATCGAGATCCACGCCGCGCACGGATATTTGATTGGGCAATTTCTGTCGCCGCTAGTGAATCAGCGAAATGACATCTACGGGGGCTCGCTCGAGAATCGGATGCGGTTTCCTCTGGAGATCGTCTCCATCGTTCGCGAAACTTGGCCGGAGGAGTTGGCGATCTTCGTTCGGATCTCGTGCACCGATTGGGCGGAGGGTGGATGGGATATCGAGCAGTCGATCGTCTTCGCCAAGGAGTGCAAGAAGCTCGGGATCGAGGCGATCGATTGCTCCTCGGGAGGGACGGTCCCGTGGGCGAAGGTCGAGATCGGGCCAGGATATCAGGCACCCTTCGCGGAAGCGATCCGACGCGAGGCCGGAATATCGACCGCGGCCGTGGGAATGATCACCGAGCCACGGCAGGCGGAGGAGATTCTCGCAGAAGGCAAGGCCGATCTGATCGTACTCGCGCGGGAGTTGCTTCGCGATCCCTACTGGCCAAGGCGGGCGGCGAAGGAATTGGGGGCGACGATCCCAATGCCTCCTCAGTACGCCCGCGCCTGGTAGACGAAACGGCGGAAAGGGTCGCGCGTCTCCATCACTGATTGCCATCCAGGAGGGAGACAAAGATGCGAATTATCGCAGTGGCTTTAGGGATCGTCTTGGCGGGGCTGGCTTCAGCCCAAAGCATCAGCAACGCCTACGACCGGGATACGGAGCAGCCGTTCAAGCTGAAGGGCGTCAAGGTGTACAGCACGGTTATCGGGCCGATTGTTCGCACGAGCGCCCGCTTCGACTATGATAACCCGGCTCAGAAGCTGACGGAGGCTTCGGTCTGGTTCGACCTGCCGGATGCGGCGGCGCTCAGCGGCTTCGGCTATTGGTACAGGAACGAGTACGTGCCGGGCGTGCTGATGGATCAGAACAAGGCCTGGTTCATCTACTCTGCGATCACCAGCCGGAACGAGGATCCGGGGATTCTCGACCAGAAGTCGCCGACCAGCTTCCACGCCCAGATCTTCCCGCTCGCCCAGGGCTACGATCTGAAGGTGCACCTTTACTCGGTCGGCTTCCTCGCGCCGGAGGGGGACACGATCGCGCTTCCCAAGCCGGGGGGCGGCGAGCAAGTGCCGATCGACTGGCGGTATCGGACGGCGGGAACGAAGAACCTGGTCAAGATCGATCCGACCTTCCGGCTGCCAAAACCAGTTCAGGCGGTCACGGCGGTCGCGCAGAAGTTCAAGGATGGCCGGACCTACGTGGCGGGAATCGTGCAGACCGAGCATTCGGCCGATTCGGCAACGTTCTCGGTGCTGCGCAACGGTCAGGCCGCGATGCTGAACGAGCACGCGCTCGCCTTCGCAGGCTGGCTGCCGAAGGACGAGAAGATCGCGATCCGGGCGGACGGAGTTCGCTATGCCTTCGTTCCCGACCCGATCCATAAGGGTCCGGAGGCGGCACAGCTTTGGGCGCAGGAGATGCTCGCCAACCAGCAGGTTCATGGCCGGAACCAGGTGCTCAAGTTCAGCATGAAGTACCACATCCCAAGCTATGCGACCGCTCTCCTGGCGGTTCCGCAGGAAGAGATGAAGGTCTACAAGGCTAAGGCGGCGCAATATCGCCGGAAGCAACTCGAACAAGCGCGGCAGCAGCGAGCTTGGGAGAAGAAGCGACAAGAGAACTGGAACAACAGCGGAGGCGGCGACCCGGAAATCCGAGTGCAATTCACGGACGCGCAGAAGGTGTTCGCGGTTCTGCCGGACGGACAGGTGCTCGATCTGAGGGAGAGCAAGGGCTTCTGGGGCACGAACTTCGAGATCCCGGCGAGCGCGCCCGAGGGCAACTACGAGGTCAAGGTCGTGGCGATCAGGGCGGACGGGTCGCGCGAGGAGAAAACGATCGAATACAAAGTCGACCGGACGGCTCCGGACGGGAAGATTACGCTGAAGCTGGTCGGCGATCGGGTCGTAATCGAGGTTCGCTCCGAGCCGGGTCTCGCGGAGGTCGCGGCCTACGACGGGGCAGGGTCGAAGACGGTGCTGAAGGAGGTCGAGCCGGGACTCTACCGGGCGATCCTGCAGAACCGGCCCTTTAGTCTGACGGTGGTCCTCAAGGACAAGGCGAGCAACAAGCGAGAGCTGACATGTTCCTGGCAGCCGCCACGCTGATCGGGCTGGCGGCTCCGACCGTCTGGCGGTGCTACGACGAGGTGTACGACCTGTCCGTCTATCAGGGACGGGTTGTCGCCGCGACTTCGGGCGGGGCTTTGGTCGAGGGCGCCGATCGCCTTTGGCGCCGGCTTGGGTCGGGGTGTCCGGCGCCGTTGCGGGAGCTGATCGTCGAGAACGGAGCTTTGGAAGGGGTCGACCGAACGGGGGACGTTTACGCCTTGCGTGACTACGACGGCGGTTGGGCGTCGTTGGGTCGGCGAGCCACTCCCGTTGGGTCGTCCCTACCGGACCCGGCTCTTGTCTATCGTGGAACGAGGGTGCATGCACCTTGGGGTGGCCGGTTCCTGGTCGACGGCCAGGGTGCGGATGTGCTGGCTCGGGATCCGGCGGACGGCGACTACGCGTTGCTGGAGGTTGGTGGCCGGTTGCTGGCGGGGACGCCGCGGGGCGTTTACGCGTTCGAATCGGGAGCTTGGAAGGCGGAGACAGTGCCTTCCGAGCTGCCAGTTCTGAGGCCCATGGGAATCGCGTTTGCGGGCTCGTCGACGGTCGTCGGCGGACTGACGGGTGTTTACATCCAGGGACGGTCTGAGGCGTGGTCGCGAGTGAGCAAGGATGCGGTTCGGCAGTTCCTCGCGTCCGGCGGCGACGTTTGGGTGCTTTACGGGAGCGGGGGGGTCGACAAGTTGGACGTCGCCCATAACCAGCTCGTCTACGATGCGGTCAATCAGGGCGCGAAACGGCCTTGGACGTCGTGCCTGGCGTCGTTCGATGGGACGATCCTCTTCGGCGGTCAGGGAGGGTGGATCGAGCGATCGAAACATGGCGTTAGCGAGCACTACTTTCCAGAGATCGACCAGGACGTAGTGATGGCGGCGGCGGGTCGAGGCGCAGTGCGCTGGATCGGAACCCAGAAGACGGGGCTGCTTCGGTTTGGTGAGGGCCCGGTTCGGCAGTGGAATCCGGGGAACGGGCTTGCCGACACATGGGTTACGGCGCTGCTCCACGCACCGGAAGGGCTTTATGTCGCGACCTCGGGCGATGGGCTGTTTCTGTTAAGGGGCGATTCGATCGCGGCCGTCGAATCTCCTACGAAGCGACCCCGACAACTTGCGCTCTACAAGGGCAAGGTCGTCGTCGGTGGGATGGACGGGGCGTGGATACTCGACACAAACGGCTGGCGAGAATTGGCGACGAACGGCGAGGAGACGACGGCGCTGGTGGCGGGTACGCGGCTCATTGTATGCACGGCGAGCGGTGTTTATTTCTTCTGAGAATTCGGGCCGGGCGATGAAGAACCCTGAGCAGGTTGCTGGCTTTCCCCCAAGCACCAATACCGGATTCCACCAATTACGAGGAATGGAATCTGAGGAGACCTCCGATACCTCGAAATGAGGGATCGCCAGATGACATACAGAAATCGTACAAAAGGATTTACCGTCTTTGAAATGCTCCTTGTGCTTGCCAGCGTTGGCGCGGTCTTGGCAGTCGGCGTGCCGAACGTCCTGAAGATTCGGGAGGAAAGCCACCGCACGGCTTGTATCAAGAACCTGAAGATGATTTCGGTGGCGAAGGACAAATGGGCGATGGATCACAAGGCGAAGAAGGGGGCGAAGGTCCCAATGGACGATCTGGCGGGGATTTACCTTCAGGGTCCGGCCTACGGCCCGATGTGTCCAGAGGGTGGGGCTTACGAGGTGAACGTCATCGGAGTGGCGCCGACTTGCAGTCTCGCGAAGACGGACAAGCACATCCTCGCCTCGACGCCGTAGGGCTTCGCGTAGAGCGGCCGACCCTTCGAGATACGCATTTCCAATGCGCGAGAGCCCGCTACCGATCCCGCTAAACTCCACGCAGGGATCTC
>Ga0209415_10014246_pt1 | contig 12999 bp, 9 predicted proteins | sample PeaSoiSIISIP2007_FD_187696 | JGI IMG/M metagenome (GOLD analysis project Ga0209415, IMG submission 187696) | Peat soil microbial communities from Weissenstadt, Germany - SII-SIP-2007 (SPAdes) (version 2) | ecosystem: Environmental > Terrestrial > Soil > Wetlands > Peat | place: Germany...
GTGCTCGAAATCCTGCCCGACGGCTACGGCTTCCTGCGCTCGCCCGACTACAACTATTTGCCCGGCCCCGACGACATTTACGTCTCGCCGTCGCAAATCCGCAAGTTTGACCTCAAGACCGGTGACACCATCAGCGGCCAGGTTCGTCCTCCGCACGAGGGCGAAAAGTATTTCGCACTGGTCAAGATTGAAGCCGTCAACTTCGAATCGCCCGACGAAGCGCGCAACAAGATACTGTTCGACAACCTGACGCCGCTCTATCCGCAGGAACGCATCAAGCTTGAAACTACGCGCGAGAACGTCAGCGCCCGCGTCATGGACCTGCTCACGCCTCTCGGCAAAGGACAGCGTGGCCTCATCGTCTCGCCGCCCCGCGCCGGCAAGACCATGCTGCTGCAGAACGTTGCGAACTCGATCACAACGAATCATCCCGAAGTCGTGCTGATGGTTCTACTGATCGACGAGCGTCCAGAAGAAGTCACTGACATGCAGCGCTCGGTAAAAGGGGAAGTGATTTCCTCGACCTTCGACGAGCCCGCCGCCCGCCACGTGCAAGTCGCGGAAATGGTAATCGAGAAAGCCAAACGCCTGGTCGAGCACAAGCGTGACGTTGTCATTCTGCTCGATTCCATCACTCGTCTCGCGCGCGCTTACAACACGATCGTTCCGCCCAGTGGCAAGGTGCTCTCCGGCGGCGTCGACTCGAACGCCCTGCAGCGTCCGAAACGATTCTTCGGCGCGGCCCGCAACATTGAAGAAGGTGGATCGCTCACGATCATCGCGACGGCCCTGATCGATACCGGCTCCCGCATGGACGACGTGATCTTCGAAGAGTTCAAAGGCACCGGCAATTCCGAAATCATCCTCGACCGCAAGCTGGTCGACAAACGCACCTTCCCGGCCATCGACATCCAGCGCTCCGGCACGCGTAAGGAAGAGTTGCTGATTCCGAAAGAAGACCTGACCCGAATCTGGGTCCTTCGCCGTGTGCTGAATCCACTGTCGCCAGTGGAAGCCATGGAACTGCTAATCGACAAGCTGAACAAAGCCAAATCAAACGGCGAGTTCCTGGCGAATATGAGCTCGCTGTAAGCAGACGTCGTGGAGGACGGGCGTCCCGCCCGCCCTGTCCGCCACTTCTTCGCTTCTAGATCCCGCTTCCCTCAAGCCGTCAACTGGTATCCGAGTTCGCGAAAACTCGTATAATTTCCTTATTCCTCTGTTGACGAGGTCATTGTGCGACTCAATCCTTCTGCCCTGGCCATCTTGCTCTTGCTGATCACGCCGGTACTCTCCACACCCTCGTTTAGTCAGAGGGCCACTCAACCCTCCGCGCCGGTTCCGCACTTAAGCCCGGATCCTGGCCTCGCTCCCGACGATCACGAAGACCAGGGGCGGGTTCAGATGGAAAAAGACATGGCCAAGAAAGCGAACCAAGAGCGCCAGGCTCAACTGCAGCGCGATACCGACAACTTGCTGAAACTCGCCAACGAACTGAAGCAGTCTGTGGACAAATCCAATGAACACACCCTGTCACTGGACGTCGTGAAGAAAGCAGAAGAAATCGAGAAACTGGCGCACAGCGTCAAAGAAAAGATGAAAGCGAACTAACCGTGCAGGGCGGACACTCCTGTCTGCCGCCGTTGCCCTCGTTAGCGTCCACTCCATTCCATAAACCTTGAAACCCAACGCGAACCATGAACCAGGGGTGCGCCTAATTTCAGAGCCCAGTCGTCTGGTAGCGCAGGACCGCCAGAGAGAGCCGGTAGTCGTAACCGGCCTGAGCATTGCTGATCTGCGCTTGCGTCTGCTGAAGCTGCGCCTGACTCAACTCAACAATCGAACTCAATCCCAGGCTGTAACGCGTCTGCGCAAGATCAAGCGCGAGGTTTGCTTGATCCACCAACTGTTGCGTAACGCTGACGCGCTGATAGGCGGTATTCGCGTTGAGCCAACTGGCGCGCACATCGCGTGAAATCCGATTGCGCAGCTCAACCAGGCGGTCTTGCGCAGCCTGCTCTCGCAGGCTCGCCTCCTTGGACCTTGCCGTATATTGAAAACCGTTAAACAGCGGGATTTCAATATTCACACCCACCGCGCCGTACCAATTGGAAAGAACCGGATTGCGCACGGGCGTGTCACCGATAACACCCATGGCGCGGACGTCTGGCAAGAGCAGATCACGCTCCGCCGCGTGGAACTTCTGAGCCGATTGATGCTGGAACTCGAGCGACAATATTTCCGGCCGCATTGCGAGTGCCTGAGAGATGAGATCGTCGACATCTCCGGGAGGCGAAGCAATCGCGGTCGTGTCCTCAACCAGCTGAAAATTCTGCGCCCGCGGATAACCCAGCACCATGGAAAGCGTTGCCAGCGCCGCGTTCTCATTGTTCTCTGCATCCAGCAGAAGAAGTTTCGCCTGAGCCAGATTAACGTTGGCAAAACTGAAATCCAGCTGAGACCTGAGTTTGCTCTTAAACAAGGCCTCCACCTGGTCGGATAGCGTCTGCCGCGCGCTCACCGTCTGCTGAGCCACCGTGAGCACCGCATGCGCCTGCAACGCACCATAAAAGGCCTGATCCACGGACAGAAGGATTTGCTCCTTGGTAGCCATGGCATTCTGGTTCTCGGCCTTCGCCGTAAAATTGGCGCTGGACACCAGATTCGTGGTGCGCCCAAAATCTGTGATCAACTGGGTCACGGTTGCGCCCACGGCGGCCCGTTCATACACAATCGGATTGTTGAGTCCGCCGGCAGTGATTCGGCTGTTCTCCTGCGAATCGACTCCAGTCACATCGGCGTAGGCCTGCGGCCACAGGTTGGATCGCGCTTCCCGCACCGCCTGTTGCGAGGCCAGCGCGTTAAGTCGCGCAACAGAGATTGTCGGATTATTCTTCAGCGCAATGGCTTCCGCGTCTTTCAGCGAAAGGCTCATAGCGTTCGATGGAGGCTGCGCACTCTGCGGGCCGGGCACGCTCGACGACGAGGCGGCAAAGGAACCCAGTGGTGAGGCCGCCGGGTGCTGCAAGATCATTGTCGTTTGAGCGACACCCACCGCCGACAGCGCAAGGCAGCCCAGCAAACCCATCCCTCTCCACGTCATGCCGACTGTTCCTCCCGCCGATTGTCTTCTTTGCCGTGAATAATGAGATAAACCGCCGGGACAAGAAACACCGTGACCACAACCGATACTGCCAGCCCGCCAATCACGGCTCGGGCAAGCGGCGCATATTGCTCGCTACCGGTTTCGATGCCCAGCGCCATCGGAAGCATGCCTAACAAAGTAGCCAGCGATGTCATGAGAATAGGCCGCAAGCGAATCTTGCAGGCCCGCACCAGAGCATCCTGCAGCGAAAAATCCTCTTTCCGCAACTGCCGCGCAAATTCAACAATCAGGATGCTGTTGGAAACCACGATGCCGGTCATCATAATGACGCCCATTAGCGACATGATGTTGAACGTGCTGTGCGTAATCCAAAGAGTCAAGACCACTCCCGCCAACCCTGGGGGAATCGCCATCAGAATGATCAGGGGATCGATGAACGATGCGAATTGCGACATCAGAATCAGATAAACCAGCAGGATCGCTAGCACCAGCCCGACCGAAAAGCGCCTGAACGATTCCTGCATTCCAACCACCGACCCAAGCACGCTCACCCGCATGTTTTCGGGCAACTGCAGACGGCCGACAATATCGTTGACTTCGCGATTCACTCCGCCCAGCGCCTCCGTCGATGGCATTACATAAATGTCGATCACGCGCTGCAGTTGGTAGTGATCGACCTCAGTCGGTGTATTGATGCGCTTGATGTCAGCCACCGATTGCAACGGCGTGTAATTCGATACGCTCGCGCTGCGCAACGGGATATTCTTGAAATCCTCCATACTCATATTCTGGATCTGCTTGTCGAAATACTGCACGGTGAGCATGTAGTTGTTCCCGGTCTTCGGATCAATCCAGTAGCTCGGCTCGATCATCCCGTTAGATGTAAGCGCGGTAATCACATTGTCCACCACCTGCTTGGGGGAAAGTCCAATCAGGCTGGCGCGTTCGCGGTCGATATTGAGCTCCAACCCTGGATAAAGCAAATCCTGCGGAATGAGAACACTGCTTACGCCTTTCTGCTTTCTGATCTGTCCGGCAACATCGGTCGCAATCTCAAATGCTTTGTTCAAATCATTACTTCGCACCTGCACATCGATCGGCGCCGGCAACCCCAGATTGATCACCGAATCGACCAGCCCGCCCGCCTGAAAATACGTATTCAACTCCGGCAGATCCTCCGACAATTTCCGGCGCACACGCCGCATGTACTCATAACTCCCAATCGAGTGATCTTCCTTCAGGCTCACCTGCACGAATGCGGTATCCATGGACGAGTTACTGGTGTACATCGCCGACAAATCAGGCGTAATCCCAATGTTCGAAACGATCATGTCAAGATCATTCGGCGCCATCACCTGCCTGATGTCCTGCTCGACTCGCGCGATGTATTGATTGCTGACCTCAAGCCGCGAGCCGCTTGGAGCTTTGACATTGATCACGAACTGGCCGGGATCGGTTCGCGGAAAATACGCCGTGCCGACAAACGGAAAAACTGCAATCAAGACAACGGCAATGCCCCCAAGTACCCAACCCACCGTCCTTCCGGGTCGCACCAGCGCGCGCGTCACCCAGCGCTCGTAAAGATCCAGCAGTCTACGAAACAGCTCATTGAATCGGCCAAGGAATCTGCGAAAGAGAGATCGCGAGGCAGACTTCTTTTCTGATTCGTGTTCAATCTCTTCCTCCACGTCCTCGAGATGAATGAAGTTCGCACAATAAAGAGGCACCACCGTCATGGCAAAAATGTAGGAGGCAAAGATGGACAGAACCACGCCCAGCGCGAGGTCGATAAAAAGATATCGGCTGACCCCATAGAAGAACGTCACCGGGAAAAACACGATCGAGGTTGTTGTGGTTGCAGCCAGCACCGCCAGCGAAACCTCCATCCCGCCTTTCTCCGCCGCCACCCTCGGCGTTTCACCGATTTCCATGTAGCGGAAAATATTCTCCAGCACCACCACCGAGTCGTCGATAAGGCGTGAAAAAGCCAGCGCTAGGCCGCTCAGCAACATCACGTTGATCGAGCCGCCCATGGCATTCACTATCAAAAAGCACACCAGCGCGGAAAGCGGGATGGAGAGAAGCACAGCCAGAGTGGCTCGCGGGCTTCCCAGGAAGACGAGAATCATGATCGCGGTCAACAGCAACCCGATTCCACCTTCCTTTAATACGTTTTTGATCGCACTCTTGACGAACAGCGACTGATCAAACACCACCGCTGTCTTCAGCGATTTCGGAACATCGAGCAAATCCTTAATCGCGGCCCTGATTCCATTCACAATCGTGATCGTGTTGCTGTCACCGCCCTGTTTGAGCACGGGAATGTACACCGACTGCTGTCCGTCAATCCGAACGATATTGGTTTGAATCGTGCCCGAGTCTTTCGCCTCGCCCACATCGGCGACCATCACCGAAGCGTTGCCCACCGTCTTTAGCGGAATGCGATTGATCTCTTGCGCGTCGGGCAACTGCGCGTTGGCATAAATGTTGTAATCCTTGGGACCGATGCGCACGTCCCCGGCGGGAAGAATCAGGTTCGAATCATTCACCGCGTGAACCACATCCATCAAGCTGAGCTGGTGCGCCTCCAGCTTCACCGGATCCACATACACCATGATCTGCCGATACCGTCCGCCAAACGGTTGCGGCACGGAAGCGCCGGGAATATTCGCAATCTGGTTGCGCACCTCGAATTGCGCCAGGTCCTTCAGCCGAGTTTCATCCAGGCCTTGCCCCTTCAGCGTAACCAGGCACACTGGCAAGCTGGAAGCGTCGAACTTCAGCACCACCGGCGGCAGAGTTCCTGGCGGCAGGCGCCGAAGGTCTGCCATAGCCAGATTCGCAATATTACTGAGCGCCGCATTCCCGTCGGTCCCCGGCTTGAAATAAATTTTGATCAGGCTCACGCCGGTCAGAGAGCGCGATTCGATGTGGTCAATATTGCTTCCCAGCGTGAAGAACCGCTCGAACGTGTCGGTAATGTCAGCTTCGATTTGCTCCGGTGGCATTCCGGAATAAAATGTCGCCACCACCACTACCGGAATCTTGATCTGCGGAAACAGATCCACCGGCATGCGCACCACGTTGGTGACGCCAACCACCGCGATCACCAGGCAAAGCATGATGATGAAGAACGGATACTTGAGAGCAAATCGCGGCATTACTTTTGCTCTCCCGTCTGGCTCCCGTCCGCAGCCGCTGAATCCGGCTCCAGCCGCGGCTTTACCACTTCGCCGACCTGATAGTTCGACTGCCCGCCGACGATCACTCGTTCCTTTTCCGAGAGTCCATGCAGGATTTCCGCGGCGTTCGAAGTCTGCTCTCCCAAATCAACTTGTCGTTTCCGCACACGGTCCTGATCGTCTACAACCAAAACATAATGCTCGTTCGCATCCTGGACCACCGCCTGCACCGGAACGCTCAGCGCATTCTCTTTGTGCTCCAACTCGATCGTCGTGTCGGCGTACATTCCCGGAGTAAGCGACAGGTCTGCATTGTTCACATCGATTTCCGTCTCCATGGTGCGCGTATCCAGGCTGACCGAACGAGTGAACCGCACCACCTTTCCGTCAAAAGTCCTTCCAATGGCCTTCACTTGCACTTGCACCGGAGCGCCGGTATGGATGTAGGCAACCGCCGACTCAGGCACCGGCAACCGCAGCCGTAGAACGTCGCTTTGAGCTAGCTTCACCAGCGGCATCGACTGCGTATTGGACGCCGTTCCCGCCTGGATCAGCGCGCCCGTGTCCGCATAGCGCCAGGTGATTACGCCAGTCAGAGGTGCGGTAACATTTGCGTACGCGGCCAAAGCGCCTACGCGCATCCGGTCCGCGTCCGACACCGCGGTTTGCTGCCTGGCCGCCGAGAGTGCGGCTTTCGCTGCGTCCACTTGGGCCGCGGTCGCCAGGTCCTTGGACTGCGAATCGTCAAGTTCTTGCTCGGCAATCAACCCTGGGCGAGCCTCCGCGGCCTGCCGCAATCGCTCATACGCCGCGTGCAGCGCCGCGTGATCGGACTCCGCCCTGATCACGTCGTTCTCCGCCCGAACCACCTCATCCTTGCTGTGAAGAACTTCGGCCTGCGTTCCCTTTAGCTGGGCATCGAGTTCGGGAATTTCGAGCACCGCCAGCGTCTGCCCTGCGCGCACCCGGTCGCCAATATCCACATAAATACGCTGCACGTATCCCGAAACCTTCGCATGCACATCGATTTCCTGATACGGCTGAAACTGGCCAGCCAGGCTGAGCGTATTCGAGAGCGGACCGCGCGTGACGATAGCTACGGCAGCGGTCGGAATCTCCGCAGCTCTGGGATCGGAATCCCGATCTCGCGCGCGATACTCGACGACGACCACCAACGCAACCAGCGCCAGAATCCCCACCGTAATCACGACGAAACGTTTACGCATAGGTAGCTTCCTCAGTTGAACAACCACGACTGACAACCGCGAACTGAGAACCGCAAATCGACAACTGATGCTCCCCAGTTTTCATCACGGCAAAGCTTGGCGTGGGAACGGGCGACGCACCCGTCCCCACTAACCTTTCTTCTCATTCCTGATCAGCTGCCTTACAGTGCTTCGCAATCGTTCGCACATCGGTTTGCAGGTCCGCTACCTGGAATGGGACACCGTCAATCCCGTGCTCCGTGTCACTCGGATTGCTCCCCGCTTTCGCCGGATTGACTCCCGTCTTGATCGTGCCCGGCAGGGTTCGCCCCTTCACTTCGACTTCATGATTTAGATAACTGTCGAGTTTGTTACCGACACCCTTCAGCACATATACGAGGTTTGTATTGTTTTCGATGAGGATATAGTTCCCGCGTTGCCCGTTGAGGCAACCGCGGACCGTCGAAGCATTACGAACCGGCATGGCGCTGGCGCCAGAAGCTGGTGGGTTAGAGGATTGCTGCGCGACTGCTCCCAACCCGGCAAGCAGAAATAGATACACGGCGACTAAAGTCTTGAGACTCTTCATTTCACTTCTCCTTTGTAGAATCTGTCTGTCCGGCCATTTATAGCGTGTCTTCCTGAGCGGAGTATCTGGTTCGCGAAGCGAATCAGATGCGGAGTCGAAGGACCCCTGTAATGCCACTCCTCGACCCCGCGCTTCAAGGCATTCTCTCCGCGAAGCCTTCGCAGTAATGCTTTGCGCAATGTTCTACAACCCCGCCACACATGCTTCGTCCTTCACCCGCCGATGTCCCACGACGCCCATCTTCACGTCCCAATCGTCGTCGGGCAGACTGATATACAGGACGTTCTTGTGAAGACGTACGTCCACAGACTTATTCGGAGCAAAAGCGGACGGAAGGTAGTTAATCGCGGATTGGTAGCGCCCGACATAGACCTTGCAGTCGAGCCGGATCCCAATGTCGTATGCATATTCCCGCGCCTGCAAGGGCGCGTCGGCAGGGTTGTCACCGAGATAGTTCGAGACCGCGTGATACCTCTCGACGCTGACCACGGTCGCGGGTTGGTAACCCTGCTCCACAGCCTCTTTCGAGTAGGCAGGCAAACCGATCAACAGCACTCCGGACATCACTCCGAAGAACAACAGTCTTCTTTTCATGATTCCTCTCCTCTGCTTGGAGACCCTTTTACGCGAGCGCTCGCGCAAACCGCTTTTGCCCGCGTCAAAACTCGTGCATCAACGACCAAACCCTGTCCAAGACCGGGGTTCAAATCAATTAATACGAACGCGCGGAATTGTTGTTAGCAGGAAGGAGGCGGACGATTGTAAAGACTCTCATCCAGAAGAAGAACACCGAGCGGTGGTCCAGCCGGCGCTACACGTGGATAGAACGAAGGCGCTTGAAACGTACTAAAAAGCGGGACAGGAGGTGTCCACAGCGCGGCGTCGCGATTCATGTGTTGCCGTATCGCTTGCGCATCCCCGGACTTCACGGCAACCCCGTGCGGGATCGTCAGCCGGAAAGTTCGAGTCGCCAGGCTCCCAACCAGAGAACACATAACCACGCCGATCAGCACCCAGCGCCACCAAGGCTCCCGGGCCACCGCAACGCCTGTAATTTCTGGCTTTTCCATTCAACCTACAATAACTTGGATGATCATACACCCAAAAGGGTTCCCAGCAAGATTACCGGCGGCTGCCTCGATCCAATGGAGGTAACCTTTCCCCGCAGGCCCTCAAGCAATCCTCGCCATTGCAAACACATGCCTCGAACCCTCGCTGACCGGCTTCTCTGCGACCGATCTTTGCACAAATGTGCCAAACTCTTGGCATCGAAGACACCGTTGCTTCGAGCTTGGCTCGGGATCAAACCCCATCCTCCAGCAACCGCTCCACTATGTCTGACTGCCTCGGACATCCCTGAGAGTTCCCGAAAGCCGCCATTTGACGACGTTTTGCGCGATCAGCGAATAGCCTGCCAGACCGCTTCCGGCGGGACTCTGCGGCATTCACCCGCTAGGCTCGTGTGGCACACGTCTTGCAGCATGCATCCATGCTTGGCTGAGCGTAATCTACTATAACGAACCGGTAAAGTGGGCGATCTCAAATGCGGGAACTTCAATATCGGAAGGGCATGTGGCTGGTTTTGGCCGCGATTTGCCTTGCGCCGCCGAACCCCGCCCACGGCCAGACGGTATCGCTCCTGGCAGAAACCGCCATGCACGGCGCTACCGCCCCCGCCGCGAATATATGCGCAGAAACCGCTCCGGCTTCACCGTTGAAAGACGCTCTCCGGCAAGTTTGCCTTCGAAAACGTCCTGTCACCGCAGACTCTCCAACTCGCAAGACCATCGTGATCGGGTTTGTCGGAGGTTTCGTTAAACACGATAACGCGAAGCATCCCGAAGTGCAGTTTGCCGCTTATCTTCGCGACCGCTACCCCTCTGCCATCCACGCGGAAGTGTTCTCAAATCACGAGGGGCAAAAAGCTCTTCATCAGGTCTACCGCCTCCTCGACGCCGATGCCGACGGCGACCTCTCAACCGCCGAGAAAGAGCAAGCCAGAATTATCATCTACGGACACAGTTGGGGTGCCTCTGAAACCGCCGCCTTCGCCAGGGAGCTGGGGCAAAAGGGTATTCCCGTCCTGCTCACTATTCAGGTCGATATTATTGGTAAACCCGGCCAGAACAGTTCCGCGATCCCACCGAACGTCGCCAATGCGGTCAACTTTTATCAGCCCAGAGGTTTTCTGCACGGCCACCCAGAAATCCTTGCGGACGATCCCGCCCGAACCAGGATCATCGGAAACTTTCGCATGACCTACGAGCACCGTCCCATCAATTGCGATAACTATCCGTGGTTTGCGCGGACCTTCAACAAGCCTCACCACGAAATCGAAAACGATCCCCGCGTCTGGGACCAGGCCGCATCGCTGATCGATTCCGAGATCTCAAGCCCAACATCAACCGCCCAAGCATCATCGCCCTCCGAGTAATCCGGAATGGCTGGTACCGATCCTCGACCGTGAGAACAAACTCATCGGCAGGCTCGTATTTGGGCAGCGGCTTTCAGAAGAGGTCCGCTTTGCGACTACGGGAAAAGCTCGAAAACCACGCCGCAGCCGACTGGACAACTTTTCGCTCCTCCGCCCAGCGACGTGGTTCCATAGATGTTATCTTTAGCGTCCCGTAGCAAGCTGGCTTCGGGATTTTCTCCATCGCCGACGCCACGGCCATTAAAGTGGTAGAGCACCGTCTCTTGCCAAGCACCGCCCGATTTCGGCGTCAACTTGAAGATAGTGCCGCAACCGACAAAACAATAGCGCCAGCCCCCGTTAGATGTAGTCCCGTACAGGTTCCCTGATTTGTCAAAGATCACTCCAGCTTCCGGGCTCGCCCCGTCCGGATGTCCCTTAAAGGTGTAGATCACGGTTTCGGTCCATCCACTCGATCCTGGCTGGAGCTCGAATACCACGCCTGCGCCGATGCCTCCAGACACGGTCGTACCATAAAGCTTCCCGTCGCGGATAGTTACGCCCGCGAAGGGCCGCCCTCCATCCGAACCACCCGTGAACGTATAAAGGATGCTCTCGGTCCAACTACTCCCGCTGTGCTTGAGCTCAAAAACGATGCCATTAATTGAAGAGCTGTTGAATCCAGTCTCTGTCGCGCCGTACAGGTTCCCAGCGTTGTCCATGACCACGCCACCCACGGGTGTTGCTCCGTCCCCAGAATTGTTGGTGAAGCTGTAAAGAACTTGTTCTGTCCAAGTCCCGCCAGAGCTCGGTATGAGCTCAAAGACAGCGCCGTTGCCATACGTTCCGCCGTTGGTTGTAGTCCCGAAAAGATCGCCATGAGAGTCGAAAATCAAACCCCCTGTCGGGTATTCTCCGTCGGTTGCGGTAAAACTATAAAGTACGGTCTCCGCGCCACTGGGATCCACCTTGAACACAACTCCGCAGCCGCAGGAACTGCTGCCGCCCTGCTGCGTGGTGCCGTAGAGGTTTCCAGCACTGTCCCTGATTAGGCCGCTGGAAGGCTCTTTCCCGTCGGAACCCCCGGTGAATTTATAGAGGATGGTCTCGCGCCAATGACCGGATACCGCGGAAAGCTTAAATACAGTACCGTTCCCGTAGTATCCGTCACTGATCCCGCCCCGCGCGGTAGTGCCATACAGATTGCCGGCGTCATCGGAAATCAAGTTCGAGGTCGGGATAGATGCGTCGGGCGTGCCGCGGAAGGAGTACAGCACTTTCTCGGTGCCGGCAGCTTTCGCGCCGCACACCCACGTCAAAACCACCGCCATGCTGATGACCGAGTTGAACACAGTGCGCCACAATTTGTGATAGTCGAACCGTAGCTGAGTGAGCTTTATTGCCATAATGCACTCCGTTTGCGGCCGGTTGCCGCCGCTCCTAGAGCCAGCACGCCCAGGCTCGCGGGTTGGGGAACGACCGGGCGCATACCTTGATCGGCCATTGGTTCGATCTGCTCCGCGTCCGGGCCCTTCGTCTTCCCGGTAACGATCGCTTTGTTGGGCACGGTTTCATAGGCGTAGCCGGTCAAAGTTGCCGAAATGGGGAACTTAACAGTGACGGTGAGCCGTGCCCATCCGTAGTGGACTTGGCCTTTGATCAGGAATTTCAGCCCGACATACCGATTCTTGACCGTCCGGTTGCTCTTTGTGCCTTCCCACGGACCATAGTAAGCGCTCAACTGGCTATTGATTCCCCTGACCCCGGCCATCGAAAAGCCACCTTGGTGAAACTTAGGGCCGACGCGAACTCCCGGCTTGAGTGCCGAAGCGTAGCTGCTATGTCCCCAGATCTGGTTGCGGGTCCCGACAGGGTAAACGCGCAACTGCGCGGCTGACGTTCTGAAGAAGGTTCCAGCGTGAGCCGCTCCTGTCCCTGAGTGATGCGTCGTCGAGAAGCGGAAGTCGTGGATGCCGTCGTGGTTGAGATCAAGATAAACGTTGCCCACGATCTGCACGTTGGCGGGCGTATACACAATCTTGGCTTCGGCTGCCGGAGTTAGCGCCATTAAGGAAACGCCCGCTGCACTGGCAGCAGCCGCGTAACCCAATAGGCCCTTTTCCAATTTGGGGTTGAGCCGCATTGTGATTTTCTGCGAAATGCGAACCTGGTCGGGTAGCTTGCGTGAAGTCATGGATGTTCCTTTCGCCTTTGGTGGACTTGGGGGTGAGCAAGCCAGAATTCAGAGCACAATAATCCAAAAGGCTTCGCCGAGCAAGCGAAAAAACAAGCGGTCGTTGCTGCGCATTATCGCAAATAATTGCGGCGTTACTCCTGACCCTTCTTCAGGTCGAAGGCGTAAACCTTCCCGTCCATCGAGCCGACATAAAGTACCCCGTTCGCCACTGTAGGCGAGGAAGCCACCCCGCCATCGGGGAAATAGCTCCACAGCAGGGCGCCGGTGCTGGCATTTAGCGCGCACACGTTGCCGGCGATCGAGCCGA
>Ga0209415_10014247_pt1 | contig 12998 bp, 14 predicted proteins | sample PeaSoiSIISIP2007_FD_187696 | JGI IMG/M metagenome (GOLD analysis project Ga0209415, IMG submission 187696) | Peat soil microbial communities from Weissenstadt, Germany - SII-SIP-2007 (SPAdes) (version 2) | ecosystem: Environmental > Terrestrial > Soil > Wetlands > Peat | place: Germany...
GGGAACGGGGCGGGCGGGTGGGCGGCGGGCCAGTGCCGCCTCGACAGCCGGTGCCAGCCGTCGTGCTTTCGCCTCTTCACGGGCCGGCGCCCGGTCCTGGAACTCGGGCATCACCTCGCGGGCGAAGAGCTCGAGCGATTCACAGACGTGTTCATGACGATTCCTCCCGGCCTGGCTCACGAAGATCAACTGGTCCACCCCGGCCTCCTCGTACGTCCGGACCAGCTCCCGGATCTGCGCAGGTGTGCCCACCGCTCCGCGTAGGGAACCGAGGCCCTGCTCCATGAGCTGGGCCCCGAGAGGTTGACCGGTGCGTGCGGCGATGTCGCGGCTGAATCCGAACCGTTCCCGGTTCTGCTCGAATTCCTCCCAGACGTTCGTCACCCCCGGCTTGTGCATCCCGAAGACGTAGTAGTGGGCCAGCGAGTAGCCGAAGAAATGGCTCCCGTCGATGCCGCGGTCGATGGCGGTGGCCTCGTCGGCGTCGCACATCAACGGCAGGACGCAGGCCAGGTTGCCGTTCACGGCGAAGCCGGCCGGGACGCACTGCGGGGAGGCGATGGTGGCGTAGTAGTCGTCCACCCAGGCTTTCGCCTCGGCCGCCTCGATGAACGAGAAGGTCAGTGCGCCGATGCCCTTCGTGGCCGCCAGGTGGATGGACTCGCGGCGGCTGCACGCCACCCACAGCGGCGGGTGGGGGCGCTGGAGGGGCTTGGGCACCAGATTGCGCGGCGGCATGTGGACGTAGTCACCGTCGTAGCCGGCGAAGGGTTGCTCCACCAGGAGCCGGGTGACGGCGTCGAGCGCTTCGTTCCACTGAGCCCGTTTGGTGGCCCGTTCCACGCCGAACCCGCCGAGCTCCGCTTCGGAGCTCGATTCTCCCGTCCCGAACTCCACGCGGCCGTCGGAGACCAGGTCGAGTGTGGCGATCCGTTCCGCCACCCGGGCCGGATGGTTGAAACCGACGGGAAGCTGGACGATCCCGTGTCCGAGCCGGATGTGCCCGGTGCGTTGGCTGGCGGCGGCCAGGAACACCTCGGGTGCCGACGAATGGGAGTACTCCTCGAGGAAATGGTGCTCCACGGCCCAGACGTAGTCGTACCCCAGTCTGTCGGCCAGCTCGACCTGGTCCAGGGCGTTCTTGAGCAGGACGTGCTCGTCATCGGGGCCCCAGGGACGGGGCAGCTGATGTTCGTAGAAGATGCCAAACCGCACCGCTGTTCCTCCCGCCTCTCCCTCACCTCAGGGGTGGCGTCCGCCACGCCCACCTCATGGCCGATGTCATCATGGCCGAAGTCGGGGAGAAAGCCTGGGGCGTGGGCCCGGCACCTGACCGGGGACGCGTCAGGTGACCGTGAAGGGGCTGTTTCTCACGAACGCTTCGACGTGGCCGGGCGATCGTCGGGCCGCTACCGGTCCTCTTCCTCGATCATGGCGTCGACCAGGCGTTCGAGCAGGATGCGGTCGCGCTCCGAGAGTCGCCTCAGCTTGATCGACAAGAGAGAACCGTCGTCGTCGGCCTTGGGCGCGTCGGCGGGTGCCAGGCGACGTCTCGACGCGGTGGCCCGACCCACCCGGGCGAGAACGTCCTCGACCGGGAGCTCCAACGCGCTCGCCACCCGTTCCAGGACGTCCTGGCTGGGGTTGGGGAGGAGGCGGATGCCGCCGATGGCCTCCTTGCGACCGGTCTCGAGATCGCGCCACAGCGCCTCGGAGATCTTGGCCCGGCGGGCTGCGTCACGGCGGCGGAGGCCACGTTCCTCGCGCTGCTCGACCAACCACCGTCCGAACTCGACCCACTGTCGCGACTCGTCCACATGGCCAGCGTGCCGGTTCCCACCACCCGAGTCCAGCCGGGGGGTGCCTGGGCGTGGTCGCGGCACGATCGCCTCGCCGATTCAGGTGCGCAAGCCGTAGCGCGGCCGCAGGGCGGGATCGATGTCGACTCGACGGGGGTTGGCCCGGTCGCGATCCGACAGGACCGGATCGACCACGCCCCACTCGGCGCCGACGTCGGGGTCGTCCCACGCCACGCCGAGCTCGTCGGCCGGGTTGTAGTACCCGTCGACCAGGTACCACATGAGCAGGTCGGAGTGGGAGGCGAACCCGTGGGCGACACCGGGGGGGATGAACACACCGCGGTCGACGTCGCCGTCGAGGTCGATCTCCAACGTGGCGCCGTCGGTGGGTGAGCCCGTCCTGAGGTCGTGCAGGACGACCCGGGCCCGGCCCCGCAGCACGTACCAGTAGTCCGCCTGGTGCAGGTGGTAGTGGAGTCCGACGACGGCGCCGGCCTGCTTCTCCGTCCGGTTGCCCTGGATCATCTCGCGACCGAGGCCGAACCACGACCGTCGGTACGTCTCGACGAAACGACCCCTCTCGTCTCCGTGCGAGTCGGGCTCGACGATGACCACGTCACCGATGACGTCGGAGGAGGTGATCTCGGGCACGGCGGCACAGGCTACAGCCGGGCGGGACCGTGTCCCTCAGGCCTCGAAGCGACCGAAACCCCCCCGGTAGTAGATGAGAGGACGACCGCGGGTGACACCCATGTCGTGGACACTGCCGATGACGAGCTCATGGTCCCCGGCGTCGTGGGTGGCCACCAGGTCGCACTCCAACCAGGCCAGAACGCCGTCGAGCAGGGGGGCGCCGTTGCCGGCGATCCGCCAGCCCACGCCGGCGAACTTGTCCCCTCCGGAGACGGCGAAGTCGCGGCACAGCGCCTCTTGGTCCTCGGCCAGGATGTTGACGCAGAAGGACCCCGCCTCGGCGATGCGGGGCCAGCTGGTCGAGCTCTTGCCCGGGGCGAGGGCCACGAGCGGTGGCTCGAGCGACAGCGAGGCGAAGGCCTGACAGGTGAAACCGACGGGACCGGCGTCCTCCATGGCCGTGATGACGGTCACACCGGTGGCGAAATGACCCATGACCTCCCGGAAGCGCCCGCTGTCGAAGGCCGTCGGCCCGGCGGTGGCCCGACCCTGTCGGGCAGTGTCGTCCCCGGCTTCCGAGGTGCGGTCGTCCATGCCCTGTCGGACGGTGTCGTCCACGCGGTCAGCGATGACCGAGATCGACGGTCGACCCTTCGGCCGCCGCCGTCAGGGACTCGAGACGCGACGCCCCCGGCGCCTTCCCCGCCACCTCGACCAGGCGATCGAGGATCTCGTCGGTGTGGTCGGGATCGTGATGGAACAGCGACAGGCGCCGGGCGCCCGCCTCGGCCGCCACGTGGACGGCGTACCCGATCGTCGAGTGACCCCAGTTGGCCTTGGCGTCGAATTCGTCGTCGGTGTACTGGGCATCGTGGATGAGCAGGTCGGCGCCGTCGGACAGCTCGAGAACGCTGGCGTCGACCGATCGTCGGTCGGTGGGGGCCTGATGGTCGCTCACGAAGGCCACGCTGGCGCCGTCGGCCTCGATGCGGAAGCCGAGAGTGGTGCCCACGTGGGGAACGCGCCGGACACGGATCTTGGCCGAGCCGATGGCGAAGTCGTCCTCCTGCACCTCGTGGAAGTCGATGGACCCGTGAAGCTCCTTCACCTGGACGGGGAAGAACGGTGGGATGACCACGCGGTCGATCACATCGTGCAGGGTGCCGCCGATCTGCGGCGGTCCGTAGACCTCCATGCGCGTCCCCGATCTGAGCAGCGGTGTGCAGAAGGGGAGACCGATGATGTGGTCCCAGTGGAGGTGGGTGAGCAGCGCCGTCATGTCGATGGGCGACTCCGTGCCCTGTCGCGTCTCGAGCTCGCGCCCGAGGGGCCGCAGACCGGTGCCCAAGTCGAGGACGATCGGTGGCTCGTCGCCCACCGTGACCGACACGCACGACGTATTGCCCCCGTGGCGCAGGTATCCCGCCCCTGAACACGGGCACGAGCCCCGCACGCCGAAGAATTTGACCTGCAGCGTACGACCCCCTCCGGTTCGTCGCCCTCCCCCTCGTCCGGTCAGGTGGCCTCCGATGACGGCGACGAACCGTGACGAGGACCGGGGAGGTCCTGGCCCTTCCGACACTACTCTGCCTCCATGCAGGAACGAAGGGTGCAGGCCAACGACGTGGAGTTCTCGTACCTCGAAGCCGGCCCGGGGAGTGGTCCCCTCGCGTTGTGTCTCCACGGCTTCCCGGACAGCGCCCACACCTGGCGCCATCTGCTTCCCGCGCTGGGCGACGCCGGGTACCACGCCGTGGCCCCGTGGATGCGCGGCTACGCGCCCACCCAGATCCCGGCCGACGGCCGCTACCAGACGGGGGCGCTGGTCGCCGACGCATGTGCCCTGCACGAGGCCTTGGGCGGGGACGGGCGTGCCGTGCTGATCGGTCATGACTGGGGTGCGGCGGCCGCCACCGGTGCGGCCGTCCACGAGCCGGACCGGTGGAGCCGGCTGGTGACGATGGCGGTGCCCCCGCTGGCGGCGGTCGCCACCTCCTTCTTCACCTACGCGCAGCTCAAGCGCAGCTTCTACATCTTCGTGTTCCAGACGCCTCTGGCCGAGACGGCCGTCTCCCTCGACGATCACGCCTTCCTCGACGGATTGTGGGCGGACTGGTCGCCGGGATACGAGGCTGGCTGGGACGTGGCCCGGGTGAAGGAGTCCATCGGGGCCCCGGAGAATCTGGCCGCCGCCATCGGCTACTACCGGGCCATGTTCGACCCCGCTCTGCACGACCCCACCTACGCCGAGGCCCAGGCGGCCACCGGGGGGACACCGCCCCAGCCCACGCTCTACCTGCACGGAGCCGACGACGGGTGCCTGGCTCTCGACGCGGTGGGAGACGTCGTGCCGTTGCTGTCACCGGGCTCGCAGCAGGTGACCGTGGCCCGGTCCGGCCACTTCCTCCAGGTCGAGCGTCCCGACGAGGTGAACGACCACGTGGTGCGCTTCCTCGGGGCTCCCGGGGCACCCCGGGGCTCCTAGGGGAGCATCACCGCGCCACCGGGACCGCGTCGGGCGAGACCCTCCGAGACGAGGGCGTCGGCCACACGGCGGGCACGCCCGGGGTCGTCGGGCCAGCCACAGGCGGCCGCCAACCGTCGGGGCGTGACCGGTGCCACCCGAAGGGCGTCCACCAGCCGGCCCCGTCCCTGGCGGTCGGATCCGGCGAACGGACTCTGCCGGGTCCGGGGGGCGGCGGGATCGGGTGGCGGTCTCCCCGCCTCTGCCCAGGCGCAGGACCGTGCCAGCGGGCAGCGATGGCAAGCCGGGGCACGCGCCGTGCAGACGACGGCGCCGATCTCCATGAGGGCCTGGTTCCACAGCCAGCCCCGGCCCCGGGGGACGAGGCCGTCGGCCACTTCCTGGGTCCGCGCCGGAGAGAGCCCGTGGCCGACGACGGCCCGGGAGATGACCCTGGCCACGTTCACGTCCACGACGGCGTGGTCCGTCTCGTAGGCGAAGCAGAGAACGGCGCGGGCCGTGTAGGGCCCGACGCCCGGCAGGGCGCGGAGAGCGCCCAGATCGTCGGGGACGGCCCCGCCGTGGCGGTCGGCCACGACGGTGGCGGCACGGTGGAGGTTGCGCGCCCGGCGGTTGTATCCGAGGCCGGTCCAGACCCGCAGGACGTCTCCGGGCGGGGCCTCGGCGCACGAGGAGACGGTGGGGAAACGTCGGAGGAACCGGCCGTAGGGCTCGAGGACGCGGGCCGCCGACGTCTGCTGGAGCATGACCTCGCTGACCAGGACGGCCCAGGGGTCGCGGGTGGCGCGCCAGGGAAGCGGACGGAGGCCGGACCGGCCGAAGGTGAGGACGGTGCGGCGCAGGGCGCCGTGGTGGTGGCCGCGCCGCGCCACCGGAAGCGGGGTTGGGGACCCGCTCACTCCCAGACGTCGTCTCCGTAGGGACGACGTCGGGCCGGAGCGGCGTCACGCGTCCACACCATGAGCTTGCGTCGGAAGAAGCAGACCTCTTCGCCGCGTTGGTTGAAGCCCTTGGATGCCACGGTGACGATGCCACGGTCGGGCTTGGACGACGAGAGCGCCTTGTCGAGCACCCGGGTCTCGGCGTAGATGGTGTCCCCGTGAAAGGTCGGGTGGCGGTGGACGAGCGACTCCACCTCCAGGTTGGCGATGCACGATCCGCTCACGTCGGGGACGCTCATCCCGAGCACGAGCGAATAGACCAAGTTACCGACGACCACGTTCTTGTGGTGGAGGGTCTCGTTCTCGGCGAACCACTCGTTGATGTGGAGAGGATGATGGTTCATCGTCAGGAGGCAGAAGAGGTGGTCGTCGTACTCGGTGATCGTCTTTCCCGGCCAGTGCCGATAGACGTCGCCGATCTCGAAGTCCTCGAAGGACCGGCCGAAGGGGCGCTCGTAGGTGGTCACGGTCGTGTCCCTCTCACTCGACGGAGCTCGGACGGGTGGTGAAGCCGAGGGCCCAGTCCTCGTTGGTCTCGCCGTCGATCGTGAGCCGCCAGATGTAGCGGTTGCCGGTGGCCAACGGGAGTGGTCCGAGGTTGACCGCCAGTGCCACGTCGATCGGCGTCCCTTCGGGCACCGTCTCCGGACGGGCCACGTTGAACTCGCCCCGGACCTCGATGGGGTGGGTGCCTTCGGGCGTGTCCACCAGCACCGGGCGACCGTCGGCGTCCTCGAGATACAACTCCCAGTGATGCACCTGCTCCGCTTCGTGCCAGCCGACGTCGATCTTCATGGCGATGGCCGACGGCATGGGATCGGGACCGGTGAGAGACCAGCCACCACCGAGGACGAAGAGCTTTCCGTCGGCGACCTGAGCACCGTCGCACAGCAGCATCGTCACCTTCACGGCATGGTCACCTTCACGGGATGATCACTTTCACTCCGGCGAGGCTACAGGCGCAACGGGAGCGGTAGCGTCTGTCGTCAGTGCCCAACGCCCTGCGTGACGACGTCTACCGGCGCCCGCTCGCCACCGCCCTGGAACGGCTGGGGATCGGTCCGGGATGGCGGTGCGTCGACGTCGGTGCCGGGGGCGGCGACGTGTCGGTGGCACTGGCCGAGATCGTGGGCCGCGACGGGCGCGTGTACGCGGTCGACAGCGACCCCGCGGCGCGCGACGTGGCCGCCGCCGCGGCCGCCACCTTCAGCCAGGTGCTGGCCATCACCCAGGCCGGGGAGGACCTGCTCCTCCCGGAGCCGGTCGATCTCGCCTTCTGCCGGTTCCTGCTCATGCACGTGGTCGAACCGGCGACGGTGGTGGCCCGGATGAGACAGGCGGTGCGGCCCGGTGGGTGGGTGGTGGCCCAGGAGCCGATCACGTCCGCCGGCCGGGTGGGGGGGCTACCCCTCTCCATGCCCGGCGCCCGTCATCCCGACATCGGGGCTCTGCTGCCGGGACTCGTGAGGGCCGCCGGTCTCGACATCGTCGACGCCTGGGCGGAGGCGCCGGCCGGTGTCGGGCCCGGACCGGTGGCCGACTACCTGTGCGACCTGACGGGCGTCTCTCCCGGCGACGACCCCGTCGTCCTTCCGCCGTTGGTCACGGTGGTCGGCCGGACCCCCGGAGGCTGACCCACCGGCCAACCGATCCACCCCAGGTAGCCTCCCTGACCGTGAACGCCCAGTGACCGCACCGATGCCGGCCGACCTGGCGCGGGCCGAGGAAGCCGTCGAGATCGCCGGGGCGGTCGTGACCGGCGCCGTCCGGCGGCTGGCCGGTGGCGGGGACATCGAGGCCGAGCAGGTTCTGGCGTACGACCTGGCCCACGCGGCGGCCGGGGTGAGAACGGCCCGGGCCGCCCTCGACTACGGCCGGACCGGCAGTGAGGAGGCCGCCATCGCGTGCGCCTTCGTGGCCGACGTGCTGGCCGATCTGGCCGCCCGGACGGTGGGACGGGAGGCGGCGTGGGGGACGACGGGGCACTGGCTCGAGCCCGCCGGTGCCTTCGTGTCCGACTACCGCGATCCGCGCTACCTGGCCGATTTGTGCGGGGTCGAGGGCGACCGGCGTCTCGACGCCGACTTCGCGCTGGTGCGCGAGACGTTCCACCGGTTCGCCGAGGAGCAGCTGAGGCCGCGGGCCGAGGAGATCCACCGCGGCAACCGCGACATCCCCGAGGAGATCATCGGGGGCCTGGCCGAGATGGGGGCGTTCGGGTTGTCGATCCCCGAGGAGTACGGGGGCTTCGCCGGTGGTGGTGAGAGCGACTACATGGGGATGGTGGTGGCCACCGAGGAGCTCTCGTGGGGATCGCTCGGGGCCGGGGGGTCGCTGATCACGAGGCCCGAGATCTTGTCGCGGGCCCTCGTGGCGGGAGGGACCGAGGCACAGAAGCAGAGGTGGTTGCCGGCCCTGGCGTCGGGTGAGGTCATGAACGCGGTGGCTGTGACCGAACCGGACTTCGGCTCCGACGTCGCCCATATCGTCACCGCGGCGACGGCCACCGATGGCGGGTGGCTGGTGAACGGGACCAAGACGTGGTGCACGTTCGCGGCGCGGGCGGACGTGGTGATGTTGCTGGCCCGGACGGACCCGGACCGGTCGAAGTCCCATCGTGGGCTGTCGCTGTTCATCGTCGAGAAGCCGCGGGGCGACGGCCACGGGTTCGCCTTCACCCAGGATCCGGGAGCCCAGGGTCGCAGCGACGCTCCCGGTCGCATGGAGGGGAGGCCGATCGACACCCTCGGCTACCGGGGGATGCACTCCTACGAGATCGCCTTCGAGAACTGGTTCGTCCCGGCCGAGAACCTCATCGGGGGCGAGGCCGGGGTGGGGCGGGGCTTCTACCTGCAGATGGCCGGCTTCGAGAACGGTCGTCTCCAGACCGCGGCGCGCGCCCTGGGCGTGATGCAGGCGGCCTACGAGGCGGCCTACGGCTACGCGGTGAGCAGGGTGGTGTTCGGCCGTCCGATCCTCGACTACCAGCTCACCCGGGCCAAGCTGGCCCGGATGGCCGTGCTCATCCAGTCGGCGCGGCAGTTCTCCTACGAGGTGGCGCGGCTCATGGCCAAGGGCGAGGGGACCCTCGAGGCGTCGATGCTCAAGGCCTACGTGTGCCGGGCGGCGGAATGGGTCACGCGCGAGGCGATGCAGATCCACGGGGGGATGGGCTACGCCGAGGAGTACGCGGTGAGCCGGTACTTCGTCGACGCCCGGGTCCTGTCGATCTTCGAGGGGGCCGACGAGACGCTGGCCCTGAAGGTGGTGGCCCGGCGCCTGGTCGAACAGGTGGGCTGAGGGCCGGCCGGCGGCGACGGCGCGCCGTCAGCCCTTCGACCGGGCCAGGCCGGCGCGCGTCCCGCGGGTGACGAACTTGGTGGCCATCTTGCGGCTGGCCTCGTCGATCATCTCGTCGCCGAACATCACCGCCCCCTTGCGCTCGTTCTCGGTGGCCTGCTGGTAGGCGTCGAGGATGTCCCAGGCCCGGTCGAACTGCTCCTGGGTCGGCGAGTAGAGCTCGTTGAGGGCGGTCACCTGATCGGGGGTGAGGGCCCATTTGCCGTCGTAGCCGAGGATGCGGGTGCGCTGGGAGAAGTCGCGCAGTCCCTCCATGTCCTTCACCTTCAGGTAGGGGCCGTCGATGACCTGGAGCCCGTTGGCCCGGCCGGCCATCAAGATGCGGGAGAAGACATAGTGGAAGTGGTCCCCGGGGTACTCGGGGATCTGGACGCCGCCGGTGAGGACGGGCATCTCCATGGAGGCGGCGAAGTCGGCCGGTCCGAAGATGATGGTCTCGAGCCGGGGCGAGGCGGCGCAGATCTCGTCGACGTTGATGAGGCCGCGGGTGGTCTCGATCTGGGCCTCGATCCCGATGTGTCCGACGGGCAGTCCGCTGCGCTTCTCCACCTGGGTGAGGAGGAGGTCGAGGGCGACGACCTCGGCCGCCGACTGGACCTTGGGCAGCATGAGCTCGTCGAGCCGCTCACCGGCGTTGCCCACCACCTCGATGACGTCCCCGTAGGTCCACTCGGAGTCCCAGGCGTTGATCCGGACGCAGAGGACCCGGTCGTCCCAGGACTGCTTGCGGATGGCCTCGACCACCTTGGCCCGGGCCGCGTCCTTCTCCAGGGGGGCCACGGAGTCCTCGAGGTCGAGGAAGGACATGTCGGCGGGCACCGTCGGCGCCTTCTCGAGGAAGCGCTCGTTCGAGCCCGGGGTGGAGAAGCACGAGCGGCGGGGCAGGTTCCGGCTGCGGTCGGACATGGGCGAATGCTAAGCGACGGCCAGGTCGGCGGGCACCAGCTGCTCGGAGAGGAGCCGGGCGAAACGGGTGGGGTCGCCGGCCACGAACCGGCGGCAGAGCGGGAGGCCCTCGACGTAGCACGAGATGTAGGCGCGCCAGGTCGGGTGGAGGAGGAACTCCACGGCCTTGGCCGCCCGTGCCGGCGGGAGCAGGGCCCACCGGGCCACCTCGTCCACCACGACGTCCGGATCGGCACCGTCGACGGAGAGGCGCCAGGCGGCGTTGGCCCGGACCGCCCCGAGGACCTCTCCCGCCTCGGCCACCGCCGCGATGACCTCGGCGTCGTAGCGGATCCCGAGAGGCCGGAGATGGGCGGCCACGGCGTCTTCGGGCCGGGCGCCGAGGACCGTCTCGAGACCCAGATCGGCGAGGCCCTCGGCGATGAGGCACTGGGGGGTGCCGACCAGGAAGATGGACTCCTCCATCCAGTGGCGGCGACGGACGAGTCCGACCTCCTTGCGGGTGTGCTCGGTGTGGTGTCCGGGATAGGCCTCGTGGGCGACCAGGTGGGCGAGCGAGATGGACAGGACGGGCAGGTCGGTGTTCACCGCCACGCGCGAATGGAGGTCGCCCAGGTAGGTGTTGAAGCCCGACCAGGGTTTGCCGGTGACGAGCTCGAAGTCGACATGCTCACCGTCGGGCAGCCCGAAGAGGCGCTGGGTGCGTTCGCGCAGGTCCTCGGCCAGCGAGGCGATGGCGTCGGGGAGTCGGTGGGGGGGAACGACGTGGGATTCGCGCCAGGCGATCAACCGGTCGGCCAGGGGGCCCGTTCCGGGGAGGGCCTCCGACAGGCGACCGTGGGCGGCGGCGATCTCCTCCTCGGGGAGAGGGGTCGGGGAGACGCCGTAGCAGGCTTCCACCTCCTCCACGTAGCCGACGTGCTCCCCCGCCAAGCGACGGGCCGTGGTGAGGAGCCCCACCACCTGGGCCCGCAGCCACCGGCGGCGGGCGGCCGTGACGAGATCGCCGTCGGTCGGGGCGGCGGCGTCGAGGGGGGCGCCGGAGTCGAGTGAGGCCAGGAGGGCACGGGCCTCGGCCACCAACCTGTCGGGCGGTGCCGGGGCGGCCGCCGCGGCGCGGGCGGCCGGAGCGGGGGGGCCGTAGTACGCGTCGACGAGGCCGTCGACGTGTCGACCGAGGGCCAGGCCGAGATCGATGTACCGGCCGACGTCTCCGGCCGGATCGGAGCCGGCGCTCACCCGGGGTGGGCGGGCCCGAGGTGGGTACGGAGGAAGTCGATCGTGCGCTGCCAGGCGAGGGCCGACGCCGGGGCGTCGTGGACCTCGGGCCGGGTGTCGTTGAAGAAGGCGTGGTCGGCGCCCGGGTAGACATGGAACTCGGCGTCGACCCCGAGGCCCTTCAGCTGCGCCTCGAGGGCGGAGGCGGCGTCCGGCCCGAAGAAGTCGTCGCGCTCGGCGATGTGGGCGAGGACATGGGCACGCATCGACGCGTAGTCCGGTTGGGCGTCGGGCCAGGGGATCACCCCGTAGAAGGGCACGCAGGCGGCGATGGCGTCGGGCCGCTGGGTGGCGAGGACGAGAGCCAGCCCGCCCCCCATGCAGAAGCCGACGACGCCGATCGTGTCGCGTCCGCTGCGTCGACGGACCTCGTCGACGGCGCCCGACATGTCCCGGGCGGCGCGGTCGAGCTGCATGGCCATCATGGCCTTGGCCGCCTCGTCGGGTTCGGTCACCTTCGTACCCCGGTAGAGATCGGGCGCCAGGGCCACGAACCCGGCGGCCGCGAACCGGTCGCAGACGTCGGTGATGTGGGGCACGAGGCCCCACCACTCCTGGATGACCACGACGCCGGGGCCGGGGGAGGCCGGCATGGCCAGGTAACCCTGATCGGCAGAGCCGTTGCTCGGGAATTCGATCATCTCGCCCATGGGCGACGACGCTACCGGCGGCCGGCCGGGCCCTACCAGCGCGCCAGCAGTTCCGGAGGCTCCGGGCAGTCGGTGCCGGCCAGCGCCAGGCGGGGTGGCTGGGCTCCTGACGGTCCGACGACGCGTTCGACCGCGGCCAGATCGGCCACGACGCCGGAACGGAGCTCGGTGGTGGTCGCCAGCTTCCGGGTCAGTGCTTCCCAGAGGCGCGGCGGAAGGATCCGGCCCACCCCGGCCTCGACCCACACGGGGACCTCGACGACCCTGGCCGCCTCGAGGAGGCCGAGGACGTCGGCGTCCACCACCATCCCTCCGGGGCCGAGGGCGTCGGCCTGGATGACGACGATGTCGGCGCTGGCGACGTCTCCCATCCCCCCTCGCCGGACGACGCGCGCCCCGTCGGGAAGCGCTTCGTCGAGGAGTTCGTCGGTCTGATCGCACTCGAGGGCGTCCGCGCAATGCTCTCCCTCGGCCACGGGGTCTCCGGCGGTGACCATGCGGGCCGCCACCCACCACATGGGGCCACAGCCGGGATGCCGGTCGAGCAGACGGCGGCAGGCGGGGAGGACGGCCGGGGCCTCGCGGACGGCGAGGTCGGCCAGCGCCCAGGCGGCCTCCGCGGCCAGGACGTCCGGCGCACCCCAGCCGGAGCGGGCCACGTAGCGGAGACGCTCGATCGGGTGCACGCGTGCGACGCTACCGGCGTGTGAAGCCCCCGGGGCACGCGAGCCGCCGGACGGGGATGCCGGGAGCCGCGGGAGGGGGCGAGGGCGTCGGACGTCGGGCGACCCGTCCGGAAAAGCCCAGGTCAAGGGCTCGGAGGGCCGGAAGTGCTTGCTATAGGAAGCTTTGCTTGCTAGACATAGCTCCCGTTGTGACTCGCCTCGGGCCCCCCTCGACGGCGCGACTTCGGCGGGGGACGCGTCGTCCCTTGGGTGTCGTGCTG
>Ga0209415_10014248_pt1 | contig 12998 bp, 10 predicted proteins | sample PeaSoiSIISIP2007_FD_187696 | JGI IMG/M metagenome (GOLD analysis project Ga0209415, IMG submission 187696) | Peat soil microbial communities from Weissenstadt, Germany - SII-SIP-2007 (SPAdes) (version 2) | ecosystem: Environmental > Terrestrial > Soil > Wetlands > Peat | place: Germany...
ACCGCCGCCGTTGTCTAGGAAAAAATAACTCGCTTACCCCTCAACTACTTCCAACCCCACCGCAAAAGACCATGGGGCGAAAGGCCCGGGCGAGCTTTTTGGGGTCGATAGGGGAATCCCGGCCGCATATCCTGCGCGTGCCATGATCCGGTTCCGCCCCGACTTGCTCCGCCCGCTCGCGCGTCTCGCGAACGCCGCCGCCCTTGCCCTCGCCCTCGCCTTCGCCCCGGGGTCCGCCCGCGGGCTGGAGCCCGGGCCCGTCGACAGGCCGTACCCGGGCACGCTCACGCTCGGCGTCGACGTCTCGAATCCCGCGCAGCGGATATTCCGCGTGCACGAGGTCATCCCCTCCGGCCCCGGGGCGCTGGCGCTGCACTATCCCAAGTGGATTCCCGGCACGCATTCGCCGATCGGCCAGCTCGGCGGCGTGGCCGGCGTCGTCATCACCGCGGGCGGCGAGCGGGTCGCCTGGTCCCGCGACCTCGAGGACATGTTCACCCTGCACGTCGACGTCCCCCCGGGCGCCAGGGCGGTGGAGGTCGACTTCCAGTTTCTCTCGCCGACCGGCGGCGTGGGGGTCTCCGAGACGAACAAGCACGTCGACCTCCAGTGGTGGACCGTGGCGTTCTACCCGGCGGGCTACTTTGTGAGGCGGATCCCCGTCACGCCGAGCGTCGAATTGCCCGCGGGATGGAGCTACGCCACGTCCCTTGAGCCGGCGGGCGGGGCCGGCGGCAGGGTCGAATTCAAGACCGTCAGCCTCGAGGAGCTGGTGGATTCGCCCTTGATCGCCGGGGCCAATTTCAAGCGCGTGGACCTCGCCCCGAACGCCGCCCAGCCCGTGCACCTCGACATCGTCGCGGACCGCCCGGAGAACCTCGTGATCACGGATGCGCAGCTCGCGAGCCACTCGGCGCTCGTCGCGCAGGCCAACGCGCTTTTCCGCGCGCGCCATTACGGCCATTACGATTTCCTCCTCACGCTCTCAGAGAGCACGACCCACGGGGGCCTCGAGAACCACCAGTCGAGCGATGACAGGCTCTTTCCGGAGTACTTCACGGATCCGGACTCGTACCTGTACAGCGCAAGCCTGATGCCCCACGAGTACGTCCACTCCTGGAACGGCAAGTACCGGCGCCCCGCCGGCCTCTGGACGCCCGACTTCAACCACGTGCCGATGAGGGACGACCTGCTGTGGGTCTACGAGGGCCTGACGGAGTACTTCGGCGAGGTGCTCACGGCTCGCTCCGGCCTCTGGACGCCGGAGCAGTTCCGCGACCACCTCGCCGGCCTCGCCGAGGGCATGTCCCTGGCCACCGGCCGCGCATGGCGCCCGCTCCAGGACACGGCAGACGGGGCGCAGATCGCCTCCAGTGCCGGCGCCGCCTGGCAGAATTACCGCCGCTCGCACGACTACTACGACGAGGGGGTGCTGGTCTGGCTCGACATCGACACGACGATTCGCGAGCGCAGCGGCGGAGCCCGCTCGATGGACGACTTCGCGCGAGCGTTCTACGGCGCAAATGACGGCAGCCGCGAGGTCGTCACCTACACGCTTGACGACGTTGTCGCGGCCCTGAACAGCGTCCAGCCGCTCGACTGGGCCGCCTTTCTGCGCAAGCGCCTCGACTCCACCGACCCCGCCGCCCCGCTCGGCGGCGTCACGCGCGGCGGCTGGAAGCTCGCGTTCTCCGACGAGCCGACGGACGCCTTCAGGGCGCGCGAAAAGATAGGGAAGCGCGTCGACCTCCTGAGCTCGATCGGCCTCTCGGTCGACGCCGGGGACAACGCCGGCGCGATCACCGACGTGCTGTGGCAAGGCGAGGCGTTCAACGCCGGCCTTGCGCCGGGGATGAAGCTGATCGCCGTCAACGGCGAGAAGTACTCCGGCAAGACCCTTAAGGACGCCGTCAAGGCGGCGGAGTCGGGCGCGGCGCCGATCGAGCTGATCGTCCAGAACGGCGACGCGTTCAGCACGGCGAGGATAAGTCACCGCGGCGGCCTGAGGTACCCGCGCCTCGAGCGCATCGGGAACACGCCCGACCGGCTTGGCGACATAACGAGGCCGCGGAGCTGACCCGGCCCGCCGATGCAGGGGGCCGCTCAGAACATCTGGGCGGTGTTCCTCGGGTCCTTGAGCAGCGCCTCGAACCGTGGCTCACCCCTGAGCGCGGTCAGCATCGGGTCGTGGCGCAGGCTGTGGACGTCGGCCGGGCTGGGGATGGCCAGCAGCCGGGCGAGTTCCGCAAGCGCGCGCTCCTTGTCGCCGGTCCACGCGTAGACCTGGGCGAGAATGAAGCTCAGGGTGGGCGCGTCGATCGTGTCGCGCGTCTCGGGCAGAAATCCCACGGCCTGGCGGGCCAGGCGCACCGCCTCCTCATTGTGGCCGAGCAGCGCCTCCATTTCCGCGAGATAGCTGTGCAGCCGCGCGTTGGCGGGCTCGCGTTCGATCCGGGCCCGCAGTTCAGCGGGAAAATCGGCGAGCCGGTCCCGCGCGGCGGCCATGTCGCCGTGGGCGGCGTAGACCTTGGCCGCATTCAGGGCCTGGACCGAATGCTCGCCGCCGTCCTCGTCGAAGAAGGGCTGCAGCGCGTCGAGCCGCTTGAACTCGGCGTAGTCATCCTTCCAGGCCGCCAGGTTCCTGCGCCAGTTGATGACCCGGTGCGCATTCAACTGCTCCGGGGTGAGCCGGGCGACCAGCTCGTCGGCCTCCTTTGTCGAGCCGGTGGAATACGCGAAAAGCCAGGAAAGGGAGATCTCCTCCCTCACATGCTGGTCCGGCAGCATCGCGACCAGGCGGCTCTGCAGGGCGATCGCCTCATCCCAGCGCCGGGCGTAGTCCATCGACTGCAGGAGGTTGCGCACGAAGCTGATGTTGCCGGGGTCGAGGTCCACCGCCTTGCGCAGCTGAACGAGCGACTCCGCCCAGTGCCCCTGGCGGCGCAGGATGAGGCCGAGCGAGGAGGACACCGTAGGGTCGTTCGGCTGGAGCCGGGCGAGCTTCTCGTACTGCTCGGTGGCGCGCATGTAGTCGCGGTAGGCGTAGTAGGCGTAGGTGCCGAGCGCGCGGATGACGTCCGGCGAGTCGGGCGCGATCCGGACGGCGTTGCCGATGGCGGCGTCGGCCTTGGCGAGCCGCGCGGGGGTGTGGTCGATCTCCCAGAAGACGAACAATGCGTCGATCTCCGCCAGCGAGCCCCACGCCGTGGCGAAATTGGGGTCCGCATCGACCGCCTGCTGGTAGTAGAGCTCGGCCTGCCTGAGCGCGACGGGGGTCCCGCTGGGCGCGCTGTTGAACACGTCGCGCCCCTTTAGGAAGAGCTCGTATGCGGCGAGGTTATCCGTCGGGCGGCGCTCGAGCAGGGTCTTCTCCTGCGGCGAGAGCGCGGCCGCCAGCGCCCCGGCGATCTCCTTCGAGAGCTCGGACTGGATACCGAAGATGTCCGAGGCGTCGCGGTCGTAGGCCTTGGCCCAGACATGCTCGTCCGTGCGCGCGTTGATCAGCTGGCCCGTCACGCGGACCTTGCCGCCGGCGCGCCGCACGCTGCCCTCCAGCACATAGGCCACGCGCAGCTCCGTGCCGATCTGGCGGATCGTCTTCGTGGTCCCGCGGTACTGCATGACGGACGTGCGCGAGACGACGTGCAGGTCGCGGATCAGGGCGAGGTTCGTCAGGATGTCCTCGTGGATCCCGTCGGTGAAGAATAGGCTGTCCTTCTCCTCGCTCATGTTCTCGAACGGGAGGACGGCGATGGACTTGTCGTTGACGACGGGCGCGGCGACCGGCGGCGCCGGCTTCGCCTCCACCGGGTTGCCCGGAGGCGCCGGCCTGAGCACAAGCCAGCCGACGACGGCGGCCGCCGCGACAAGGCCCCCCACGAGCCACCACCTGCGCGGCGCCGGGGCGGCCGCCGCGGCGGGTGCCGCCGGTCCCGGTTGGAGGGCATCGCCGCGTCCGGGCGCCGACGGCGCCCGCGGCCCCTCCAGGAGCCGCTTCACGTGCTCGACAAACTGCGGCGACGGCAGCGCGCCCGGCAGGCGGGTCCACTGCACGCGGCGAAACTCGACCGGGCAGGCGGTTGCGGAGTCGGGCGTGTCGTCCACGACGACGGGCACCAGGAAGGGCACGCCCTCCATGAGGAGGTGCGTCTGCTCGACCGCCAGCTTCCACTCCAGCCGGAAATAGCCCTTGCCGCGCTCCTCCGTGTTCCGGGAGATTATCGGGACGAAGAGCGTGCAGGCGTCGATCTGCCTGCGGATCTTCTGGTCCCAGGCGTCGCCGCCCCGGAGTTCGCTCTGGTCGAACCAAACCTCCACGCCCTGGCTGCGCAGCGCCTCGGCGATGCGGCTGGCGGCGGCAGTATCCTCGCGCGCGTAGCTGAGAAAGACGGCGCGATTGGCTGTCAATGGTGGACTGGCCGGCATGAATCTGTGGACGCCGTAGGATGGCGGCGGCGGCGCGGGGCTGACGAGCACAATTCCACAACCGCTCGCCTCGCCAGGCTGCGCCTCCCATGCCGCCTGCCTTCTGACGATGAGCAAGAGAGGTGCGGCGATCTCAAAACAAATTGGTGGCGCAGAACTGGCATGTTAATCAATCTGCAGCCGCTGAAACCGCTTGGCTCACGAATTGCGACCGCCTCGGCCCTCGGGGCCGCGGTCCTCATCCTGGGAGGGCCCGACTGCCGGGCGTTGCCGAGTTTCGCGCGCCAGTTCGGCGTGCAGTGCATGGTCTGCCACACCGACTTTCCGATTCTCACGGACATGGGCCGCCAGTTCAAGCTGAGCGGCTACACCATGAGCGCCGAGCAGACCGACCTCCCGCCGTTGGCGTTCTTCCTCCAGCCCTCCTTCACCCGGACCCAGGCGGGACAGGCCGGCGGGGCCGCGCCTGGTTTCGGCGACAACAACAATTTCGCCGTGACCCAGTTCAGCGTCTTCTATGCGGGACGGCTCCTCGGGCCCTACGCGTCAAAGCTGTTCGGTGCCGACGCGGCCTCCTTCCTGAACAGGATAGGGGTCTTCTCGCAGGCAACCTACGACGGCGTCGGCAAGTCATGGTCGTGGGACAACACCGAGGTGCGCTACGCCGACATCGGGACGATCGGCGCGCACAGTCTGCAGTATGGGCTGTACGTGAATAACAACCCCACCCTCCAGGATCCGTGGAACAGCACGCCCGCATGGAGCTTCCCCTTCACCGGCTCGGGCCTGGCTCCAACGCCGGCGGCGGGCACGCTGATCGACGGCGGGCTGGCCCAGCAGGTCGCGGGCATTGGCGCCTATGCCATGATCGACACCAGCTTGTACGCCGACGTCGGCGCCTACAGGACGCTCGGATCGCGGTACCAGCGCGCCTTGGGCACAGACCCGTCGGGGGAGACCCAGATCGCGGGCGCGGCACCGTATTGGAGGATCGCCTACACAAGGCCGGTGAGCGGCGCCACCTGCGAGGTGGGCCTGTTCGGCCTCGCGGCCGACACCTATCCCGGGCGCGTATCGAGCGCCGGCAAGGACAGTATCACCGATGTCGGGATGGATTCGCAGATCCAGAAATCTGTCGGGAGCAGCGATATCACCGCGCTGGTGACCGCAATCTACGAGCGCGACAAATGGGGGGCGAGCCAGGCCCTCGGGAACACGGCCAACGGCTCGGACTCGTTGACCGAATTCAAGGGAACGCTCGACTACCTCTGGGACAAGACCTACGGCTGCGCGGTGCAGTACTTCGTCACGAACGGGACAAGCGACGCGCTGGCGTACCCGACCAGCCAGACGGGCGCACCTAACAGCAACGGATTCATCCTGCAGCTCAACTACCTCCCGCTCAACAAGGGCACGGGCCCGTCCTTCTGGCCGAGGAGTAACGTGAAGCTCTCGCTCCAGTACATCATCTATAACCGGTTTGACGGGTCCGTTTCGAACGTCGATGGGGCCGGCCGCAGCACAAGCGACAACAACACCCTTTATCTTGAAGCGTGGATTGCTTTTTGAGCGCCTGCGCCCAGACTTAACCAAGCCACATCATGAAGATCAAAGCCCTCCCTGCTTCCCTTTTTCCCGCCGCCCTGTTCGTCGCTATGGCGGTCGTCGCATCCCGGCCGTCGGTCTGCTCGGCCGAGGATGAAAAGTTGGTCACGATCGTAGCCAACGACACCCTGAAATTCAGCGTCACCGAGATCGATGCAAGCCCGGGGCAAAAGATCCACGTCCAGCTCAAGAACGAAGGCACGATGCCGAAGGACGGAATGGGCCACAACTGGATACTCCTCGACAGCGAGGCGGAGGCCACAACCTACGCCATGACGGCCATAGCGGCGCGCGACGTCGCCTACCAGCCCAAGGCGCTGGCGACGCACGTTCTGGCGTTCATCCCGCTCCTGGGACCCAAGGAAATCGGCGACGTCACCTTCTGCGCGCCGACCAAGCCCGGCAAGTACCCGTACATATGCTCCTGCTCGGGGCATTCGATGGCCGGCATGAAGGGCTTCCTGATCGTAAAATAGAAGCCGACGTCGCCCGCTGAACGGCCTCCCCCGAGCCTATCGCCACCCGGACCCGCGGATTCCCGCCGCCCCGAGCCGTCCTATTGCCCGGCGTCCGGCGAGCCCAGGGTCCCGTGAAAATCGAGCGTCCCGTCGGACCGCGCCAAGGCGGCGCCGATTCCCTCATGGGCCGCGCAGAACGCGGCGACTTCCGGATCGCTCATGACGAAGAACGCCGTGGACAGGGCGTCGGCGACGGCGGCCCCCGGAGCCGAGGCCCAGGCGCGAAGCGTCCGGGTCGCTGGTCTCCCTGTGCGCGGGTCGATGAGGTGCGAGCCCTTGACCGCTAAACCCGACCCGCTGAGCGCCGCACGCTCAAGCATGATTTCGCGGCGCGCGCCGCCTTCGCCAAGTCCGACCGGCCACCCGGACGAGGTCGGCGGCCGCCCGAGCGCAAGCGCGGTGCTGCCGCCGCTGTTGAGGCAGGCCGAGTCGACCCCCCACTCGGCCAGCACCTGCGCCAGGCGGTCGAGGGCGTAGCCCTTGCCCACGGCCCCGAGGTCCAGGTCGAGGCGCGTCGCCTGCGAGGCAAGGACGTGCGCGGCCGGATCGAGGGTGAACGCGGGGGCGCCGTCCGGGAGCCCCGGACGGCGCTCGGAGCCGTACGCCGGGTCGAAGGCGCGTTTCGTCGACTCCGCGACCCCGGCCGCGAGCAGGAGGCACTCCATCGCGTCGTCACCGACGACGAGCGTCCCCCCGAAGGCGAGGCGGTTGGCCCGGGCGATGTCGCTCGACTCGACAAAGCGGCTGAGCTCGCCCTCGAGCCGGTCGAGCTCCCGGAACGCCGCCCCGGCCGCCTGGCGGGCGTAGGCCTCCTGCTGCCCGGCGACCGCGATCTCGAAGCAGGTCGCCATCGCCTCGTGGCGGAATACGGAATGGGTCATGGGCGGGGGCGCCTCCAAAGCGCCCAGCGCAGGCGGAGCATCTGCGCGGCGGGCCGCCACCACAGCCGGGCGAGTCCGTATTTCGACCGGCCGCGCAGCCGCGGATGATGGCGCACCGGGACCTCGCCGACCCGGAATCCGGCGGCCACCGCCAGGGCCGGGACGAACGCCTGGAGCAGCTCCATCGGGCGCATCGCCGCCAGGACCTCCCGGCGCATGGCGCGCAGCTGGCAGCCGGCGTCGTGGACGCGGTCGGCCAGAACGGCCCTCCGGACGGAATTGGCCATGCGCGACATCAGCCGGCGCAACCAGGCGTCATGCCGGTCGACCCGCCAGCCGCAGACCAGGTCAAACGGGCCCGACTCGAGCAGGTCGAGCAGCGCCGGGAAGTCCCCGGGATCGTTCTGCCCGTCGCCGTCCATGGTAAGGATCCGCTCGCCGCGCGCATCCCTCAAACCGGCCAGCAGGGCGGCCGCCTGGCCGGCATGCGCCGGCAGGCGCAGCTCGCGGCAGGCGGGCCAGCGGCCGGCGGCGGCGGCGATCTCGGCCCCGGTCGAGTCCGTGCTGGCGTCGTTGACCAGGATGATCTCGAAGGCTTCCCCGCGGGCGGCGAGGACCCCGGCCGCGCCGGCGACGACGTCCTCGATGTTCCCGGACTCGTTGAAGACGGGCACGACAAGGGAGACGCGCGGGCTCATGGCCGGGGCGTGAAGACGACGCACACGAACCCCGGCCGGAGCCCGAGGTAGGATTCGGCGTAGGCGCCGTGCAGGCGCGGCCTGACCTCGTCCGCAAGGCCGGCGGACGCTACGATCAGGGCGCCGTCGCAGTCGGCGGGCGGCCGCGTCCAGTAGCCGACATGGTCCAGGCCCCGGAAGTACCACGGCAGGGGCCAGTACTCCTCGCTGATGACGCGAACCGGCCCGCCCGGCGAGCGGCCGAGGGCGGCATCGGCCATGGCCCGGAATTTCAGGACGTCCGGCGAGCTGTGGACATAGGCGTAGGGATTGCGGGCATCGGACGCGTAGGCCCGCGCGACCCGGTCCGCCTGGAAGACCAGCAGCCCGAGCACGCCGAGGGTCGCGGCGGCCCCGGCCAGCCGGCCGGCTCCGGTCCGGGAGAGGGCGGCGACCGCGCCGGCGGCGAGAAGCGCGAGTCCCGGCACAAGGTGGATGGCGTGCCACGGGGTCTTGTAAGGCGTGGCCGATAGCGCGAGGAGGACGAGGCCCGTGTACGCCGCGGCCCAGCGGAGCAGCGGGTTCTTGCCCGCGAGAGCCACGCCGAGGCCGGCCAGGGCCAGGGCCGCGAATCCGGCCTCTTCGAACACGAGCCCCCCGGAGCGCTGCCACGCGAACAGCCGCAGGAAGTACCACCACGGCTTCTCGTGGCCGGTGTCCCCGCCGCCAAGCCTCGCCGCGATCTCCCCGTAGGTTCCCAGTGCGTCTCGGATTCCGGCGAGGCGCGCGCCGAACGACGAGTAGAACAGGGCCGCCACAGCCAGTGCCGCAGCCGCGCCGACCAGACCGTCCCGCCCCGGACGCCGGGCATTGGGCGCATCCGGCCGCGGGCGGGCGGCGAGCAGCGCCGCGAGCGCGGCGAGCGCGAACACGGGGGCGCTCGCCTTGGTCGCCTGCATAAGGCCGAGGCAGGCCCCCGCCGCAACCGCCCAGCGGGTCCGGCCCGTGGACCACCACTGCCGCGCGCAGAGGAAGGAGGCCAGGGCGAAGGCGGTCAGGAGCGTCTCCTGGACAAAATAGCGGCTGAAGTAGACCGCCGGAGGGGACGCCGCCAGGAACGCGGCCGCCGCCAGCGAGGGCCAGCGGCCGAGCGGGGCTGCGAGGAGGCCCAGAAGGAATACCGAGGCCGCTCCCGCAAGCGCGGGGACCAGGCGCACGGTCAGCTCATCGAGACTGGCCAGGGTCCGCTGGCCGCGGCACCAGGCCACCGGGAGCACCGCGTAGTAGAGCACGGGGCCATGGTGGTCGCGCGGATCAAACGCATAGCGCCCCGACTCGAGCAGTTCGCCGGCCTTCACGGCCTGGTTGGCCTCGTCCGCGTGCATCGGGCGGGCGGCGAGATCCCTTGTGCGCAACCAGAGCGCCGCTAGGGTCAGCAGCGCCAGGGGCAGCCAGCGCGAGAGGGTCTTGGGCACGGCGGTGGGGGCGCGCGCCACGGGCTGAAGCTTCAGTTCACGGGCCGGCCGTAAACCTCCACTTCGGTGTAGTGGTTGAGCTCGTCGGAGGTGTTGCCGTTGCTGTAGAGGCGGACATAGCGGGCGGTCGCGCCCTTCGCGTCGATCACCCGGCCCTTGTAGGTCTCGACGTAGGCGTAGTCCGCGCCCTTGCCGAGGCCGTCCGAGTTCGTGTCGTCGTTGTTGAAGATCGTCTCGACGCCCGTCTTGAAGGTCGGGTCGTTCGACACCTGGGCGACGACGGCGTGGTAGACGCGCGCCTCGGCGTGGAAGTGCCAGACCACGACCGCCGCAAGGCGGGCCGGGGCGCCGAGGTCGATCTGCACCCATTGCACGCCGGGCCCGAGCTCGACGTAGGTGCCCTCGACGCCCGACTTCTCGCCGTCGGTGACGAAGTTGAGTTCGCCGATCACCGGCATCGAGTCGCTGGAAGTGACCGGCTTGTTGAGCGAGAGCAGAACGGTGCCGACGGGCACGAGCAGCGGCGCGCGACTGGCCGCCGCCTGCTGCGGCTCCAGGTTTGAGACCTTGATGGGGCGCGGCGTGCCGACGAAGAGCGGCTTGGGAAGGTCGATCTTGAGCGGGACCAGGTCCTCGGCCCGGGCGGCGACGGATGCCACGGTGAGCAGGGCCGCGAAAAGACGGAGCATAGGGGCGTGTTTCATGCGGTAAAGTCCTCCGGCCCGAAGGCGAGCACCTTGCGGGCGGCGACGGCCTCGTTGACCCTGAGCACGGTTGCGGCCGTGGCCAGCGCCACCTCGCCGGGGCAATGCAGGGCCGCCTTGCCGCGGATGGCGTCGAAGAAATTCTCGAGATGGGGCTGATGGATCGCCTTGTCGAGCGTGACCGGCATGTCCCAGGCGGACAGCTCGGCGGTCTCGCGCACGTCGACAACGGACGCCGGCTTGGACAGGCCGGGGATGCGGGGCCGGGGCTTCTCCCAGGGCTTCACGGCCGCGGGCGCCCCCTCCCCCGAAACGGGGCGCGTGATAAGGCCCTTCGCCAACCACTGGTCCCACTCCGGGGCCCGGGCCTCGCGGTAGAGCTTCGTGAACTTCGGGTTCTCGGACATCTTGAGCGAACCCTCGTCGCCCATGAAGTACTCGAAATACCCGCCACCCGCGCTTGTCGTGGTCAGGACCTGGTAGCACGTCCGGACGATCCCGGGGGGCGTGGGGTATTCATAGATCGCGAACACATTGTCGTACCACTCGTGGTTCGGGTAGTAGTCGCGCCCGCCGCCGGCGAGCACCGAGACCGGGTTGGCGCCGAGCATCCAGTTGAAGACGTCGATCTGGTGGGCGCCGAGGTCGGAGATCACGCCGCCGGAGTATTTCTTGAACCAGCGCCAGTTCCGGAACTCGTGCATGTTGGCGTAGCCGTACTTGTGCAGGACGGCCTCCGGGAGGCCGTGGCCGGCCGGAAACCCCAGGTCCTCCGTGACCGCCCGGTCCCACTGCGCGGTCGCGTTGGTCACCCGGCCTAGCAGCCCTGCCTCGCGCAGGATCCGGTCGTGGGCGTAGATGTAGCGCGGGTTGCTGCGCCTCTGGTGGCCGATCTGCAGAAGGCGCCCCGTCTCCCGCGCGGTGCGCACCATGGAACGCGCGCCCTCGACGGTGTTGGACATGAGCTTCTCGCAGTAGACGTGCTTGCCCGCCTTGAGCGCCGCGTTCGTGTGCTCCGCGTGCATGAAGTCCGGCGTCGCCACGATTACGGCGTCCAGGTCCGGGGTCGCGGAAAGCATCTCCCTGTAGTCCTCGAACGGCGCGGGGTCGTGGCCGAATTTCTTCAGCAGGCGCTCGCCGTACCTCCGGTTGTACGGCCATATGTCGCAGACCGCGCGGAACCGGATGTCCGGGATCTTGAACGCCGCGTTCAGCAGGACCCGGCCCTCCTCGCCGCAGCCTATGAGCGCGACATTCAGGCTGGCCGACCCCCCGCCTGCGGGCGCCGAGCGGACGAGGTACGGGGCGGCAAGGAACGCGGCGCCTAGCTTGGCGCCGGTGGCGAGGAAGTCGCGGCGGGTGAAGCCGGGAGGCGTCGGGGGCGGCATGGTGACGGGCCCGGTCGGCCTAGTCGTTGCGGTCGCGCCAGAGCGCAAAGCGGTCGTGGCGCACGAGCAGGAGCGCCCCGACGATCAGGATCACGTGGACGGCCAGCCAGGCCACGCCCTCGTTCTCCTGCACCGCCATCAGCCCGAACGAAAGGGCGACGTAAAGCAGGCCCGTCAGGATGAGCGTCGCGCGCGACTTGACGCCCAGCAGGAGCGCCGCGCCTAGGACCAGCAGCAGGTAGCCAATCGAGTCCGCGAACAGGCGCGTCGCCCAGAGCGGCAGGAACGAGGCGCCGGTGATGCCCTGCGCCATCCTCTTCATGTTCTCGTAGTAATTGGCGAACGAGTACCTTCCGTTGCTCTCGAACTTCTCGAGGCCCTCGAGCAGGGTACGCAGGCCGAGGAACAGGCGCAGCAGCAGGAACGCCCACGTGTATTCGCAGCGCTGGGCTGCTGGGGGGTTTGCGGGGGATTCGCTCATGGGGATGAGGGGACGCGCGCGGTCACACGCCGAAGCCGGGGCGGTAGTGTCTCGTCACGAATTCGTTGGCGGACGCCAGGTTCGTCACCTTCATGGCGGCGGAGTCCCACTCGATCCGGCGGCCGGCGCGAAGCGCGACGTTGCCGATGAGGACGCTCTCGGCCAGGCGCGACGAGTACTCGAAGTTCGAACCGGCGGGCACGCCCCCCTTGCAGGCGCGCAGCCATTCCGCGAAATGCCCCCCGACCACGCGCGGGATCGTCTTCGGCGGGAGCGTGGGCGCCAGATCCTTCATCTTCGCCTCGGGGATGATCCGGATGCTGTCATAATATGTGTCGGCGACGACGGTCGCCTTCGAGCCGATGAGCAGCGTGCCGTTATCCTGCAGCTTGCGCGCCTCCTCGAGCTCGGGCGGCCGCGCCGGCGTCAGCCCGCCGTCGTACCAGGTCCACTTGACCGGCGGCATGCTGCCCCGGGCGGGGAAGTGCAGGCGGATGACCGACGCGGTCGGGGCGCTGACGTCCGTCCCGCGCGCGCTGATCGGCTCGACCGAGGTCGGGGCGGTCAGGCCGAGCGCCCAGTAGGCGCCGTCCATGATGTGGCAGCCCATGTCGCCGAGGGAGCCGGTGCCGAAGTCCCAGAAGCCGCGCCACGCGAAGGGCAGGTAGGCCGGATCGTACTCGCGGGACTGGGCGACGCCGAGCCAGAGGTCCCAGCTGAGGGTCGGCTGCACGACGGGCATCATCTTGGTGTGGTCGGGCGCATTGAGGCCCTGGGGCCAGATCGGCCGGTCGGTCCAGCTGTGCACCTCGCGCACGTCGCCGAGCACGCCGGCGTCGACCCA
>Ga0209415_10014249_pt1 | contig 12998 bp, 15 predicted proteins | sample PeaSoiSIISIP2007_FD_187696 | JGI IMG/M metagenome (GOLD analysis project Ga0209415, IMG submission 187696) | Peat soil microbial communities from Weissenstadt, Germany - SII-SIP-2007 (SPAdes) (version 2) | ecosystem: Environmental > Terrestrial > Soil > Wetlands > Peat | place: Germany...
GGCCTGTACCATTCGCTGTCCTATCTGGGTCTGGCACGCGCCTCCGCGCTCGCGGGCGACCGGGCGAAGGCCGGAAAGGCCTTTCAAGACTTCTTCGCGGTGTGGAAAGACGCCGATACGGACATCCCGATCATGAAGCAAGCTCGGGGGAGATCCGCTCCCTGGGCCGGGCTCCAGAAACTGCAGGTCAGGCCGGAGATCGCCCGCGGTGCCGATGCGCGAAGAAAGCGCAGGCGGAGTTGACGGGGCACTCGGCGCATCTTGGGTTGGTGCGCTTGCACAGGCCCTGGCCGTGCCGTTTCAGAAGCAGGAAGGCGCGCGTGCGGGCGTCGAAGCTGGCGGGCGTTTCCGCTTCGATCGCCTGCTGTGCTTCGCGATAGGTCACACCGTAGTTTTCGCGCTCCTGCCCGCGCTGGATGCGCACCAGCACGTGCGGGCAATTGGAGGGAACCGCGGGAACCGGCGCCATGCCCCCGAACAGCACGATGCGGTCCGCGCCGGGATCGGCGATGTTGGGAAACTTCTTGAGTGCCTTGCGAACCTCGGCCATTGGCCCGGCAAGGCCCGCGCGCAGGTCGCCTCCAAACTCGTTCTGAACCCGGGCGGCGATTTCCAGCAGCCGCATCGCCCGGAGTTCCGGCACCATGCCGCCGGGCTTCAGGGCACTCGCGAGCTTGGCCGCACTTGCCTCCAGGAGTTGCCGCGGCTCGACACCGACGTCCCTCTTCAGCGCCTCCCAACCTTTGGCGCAGGCCGAGTCGCTGGCGGGATAACCGCAGTGCCACCACACCAGGAAAAGGTAAGGATCGGTCGGCCAGCATGGCTCCTGGGTGCCGTAATAAGACTCCAGACTCCGCAGGATTTCAGGAACACGCAAGACCGCCGGGCGCATACGCAGCCTCATCAGTATAGCCTGTGGTCGGGAAGCCCACACAAGCGCCATGCCCATGGAGCAGCCGTCAGGACCTATCTGTTACAGTGATGCTATGCCGATGGAAAGCGAAGATCGCCAGCAGCATCGGTTGCTGCAGAAGGAGTACGGCAGTTTCTACCGTGCAGTCAGTGACATCCTCTTCCGGCACAACATTATGGATCTGGATGGCAAGCACAATACCGGCGATTACGATCCCGAAGTGGATCTTCTTCTGTTGCGGATCCGAGAGGCTGACACTCTCGAAGGGCTGCACGGACTCTTGTATCAGGTATTCCTGAACGCGTTCGGTGAGGAGAATTGCGGCAGCAAAGACCGCTACGACGGCGCTGCGGCGGAAATCTGGAAGGCCTACGAGCGGCACCGCAACAAGTGATTTTCTCGCGCCGCCCGTCGGGGCGGGCACGCGCGGCCCGGCTTCTGCGAAGCCACCGTCCGCCGCCAACGATACGAGGGTGTGTCGATCAAACGGACGGCTCAGTTGATTTCCGAGACCGCACGCTTGAGCTGAGGATCAGATCTGCTCTCTGAAGGCGGTGGCGATTTCCGGAACGGGTCGAGGATCCGCTTCCGGCTGGCGCACACCAGTCTCGAACTCCAGGGGCAAGCGGCTACCGGCCACGCCATTCCACTGGGTGAAGGATTCTTTCACGACCCGGAAAATCGAGCCCCGGTATTGGGCAATCACTTTCAGCCAGCCCCATGCGCCCTTGGGCGGGAAATAGATCCCACGGAAGAAAACCCGTGCGATCAGGTGGCTGATCTTGTACGGAACGGGCTCATCCGCGATGGATTCGATCGCGTTCGCCGTCGCCGCAGCGCTATAAGAGTCGAACCAGGCCTGGCGGACTTCCGCCTGCACTTCGGGGATGCTCATCTTCAGCGGCGTGTGCGCCATCTGGAACGGCGCAAACTCAAGCCAGTGTTTCGGCCGCGTCAGGCGCCCTGCTTTCTGCAGGCGATCATACAGAGGAGTCGCCGGAAACGGGGTGATCTGTCCGAAGACGGGCAGCACCGGAGGCCAGTCGCGAATCTGCGCCAGCGTGCGTTCGGCAACTCCGGGTGAATCGTTGTCGAGCCCGAAAATAAACGAGGTGATGGCGTAGACGTGCCGCCGCGCCAGGCGCTCCAGCACCGTGGCATACTCGGCGGGTTTATTGAAGCTCTTCTTGACGCTGGCGAGATTCGCCGGATCGAGCGACTCCATGCCGATAAAGATCCATTTGCCGCCCGAATCCGCGATCAGGTCCACCAGTTCTTCGTCGCGCAGCAGGTTGGCGCTGATCTGGCCCACCCAGGAGAGCTGCGCCCCCGCGGCGATGATGTCGCGCAGCAACGCCTTGGTGCGTTTCACATTGATGGCGAAGTTGTCGTCGACGAAGAAGACTGCGATCTTGCCTTGCGTTCCCCGCGCGCGCGCCTTCAGCCGCAGCATTTCGTCCACGATGCTCTTGTTGGAGCGGAAGCGGATCGAGTCGCCGAAAAAGCCGGTCACAGTGCAGAACTCGCAGCCATAGGGGCACCCGCGCCCGGACTCGATGGGAATGATATGGAACGTCTCCCAGCCCGTTTGAAAGTGATGCATGACCTTCTGCACGACGCTGGGGATCCGGTTGAACTGGCCGATATCGATCGATTCCCACGGAATGGCCGGATAGTTTTCGAGACTCGGCTTCTGCTCCTGTCCGAATGCGTCTACGGGCGCATAGATCTCCTGCAAGACGCCTCGTGCCGCATCTTCCACGATCCGGGGCCACGTCTGGTCTGCCTCTCCCAGTGCGATCGCGTCGGCATGACGCGGGCCTCCGTCGCGGCCGAGAGGTTCGTTCGGAACTTCGGTCACGTGGGGTCCGCCCATGACCACGGGCACGCCGGCGGCTCGAATGGCGTCGGCGACCCGGTAGGCCTTGGCGATCATCCGGGTCATGGCGCCGATCCCGACTAACCCGATTTTGTTCGCGACCACATACCGCACCAGTTCGGCATCGCTCATGGGTTGGGTATTGCCGTCGATCAGCAGCACCTCGTGGTTCGCCGGCGTGAGCGATTGCAGCAGAAACATCCACAGGTGCGGCATGAAGTTGCGGGTCACGCCGTTGTCGGGGCAATAAAGAAGGATCCTGATCGACGGACAAACCGCCGGCGCTGCGGTCACCGTGGCAGCAGTTGGGCCTGCGCCGGTTGCGATGCTGTCGTTCTCCTCCACGTCGTCCCCCCCTTTACCGATCTGGCAGATGGATTATACCGCAGAACTGGGAGACCACTAAGGATGCATCTCGTTGGATCGCCGTCTCGCCGCCATGCTGGCCTTGAGAACCGTTCTCGCCCGATCCTGAGCTTGGGTGTATGAAGGAGCCAATCCGTTATCCCCGTGATCCGTGGACCAGTAGAACTGATCGTGGCGGTCTTTGTCATAGACCGTGTATTGCGCCTGATGCCCAGAGGCGTCGATGAATGTAAACGACTGGCTCACGATCAGATCCTTCCTGCCTGCCCGACATCCCCCAAACAGGATTGGCTGCCGGCATTACGGCTGATTCTGGCCCGATTACTTATGCCACCGGCCCCCGCCGCCGGGAACCGGTGGAAGGCGATGGTCAATGGAAGAGAAGCCGCGTACCCGCGTGTGCTTCCCGCGAGCGATTGCCCCGGGCAAATCGCGAAAAGCCGGCTCTGAGGCGTTGGCCTCTACCAGCGCTTTCGGCCAAAGCCACCGCCGCCGCCGCCGGAGCGCTCGGCCTTGGGACGGGCTTCGTTGACATTCAGGGTCCGGCCGTCGAGATCGGTCCCGTTCAAAGCGGCGATCGCTTTGTCGCCCTCGCTGTCGTTGGTCATTTCGACGAATCCGAAGCCCCTGGGCTGACCCGTGTCTCGATCGGTGACAATGTTGACGCGCCCAACGCTGCCATGAGTTTCAAAGAGGGAACGGATGGACTCCTCCGTCGCTCCAAAGCTGAGATTGCCTACAAAGATGTTCTTCATCCTCTTCAGGTCCTTTTCTTGATTTGAAGGCGGCTAATTGGGAAGGCGACGAATTCAGCAGAAACAGACAGGTCGGCCTTGAATCGGCAGGAGCATCAAATCTAGCGCCTAGTGTAGCACGGCGCGCCATGTGCTACAATCCAAATAAGCCATCTCACTATAGTGCCCACCACGGATTCACCCCGACGCCTAATCGCTCGGGGACGCAAAACTTCCTCAAAGGAAAGCCGGTGAACTTATGTTATATGACAGCACGAAAGTTCTGCTGCGCGGTATGCTGCGGTCGCTACAGAGCCCGGACAAGGATGGATGGGACGATCAGGTAGAGCTGGGCGGCGAATGTCTGTACGAAATGCACCAGATGGCCCGCCCGCTTTACAAGGGCTACAGAACGGACGCCTTGAATCGAGCTCCCGCGCTGGTGCCGGTTTACGAAAGGGCGGCCCGTGCGATACCGCATGTGAAATCCATGATGAGAGCGATCCGGCGTAAGGACCAGGCAGCTGCGGTAGAGAGCGGCACCGCCGCCCTCGCCGAGATGTGACGCCCCATTCCCGTTGACTGTATGGGCCGGGCATGCCCGGCCCGCGCTCCCGGCCGCGTCCCGTCTTTTGCCGCACACACCCGCAGCGAATAGTCGTACGCTATGGTCCGTTTCGTGCTATCCTAAGGATGTAGTTTGACAGTTCCGCTAATTTGAGGCCTCTCGCATAGTCCGGCACAACCGTCTATCCTGCCCGCGATTCGCTGCTCTGCAAATTCCAGAAAGAAGAGTTTAATTGAAGAATATTTTCGTAGGAAACCTCAGCTTCGGTGCTACCGAAGACGCGGTTCGATCATTGTTTGAGGCATATGGCGCGGTGGACCGTGTGAGCGTCGTGACCGACCGGGAGACCGGCAGGGCCAGAGGCTTCGGATTCGTGGAAATGAGTGTGAATGCTGAAGCCGAATCTGCTATCGCCGGTTTGAATGGCAGGGAACTCGATGGCCGGGCACTCAATGTCAACGAGGCCAAGCCGAAAGAAGATCGCGGCGGCAACGGTGGATTCCGCAGCAATGGCGGCGGCCAGCGACAAAACAAACGCTGGTAAGGTAAAATCAGATGGAGGGCGGTTTCAACAAGTGCCGCCCTTCGTCCTCTTCTCACGCGAATTCGATCCGGTTCTGTGCTGCTGCCGGGTGTTGCGGGTTCGTGCGTATTCGATGACGGCAGTTCGAGCCGAATAGAAGAGTAGAAAAAGGAGACAGCCTATGGCCACGCGATCGCGTACTACCTTCCAGAAACGACAGAAAGAAATGGCGCGCGCTGAGAAACAGCGCGATAAGGCTGCAAAGCGGGCACAGAAGAAAGATCAGGAGCGCACCGGTCCGGAAGAGATCACACTGGAAGAGGCTGCACTCCTTCGTTCCTAAACACTCGGTCCCGCGGCGGACTGAACCGTTCCTCACCAGTGGGACCGGCAGCGCATGAAAACGCCGATGCCTTTAGTGAATCGGGGTATTCTGTGCTTCAACCACGGTGTCCACACTGCCGATCTATCGATTTTCGAGGCGTAGGCGTCCGCAACGCCATCGAAAAAGCCCTTCACTGGATCCTTCTGCCCTATCGGTGTTCGCTCTGCGGCCACCATTTCTTCGTGTTTCGCTGGCTGGCTCCCGCTGACGGAACTGCCTGACAGGTAGGGCACGCTTTAGCTTGCCCCCTTTTGGCCTTTCCCGAAGTCTCCCCCCTCCCGACCTTGCTAAATTAGTCGTATTGCGTCTGTCTTGTCTCTTGGCTCCGGCATTCAGAGGGCGCAGCCGCAACTCTTGGGGAATCGCATGCGCGTAATCCTTTTCGGCGCGACGGGAATGGTGGGGCAGGGCGTTTTGCGGGAATGCCTGCTCGATCCCGAGGTAGAGACCGTTCTCTCCGTCGTCCGCACGCCGGCCCCACAGCGCCATGCGAAGCTGCGCGAAATCGTCCGTCAGGACCTTTCGGATCTCTCCGCAATCCAGCGTGAGCTTTCGGGCTATGATGCCTGCTTCTTTTGCCTCGGCGTCTCGTCGGTGGGCATGGCGGAGCCGGAATACCGCCGCATCACGTACGACCTCACCTTGTCGGTGGCGCGGACGCTCGTCGCCCAAAACCCGGACATGACTTTCATCTACGTGTCGGGTACTGGCACGGATGGCTCCGAGCGCGGCCGCAGCATGTGGGCGCGCGTCAAGGGCGAAACCGAGAACGCCCTGCTCAGGCTGCCTTTCAAAGCGGCTTACATGTTCCGTCCGGGATACATCCAGCCCCTGCACGGCGCGGCGCCGAAGACGAAGTGGCTGAAGGCGGTGTATAGGGTCGTGGTGCCGCTTTACCCTGTCTTGCGAATGCTCGTCCCCAAATACGTGACCACCACCGAGTGCATGGGCCGCGCGATGATCCACGTCGCCAGGCGCGGTCCGCCTCAGCGTGTACTCGAAAGCCAGGACATCAACGCAGCTTGCCGGGAGGATTAATCCGGCTCGCGCGCACCATCGAAATGCCGCCGCCGTCGACTACGCCGCGGCGCGCGCCGGCAGTTCTCTTACGATCTCGGCGACGAAGGCCTTGGCGTCGCCGAACAGCATCAGTGTGCGGTCCATATAGTACAGCTCGTTATCGATGCCGGCGAACCCTGGGCTCATCGACCGTTTGATCACCATCACGGTTCGCGCCTTGTCCACGTCCAGAATCGGCATGCCGTAAATCGGGCTCGACGGGTCGTTGCGAGCCGCCGGGTTGGTGACGTCATTGGCGCCGATCACCAGCGCCACGTCGCATTGCGGAAACTCGGAATTGATTTCGTCCATCGCGATCAGCCGGTCGTACGGAATATCGGCTTCGGCCAGGAGCACGTTCATATGGCCCGGCATGCGGCCCGCAACCGGGTGGATGGCGAACTTCACGTCGATCCCGCGCCGCATCAGGTTGTCGTACAGTTCGCGGATCTTGTGTTGCGCCTGCGCCACGGCGAGGCCGTACCCCGGCACCACGATCACGCTGGAGGCCGCCTCCAGGATTGACGCCGCCTCTTCGGCGCTGGCGCTCCGCACCGGGCGCTGATCTTTGACGGTCTTCGAGGCCCGGATCTGTCCGAATCCTCCGAACAGCACGTTGGTAAACGAGCGGTTCATGGCCTTGCACATGATGATGGAAAGAATCAGTCCCGACGAACCGTCGAGCGCCCCGGCAATCACCAACAGCTTGTTGTTCAGCGCGAACCCCATGGCGCACGCCGAAAGTCCGGCATAGGAGTTCAACAGCGCGATTACCGTCGGCATGTCGGCGCCGCCGATGGGGACGATCAGCAGCACGCCGAACAGCAGGGCCAGGCCGGCGAAGATAGGGAAAATCCACGCGTCCGCCGGAACCAGAATCAGCCGGATGCCGAGCCCTGCCGCGATTGTGAACAACGTCAGGTTGATAAAGTTCTGGCCGCGATAGATGAGCGGCCGCGAGGGCAGAATCTCCTGCAGCTTGCCCATGGCCATCAGGCTGCCGGTGAAGGTCAGGAAGCCGAGCAGCGTTTCGACCACCAACGCCACCATTTCGAACGTGGCGAGCGGCGCATGCATTTGTACCGAGCGGTAGTACTCGGCGGTGCCCACCAGCGCCGCAGCCAGAGCGCCGCAGGCGTGCGACATCGCGGTCCGCTGCGGCACGGCGGTCATCGGCATGATATAGGCGATCGGCACTCCCACCGCCGATCCGATGAAGAACGCCGCCAGAATCCATTGCCAGTTGAACACCTGGTGCGCGGCCAGAGTCCCGGTGACGGCGAGCAGCATACCGGCCTCGCCCGCGAACACACCCCGGCGCGCCGTAGCCGGCGAGTTCATCCACTTCAGCGACAGGATGAACAGCGCCGCGGCCACAATGTAGATGTAGTCGACCACCTGACTGGTCACTTGGGGCCCACCCGCTTCTTGAACATCTTGAGCATGCGGTCTGTAATCAGGAAGCCGCTCACAATGTTGGTGACGGCGGCCGTGATAGCGATGAACCCCAGCACTTTGCTCAGAGTGGTGGCCCCCTGAGCGCCGGTGATGAGGATGGCGCCCACCACGGAGATCGCCGAAATCGCGTTGGTCAGCGACATCAGCGGCGTATGGAGCAGCGGCGAAACCTTGCGGATGATCTCCAGCCCGACGAAGGTCGCCAGCATGAAAACGTATAGCCCGAGCCCCAGATCTCCCGGCATCCGATCAGCTCCTCACTCCGCCGGCCTCGAGGCCCAGCAGTTCGCGCACGCGCGCGTGCACTACCGTGCCCGGGTTGCTCATGGTGGCGATGGTCTCGCCAGCAGTTCGCGCACGCGCGCGTGCACTACCTCGCCGTCCAGCGTCACCAGCGTCTCGCGCACGATTTCGTCCTGGCGATCGAGCGCCAGTTTACCCTCTTTGATCAGGTATTTCAGGAAGGTCGCGATATTCTTGGCGTACATCTGGCTCGCGTGGTATGGCACCTCCGAGGCAAGATTGACCGGCCCGAGGATGCGAACACCACCGGCCTCCACGGTCTCGCCGGCGCGCGTCAGCTCGCAGTTGCCGCCGCGTTCGGCCGCGATGTCCACAATCACCGATCCCGGCGCCATGCCCGCCGCCATCTCGCGCGTGATCAGCACCGGCGCCTTCTTGCCGGGCACGGCGGCGGTGGTGATCACCACATTTTGTTCCGCCAGCACCTCGCCCATCAGTTCGCGCTGGCGGCGGTAGAATTCCTCGCCCAGCGCTTTGGCATAGCCGCCCTTGTCTTCGGCGGCGTCGCTGGGGAGATCGAGCACCACGAAACGCGCACCGAGGCTTTCCACCTGCTCTTTGACCGCGGCGCGCACATCGTAGCCGCTCACCACCGCGCCCAGACGGCGTGCCGTCGCGATGGCCTGGAGTCCGGCAACGCCCGCGCCGATCACCAGTACGCGCGCGGGCGCCACGGTGCCGGCCGCAGTCATCAGCATGGGGAACATGCGCGGCAGAGAATCGGCCGCCAGCAACACCGCCTTGTACCCGGCGACGGTAGCCATGGAGGAAAGCGCGTCCATGCTCTGCGCCCGCGTAATGCGCGGCATCAATTCCATCGCCAACAGGTTGACACCGCGTTGGGCGAGGGACTGGGCCGCGTCCAGCGCCGTCAGCGGCTCGGCGAACCCGATGATGGTATGGCCACGACCGTACTGCGCCAGGTCGGCCGCGCCGGCTTCCGCATTTGCTCCCGGGGTGCGAACCTGGAGCAGCACCTGGGCCTGCTGAAAAACCTCCGCGCGGCTGGCGATGCTGACGCCCTTCTCGCGGTATTCGGAATCCAGGAAGCCGGCTGACACTCCGGCGCCGGCCTCAATCACCAGTTCCGCGCCGGTTTTGCCAAGAACCGCGACCGCGCCCGGAACCAACGCGACACGGCGCTCCCTGGGAGCCGACTCTCGGACCACTCCAACCGTCAAAGCCACTCGCAGGCCTCCAAACGCGCTTTCTCCAACGTGTATGATGCCACACCTTGACGGGGCGGAGCAGAGCAGAGCCGGGGCAGTGTCTCTTCCTCTAGCCCGTCGGAGGCCCCTGGGGATTCCGCACCGTGGCCCCGGTGGACGGACCTACCGGGTTTCATTGCCGCTGGAAACAAGTGCCACACCTTCGCTGGCCGCTGCCTTTCGCAGATCCGCATCCAGCGTCGCCAGGGCTACTCCCTCACGCTGAGCCAATTCCAGATAGGCGGCATTGTATACGGACAGCCCGTGGGCGCGCGCCAGCCGGAGGACGGCGTTTTCGTCAGGCGACTGGTCCGCCCGCAGCCGAAGTCGCGAGAGGTTCAGCAGAAAAGAAGCGGTGTCGGCTTCCCCAATCCGCCGCCGGCGTTCGTTCACGACCAGGATATTCCGTACTTCGAACCACCACAGGCCGGGTACGACGCCCTCTTCGGCGCGCATCCGCTCGAAAGCCAGGCTGGCATCGGGGTGGTCTTCTTCGTCGAATGCCCAGCACGCCGTAACGGATGCATCCAGGACGAACGCCATCAGGACTCGCGTCCCTCATCGCGCGCCGAGAGCGGCTCGCCAACGGTAATCCTGCCCGTACGCTTCCGCAGTCCCCGGATGGCGCCGAGGGCTTTGTCGATTTCCGCCTGACGCCGATCGGGTTCGGGCACCAGTCGTGCGATGCGGCGTCCGTGCCGCGTGATCACCAGCGTCGCCCCCCGCTCGACTTCATCCAGGAGCTGGGGAAGGTGGGTCTTGGCTTCCGAGGCTTGAATCTCTCGCATATAATCAACCAGTCGATGCGACCAGTCTAATCGTATCACGGTTTCTTGATGCTACCCGCCCGGCGCCTGACCGCGACTCGTTCGGATTTTCGCCGGCGGGTGTGCTCGACCTCGGCCGGACGATCCCGCGCGACAAGAAACGATATTCTGCGATCATGCATTATGATTCCCTCGCCCTATTCCGTCTTCGAATCGAAGGGGCTGGCGCAACGCCTGATGTGGATGAGCGCTTACCGGGGAGGAGCATGAGTTCGAACTACAATCCAGGCAGAGTCGCCGGATGCCTTTACCTGCTTCTCGGCTTCTCGATGTTCCGCCCGCTCTATGTTGCCGCTCTGATTGTGCGTGACGATGCAACCGCGACGGCCCACAACATCGCCGCCCACGAGTTGCTCTTCCGCCTCGGCATCGTTGCCGACCTGCTGGCCGGAATCAGCTGTGTCTTTGTCGCACTGGCGCTTTATGAAGTGCTCAAGGGAGTGGACCAGAAGCTCGCAGTCCTGATGGTGATCCTTGGGGGGGTATTGCCTGCCGGCATCGACTCCATTAACGCGCTGAATGACATTGCCGCACTGCTGTTGGCACGCGGCACCGATTTCCTGTCCGTGCTTGAAAAACCGCAGCAGGCCGCGCTGGCCATGCTGTTCCTCCGGGTACATGATCACGGCTTCCTGGTCAACGAGATCTTCGCAGGTCTGTGGCTCTTCCCCTTCGGAATTCTGGTGTTTCGGTCGGTCTTCATTCCCCGTCTCATAGGCATCGGGCTGATCGTTAACGGGTTTGCATACGTGGTCATCGCCTTTACGGGTTTACTGCTGCCACAATACGCTGACAGAGTTTCCAGAGTCGCCTCGCCAGCCTTCCTCGGGGAAGGGGCCATCGTTCTGTGGCTCTTGATCAAGGGAGCCAAGCCCCAGCCGCTGCGCGCCGCGGCCCCATCGTCGGCGGCTGGCTAGCCTGGGTCTGGCTGAAAGCTGGTTTTCTGAGAAAAGGGAAACCGGTGTGGCCGGATCCGGCTATTCCGCGGTTTACTGAATCTGCCAGGCAGTCGACCGGCGCAAGCCTTCGCCCGCCCTACCCGACCAGTTCCGGTTCGCTGGCGCAGGTGTTGCATCCCTTTTTCGCCTGCACGGTCAGGCGGCGCATCTCTTCCTGCGTCTCGAACGGGATGGAGAATTCTTTCTCGATCCGTTCGCGATAGACGGGGCCGGAATTGTAGGCGCAGAACGGGTAGATCAGGCCGTTGGGCGCCGCGTAGTGGATCACGCAGCGCTTCACCCGCTCCACGTCGTAGTTGTACGAATCCATAAAGTGCATGCCGGCCAGCATCAGCGTGCGGTAGGTGAACCCGCCGGCTTCACTGTCGCCACGGCCGTATTGCTTGTCGGTCATGCCTTGCAGCGTTTGCAGGAACTTATTGAACGTGAGACCCGCCGGCGCCTTCTCTTCATGGAAGAACTTGCGCAGGTTGTTCCACGCCGAAATCTTGGTGAAGAACTGGATGCGCCGCTTGTCCGCCTTGCGCGCCAGTTCGTCCATCTCGCGCAGCATCGGGCCGACCTCGACAAACTGCGTCACGGGCACCGCCTTGCGGTTCTGATCGACAAACAGGTATGTGCCCAGCGAGCAGTGCGGATGGCAGCTCAGCGTGGTCGTCTCGTCGCCGCGCAGCGCGCTCAGCAGCTTCGAAAACGGCGTCACGCAGGAGAGCGGGAACCAGTCTTCATACGGGTCGCAGATGCCGGTCTGCTGGTGGATGGCGTGGGCAAAATCGGAGAGCGTGAAGCGCTTGGCTTCCAGCTCATGGCGCGCGATCCGCCCCGTGAAGGCCACCGGCTGGAAGCTGATGCCGCTCGAACATTCGATGTATTCGAGCGCCAGTCGCACAATGTCGCCGATCTGGTGATCGTTGACGCCCTTGACGATGGTGGGAACGTAAACGATCTTCAGGCCGGCCTTCTTCACGTTTTCGATGGCGAGCAGCTTTTTCTCCCACAGCGATTCGCCGCGCGTGCGCCGGTAAACGTCGTCGCAGACGCCGTCGAACTGCAGGTAGAGCGTGTGCAGGCCGGCTTCCTTGGCGCGTTGGGCGAACTCCAGGTCCATGAACTTCAGCCCGTTGGTCGCCACCTGCGTGTGCGAGAAGCCCATTTCTTTCGCCAGGCGCAACACATCCAGAAAGCGCGGGTAGATGGTCGGCTCACCACCGGAAAACTGGACGATCCGGCCCGCCACCGGCTTCTGGTCGCGCAAGGCCTGCAACATCTTCCGCACCGTTTCAAAACCCGGCTCGTAGAGGTAGCCCGAAGCATTGGCGTTGGCGAAGCACACCGGGCAAGTCATGTTGCACCGGTTCGTCAGGTCCAGGTTCGCGAGACCCGTGTGGCTGGTGTGGAGGTTGCACAGGCCGCAATCGTCCGGGCAGCGCGTGGCGTCGGTCACCGCCGGGTTGGCCAGCCCCCGGTTGTCGCCGAAAGTCCACTCTTCCATCTTGAGGTAGAGTTTGACGTCGGAATAGACGATGTCGCGAAACTCGCCATGGGTCGGGCACCGCTTCTCCATCACCACCTTGCCGGAGTCCTCAAGTATTGTGGCGTCAATGAGTTGAGAGCATTCCGGGCAGAGCGACTGGGTGCGTTTCGGAAGACCCTTCTGGAGCGGCTGGATGGGTGATCCCGCATAGGTAGTTTCCGGCTGCAATACCTGAAATTTCGCCATGTTCGCAATTGTAAATAGGCCGGATCGAAAACACTACAATAAGAGCCTAAAGTGTGATTAACGAAGGTCGTATGGCTGCTACCGGCGGCTGAACGG
>Ga0209415_10014250_pt1 | contig 12996 bp, 9 predicted proteins | sample PeaSoiSIISIP2007_FD_187696 | JGI IMG/M metagenome (GOLD analysis project Ga0209415, IMG submission 187696) | Peat soil microbial communities from Weissenstadt, Germany - SII-SIP-2007 (SPAdes) (version 2) | ecosystem: Environmental > Terrestrial > Soil > Wetlands > Peat | place: Germany...
CTCGGATTCCGATCGTCGATGCCCGGGAGTCCGCGGGTCCGGTGAACACGAACTCCATGCTCGGAAGGACTGGTGACGAAATTCTGAGTAAGGGACCAACTGCCAAGGGACCAGGTCTTTTGCAGTTGGGGAGGGAGGGTCTGGGAATAAGCCCGCCCGGCAAGGGCGAGGCAAGCGGCGAAAAGAATTCCATGAGGTAATCTCATTGTCTGTCTTCTTCAAGGGAGCAGGGTGGGCGTGGCGCCTTGGGTGACTAAGCTTTCGGCGCCTGCCTACAAACCGGGTCGATGCGGAGAACGTGGTTGTCCGCGAGTGGGGCGAACGGCTCGAAGAGCCTTCAGTGAATACTTCCTCTCGCCGGCTTGTCAGGCATTAATGCCGGAGTAATCCGGCGCAGGACTGCTTTCAGTTTCCTTCGCTTCCTGCCGCTCGTTAGTCGTTGCTTACCATGTCATTGTTTTTCTCTACACCCGTTACCACCACTCCCCCCATATTTCCTAATGATAGTGGTGATTTAGCATGCCGGAAGGGCGTTTGGCTGGTAGAGTCGGCGCGGGTGAATAGACACGCGGCGCGTAGGCTCACGAGTTGGTCACAAAAGGGAAAGCAGACGCGTACCGAGCCGGCTCTGCGGGACCGGGCGTCGAGCCCCGTTTTCGTCATCATCACCTAGCGAAATAGAAAAGTGATGATACAAATCGCCCAAAGCGAATTCGCCGTAAGCCACAAGCTACGGGCCACAAGGTACAGGAGGTGAGCCCGCCCCTCTCGTCGCCCGATTGGGCGGGCTCACTCTTTCACAACGCGGTCTTCGGCTTGATCTTGATGTCCGGCACCGGGAGCAGGGTCGCGTCCTTGCGCATCGGCACGTTGCTGTTCGCCATGAACTGCTGGATGCGCTGCTCTGCTTCGATGACATACTCCCTCAGTTGCTGCTCCATGTCGCGGCGCATGTCCTCCATGTCGTCGAGCAGCCGCAGGATCAACTCGACACCGGCAAGGTTCACCCCCATGTCCTGAGTGAGCCGCTGGATTCGCCGCACCCGCTGGATATCGTCGTCGCTGTAAAGCCGGTTCTTCGCCCCCGCTCGCGACGGCACGACGAGGCCGAGGCGCTCGTACTGGCGGAGGGTCTGGGGGTGGACGCCGCACATCTCCGCCGCTACCCCGATCATATATACCGGTTGGTTGCTCGATCTCATGCCGCGTCGACCCCCATCGCCGCCAGCTCTTCGAGCAGCTTCCGCTGCTCCGCGCTCGGATGCTTCGGCACGGTAATTTTCACCTTCGCCATGAGGTCGCCACGCACCCCGCCTTGCTTGGTGATGCCCTGGCCCTTAAGCCGAAACGCCTGCCCGCTCTGCGTCCCTTCCGGGATCTTCATCTTCAGCTTTGATCGCAGCGTCGGCACCGTGATTTCCCCGCCGAGGGCGGCGACCGTAAACGGGACTGGGACTTCGACCTCCAGGTTGTCGCCCGCCATCTTGAACTTTTCGTGAGGCGCCCATTTGATCGTCAGATACAGATCGCCGGCCTTCCCGTTCTGGCCGGCCGCGCCTTTGCCGGGAACACGCAGTTTCTTCCCGTCCGCGATCCCCGCTGGGATCGTCACTTCCACCTTCTTCGTGGTCGGGACCGTGCTGACCCCGTGGATCGTGCGCTGCGAATCCATGGTCTGGTACGTCAGAACACGCTTACCGCCGGAGTCGATTTCCTCCAGCGGCACCTCGATCGTCTTCTCGACGTCCTTGGGCAGACCGAATTCGAGGTCTTCGAAGCGAACGCGCGCACCCCCTTTACCTCTTGCTTGCTGCCGAGGGTCGTCGGCTCCTCCGCCGCCGAAAAACTGGCTGAAGAACGACTCGAATCCGCCCGCGTTGCCGATGTGAGACTCGTAATCTCCGCCGGGCACGCCGCCCGTGAAGTTTCCGGCGTGCTCCCATTGCTCGCCGAATTGGTCGTAGAGCTTGCGCTTCTCGGGATCGCCGACCACGTCGTAGGCCTCGCTGACTTCTTTGAACTTCGCCTCGGCCGACTTGTCGCCCGGGTTCACATCGGGGTGGAATTTGCGGGCGAGCTTTCGGTAGGCGGACTTGATCTCCTTGTCGTCCGCGTTGCGAGGCACGCCCAGAGTCTTGTAGTAGTCTTTAGCCATACACGTTAACGCTCAATCACATGAGTATATAACGCTCAAGCCATTGTTTGGGATTCCGCGCATTGCCCCATATGCTTCCGGTATTCGCGCCCGTGGACACAAGAAACCCGAGATCGAGACTACTTGGCCCCAGATCGAGAGCCGATAATTGGGCTCGTGGAACTAAGAAGCCTGGAGATCAAGATATCGCGAAGTGAAAATCTGCCCGTTCTGCCGCAGATCGCGAGTTCGGTTCTTCACCTCGCCGACGATCCTGACGCTTCGGCGCGCCAGATGGAGCTTCTCATTCAGCGCGACTCGGCGATCGCGGCCAAGATCTTGCGCGTCGCGAATTCGTCTTACTACGGGCTGAGCCAAGCGCCATCGATCAACCGCGCCATCTCCATCCTGGGAATGAACACGATCCGGTCCCTCGTGGTGGGCATCGCATATCAGCAGATGATCGCTTCGAGACAGACGTCCAAGCACTTTTCGCGGGTCGACTTCTGGCGTCACAGCGTCGCCGTCGCCACCGCCGCGAAGATCCTCGGAAAGCTGAAGATGCCGAATCGCGCCGAAGAGCTCTACAGCGCGGCTCTCATGCACGACGTCGGCCTGCTCGTCATGGACCGCTTCGCCCCTGAGCAGTTCGATGAGACCTTCCTGTACGCGCGCGAACAGCAGATTATGTTTCACCAAGCCGAGCAACTGCTGTTCGACTTCGATCACGCCCAGATCGGCGGCCTCCTAGCAACGAAATGGGAACTCACAGGCGCCCTGAAAGACGCCGTTACCTATCACCACGCTCCCTGGGATTGCCAAGACAACATGGAGTTCACCGCCTTCGTAACGGTCGCGGACCTCGTCGCCCACCAATGCGGCTACGACAACAATATTCCTAGCGACCACGTTGATATCGATCCGGAGCTTCTGCGAGTGGTCGGCGTTCCGGCTGAGCAACTCGAGGCGATCAAGGCGGTTATCGTCGGCGAGATCACGAGGGCCGAAGAGGCGCTGCAGATCAAGTGACGCCCATCGGTTGCCGTTAATTCATCGGCTTTAGGGCGGGACCGCCCCATTTGGGGGCATACGTCGCCCAGTGGGATTCTGCGGTCGGATTGCAGCGTATTTCCTGAGGATGGCTGCTGTACCCGGCTCCAATTCAGCCAGGGAACGCCTAAGGTCCCGGCCGAGCCGATTTGGATTCGCGCCTCGCTCGCAGAGCAGGCGGATCATCTCCCTCCTGGAGGGAGGCAGGGGTCTCTTTGAGCCGGGTTCAGGCGTTGCCCTGGCTACCGCGATCACGAGCGGCGTGTAGAAATCGTCGAAACCCGGAGTATCTGCGTCCATCTTAGCGAGGTCGATGAGAAGGCGGGCGGTTTCGACGTCACCGTTGGAGGCGGCCTCGTGCAAAGCGGACCATGAATTGACCCGGAGACCTGCGACACCTCGCGGATTGCCGCGGATAAGCCGCCGGGCCAGGTCACGATCGTCGAGGAACAAGGCGCTCATGGCGTCCAGAGGATAGCCGGCATCACGGATCGCGCACAGCGTCTCCCATTCTCGCCCGCGATGACCATCGGCGCAGTGACCGGCCGCCCACTGCATTGCCGTGCCGAGCCCTTCACTCGCCGAAGTCACGCGGATCCCCGCCCGGATGAGGACTTTGGCGACGGGGCCGGTCGCTTCGTATAAAGCAGTTGCCCCATTGGTTCCCTGCTCGTTGATGTGGGCACCATGCCGCATCAGCCACTTCACGAGCTTAACGCTGCCCCTGGTCGAGGCTTCGATGAGAGGCGTGTCGCTTCCGTTGCGACTCTCGATCAGCCATGGCTTGGCTCCGAAGAATTTGATCGCCTTGTCCGGCGCCTGCCAGACGAGATCATTCCACCTGGACACGTCCTGCTCGCTGATCGCGTGGTTCCCAACTTTGCCCTGCGACAGCACAATGCTGACAAATAGCAGTGTGACGACCGCCATAGCCATATTGTGCGCCAGTAACTGGGCCGGCGCCAGACTTTACGATTGGCCCGCGGCATACAAGCCACGGGCCACTTCACATGACCTGGACGGTCATAGAAACCACGGGCGAGACGCCCGTGCCACGTCAGTCTTGCTCGTGCGCGGCGCGCATCTTCGCGTACTCCTGGATCAGGGTCTGCTGCTCTGGTTGAGGCAGGTCCTCGTAGTGCGAGACCTGCTGCCGGAAGCGGCCGCGACCCTTCGTGATCGAGCGCAGGTCCAGCGCGTAGCGCATCATCGTGGCCATCGGAACGATCGCGCGAATCCGCGTCTTGCCGGGCGCGATCGGGTCCATGCCGAGCAGGCGTCCGCGGCGGCCGTTGAGATCGCCGACGACGTCGCCCACGTTCTCGTCGGGCACATCCACGTCCAGGTTCAGCAACGGCTCCAGGATCGTGGGCGTCGCCTTCTCGGCCGCGTTGCGCAAGGCGATCGCGCCGGCCAGCTTGAACGCAGCTTCGCTCGAGTCCACGTCGTGGTAGCTGCCGTCGTAGACGGTGACCTTCAGGTCGATCACCGGATAGCCGGCGACAAGGCCGTGATCCATGGCTTCGCGGATGCCCTTTTCGATCGCGGGTATGAAGTTTTTCGGAATCGAGCCGCCGACAACCTTGTTCTCGAACTGGAAGCCTTCGCCGCGATCGAGCGGAGCGAGTTCGATCCAGCAGTCTCCGAACTGGCCCTTGCCGCCCGTCTGCCGCTTGTGCCGGCCCTGGGCTTTGGATGAGCCCTTGACCGTCTCCTTGTACGGCACCCGCGCGTCTTCGATCTTGACGTTCACCCCGAACTTGCTCTTCATCTTCTCGATGATCGCGTCGAGATGGATGTCTCCCATGCCCTCCAGGATCTCCTGATGGGCGGTCGCGTCGCGCGTGTGATGGAACGTCGGATCTTCCTCCGCCAACCGCTGGATCGCGTGGCCGAGCTTGTCCTCGTCAGCTTTCGTGACAGGCACGACCGCGATTCGGTAGATCGGCTCCGGGAAGTCGATCGGCTCGACCTGAAGGCGATCTTTTGCGGTCGAGAAAGTGTCGCCGGTGTGGGTGTCGTTCAGCTTGGCGATCGCGCAGATGTCGCCGGCCACGATCGCGGTCGCGTTCTCCTGGCCCTTGCCGTGGGCATAGAAGAGATTGTGCACGCGCTCCGGCTTGTCGCGCGTGACGTTCAGCACGTTGTCGTCGACCTTGAGGGTCCCGCTGAACATGCGAAGGTAGTTGATTTTTCCGACGTAGGGGTCGGCGGTCGTCTTGAAAACAAAGCCGCAAAGCGGGCCGGCGGGATCGGGCGAGAGCTTCTTGCCTCCAACTTCTTTGGGCATATCGGTCGGCGACGGCAATTCGGCGACGATCCGGTCCAGCAGCGTCTGAACGCCGATTCCGCTTGCCGCTGAGCCGACCATAACGGGCACAACCTTGCCGGTTTCGATTCCCGCAAGCAGGCCGCGCTCAATTTCTTCGCTCGTCAATTCCTCGCCTTCCAGGTACTTCATGGCGAGTTCGTCGTCGCCTTCGGCGGCGGCATCCATCGCCTTGTCGCGCAGGCCCTTTGCGACGTCCGCGTATCCGGTGGGAACCTCGTCGATCTCTTGGCCGCGATCCTTGCCCTTGTAAACCTTCATGCCGAGCAGGTCGAGGACGCCGCTGAAGGCCGCTTGATGGCCGATCGGGATCTGAACTTGCACGACTTTCCGGCCATACCGCTCGTTGAGGGTCTCCATCAGGCCGTCGAAGTCGGCGTTGTCGCGCTCCAGTTTGTTGACGAAAATGCAAACGGAAAGGCCGTGCTTCTCCGCGACCTCCCAGGCGATCTCAAAGCCGACGTCGAGGTCGCGCTTCGCCTCCGTTACAATGATCATCGACTCGACGATCCGAGCCGCGGCATGAAGGTCGCCGATAAAGTCGGGATATCCGGGAAGATCGAGAATGTTGACCTTGTGGTCGTGCCATTCGATCGGCAGGACGCTGGCGTTCAGCGAGATCTTTCGCCGGATTTCGATCGGATCGTAGTCGCTCTGCGTGTTTCCGGCCTCCACGCTGCCGACTCGGTCAGTTGCTCCGGCGGTAAAGAGCATGTGTTCGACGAGCATCGTCTTGCCTGAACCGCCATGGCCGACAATGGCCACGTTTCGTATCTTGTCTGCGGTGTATTGCTTCACCTAGACCCCCTTGTCATTTGATTTCGGATTGCGGATTGCGGATTGCGGATTGCGGATTGCGGATTGCGGATTGCGGATTGCGGATTGCGGATTCCCCCAACCCTTGGGCACCTTAACATCTTACTGATTTCACGCCTGCGGATGCGTGGGCCACAGGCTACAAGTCGAAGACCCCGCCGATGTAAGTGAGCGAAGCGAATCTGGGGCTACAAGCAACAAGCCACATCCGCTAGAGGTCGAAGCGATAGCGGCACGACCATCGCCTACCCTGGCCGTACATGGGGCTCGTGGAGGGAATCTCGATGATGTCGACGAGTTCGCCGGAGGCGATCTCGCAGGTGCGGCGCGACGCGAAGTTCTCAGGGTCGCAAGTGATCCAGAGCGTCTTCATTCCGACGCGCCTCGCAAGCGGCAAGAGCAGCATGACCGATCTGGCAGCGTAGCGCCGGCCCCGAAAGGCCTCGTCGACCCCATAGCCGATATGACCCCCATAGAATAGGAGCTCCTCGGTGTCGGCGAGCCGAAGATTGATCTCGCCCGCGTGTTTCCCGCTAGGGCGTTCGACCATTGCGTAGACGTAAGCCGCCGCCCACCGGTCCTCCGGACGCATCGGCTCCATCCGGTTGAGTAACAGTTCAAGGTCGCCGTCCACGAGCGGACCGATCTGCGACGGCGGGATCGGCGGGTAGTGGACGTCCTTCTCTGGCGGCCAGCGAGACATCGCTTCATTTTATCGCTACCCTGAATCTTGCAGCGCCTTCCTCGATTCCGGGCGTTCGCGTTTACTTGCCCGTCGCTTTAAGCGATCAACGGATTGATCATCATCCCCCTTTGCTTAGAGTGATGATGATCGATCCGGCGCGGGAGGAGCCCAGGATTGACGCAACCCTTACGGGGTTGATCCTCGCTCGCGCCCGTTCCCAGGGTTGGCCGCGGTTTGCGGCCTACACCGGGATCGCCCCAGGCCCAACGGGCCGACCTGTTATAGCCCAGGCCAACGGCCTGGGTGAAGGCCCCAGATGTGGGTGCGCCCTGAAGGTGCGCGATTAGGATCCCGCGAGCCTTGCAAAACAAATGTCAAATGATCGCAATAACGCCGCGTCTAACCTAAACATAGACGTTCGTCTACTATAATCAACCGTGGACACCAAGAGCTACCAAGAGGCGTTGCGGCTTCACCTCCTCGGCTGGGCGATCCTGCCCGTGCCCCACGGCTGGATCGAGCCCAGATTTGAATGGGCCGGATACAAGACGAAGCAAGCCACTGCCTACCAGCTTAAAATGTGGCTCGGCCTGGACATCGGCATGGGCGTCGTATGCGGCAAGATCTCCGGCGGCCTCGTCGGGATCGAGTTCACCGCGATGGGCGCCTACAACCACTGGCGCGAGAGAAACCCCGAGCTTGCCCAGAAGCTCCCGACCATGCACGACCCGCCGATCTGGACGGTCTTCTTCCGCACCGAGGAGGCGACGGAGAACGCCCTCTTCGCCCTTACCAGCTTCACCGGCAACGCGGGGAGAATTCACGGCGACGGCGATCTCGTCGTCCTTCCTCCGACCCGGCACGGCGACCGGTGCCGACTCGACCCGGTCGAACAGGATGAGGGGTATCAGGGTGTTGAGGTATCAGGGTATTCGACCTCCAGCGGACAGGGCCAATACCCCAACACCCCAACGCCCCAATACCCTAACACCTCAACACCTCAATACCCTAACACCTCAACACCTCAATACCCTAACACCTCAACTCCTCAATACCCTAACACCTCAACACCTCAATACCCCAACACCCCAACGCCCCAATACCCTGACACCCCAACACCCCAATACCATGCCCCGAAGCCTTTGCCCGAGAAGCGGACGTGGACGGTGCGACCGAGCCACGGCATCCCCGTCCTGACCTTCAACAAAGCCGGCCTGATACGGGTCGAGCCGGACGTCCTGAGCAGGGAAGAGCGGTTCCGCGAAGGCGGAGCTTTGCCCGTCCCGGGCAGTCGTAGCTCGTCCGTCTCGGGCGAGTCGTCGCGAAGCGCCCCCATCCACTTCGCGCGTGACTCCGCCATGAGCGTCGACGGCCGCTGGCCCGGCGAGGCGATCCAGATGGCCCGAGGCATGCCCGATCACCGCAACCCCGGCTTCTTCGCCCGCGAAGCCGACAAGTACGCCCACCACTTCTCCCCCCTACCGATCTACCTCGAAGAGCCGGCCGACCGCGATCTAACTTGGATCGTCGAAGGCTTCCTCCCCGAGACCTATCTCGCCGTGCTTGGCGCGACCTCCAAGTCGGGCAAGTCCTGCCTCGTCACGGCTCTCGCCATGGCCGTTGCCGCCGGCGGGCCCTTTCTGGGAATGCCCGCGAAGCAGGGCCCGGTGCTGTGGCTGGCCTACGAGGAAAGCCGGCAGGAGCGCGCCATCGCCCTCCAGGCCTTCGAAGAGCGTCCGGACGACTTCTACATCTGCCACGATCCGCTCCACATCGACAACGATCAAGGCCTCGAGGCCCTCCGCTGGTGGGTGCGCAAGACCCAAGCCAAGCTCCTTGTGATCGATCCCCTTTACGCGGCCGGCACCGCCGAGAGCCTTTCCGACGGCCGCAGCGCCCGCCAAACCCTCGGCGGACTCAAGGACCTTTGCCGCCGCGAGCGATGCGCGGCCATCGTGCTCCACCACATCACCAAGAACGTCTCCCTCGGCATGACCCGCGAGCGCATCTCCGACAGCAACCAAATCCTCGCCGTCGCCTCCATGGACCTCCTCATGGACACCGAAGTCAAACCCGACGGCTCCCGCCTCATCTGGCTCCAAGGCCGCGGCCGCGGCGATTTCGCGAACCGGAATTGGCTCATCGAATCCAACAGCCTCGCCGACTTCCGCCTCGTCGATCAAGGAACCGGCTGCGTCCCCGATTCCTACCTCCGAGACACCGCTATCACAACCGCCCTCGCCAACAGCGAAACCCCAATGTCCGCCGAAGACCTCGCCGCAACCCTGGGCCAAAACGTCCGTACCCTAAGAAATCGCCTAACCGAACTAACCAAACTCGGCCGCATCGCCGCCTCCGGCAAATCCGGCCACGTGGCTCTCTATGCGCCTGCCGCTCCGTCGTGAACCGCTAACCACTAACCGCTATCCGCTCACCGCCAACCGCGAACCCTCCCCAGGCCCAACGGGCCGACCTGTTAAAGCCCAGGCCAACGGCCCATGGACGTTAGAGTAGGCCGACAATTGAAGCCGCGCTAGTCGTGGCGTCCATTTCCAAATGGGCGAATGCAGGCTCACAAATCCCCCCAGACTTGCCTTACTTTAACGCCTATGGGCCAACGGCCTGGGTAACGATCCCAGAGTCCGCGTGCGCCCTGCCGTGCCCCGGTCCACGGGGAAGGGGCGCGATAGAATCCAACCACCAACCGCTCACCGCCAACTGCCAACCCCACACCAGGCCCAACGGGCCGACCTGTTATAGCCCAGGCCAACGGCCTGGGTGAAGACCCGGACGAATCTGCGCCCTGAAGGGGCGATAGAATCCAAACCGCGCCGCTAACCGCCAACCGCTAACGCTCGCTAAATCCCCAGGCCCCCGGCCAACCCGTTACAGTCCAGGCAGGCCAACGGCCCGAGTGAGGGTCAATTCGTCCTATCCGTCCAACAAGTCCAACTCGTCCCACCCCCGCCAACCCCATCCCCCAGGCCCAAAGGGCCGACCTGTTAAAGCCCAGGCCAACGGCCTGGGTGGAGACCAGGATGAATGTGCGCCCTGAAGGGGCGCGATAGAATCGGAGCATGCCGCAGCCCCTATCCAACGTCCTCGTCCACCTCGTGTTCAGCACCAAACGCCGCAATCCCCGAATCACGCCAACGATCCGGCGCGAATTGAATCCCTATCTGACGGCCGTTCTCAAAAACCATGACTGCCCGGCCCTCCAGATCGGAGGCGTCGAGGATCATGTTCACGTCTTGCTCCAGCTCTCGCGGAAGATGTCGATCGCGGAAGTGGTGGAGAAGGTCAAGACGAGTTCCTCGAAGTGGGCGAAGCCCAAGGACCCAGAGTTTGCGTGGCAGGCCGGTTACGGCGCGTTCTCAGTCTCGCCGTTCCAGTCGGATGGCGTGATCGGATACATCCAGGACCAGGAGGCGCACCATCGCGGGCTGTCTTTCCAGGACGAGTACCGCGAACTCCTTCGCCTGGCCGGAATGGCGTTGGACGAGCGGTACGCATGGGACTGAATCGCGGCCCTTCATGCCGCCCCCTGCTCCGCGGCCGCTCCCAGGCCGATGGCCTGGGCTGTAACACGTCGGCCCGTTGGGCCTGGGCGAAGACGATTGGGTCCAGAAGGAGAAGAAGGAATGAGCGCGATACGGCATTTGATCGAGGATCCGTCGAAGACCGATCCCGAGTTCAGAGTGGAATATGAGGCCGAGGCGCTGCGGCTGGCATTGGTCCGGGCGAGGCAGACAAAGGGCATGTCCCAGCGCGACCTCGCCGACCGGCTTGGAGTGTCGCAGCCTCGGATCGCCCAGGTGGAGCGGGGGACGCGGCCGATGAGCATGTCCTTTCTGTTACGGTACGCGGCGGCCGTGAACGCGCGGCTGGAGGTGCTTCCGCGCGGCTAGGAGTCGGGCGTGTCGGCGAATGGGGCGGCGAGCGATGGCTGATCCGGAAGCGCGAATCGCGGCAGGGCGGTTCTATATGGCGCGCCCACTCCTGGGGCTGGGACAAATTAGGAGGATTTAGGTTCAGGATTGATCCTCCCGAGCAGGGTGTCTATCGGGAGGATCAATTCTCAGGGGCCGTGTGGGTGTGTTGTTGGGCGCGGGGCTCTTTGGAGTGCGCGAACTTGTTCGCGCTTTATCCTGCGCGATTTATCGCGCTGGTGAGCTCGCAGGACGTGGAGATCACGATCCGGCCAAAGCCGGCCGCCGCGAAGCGGCGCGGTCAGATCGTCGTGTCGACTTTGGAGCCAGGGCTTGTGGTTCGAGAGGCGCGGTCGGACTACGATGGCGGGGAGCCCGGTGGGTCCGGCGATACGTCGAGTTTTCGCGATCTCGGTTGGTCTAGCGCAGGGCAGCGTCATAGAACCGGTTACGGAGTTTCTCGCTGTCGGGCAACATCCTGCAAGCTTGCTGGTAATAGAGTAGGACTCCATCGTAGTCTTTGTCACGGAGCGCCGCCTCCGCTTTTCGAACCAGTTCATGGTAGGCAAGAGGATCGAATGCCAGTTCAGCTCGGTCATGCAGTAGCTGCACCTGGAACTCCCAGCAAGCGTGGGTCTTTCCGTAGTGCTGCCAGAAGATCTCCCGGACGCTGGCGAGCACGGAGTCCAGTTCAGATTCTCGGTTGTTACGGAGGGCCTCATCGGCGTCCTTGCGGAGGTCCCCGAGCTTCGCAAGACCAAGCCGGTCGTCAAATTGGCGGCAAAGGGCTTCGGCGTCGCCGATGAACTCGATGAGTTCGGCGTGGCGGGCCTTGAGGGAGTATTTGTCGCGCAGGTCGCGGATGCTGGCCTTAACGTCAAGCAGGTGCTTTTGGACCCGTTCTGCTTCGCCGACTTCGCCTTTGTGCACGCGCTCCAGTCCAGCCTCTGCTTGCTCGATCTCCCGCTCGGCTCGCATCACAACCTCCTGTTCCGTCTCATCGAGGTGGGATTCGATCTCCTTAATGGCGACGTGGGTTTCCCTCACTACGGCCTGGAGATCCGACTCGTCGGGGGCGTCGAGGCCGTATTGCATGGCGACGGGGAAGTCCTCTCCCAGGTAGGGCACGTAGACCGTTGCCTTTCCCATGCGATTCTCGTCAATTCGAACGCGGATTTCGATCCGCTCGTTCTCTCTGAGGGTGCGCTTGATGTCGGTGCCCTTGATTGCGAACGTTCCGACGTGGAAATTCTCTTCCGCTAGCGGGCTAAAGCCTTCCACGAAGTAGATTCTCGCCTCGTCAGGCGACCCGGCGACGATGGTTTTCGACAATCTGAACTCGTTGTAGGATCCGGAAGCCGGCAACGGCTGGCCCGCCGGCACCAGTTTATGCACTTTCTTGCCTCCCTCAAGGACCACCCCGTAGTTGTATGGCGTGACGGGTTGGGCGGCTCGCACCCCTGACCGGATGCCGAAGGAGCTCGGATCTACGTTTAGGGGCCGGCCGGTCATATCACGAAGCTGTAAGCGAAATTCCGCTAGCTGTCGGCCCTGGAGGGAGACTTCCGTGCTGAAAGCGCCGTTAATGAGAGCGGTCCAGCCAGTTTGCCAGTCCCCGCTCGATGAGCTTAGCTGGACCTCGCCGACAAGTCCGGTGGGCTGGATCACTTTGCCGGCCACGGTCGTAGAATCGTCTGGAGACACTGGGTCGTAATAGAGCTCCATTTTGACGCCTGCGAAGTGTTGGCTTGCCTTCTGTGCCCCGTGCAATAAGATCGTGCTGGCGTGGATAGCGGCTCCTTCCGCAACTACTGTCATAGGGTCAGGGTCGAAGTTCAACGGGATCTGGAGCTCCTCGGACAAACGGCGCCGGACATAGGGCATTTGGGTGGGTCCACCGACGAGCAGTACGGCGCGTACGTCTGCGGGCTTAAGCGAAGCTTGGTCCAGACGGTCTCGAGCAAGTTCGATGGTTCTAGTGATTCTCTTAGAGACCAGGTCCTCCAGCCGTTGACGGGGGAAATCTAGCTTCGGGAGGGGCAAGTCGAAGGCG
>Ga0209415_10014251_pt1 | contig 12994 bp, 12 predicted proteins | sample PeaSoiSIISIP2007_FD_187696 | JGI IMG/M metagenome (GOLD analysis project Ga0209415, IMG submission 187696) | Peat soil microbial communities from Weissenstadt, Germany - SII-SIP-2007 (SPAdes) (version 2) | ecosystem: Environmental > Terrestrial > Soil > Wetlands > Peat | place: Germany...
GCGTGGATCGCGATCTCCGCGGTCTCGACGTCTCGGATCTCGCCGACCATGATGATGTCGGGGTCCTGCCGGACGATCGCGCGCAGGGCCGTGGCGAACGTCAAGCCGGCGCGCGGGTTCACCGCCATCTGGTTGACGCCGGGGATCTGGTATTCGACCGGGTCTTCGACCGTGATGATGTTGTCGTCCAGCGTGTTCAACTGCGCGATGCTGCTGACGAGCGTCGTCGTCTTCCCGCTCCCGGTCGGGCCCGACACCAGGATGATCCCCCAGGGCAGCCGGATCAGCTTCTCGAAGCGCTCCCGCAGCGTGGAGCCCATCCCGATCTGCTCGAGCGAGAGGATCGTATCCGCCTTGTCCAGGAGCCGCAGCACGACGCGCTCGCCGTGCACCGTGGGGATCGAGGACATCCGGACGTCGATGGTCTTGCCCCCGCCCGTGCTCTGAAACGATCCGTCCTGCGGGGCCCGCCGCTCCGCCACGTTCATCCGCGCCAGCACCTTGAAGCGCGCGATGAGCGGGATGGAGGCGTTGCGCGGGATCGTCATCACCGTCTGCAGCACGCCGTCGATGCGGTACCGCACGCGGACGGACGTCTCCATCGGCTCGATGTGGATGTCGCTCGCCCGGTCGCGCATCCCGCGCGTCAGGATCAGGTCGGCGAGCCGGATGACGGGCGCGTCGGTGCGCTCGAGCGCCGAGCCGACGTCGTCGTCCTCCTGCTTCTCCGAGATCGCCCCCGGCCTCGCGGCGATCTCTTCGAGCAGCCCCTTGGCGCGGTCGCCCATCCCGTACGAGATCTCGATCGCCGACGCGATCTCGGTGTCCGTGGTGACCACCGGGGACACGATCATCCCGGTCGCGATCGCGACGTCGTCGAGCGCGACGACGTCGAGCGGATCGGACATGGCGAGCATCAACCGGGTGCCCTCGCGCCGGATGGGGAGGACGCTGTACTTGCGCGCGAGGGTTTCGGGCAGCAACGCGACGGCCGCCGGATCGATGTCCTGGTGCCGGAAGTCCATCAGCGGCAGATCAAGCTGCTGGCTCAGGCCGTGCGCGATCTGATCCTCGCTGACCCCGACCGCGACCAAAGCGCGACCCAGGCGCTCGCCGGTGCGCTGCTGCCGCTCGAGTGCCTGGGTGAGCTGCTCCGGGGTGACCAGTCCCAGCTCCGTGAGGACTTCCCCGATGCGCTTGCGCTGTTGCCTCACCATGCCCGTTTCACCGTGATGCTCCTGCCTGTGACGCCGTGACGCGACCTATTCGACGCCACTTGTAGCGTATGCCTTCTCGGTATCTGCCGCAATGGGCTGTTCGGCCCGGCGGTGGCCAAAAGCCCTAGTGGCGCCCCCCACGCCGTCCGGGGCTGCCGCCGAATCATCCGGGCGTGAGGACGGCTTTGGGGTCCACGCCGATCGTCCGCCCGTCCAGTTCCGCCGTGACCCGCCGTTCGAGGGTCTCGCCCATCTCGACTATTATACCCCGGGCGGATTTGTTGGGGACGTCTACGACCCGGACGGCCGGCCGGTCGGGGTGCTGCGACTCCGCCACGACCACGCCCACGAGGCCGTCGTCCAGCCGCACCACGGCGCCGATCGGGAACAGTCCCCAGGCGTGCACGAACGCGGCGACGAGCTCCGGGTCGTATGCCGTGCCGGCCCCCGCCAGCAGCGCGCGCACCATCTCGTGCGGGCGACGCCGCGGCCGCGGCGGGCGGGCGCTGGTCTGCGCGTCGTACGTGTCCGCGATCGCCACCGCACGGGAGAACGGATGCTGCACCAGATAGCCACCCCGTTCATGGGCGTGGTGCTCCAGCGCGGCGACCGTCGCCGACCGGTCCCATCCGGCGGCGTCGCGCAAGAGGTAGGCGCCGGCGAACGTGTGCCACGGCTCGGCCTGCTCCCCGTGCTCGACGGGGAGGCGCTCGGAGGCGGCGAGCCCGAGGTCGTGCAAGTAGCCGGCCAACCCGAGCGCCTGCAGGGCGCGATCGGTGAGGCCGGCCTGCGACCCGAGCATGAGGCACAGGAGGGCGACGTTGACCGCGTGGTACGGGCTGTCCTCGTCGTGCTCGCCGCCGGCGACGAGCCGGGCGATGTCCGCGCGGGACCGCGCGAGCGCCTGAATGAGCGCTTCGATGACGAACTGCGCGCGAAGCGGGTCGAGCCGGTCCTCGGTGCCGGCGTCGGCGGCGGTCTCCGCGTAGGTCTCCGCCGCCCACCGGTACACGTCCAGCGGGGTGCCGTGAACGACGTCCTCCTGCGAGGTGCCCCACAGTTTCGGCGGGCCGAAGACGATCCGCGTGATCCCCGAGGCCGCGAGGGCATCGCGGAGACCGCCTTCCATGAGCAGCTCCTCGGGTTCCATCGCAAACAACGTGGCGGCCCGCGCGAAGTCGTCGCGGGTCACCCCGCGCAGCAGATCGAGGCTGCCCACGCCGTGCGCGACCGCGTGAGCCGTGAACTCGGCGATGAACAGGGGATCGGTCGTGAGGGGTTGACGGTTGGCGAGCACCGTGCCTCCCCAGATGTCGTAGCGGATCGCGCGTCGGTGCTCCAGCGCCGTCGCCGCCACCCCGGCCAGCGAGTCCAGCGCGGAGACCACGGTGGGGTGGCCGACGGGATAGAGGCGGGTGTTCCGTCCCGCCGAGACAAACAGCTTGAGGATCGACAACAGATGCCGGTGCGGGATGTCGGCCGGCACGACCGGCTCTCGTGCGGCCATCACGGCACCGAGGACGCGCCGGCCCGCCGCGTGCGGGTTTGAATCTCGCGGATCGCCTCTTCGGCGGTGCGGCGCAGCGTGCGTTGCTTCGGGGACATGAGCGGCCCGGAGCCTCGGACGAACGGCTCGAGGGCCGGAAGCGCCTCGGACGTGCCGATCTGTCCCAGCGCGACGATGATCTCGAGATGCACGGCGAACTCGTGCGGCAGGGGCTCGTGCCCGCCCAGGGCGTGGACGAGCAGGGCCTGCGCGTCGGGGGTGCCCACGACGCCGAGTTGCGCCGCGACCGCCCGGCGCGTCTCCGCGTCTCCCTCGACGAGCGCCGTACCGACCAGCGCCATCGCCTCGGGGGTGCCCCAGGTGGTGAGCACGTGGACGGCTTCGCGCCGCACCCGCAGGTCCGAGTGCTGCAGCAGGCGACCGATCTGCCGGAGCGTCGCCGGCTCGTGAATCTCCTCGAGGACGTCGATCGCCCCGCGGACCATCCGCCAGTCGGGATCGCCAAGCCGCGAGGTGACCTCCGAGAGATCGGTCCGGCCCATGCGCGCCGCGGTCCTGCAGATCGCCTTGCGCATGCTCGAGCGCTCCTCGACGGCCAGCGTTTCCAACAGCACCGGCAGCAGATCCGCGCGCAGCGCGTCCCAGAACTCCTCGACCGCCGGCACCGCCTCCCGATTGCCCCCCGACATCGGCTCGACGAACCGCATCATGAGCTCGCGCGGGAGCAGCTTTTGGAGGAAGGCATGCCCGGTCGGCGATTCGTGTTGCTGCAGCGCTTCGTTCAACTCGATGAACAGCCGCGCCAGCTGGCCCAGGTCTTGATCCACAGGCAGATAGGTCATCTCGCGCTCGATTGCGGCCCGAAGCGGCTCCGCGCCCGCTGGCGGGGTCACGCGCAGGAGGCTCGACAGGGCGCGCACACCTTCCAGCCGCATGCCGGCTTCGTCGACATCGGCCAATTCGGACTGTTCGGGGGCCGCCGGCAGCACGGCCTCGACCGGGAACGCTTCGCTCGTCCCGGCCGTCCCCGGCGGCGAGGCCTGGGCGGCGGCCTCACGAGAATCGTCGGCGGCCTCGATGGCTGCGGCGAGTGGGTCGTCCGAGGCGCGCTGTCCGATGAGCGCGCGCAGCGCATCGGCCGCGGGCCCGCGGGACGCCGCGATCGCCCGGGCAAGGTTGCGGTACAGGGCCGGGCGATCCTGCGGGGGCACGTTGATGATCGTGCGCTCGGCCCGGCGCAAGCCGTCGTAGGCGTCTTCGGCGCGGGCGTCCGCCGTCGCCCCGGCCCCGGAGCTCAGCAGGGTGTGCAGCAGCCGCCCGGTCTGTTCCGGGTCGTGCAGTGCCGGGGGCACGTCGTCGCGCGGCTGCGCGCGTTCGACCGCCGGGACGCGCGCGGCCGGGACATTCGGCGGCGCGTCGAGGCGGCCGGTGAGCACGGCCGTTTCCTGGAACGTGATGTGCTCGACCTTGCGGCCGCGGATCAGCGGGGCCACCCCGCCGGCGGCCTGCACGCTCCCAAGCGGCATCGTCAGCACGGTGAACAGATGCTGGATTTCGTCCGCGTCGACGCCGCGCAGGAACGACAGACGCTTCACGCCGCGCGCATCCAGGCTGAACACGAGCGGCGTGATCGCGGCATCCTCGCGGGCTTGGTCCTCGAAGTCCAAGACGAACGACGAGCGTCTGATTTCCATCGCGAGGGGGCCGTACTGTTCGATGTAGCCGTCGACGGTTTCGAGGAACCGATCGATCGGTTCCATGGTGTTGCGATGCTGGAAGCTGTAGAGCTGGCTGGCCTTCAGCGCGGTCGCGAGGCGCCTCAGCGCCAGCTGCGCCTCCCGGAGCCGATCGCCGCCTTCGGGTCCTGGGCCGGAGGCCTGCGGGGCGTATGCCATCTGCTCACGCGCTGGCTACCGCTGGCGTTCGGCGGGGCCGCTCCTTACGGAGCGGCCGGACTCGCATCGCTCGCGGTGAACCGCGCGCTCTCGTCGGACGAGATCCAGACCCGCGTCATGCCGTAGACCACGTAGCGCAGGTATCCCGAGAGCGAGAGGTAATCGGTCTCCGCGGTGAACGGGCGCAGGTGGCGGACGTCGGGCAGCCCCGTCACGCCGGCCACGCCCGGGATCGTCGTGAGGTAGGCGTCGGTGGGGGCGACCCTGGGCAGGACCGCCCCGGTCGCGTCCGTCGGGCCCGCGGTGGTGGCGGCGGCCCCCGGCGTCGGCGGCGCCCCGAGCGAGCTCACGCCCGGCGCCACCGGCGCCGAACGCTGCGGCGCGGTGCCGAGCGGCGCGAACACCATCACGGCGGCGACCGCGCCGTGATCGAGCCCGAAGCCCAGACCCAGGGAGTTGTAGAGCAATCCCGGGAACCCTTCCACCGCGCCTGGCGTGGAGGTCCCGCCCAGCGTATCCGCCAGGCTGGCCGCGGACGACCCGATGTGGATCCCCTGCACGTCGACCAGGATGCTGTTCGTCGTGGAGAGCGCCACCACGACGCCGTTCGTCACGTACGCGGTGACGCCGTACGGGTCGAAGACGTAGGCCAGGGTGCCGTCGGCTGCCGCCACCCGCACCTGGCTCACCGGTCCGAGGCGCGAGATCACGGTGCTGATCGGGGCCCCGATCGCAATCCCGGCCACCGAGAGTCCCGGCACGACGCCGGGCACGCTCTGGGCGTTGACCGGGGACGGCGTTCGATACGGCAGGGCGCACACCGCGACTGCCACGCATGCACACGCGATCGTGAGTAGGACATGCGGCGACCGGATCATCCTGTCCCCCCGCTCGGCCTGGACTCGACTGGCGCCGTGTCGTGTAGTATGATCGGGGCCATTATAGCGCGTTAACCGGTTTCCTGCCACTCCAAACGCCTAGGCATGTGGGAGGCGAATGCGGAACGGCATGTTGGGGATCGAGCGCACCGCCGCGAGGACCCTCCGGGCGTCCGCGCCATGACCGGCGCGACCCTGGCGGGCGCCTTCGTGGTCGGGGCGATGTTGGGGAGCTTCGCCAACGTGCTCGTGCACCGGCTGCCCCGAGGGGAGTCGGTCGTCGCGCCCCCGTCTCACTGTCCGTCGTGCCAGACCCCGATCGCCCCCTGGGACAACGTGCCGATCCTGAGCTTTCTCGTTCTCCGCGGCCGGTGCCGCCACTGCGGCGCGTCCATTTCACCCCGGTACCTCATGGTCGAGGCCGCGATGGGCCTCCTCGCGGTGGCGGTCGTCGCGCGCTTCGGGCTCACCCTCGAGGCGGTCCGCTTCGGGCTGCTGGCGTTCCTGCTGGTGGTGGTCGTCTGGACCGACATCGAGCACGGGATCATCCCCAACGCGATCACCTACCCGGGGATTGTGCTGGGCCTCGCGTGCAGCGCGGCGCTGGGCACCGGGCTGTCCGCGTTCGAGGCGGCCGCCGGCGCGGCGGCGGTGTTTCTCGCGATCGCGGTCGGCAGCCGAGGGGGCATGGGCGGCGGCGACGTGAAGCTGGCGGCGATGATCGGGGCGTTCCTTGGGTGGCCCGCGGTCGCGGTGGCGCTGTTTCTGGCCGTGGCCCTCGGCGCGGCGGTCGGGCTCATGCTGATCGCCCTGCGGTTGCGGACGAGGAAGCAGAGCATTCCCTTCGGCCCGGCGATGGCGGCCGGCGCGCTGATAGCTGTTTTTGCGGCTAATGATCTGGTAAGATGGTACATAATGAGGTTGTGAAGGTGATGATCAGGGCGGAGGTCCGGCTGCCGTGGTGAATCGGATTCGGGAGTTCTCATACAAGTATCCGGCCGCAACGGCCGTGATCGCCTTCGTGGTGATCGGGCTCGCATTCTTCCGCATCGTTCAAACGTCGCAGCAGCGGAATACGCCTGCAGCGCCTGCGGCGTCGCGGGCCGCTGCGCCCGGCGTCACTCCGACCACACCCGCGGCCACCGTTCCCGCGCCCGCGGCGCCTCCGGCCTCCGGCGTGCCGTTGCCGCCCGGGGTGGGCGGGCATGCGGCGACGCCGCCCGCCGGGTCGCCTGGGGCGAATGCCGCGCCGCCAGCGCCGACCTCCGGCCAGGCGGCCCCCGGCCGTGCGGATCCGTTTGAAGCGCCTACGGGCTATGTCTTCGTCGGCGGGACCCCGACCAAGCCGACTGCCGGGACGAGGCCGGGAGGATCGGGGTTTGGGCTCCCGCCCGTGCCCCCGCTGCCGCCGAGTGGTGGGGGAGTTGGGACCGGGACCACGGCGTCTGCGCCGGCGGGGCCGCAGTACCGTCTGACGGGCGTGATGGGGGGACCGACGGCGGTCGCGATCCTGGAGGATAAGGGCGGCACCCACATCGCGACGAGTGGGGACGTGCTCGCGCCGGGCGTGCGGGTCGTCGGAATCGACGCGGTGCACGGCGTCGTCACGCTGAACGAGTACGGCGCGATCGTCGAGGTGCGTCTGGCCGTCCCTGCGCTGCAGCGCGAGTGAACGCGGGCCGGAGACCCGGCCTGCGGCGGACGTGAGCCGAGGCACCCGGTGACGGCGCCGGACTCGGCGGCGCCGACCGTACCACCGGACGACGGCGCCGCGGAGTGGTCTCAGGGTAGCTCGGCACCGGTCATCCCTCCGATCCGGCCGGCCGGCGGGGGGTGGCCCGGGCGGCTGTCACGGCACTGGGAACCGCTCGCGCTGGCCGTCGTGCTGATCCTCGCGCTCGCGCTCCGGTTGGATCTGCTCGGCGTCCGGCCCATATGGTTCGACGAGGCGTTTAGCGTCGACACCGCCAAACGAAGCTTCTCCGACCTGTGGGCGTTCTTCAAGACCCACGACGCCCACCCGATCGGCTACTACGCGCTGCTGTCCGTGTGGATCCGTTGGTTCGGGACCGGGTTGGCGGCAATGCGCGTGTCGTCCCTCCTCTTCGGCATGGCCGCCGTCGCGCTGACGTGGGCGGTGGGACGGCAGATGTGTTCGCCTCCGATCGGGGTGGTTGCCGCCGCGCTGGTCGCGCTCCATCCGTATCAGATCTTCAGCAGCAACGAACTGCGCATGTACGCGCCGCTCACGGCGCTCGCGCTCCTCTCCACGTGGAGCGTGTGGCGCGCGGCGGACCCGCGCGCACGGTGGCGGCGGTGGGCGGTGTACGGGGCGAGCGTCGCCTTGATGGGGTACGCGAGCTATTACGCGTGGCTCCTGGTGCCCGCGCAGGTGTGGTGGTTGTGGCGGGGCCTGCCGGCGCGGCAGGCCGCGACGCGGATTGGCGTCGCGGGGGCGGTCGCCCTGGCGTGCTACGCGCCGTGGATCCCGGTGGTGCTGACGCTGCCGCAGCGATTGCCGTGGGCGTGGCGGATCCCGGCGAACCCGTACTGGCTCGCAAGTCTCCTCACCTCGCAGACGTTCGGGACGTACCTGTTCGATACGGGCAGCTATTTCACGATCGGCCACGTGCCGCTCCAGACGTACCCCGTCCTGCTGTTTCCGTTCGTCGTCCTCCTCGTGATCGGCGGCGTCGCGCTCGGCCGGGTGCACGCCCGCGCCGGGTCCCTGGCGCTGTGGTCGTGGCTGCTTCCGCTCGTGCTCGTGGTCGCGGTGTCGCTCGCGGCCGGCCGGCAGTTTGCGTTTCCACGTCATCTCGTGTACCTGGAGCCGTTCGCGGCCCTGCTGCTCGCCGCCGGGATCGTGTACGCGGGGGACGCCGCGCGCCTCGTGCCCCGCGCCCGGGTGCTGCTGCCCCTGATCGCCGGGGGGGTGGTGCTGTCGTTCGCGATTCCCGTGGTCGCGAACGTCGAAGATCCGGCGGTGCAGCAGTACCGCTGGGACCTCGCCGCCCAACAACTCCGCACCGAGATCCGCCCCGGAGACGCCATCGTGTACTTCCCGGGCGTGATGTCGACGCCGCTGTACTATTACTACCGGCCGCGGGAGCCCCAACTGTTCGTAGACCCGTCCTCCCACGCGTGGTCCGAGCGCGACCTCGACCCGGTGATCAAGGACGCGATCCGGTTGATCCGTCGCGGATCGTACCGCCGGGTGTGGTTGGTGCTCAGTACGCCGTGGCCGCCCGGCAGCCTCGAGGCGCTGGTGCACGCGCTGGAACAGGCGGGGTACCGGGAAGGGCCGCTCGCGGATTTCCGTGGGGTCTGGCTCGGTAAGTTCGAGCGGGGCCCTGCGCCGGCGCGGTAGTCGTCCGAGCGGCCGATTCGACACACCGGTGCATGTGCGCGGACCGCACGGCGCGGGGGCCGATCGACCGACGCGACGCCGGCACCCGCGGTGCCTCGTTGATCTGTCGCGCACGCGCCGCGCGACGCGATCGGCACGCCGCGTTGACACTCGCGTCGGTCGGGTGTTATCCTTGCTCTGCGTTCGCACCCGCCGGGACCACTCCATCGTCCTCCAAGGGCACGCGTGCTCGTTGGAGACGGTGAAGTGGATGCGGGAAGTTGACCCGCATCCGGCGGGTTTCACTCTCGGCGGGACGGTGCGGCGCGGCGATCGAGACGCAAGGGGGTTCGCGGTGGGCGAGGACGAGGACGTCATCAAGTTGCTAGACGAGGACGGCGCGGAGCACGAGTTCAGCGTGGTGGACGTGCTCGATGTCGGCGAGCAGCGGTACGCGATCCTCCAGCCGGTTTCCGAAGGCCAAGATCCCGACACCGCGGTGATCTTTCGCATGGAAGATGACGCGCTGGTGACGATCGAGGACGACGCCGAGTTCGAGCGCGTGCGCCAGGCGTTTGAGGAATCGCACGCCGACGACGACGCGCTCGCGGACGAATCGGCGGCCGACGGTCAAGAGCGTCCTTCCGAAGATCACGGGTCGACCGCGCACTGACCCGGAGGCGCATGCCGTGCACCCCTGGCTGCGGCCCGCGGTCCGGCACGACACGATCTACGACATTGACCCGGCGGTGCTCGTCGCGCGCGGCATGCGCGGGTTGATCCTCGATTTCGACAACACGATTGTTCCGTGGGGCGCCTGCGAGGCGCCCCCTGCGCTTGCCGGGTGGCTGCGCGGGGCGCGCGCCGCCGGGCTGCAGCTCTGCATCGTCAGCAACAGCGGCGGCCATCGGGTCGTCACGCTCGCGCGCGCCCTCGATGTGCCGGTGCTGACGTACGCGTGGAAACCCTGGCGGGGAAAATTGCGCCGCGCGCTCGCTGTGATGGGCACGACGGCGGCGACCACGGCGCTCGTCGGCGACGATCCGTTGACCGATGGGCTCGGCGGAAATTGGCTCGGGTTGTACACGATCCTGGTGCGGCCCAAGACCAACATCTCGCGGCCTACGCGGTTCGTGCGTGTCGTGCAGCAGGCGGTGCTCCAGAGTTGGCGGTGGGCGGGTGCCAAGTCGAGGAGGCGGTGCGATGGCCGACCACCTTGAGCGGACGCGCCGCTACCTCGCCGAGGTGGGCGTCGACGGCGTGCTCCTGTTCAAACCAGAGAATCGACGCTACGCGACCGGGTTCACCGGCTCCGCGGGCCTCGCGCTCGTGACCGCGCGCGACGCGCTGCTCGCGGTCGACTTCCGGTACTACGATCAGGCCGCCGCGCAGGCGCCCGTGTGCGAAGTGCTCCGGGGCGGCACCGACCTGGTCGCCGCGCTTGCGGAGGCGGCGCGGCCGCGCATGGGGCGCCGCCTCGGGTTCGAGGCGGAGTTCGTTCCGTACGCCCACGTGGAACGCTGGCGCGGCAAGTTCGCCCCCCTCGAGCTCGTACCGCTCAACGACGTGGACCGACTCCGCTGGGTGAAGGACGACGCGGAGGTGGCCCTGATCGAGCGCGCCGCGGGGCTGTCGGATGCGGCGTTTGCGCACATGCTCACCGTGCTCCGGCCCGGGATCACCGAGCGCCAGGCCGGGGTTGAGCTGGAGATGTTTCTGCGGCGCGCCGGCGCGGAGCGCCTGTCGTTCGAGACGGTGCTCGCGAGCGGACCGCGGTCGGCGCTCCCGCACGGCCGGGCCACCGATCGCGTGCTCGCGGCGGGGGATTTTGTGACGCTGGACTACGGTCCGGTGGTCGAGGGCTACACCGCGGACTGCACCCGGACCGTCGCGCTGGGCCGGCCCGACGAGCGGCAACGTGAGATCTACGCGCTGGTCCTCGCCGCGCAGCGGTGCGCGCTGGCGGCGGTGCGGGGCGGTTTCTCCTCCCGGGCGCTGGACGGGATCGCCCGGGACGTGATCGAGGGCGCCGGCTATGGGGAGGCGTTCGGGCACGGCCTCGGCCACGGGATCGGGCTCGAGATCCACGAGGGGCCGTCCGTGTCGCCGCGGCTCGACGTGCCGCTCGAGCCCGGGATGGTGCTCACGATCGAACCCGGCGTGTACCTTCCCGGATGGGGCGGGGTACGGATCGAGGACGACGTCGTGGTGACGTCCGATGGGGCGCGCGTGCTGACGCACGCGCCGAAGGAACTGATCGCGCTGCCGGCGTGATCGCGCGGTCCGCATCGGTTGACACGCCGCGCCGGCGGCCGGTACACTCGCCTGAGGTGATGCCGCGTGATTTCAAGCAATGACTTCCGCTCCGGCGTGCACTTTCTGCTCGACGGCGATTTGTACGTCGTCGTGGAGTCGCAGCACGTGAAGGTCGGCCGCGGCCCGGCGTACGTCAAGGCGAAGATCCGCAACACCAAGACCGGTGCGACCACCGAGCGGATGTTCCGCGCGGGCGAGCGCGTGCCGCTCGTGTATCTTGAAAAGAAGACGATGCAGTATCTGTACGGCACGGGCGACGAGTATGTGATGATGGACAAGACCACCTTCGAGCAGACGTCGCTGCCGCCCGCGCTCTTCGGGGACGCGGTGCGGTTCCTGCGCGAAAACATGGACGTGACCGTGATTTTCCACGACGACACCCCGATCGGCGCCGAGCTCCCGACCGCCGTGGACCTGCGCATCACGGACACCGCACCGGGCGTGCGCGGAGACACCGTGAGCGGCGGCAGCAAGCCCGCGACCCTGGAGACGGGGGCCGTAGTGCAGATTCCCCTGTTTGTCGAGACCGGCGAGACGATCCGCGTCGACACCCGCACCGGCACCTACCTCGAACGCGTCCGCTGAACGGCGGCCGGCCGGCTCCGGCCGGCGGCCCCGGGGTCGTCCCGCGCGCGATCCCTCCAGCCCAGGCGCCGGTGCTCGGCCTCCGCACCGAACGCCGTAGGGCATTGGTACCGTTCGCATCGGCGAAGGTCCCATTTACCGCGCCCCCGGAACCGCCTACACTCGGTGGTGGAACGTGATCGCGTGACGGCGGAAGGACGGCTCGACATGAGACAGCGGGCGGCGGCGAGAGAACACTGCGACGGGCGAGGGTTGCACCTGATCGAGATTCTCGTATGCTCCGCGATCCTCGCGCTCCTGTTCTCGTTCATGATGCCCGCGTACCTGAACGCGCGCAACAACGCCGCGGTCGACGAGGCCAGCGTGATGGCCCAGGAGTGGCGGACGCTCGCGTACGGCTGCCACCTGCAGCATCCGGGCGACCCGTCCGCGTGCTTGAGCAACGCCAGCATCGGGTTCAACGAAGCGGCGGGCAAGTACTGGAACTGGACGCCGGCGAGGGCCACCTACAAGGCTGTCCCGGTGCCCCGGGAACCGATCGGCACGGACACCACCATCGTGGTGTCGTGGCCGTCGACCAACGCGGGGACCTTGAACGGCGAGTCGTTCATCGTCAGCCTGAACCTCAACACCGGGCAGGCGGCCACCGCCTGCGTGCCGGTCGGCTGCTGACGGCCGGGGGCGCGGCGCGCCTCGGGGGGAGGACGCGACCGCGCCCCGCCGGCACGACCCGGAGGCATCGACTCCCCTCGCACCGCTGATCCGCCGGGGCAGGCCGACCCGCCGCCTCGGCATTCGTGTGTTCGCCCGTTCGGGCGGCCCGGGATGTGCGCCGGGCGGTGCTTCCTTCCTGTGGTATAATCAGGTGTCGTCAGGCGGGGGCACGCGCAGCTCCGGCGGTGCCCCGGCGGAACGACGTGGTCCCATCTTGGGGAGGTGGAGCGCATGAGCACGGAAGGGGAGGGTCGCCCGCACGCGTCCGCCGGAGAGTTCCAGCGGCATCCGAACGACACCGGATCTCCGGACGTGCAGATCGTCCGGCTGACCGCACGCATCAATCACCTCAGCGAGCATCTCAAGGTCCACAAGAGCGACTTTCACTCGCGCCGTGGCCTGCTCCGGATGGTCGGGCACCGCCGACGGTTGCTGACGTACTTGAGCGAGCACGACCTGGCGCGCTATCGCGCGATTGTGGAGCGGCTCGGGCTGCGGCGGTAGCACAGCGGCAGCCGGACGGCGCCCGTATCGGG
>Ga0209415_10014252_pt1 | contig 12994 bp, 10 predicted proteins | sample PeaSoiSIISIP2007_FD_187696 | JGI IMG/M metagenome (GOLD analysis project Ga0209415, IMG submission 187696) | Peat soil microbial communities from Weissenstadt, Germany - SII-SIP-2007 (SPAdes) (version 2) | ecosystem: Environmental > Terrestrial > Soil > Wetlands > Peat | place: Germany...
TCACGCCCGTGGCACGGCTGGGTAGCGAAGTCTGGAAGTGATAAACGCTGAAAGCATCTAAGCGTGAAGCACGCCCCGAGATTGGATCTCCCAAGGGTGAAGTCCTGTCCGCTACAGGAATGATCCCTATGAAGGGCCGTCGAAGACTACGACGTCCATAGGCCAGGGGTGTAAGCGCGGTAACGCGTTCAGCTTACTGGTCCTAATCGCCCGTTCGGCTTGACCATAAATCTGCTGAACACACAAGAACTGTCGACAGTCGACAGTTCACAGTTTGCCTTTTTACATTGAAGTGACGCCACACCGTTCAAAGAGCAGTCGACAGTCAACAGTTCACAGTCGACAGGATCACAGGTCTTAACTGTTGACTGTAAACTGTCAACTGTTGACTGCTCTTCCAAGTTTCCGGCGACCTTACCGGAGGGGATACACCCGTTCCCATCCCGAACACGGTAGTTAAGCCCTCCAGGGCCTATGGTACTGCGCGCGGAAGTGCGTGGGAGAGTCGGTCGTTGCCGGGATTAAATTGAGTCGACAGTCCACAGTTGACAGTCGACAGTAAGAACCCAGGGGCGCACAACGTGCGCCCCTTTTGCTTTTGGGGTATTATTGGCCGCCATCCGGGGGCGCGGCTATCACTATCTGGTGGCCGGACGGCAACCGGAGCGAACTGCCTGGCTAGGCGAGTTCGAGGGCGAAGACGAAGGGGAAGAAATCCTCTGCAGCATTACTCTAAAGTGCATGCATCCGACCAATCGAATCGACGGGTTCCGTGGAGAATTCCTGTGGGAGCTTGAAATTGCCGAACGGCAGATGATGGCGATGGTCGAGGCGATCCCAGGCGAGAAGTACGACTGGCGGCCGGATCAGAAAGCGCGGTCGATCAGCGAGGTATTTGTCCACGTCGCGACGGGCAACTTCATGCTGCTCGAAGTCGTAGGAGCTGACGCACCCGTCGACCTTTACGATCGAGTCCCTGCCCAAGGTCAAGAACACTTCTGGGGGCTGATCCGTAGGAACGACGAGCTTGAGAAAAGCGTTCGCGAGAAAGCTGCCGTCACTGACCTATTGAAACGGTCGTTAGAAGCGGTGAGGAACTCATTTACCCAGACCGATGATACGGCGCTCGATCAGTGCCGACATTTCTTCGGCGAGCAGACTACGGTCCGGCGTGTGTACCTGCGGCTCTTGGCGCACACGCACGAACACATGGGCCAAATGATCGCATACATGCGAATCAATGGAATGAGTCCCCCATGGCCGGATTGGAGGCCGGATCGACGCCCGCGCCAACGATATGTTCGTGTTGATCCGGTGGCACGGCCGAAACGTGGCAATTCCATTGTCCCAACTGACTCCCCTCAACGCCGACGAACCAGCCGCTGAAGCTATTGCCGATTGGCATTACTGGCTGGCACCAGGCTACTGTTTCTGAATCGCCGTTCAACTCACCCCGATCTACGCAGCCTCACCGAAAGCTCACCCTCGGTAGGGGCGGTTCGCGATCCGCCCCTGCGCCTGAGCCGGACGACCGCGCGGCCGAGGAACTGAGTAAGGTCGTGGGGCTCGACGCTGCCGCAGAAGTGGCGCCGAACTTTAGTTCGGCAGGTGCTGACCCTTCGCTGGGCTCAGGGCAGGCTCTGAGAGTCAGCGCTACGAATCATGGGACGCAAAGTCCGGCAGAGGAAAACACTGGCGAAACCTCAAAGTCGCAGATCAAAGCGAGAATGTTATAGAAAACAAAGGACCGGCCGCAGAAGGGGTGAGCCGGTGAGAGTCTGCGCATCAACTCTTGTGCGCCGCCGGGTGAGCCAAAGCGACGGCTGCTTCGGTGGTGAGGAGCAGGAAGGTAAAGGTCTCCTGCAAGTAGAGGTGGACGGCGGTATCGGTGTGGTTGAGGTAGCCGATAGAAGCGTCCTGGCCAATGTGCAGTTCGAAGTCGCCGCCACGGGTGGTCAGCACGACGGCGCCGGGGACGCCGGGCGCCCAGATGATCTTGTCGTCGACCAGCCGCTTGACGTGATCGAGGACGGGATAGCCGTAGTCGCTGGTCTCGGCCAACTTCGTATAGGCGTCGGAACCCAGCAGCGCCGCGTAAGGACCATTGACGCCGACTAGCCGCAACTGGTTCAGTGCTTCGGCAATGGCTTGCGGGTACTCACGTACGTCGGCGGGCAGCGTTTTCGTCGGGTTGCTGGTACCCTGGCAGATGCCGGTGATCCCGGCAGCGTTATAGCCCACAAAGATGGCGCCGTCCTCGGCAAAGGCCAGGCGGCGCGCGGCGATCTTCGCCGGCTCCCAGTCCGCATCGTTTGCGCCACGCTCGACGTCGTCGATCTGCTGCCGCTCGAGTTCGAATGGAACCCGCAGTTCGACCAGCGTCTTCACCTCCCGCTGGCGGGCGTGGACGCCATCCCCCGGCGTCGCAATTTCTCTCAGGTGGCCGGTGCCGACGGCGGAAAGGCCCGTGCCCGCTGGACCGCGCACATCCACTGCCCGCCGGCCCGCGAGGTGGCGCTTGAAGGTGCGTGTCACTTCCTCTTCGATCAGGGCCCAGGCGGCATCGGAAATCGGGGCAAGCTCGCGATGCAGATTATTCATGTTCGACGTCTCCTTTTAGCGATCCGATCGGCAACGAACCATTACTCTCACGCCGGACGGCCGGAGCGGGCGCCGCCGCCGGCGAAGCGGCAGAAGGAACGATGGACCCCTCTTCAGTTACGTTTTCCAGAAAGGTCGCGGTCGGCACGAAGAAGAGATTCCCGGTAACGGCGCGGCTGAAGTCGAGCAGGCGGTCATAGTTGCCCGGCGGCCGCCCGATAAACATGTTCTCGAGCATCAGCTCGATGGTGCGGGGCGAACGGCTGTAACCAATGAAATAGGTTCCGAATTCGCCGGAGCCGGCGCGCCCGAAAGGCATGTTATCGCGCAGGATCTGGATCTGTTTGCCGTTCTCAACGATCGTGTTGAGTGCGTTGTGCGCTGAGGTGGGCTTCACCGAATCGTCCAATTCGATGTCGGAGAGTTTTGTACGCCCGATAATTCGTTCCTGCGCCTCCGTGGACAAAGCATTCCAGCCGGCCAGATCGTGCAGGTACTTCTGCACGATGACATAGCTTCCGCCGGCGAAGGTTGCATCCTCATCACCGATGAGCGCCGCTTCCGCAACTTCATCGCCTCGAGGATTTTCCGTGCCATCCACAAACCCCAAGAGATCGCGCTCGTCGAAGTACCGGAAACCGTGCACCTCGTCCACGGGTGAGACAGCCTCGCCGATGCGCGCCATGATTTGCGTCGCCATCTCAAAACACAGATCCATACGCTTGGCGCGAATGTGGAACAGCAAGTCGCCCGGGGTTGAGACGGCATGACGCGCCCCGGCGCGAATCTCGCGAAACGGGTGCAGTTCCGCCGGACGCGGCGCGCCAAAAAGCTGGTCCCAGGCGTCGGAGCCGATCCCCATGACGCAGGAAAGTCCGGCTTCAATGTCTCGAAATTCAACTGCGCGACACAGGGCGGCAAGATCCGCGCAGAAGGACCGAATGATGGTTCGATTGCCGGAGCCGGGCTTCAGTGACACCACCAGGAAGATCGCAGCGCGAGTAAGCGGAGCAACGACCGCTTGCGCGACGCCGCGTCTGCCATCCGCAAGTTGCGGACTGCCGGTTGGATTGACCGCCATCAGTAGTCGCCCTGTGAGGCTGGCCGAACCTTCCATCAGCGAGAGATTCGGTCAGCCTTCGATTCGAACAATGCTTCAGGACAGCTTACCATTGCCTCGCGATGAGTGTCCACACCCTATCGCGGGTAGTGTCTCAGATTGAAGTGGCATGGCCATCTTGGCCATGAAATCACACGGGCAGAGCCTGTCCTGAACGGAGTGAAGGAATGCCCGTGCCACTTGGAGCTGAGATGCTGCCGCTGCCCCGCCCTCTCGCTGGAGGGGATTGCGAAAGATAAGAAAGTCCTCGCAAACGGCCCGCAGGATCGGCCATACTGGCGCCATGGTTAGGAGCAAGGCACCCATTTTGTTTCTGGCTCTCGGGGTGACACTCGGACTCGCCGTCGCATTGATTCCCGTGGGGAAGAGCCGGGCGAGCGGGGTGCTGGAGGCCGGCCCACCGGATGTCATCCTGGTGACGATTGACACACTGCGGGCCGATCACGTGGGGTGTTATGGGTACGCCTTGGCTCAGACGCCCACCCTTGACGCGCTGGCACACTCGGGCGTCCGATTCACTCGCGCCTACACTCCCGTTCCTCTCACACTCCCTGCACACGGCTCACTGCTCACGGGCATCTTTCCGATGGCCACCGGAATGCACGACTTCACGACCAACAAGGTGCCGGCAAATTCCGCGACATTGGCCAGAATCCTGCACGACCACGGCTACACCACGGCGGCCTTCATCGGCGCGGCGGTGCTCGATTCGCGCTTCGGGCTCAACCAGGGTTTTGACGAGTATTTCGACCATTTTGATTTCAGCCAACTGCGCGCGGCCAATTTCGACCAGTTGGAACGCCGTGGCGATCGGGTCGTGGACGAGGCCCTCAGCTGGTTGAAACTCAACCCGCGGCGACCCTTGTTTCTCTGGGTGCATCTTTACGATCCCCACTATCCCTACACTCCGCCCGAGCCATACGCCAGCCAGTTTCGTGATTCGCCCTACGACGGCGAGATCGCCTTTGCGGACGCGCAAGTGGGTCGGCTGTTTTCCTATCTCCGGGAGCGCGGGGAATACGACAACGCTTTGATCGTAGTCGCCAGTGATCACGGCGAGGGGCTCGGTGAGCACGGCGAAAAAAACCATGGATTCTTCATCTACAATTCCACGCTCCACGTGCCGCTGATCTGCAAGGTTCCAGGCGCCCAGCCCCGCCTTGTCGAGGAAGAAGTCTCGCTCGTCGACGTTCTGCCCACACTTCTCGAGGCCTTGAAGCTTCCGGTGCCGCCCGTGGTCCAGGGCCGAAGCCTGATGCCGTCGATCATGGGACGCCCTTCGGGCGCCTCGTCGAGCCTTTATGCGGAGACTTATCTGCCCCTCCTGCATTTCCACTGGAGCCCGTTGCGCAGCCTCCAATCGAAGGGCTGGAAGTTCATCGAGGCGCCGCAACCGGAGCTCTACGAGCTGGGCCGCGATACAGAGGAACGGAACAATCTCTTCAAGGAACAAGGAGTGCGCGCTCGCGAGATGCGCGAACGGCTCTATTCCCTGATGCGCCGTTACACCCCACCGGCGGGTCCTGAGCCCAAGAAGGCCTTAACCGACCCGTCGCTCTACGCTCGATTGCGCTCACTCGGTTACGTCGCCGTTTCACCCGGAACGTACGCGCAACCCTCCGGCAAGCCCCTTCCGGACCCCAAGGACCGCATCCAGACCTACGAGTTGGTTTCGGAAGCGATGTCGGACGGCCAGCGGGGACGATATCAGGAGTCCCTCCGTAAGCTGCGCGAGGCTCAGCGGACTGACCCTGACTCACCCACCCTCAACTACATGATGGGGCTCGACTATCAAGGCCTGCGCGACATTCCGGAAGCCATCGAGCGTTTCCAGGCGGCGCTTAAGGCCAATCCCGATTTCTCCATGGCGCTCTTCAATCTCGGCGAGGCACAGGTGCAAGCTGGTGACCTGGACTCCGCCGCCGTGTCTCTGGCGCGCGCCGCGGAACTCGATCCAACGAATTTCTCTGCGACGTTCGAATTGGGAATCGTTTACTTGAAGCGGAACCGTTACGAGGAGGCCTTCCGAGAGTTTCAGCGCACGGCGGCCATCAACCCCGATTATGCGCCAGCGCACGCTGCGGTAGGCGAAGGCTATCTTCACCAGGGGAAACCCGAGGAAGCGGCGAAGGAGCTCGAGCACGCGGTGGAGCTGGACCCGCAGTCCAGGCGGGCCCACCACAGCCTCGGTCTCGCCTATCAGGCGCTGGGCCGGCAGGCGGATGCCGAGAGAGAATTGGAGCGCGCCAAGGCCCCATAACCCCGCCCCCCTCGCGTGCCATCGCCAGCCGAACTGCTGACAGATCGCTGGTTCCGTGACATCATAAATCCACATGCCCGAATTGCCGGATATTGTCGTTTACATCGAGGCGCTCGAGCGGCGCATCCTTCATCACACGCTCGAGCGCGTGCGCCTGTCGGGACCGTATCTGCTGCGGACGGCTACACCGCCGATCCAACGGTTGGAAGGGAAACAAGTGCAAGGCCTGCGGCGAATCGGGAAGCGCATCGCGATGGGTTTCGACCAGGACTATTGGCTGGTGCTGCACTTGATGATTGCCGGGCGGCTGCACTGGCAGGATCGCGGCCCGGCGGCTGCGGGACCGCGCGTGAAGAAGCTCTCGGCGCGCAGCAGGGACGTGGCGGCGTTCAACTTTGATTCCGGCTGCCTGACACTCAGCGAGGCGGGGTCGCGCAAGCGGGCCTCGATTCACTTGGTGGCAGGCGCCGAAAAGCTCGTAGACTTCGACCCGGGTGGGCTCGAAGTTCTTGACTCCCCGCTGGAAGAGTTTGCGGCGCGCCTCACTGGCGAGAACCATACCCTTAAGCGCGCGCTCACCGATCCGCACCTCATGAGCGGCATCGGCAACGCGTATTCCGATGAGATTCTGCACGCTGCCCAACTCTCGCCCGCAGCCCTGACCGGCCGGTTGACGGCTGAGGAGATCGCGCGCCTCTACGAAGCCACGCGGAACACTCTGCGGGATTGGACCGAGAGATTGCGAGTGGAAACCGGCAGTGGCTTTCCGGAAAAGGTGACGGCATTTCGTCCCAAAATGGCCGTGCACGGCCGGCACGGCCAGCCCTGTCCGCGTTGCGGCGCCAAAGTGCAGCGCATCCGCTACGCCGACAACGAGACCAACTACTGCGCGCGCTGCCAGGCAGGCGGTAAGCTCCTGGCGGACCGCTCCCTCTCCCGCTTGCTCAAGCAGGACTGGCCGCGCACGCTTGAAGAGCTTGAGGCAATGCGAGCCAACGTAGCTCGCCACTTATAACAGAAAGCTCACTAGAATCAGTCGCCTGTCATCCTGAGCGAAGCGAAGGATCTCCGCAGTTTCCTAAAGTCCGACGCATTGCCAACAACTGCAGAGATCCTTCGCTTCGCTCAGGATGACACCTTCCGAATATCTCCGTACCTTCCAAGAGAAAGAGCTGTGTGCGTGTTGAGGGGTGGAACACCGATGGGAAGCGATTGGCGAATCGTATTGAATTGTATACAATTGTTCTGGAAGCCGTATTTGACGAGAGTTAATTCATGGAACTCCTTCACATGCCGGAAGCGGCGCGAGAGCTGGGAGTAAGTTACCCGACATTGAAACAATGGATCTACAAGCACAAGATCAAGACCGTGATGACGCCGGGGGGGCATCATCGCGTGCCGCGCTCGGAAATTGACCGCTTGCTGTTTCAAAGAGGCGAACGAGGGCACGACGGAGCTTTCACCTCGACCGCTCAAGTTGCACCCGCCAAACCGGTCTCGGGAGTGGGTGCGGGGCTCGAACATGTGATCAGCGGGCGAAATCAACTCGTGGGCCGCATCATCAAGTTGCAAACCGTTGGTCTTCTGACCAAGGTGGTGCTGGACGTGGGCGGGCAGTCGGTGACCTCCATTATTACCAGTGACGCTTCGCGCGACCTTGAACTCAAGGTGGGTGAGACGGCGGCGGCGCTCATCAAAGCTACGGAAGTGATGATCATCCGGCCGCTACAGAGGAGACCTTAGAGCTTTGGCCGTTGCCGCTAATATCGAGTCACGAAGCCTTCGGTGGCCCTTGACGCGCTGGGACTTGGCCGGTGCGTTCGGCGACATCGGGGTGCTGTTTCCTATCGCTATTGCCCTCATTTCCCTCAATCACGTGGATCCCACGGCAACATTTCTGGTGGCCGGCGCGACTTATGTGCTGGCGGGCCGCTATTTCCAAATCCCCATGGCCGTCCAGCCCTTTAAAGCCGTTGCGGCGATTGTGCTGGCCATGGCGCTTCCGCCTTCCGCGATTGCCAGCGCGGGGCTGCTCATGGGAGGGCTGCTGGCTTTCGTCGGAGCGACGAACCTGGCCACTTGGCTTGCGAAGCTGTTCACGCTGCCTATCGTCAGGGGCATTCAATTGGGTCTTGGACTGTTGCTGGCACGCGAAGGCTTGCGACTGATGTCAAGCCCGCGCTCCATGGTGATCTTGGGGGCGGGACGAAACCTCGCAGCGTGGGAGATCGGACTTGCTGGCGCTATCCTGCTCATCGCGCTTCGAGGGTCGCGCCGACTTCCCGCCGCATTGGTCCTCTTGGCGGCTGGGATCGCGCTGGGTCTTGCCAGCCGATGGGGCAAGCTTCCCGCGCTGGACTGGGGGCCGACGCCTTTTGCCTTTCTCCACCCGCATTTTGGTGAAATGCGGCGCGTTTTGACCTTGCTGGTGGTTCCGCAATTCGCGCTCACCTTCGGTAATTCTATCGTGGCCACTGAGAACACCGCCCGGATCCTCTACGGGAGCCAGGCTCGGCGCGTCACGGCGCGCGCATTGTGCATCAGCATCGGCCTTATAAATCTGCTCGGCAGTATGATTCAGGCGCCGCCATTCTGTCACGGCTCGGGTGGCGTCACCGCGCATTACCAGTTCGGCGCCCGCAACCCGAGGTCGAGCTACGTTATCGGCGGAGTTTGCATATTTCTGGCTTTATTTGGCCGCGCCGCGGTGGGCCTTCTGCAACTGATTCCTGCCGCCGTTTTGGGAGCATTGCTGCTTTATGTGGGAATCCAGCACGGAGCTTATGTGCGCGATATCCTTCGAAACCTGCCGCTCCTGGCTATTGCTGTATGCGTGGGGGTGGTTTCCCTCCTGACTACCAACCTGATGTGGGGTTTTCTGACAGGCTTTGTCCTGCAAGGCATACTGTGGCTATCGCAGCGTTCCGTAAAGCAACCGGCATAGCGGAGAGTTGGCCTGGCCCCGTCGAAACAGAAGAAAAGTCTGGTGTTATCGACCCTAAGCGTGTATTATATAGAGTTAATCATCTAGCTGACCGACAAGCAGGGAGGGCATAGCGGCCCGAAGGCCAGCAAGCTCAGAACCTTCTGCTTCGCACGGTTGGTTGTGAGGAGGTATCCAGGACTGTGAGCGTACTCATCCAATACACTGGATTCCAATTAAAGCCCCGCGGCAGGGATTACTCTTACCGAGTCGTGGGCATGAAATCCGAGGACCGGGAGTTTACGCTGACCATTTCGAATCGCGCCTTTGAGGAAAGGCGCATTCCCTACCAGGATGGCGCGGCGCTGTGCTACCAGAAGCTCCAGAAAGAACTCCTCGGCGAAACCGCTGATGTCCCCGTCCAGCACCACCTGACGATCTCGGACCGTGACGTCGACGAGTACCTCGCGAAGTATCGCCCCGTGAGGAAGCGCTCCTGGTGAATCAGGAATAGTGAATTGTGAAGGCAGCAATGCCTGCCTCCTTTGCATTCACTATTCACCTTTCATAATTCACTATTTGGCTTTGATCAGCGCCGCGCCGTGTCTGGGCACTTCGGTAGTGTATCGATCCTGAATGGTGCCCAGGTCTTTGCGGGCCCACAGGTCGCGCACGCCGGCGGAACGGCCGAGTCCAATTGTTTCAAACCTGACGGAAATAGGCAGCGGCGACCCGCTGCGGTTGAAGAGCCCCACCGCTTTGCTCCCATCCGCCAACGGTCTCATCCAGACCTCTATAGGACCTTCTTGCCAGACGCGGCGCGCCGCAAGGCCGCGTGAGTCCTGATCGACAGCGATGACCTCCGGATTGGTAAGAATCTCGAGCGTTTCCGGGGTCATCCTGGTGAGATCGTTACCGGCGAGCAAAGGGGCAGCGAGAAGACACCACAAGGTCATCTGGGTGCGCCCTTCGTCGTTGCTCAGCTTGCCGATCCCGATCTGCAGGATGTCCGGATCGTTCCAATGTCCCGGTCCGACGAACGTGTCGAGCCCATTGTGTTGGAAGCCGAACAATGACATCCGGTCGTAGTCCCCGCCAATGTCGTCGGTCGTGCGCCACATATTGCCTCCGACCTTAGGCCCCCAGCGCCAGACGGCCTCAAGCCCGTACTGGCAGAGGCTGTAGACCATCGGGCGGCCGGTGCGCTTGATCGCGTCGTGCATTTTCCGATAGGCCCCCTGCATCTCCTCGGGCTTGTAAACCTGCGCCGCGCTGCACCAATCGTACTTCACAAAGTCCACACCCCACTGGGCGTAGGTCTGCGCGTCCTGCTCCTCGTGCTTGTAGCTGCCCTCGTAGCCTCCACAGGTCTTGGGTCCGGGTGACGAGTAGATTCCGAACTTCAGCCCTTGGCTATGAATGTAGTCGCCGAGAGCCTTCATATCGGGGAAACGCTCGTTGGGAAGAATGAACCCCTTTTCATCGCGCTTGCCCTGCCAGCAATCGTCGATATTCACGTACACGTAGCCGGCGGCTTTCATTCCATTGCTCACCAGCGCATCGGCATTGGCGCGCATGATGCTGTCGCTGACCTTGCACTCGTACTGATACCAATCGTTCCAGCCCATGGGCGGGGTTCGGGCAAGTTGACTGTCCTGAGAGGCTAGGTGACTAGGCATGGTGGCAATGATCGCCGTGTAAACCATTACACCCAGCCAGCGCGCAAGTGAGGATTTCATGGATTACGGCCTCCTGACGAAGGGGATAACAGAAGCCTGAAAATCACAGAGGCACTGAGAACGGCCTATGGCCCGTCTCTGTGCCTCTGTGTCTCTGTGGTTAACAGTTCTACGCCATCCAGGGGCGGGTTCGGTCCACGTTCTCGGCCAGGATCTTCTTGGCGATCGCCACATCTTCCTTGAGTTGGAAGTCGAAGATTCCGGCGCAGATAAAGTCGGCTCCGCCGCGGTAGGCAAAGTTGAAGGCCGTTTCCGGGGGAATGGCGCCGGCCGCCATCACCTTGAAAGCGACCCAGGGCTTCTGGAAAGTGGCCATGAACTCGCGGGTTGCCTCGGGCCTTATGTCCCAGATGTTGTCGTGATTGTCGGGGCTGTTACTGTCCACCAGGAACTCCTTGCGCTTTTCGCGAGGCGTGGCGGAGAAGTAGTCGTCCCTGTGATAAGTCTTCATGAAGAAATCGGGCATAATGCCCGCTTTGGCGCAGGCCTTCGGGGTTTCGATCGAATGAGCGCCCAAGCCGGAGGGCAGGCCGGTCTTCTTCATCATCTCCAGAGCCTCTCCAAGCTCATCCAGCAGGCCCCGATCGACGAAGGAATCTGTAACCCCGCCTTGGATATACATCGCGTTGGCTCCGTGGTCGACGACTTGCGGGATGTTCTCCCTAAGGTGCGCCAAGCGGATGTCGTAGTAGGACTTAGCGTGGGGATGGACCTCTGAGATCCACTGAATCTTCCCGCCCCGTTCCTGCCGGTACCGCTTCATGATCCGCACCGGCTTGTCGAAGGGGTCGGAAAGCACGGTGTTGATGCCGAGTTCTTCGGCCAGTTGCCAAGTGTCCATAACTCGCTCGTCGGTCTGGTATTCGCGCATCAGGTTTGCCACGTATTCCAGGTCGCGCGAGTGGGAATATCCGCTCACTTGGTTGCAGCCCAGGAACAGGCGGGTCACATTGAGATTTCCCAACTTGCCGGTCGGAAAGCCCTGGTGAAAGGTCTGGGGCATGGCCGGCGAGCCGGCAGGCGCAGCAAGAGACAGCCCCTCTTTGGCATTGAGCGCCGCGGCGCTCCCGAACGCAGCCAAGGCCGAGGTTTTCAGGAAGTCGCGACGGTTATGACGATCAAGCATATTAAACCTCCAATAGTCCGAGTTGGATGAGGCATGCAGAAAATGGCACACTACCCGTTACCGGAAATAATGGCCTGAGCAATTAAATCACCAACAGCCGAACGCCTGATTGGTTCAAAGAGCACAATTTCAAACGAAGCTAGGAAGGGCGGGGCTTTAGTCCCGCCGCCTGGGGGCGCACGGTTCGATGGGCTTTAGGCCCAGAAGCCACGTCGCTTCAGGGGCTAAAGCCCCGCCCTTCCGTTCCTGACAAATATGCGGGGCCATCGAGGGTGCTGACCTGAAGGTCAGCGCTACGCCGCAACTGTCACCAGCCCAACCCACCATCAGTGTAGCCGGCTGTTTGTCATTCTTCCGGTCCCGCCGTAAAGCCCACAAGCCTGACTTCGTTTTCGCAAATTGCGCTGTTTTTGATCCTTTCAGGCTCTAATTTGTGCTAATTTGCACGCAAAACGCGCATAATTTGCAGCACTCAAAAAAGCGATGTCCTTTGTTTTCAAGTACTCCTTCAGTTCGTTCCCCCTCTTTTTGTATTTTCCCGGCTGTGTCATTCCGAGCGAAGAGAGGAATCCCGTTCCGCTCGGGGGTCTTTCGGAGAAACGAATCAGACAGTTGGGCGAGGTTTCCAGAAAGCCGCTTTTTGCGTTAAATCTGCGCATTTGACGCTCAAAATTGGGTTCGTTTTGAGTTCGTTTTGCGCTTAGCACAATCTCGCTTCCTTTGTTTTCAAAGACATACTGGCTTCGTTCGTATCATTTTTATTTATTTTCAGTTCACTCTTTCCCCGAGTGCCAGCACCTTCCCATCATCCCTTGCGCCGCGCGTCTAACCGGCCCCCGCCTGCGACAACGTGTCCAGAACATGACCACCATGGTAGGCTATCACAGGTCCCAGAGTTTGTCAAGCAAAAAATGTGAAGCAAAAAATGTGAAGGGGGTCGAAATGTCGATCAGGCAAGGCGTCGAGGAGTCCAACGGTCGAGAAGCCGGGAGGCAGAAGCGCAGCCCGGTCATTCTGAGCGGAGACCTGAACCGGACGGCCATCGTGTGCCCTCCGGTTCCATAAACCGGAAACACGCAGACGCCCGATGCTGCGGGTTGCTCTGAAAATCGTGGCGCGGGCGTCCCGCCCGCGGTCGCGGGAGCGTGCCGCTCCCGCGCACGGGCAGAGCCTGTCCTGAGCGGAGCGAAGGAATGCCCGTGCCACAGCGGGCGAGACGCCCGCA
>Ga0209415_10014254_pt1 | contig 12993 bp, 10 predicted proteins | sample PeaSoiSIISIP2007_FD_187696 | JGI IMG/M metagenome (GOLD analysis project Ga0209415, IMG submission 187696) | Peat soil microbial communities from Weissenstadt, Germany - SII-SIP-2007 (SPAdes) (version 2) | ecosystem: Environmental > Terrestrial > Soil > Wetlands > Peat | place: Germany...
CCCCGCACCTGGACGCTGCCGCGCGAGGTGATTTCAACGACGCCGTTGCCATGCTGCCGGGCCGCTGCGCACAATTTTCTAAATGCGGCAACGGAGACGGTGCCGATGGGATTGAGCCGCACCAACAAACCGTCGCCGGTCGGCATCGGTGCCGAGAGTCCAGGGCAAGCGCCGCGGCGATGCGGAGCGGCTTTGGCAAGAGCGGTCATGCCGCGGCCCCCGCCTTCAGCGCCGCAAACCCCGCATCGACATCATTGCGTCGCGGATGCCACAGGCCGCGAGCGCGCGCTGCGCATGGAGGGCGGCGCCGACGTCGTCCCCCGCGGCGTGGGCGTCGTGCGCGAAGCCGCGCTCCGCCTCGGCGTGCGCGAAGGCCTCCGGCGCGAGGGCGGCTCCCTCTCTCGCGCCGGACGCCACCCGCGCGCGCTCCACGTCGTCGAGCGCGGCGACGCGGATGGGCGCGCCTGCGCACGCGGCCAGCGCCGTGGAGAGCACGAGGCCATGCACGAGCCTGCGGCCGGCCGGGCTCACGGTGCGGCGCCCGTCGCGCCCGGCTTCGCCGCGGCGGCCTTCTTCGCCGCGCCTCGCGGCGCCTTCGCGTCCCCGGCGTGGGTCTCGACCGCATGCCGGTCCGCCTTGACGTCCCCGGACGGCGCCCGCTGCGCCGTGGCCAGCTCGGCCTGGAGCCGGCCGATGCGCGCGATCTCCTCGTCCACGAGGGCCCGGGTTCGCTCGAGCTGCACCTGCTCGTCCAGGGCCTTGCGCCGCACGTCCGCCGCCTGCGTCTCCGCGTCGGCCGCGCGCACCAGGTCGCGGGCGACCTCGGCCCACTCCCGTGCCAGCCCGTCGGCGGCCCTGGCGTGACGCTCGTCGCCCACGGCGCGCAGCCGCACCGCTCGCTCCAGCGCCTGCCTCGCCTGCTCGACGGGCTCCGTCACGATCTCCCGATGAGCCGCATCCCGGCCCAGCTCGTCGACGATCCCCTGCGCCAGGGCGTGGTCGTCCCCCTGCGCCCAGGCGCCCGACGCCGCGAGCCACAAGATCGCGACGACCGTGCCCACCAGCCTCGAGCGCATGCCCGACCGATGCCGTGCGGACGGGTCTTTGTCAATGTATAGCTGCAGAATGCGTGTGCGCGCTTCCTGGGACGAGTACTTCATGAACATCGCGCGCGAGGTCTCCTCGCGGTCGACGTGCGACCGGAAGTTCGTCGGCGCGGTCATCGTCCGCGACAAGAGCATCCTGGCGACGGGGTATAACGGGAGCATCCGCGGCCTGTCCCACTGCGACGAGGACGGGCACCTGATGGAGGACGGGCACTGCGTCCGCACCGTCCACGCGGAGGCGAACGCCATCGTCCAGGCCGCCCGCAACGGCGTGCGCATCGACGACGCGTCGATCTACGTGACGGCCAGCCCGTGCTGGGGATGCTTCCGCCTCGTCGCCAACGCGGGAATCTCGCGAGTCTGCTTCGGCGAGTTCTACCGCGACCCGCGCATCTTCGACGTGGCCGAGAAGCTCGGGATCGAGCTCGTCGACATGTCCGCGACCCGGAGGCAGGAGCCGGAGAAGTGAAGGGACCGGATCGGCTCTCGATCGCGGTCGTCCAGGGCGGCCCCTCGACGGAGGCCGAGGTCAGCCGCGCGTCGGCAGCGGGCGTGGCGAAGGCCCTGGTGGAGGCGGGGCACGCTGCCGTGCGGCACGAGCTCGACGCGTTCCTCGCGGAGTCGCTCCGCACGGGGGGCTACGACGTGGTCTTCCCTGCCGTGCACGGGGCCGTCGGCGAGGACGGCTCGCTCCAGGGGCTGCTCGAGGTCCTCGCGCTCCCCTACGTCGGGTCGGACGTCCTCGCGAGCGCGCTCGCGATGCACAAGCGGATCGCGCGCGTCCTCTTCGAGCAAGCGGGGCTGCCGGTCGCCAGGGGCGTCACCGTGCCGCGAGGCGACGCGCGGGCGGCCGCCGAGCGCGTGCGCCGCGAGGTCGGCGACCGGCTGGTGGTCAAGCCCTCGGCGCAGGGCTCGGCGATCGGCGTCGCGCGGATCGAGGCCGACGCGGGGACGGACGCGGTCGCGCGGGCCCTCGAGGAGGTGTGGGCGATCGACGACCACGCGATCGTCGAGCACTTCGCCCGCGGCCGCGAGGTGACCTGCGGCGTCCTTGATCTGCTCCGGGCCGAGGCTCTCCCGCCGACCGAGATTGCGTCGCCGCGGGACGCCTTCTACACCTACGAGGCACGCTACGCCCCCGGCCGCAGCGTGCATGCCTGCCCGGCCGACCTCCCCTCCGAGGTGACCGCCCGTGTGCAGGAGGTCGCGGTCCTCGCGCACCGCGCGCTCGGCTGCCGCGACCTGTCGCGGGTGGACTTCGTCGTCGGCGACGAGGGCGATCCCGCCCGGGTCACGCTGCTCGAGGTGAACACCCTGCCGGGGATGACCGCGACGAGCCTGTACCCCGAGGCCGCCGCCGTGCGCGGCCTGCCCATGTCGCGCCTGTGCGGTTCCCTGGCCGCGCACGCGCACGCCCGCGGCCCCGGCCGTCGCAACGAGGCCCGCCCGCTTCCGCGGTGACTGGAAAACGGGTGGGCTCCTGGACAGGACGCTCCGCGGGACGCACTGTGAGGGAGAGGTTCGCGAGATGGGCCGGGACTCGCTGTTCGGCGAGCGCATCGTGTGGCAGGGGCGCAGCCGTGCGCTCACGGTGCCCTTTGCGCAGAAGGTCATGGCGCTCGTCGCGGTCGTCGTGGCGGCGGTGACCCTTTGCTATGCGGTCGTCGTGGCGAAGTCGCTCGACGCGCCGGTCGGGGGGATGGTGCTCTTCGCGGGCTGGTGCGCCACCATCGCGCTCGTGGCGTGGCGCGCGCCGCTCTGGTGGCGCTCGCAGGTTGAGTACGTCGTGACGGACCGGCACGTCATCTGGCGCCGGGGACGGATCCGGCGGTCGATCCAGATCTCGCAGATCAGCTACGCGCTCGTGCGCTGGAGCTCCGGCGACCCCACGGTGGGAGACCTCGTCCTCGTCCGCGCGGTGCCGACCGGAGCCCTGCGGCGCACGCTCTCGCTCTCGCTGAACGACGTGGAGGCGCCGGACCGGCTATGGGCGCTGGTTCGCGGAATCGAGCCGGGCGCTCCCCTGGGCAGCGGCGACCGGCCCCTCGCGCAGCGGCTCGACCCGGGCGAGCGGGTGCTCTGGTCCGCGGCCCCCCTGGCGTCGCCATGGACGGTGCGGCGCGAGCTGACGGCGGCGGCGGGCGTCGCGCTGGCGATCGCGTTCGCCCAGCTGCTCGCCCGATCGGTCCCTTCGCTCGCGCGGGTCCTGGGGCTGCACGCCCTCGCGCCCGTGCTCGCGGTGCTGCTCGTGGGCGGCGTCGCGCTCGGGATGCTGCTCCTCCTCGCGGTGGCCGTGGGGGTCGGGTACGCGGCCCTGCTGCGGCCGTCGAGGCTCGCCCGCGCGACGCGCTACTTCGTCACCAACGCCCGGGTGCTCATCCGCCGCGGCAGCGAGGAGCTGTCGCTCGACCGGTCGCGCATCGCGTACGTGATCGACGCGCCGTCGAAGAAGCTTCACGACGTGTTCCTGGTCCTCGACGGGCCCCAGGCGCGCGCCCTGGCCCCCAGCGGCGCGTTCGGGGAGGGGCGCGACGACGCCCTGCGCCCGGTCTTCTCGTCGATCGACGACGCCGAGACGGTGGGCCAGATCTTGCGGGCGAGCGCGCTGGACCGGGCTGCCTGACGAAGGGGAGCTGGCCGTCGCTCGGGCGTGAGGCGCCGCGGCGGGGGGGGGCGCGTCGAGAATCGCCGGCGCGGGTGTACACTCGTGTCCAAAGGCCATGATCGGCGTCGGGGCGACCATCAACGGCAAGTACCGGCTGGTTCGTCTGCTGGGTGATGGCGGGATGGGCTCCGTCTACGAGGCGCTGCACACGGGGCTCGGGAGCCGCGTCGCCGTCAAGGTCCTGCACCCCGACCTCACGCGCCGGGCAGGTCTGGTCGAGCGCTTCCTGCAGGAGGCGCGCGTCGCCGCCCAGATCCGCAGCCCCCACGTCGTGCACGTCACCGACGTCGACCGGACCCCCGAGGGCGACGCGTACATCGTCATGGATCTGCTGGAGGGAGAGACCCTCTCCAGCGTGCTGGACCGGCAGCGCAAGCTGCCCGCGCCGGTCGCGTGCGAGTACACGACGCAGATCCTGGAGGCGCTCGAGGCAGCCCACGCGCTCGGGGTGATCCACCGGGATCTGAAGCCGGAGAACGTCTTTTTGACCTTCGCAAGCGGAAGGCCGGTCATCAAGCTCATCGACTTCGGGATCGCGAAGGCGCGCCGGACCGAGGAGCAGAAGAACCTCACGGTGGCCGGGGTGGTGATGGGGACCGCGGAGTACATGGCCCCCGAGCAGGCCCGCTCCGCGGACAGGGTCGATGCCCGCGCCGACGTCTACGCGGTGGGGGTGATGCTCTACGAGATGATCTCCGGCTCGCGTCCGGTCAGCGGCGACGACGCGCGCGTGGTCGCCTACAAGGTGGAGCGGGGCGAGGCCGTGCCGCTCCTGCGCGTGGCACCGGAGGCGCCGCGCGAGCTGGCGGGGCTGGTGCACAGGGCGATGGCCGCGCGGCCGGAGCTCAGGTTCGCCAGCGCGGCAGAGATGCGCCTCGCGATCGAGGAGGCCACGTCGGGCAAGCGCGGGGGGACGGCCGGGATGGCGGTCGCGCCGCCGCCGGGCCGGGCGGGGGTCGTCACGCCGCCACCGGCGGAGATCGAGCCGCCCGTCCACACGCTGCGCGCGCCGCCGATCCCCACCGCGCTCCAGGGGCCTACCCACGGGGCGCCCATGCCCGCGGGGACGCCCGTGGACGTGGGCGGACGCGAGCGTCGAGGCCGCGGGGCCGTGGTGGCGCTGATCGCCCTTCCGGTGCTGGTCGGCGCGAGCGTCGTGGGCGTGCTGCTCGCCACCGGGCACCTGGGATCGGCCACCGAGGCTGCCCCCTCCCCGGCGGCGCCGGCGGCGCAGTCCGTCTCCCCGGGGCCGGCGGCGCAGCCCGCCCCCGCCGCGACGACGGACACCAGGCTCCCCGCGCTCGTTCCCGCCCGGCCTCCGCTGGCCGCGCCTCGCCCCCTCGCGTCGGCGCGACCTTCCGCCGAGGCCGACGCCGCTGCCGCGCCTCCCTCCGCCTCGACCGCGCCGCCCGGGTTGCCCGCCGGCTTTCCGAGCGCGCTGCCTCCCTTTCCGAGCGGCGTGCCGTTCCCCGCCGGCTTCCCGACGAGCTTCCCGTCCTTTCCCAGCGCATTTCCGAGCGCGTTCCCCGGCTGGCCCCCGGCGGCCCAGCCTGCGCCGGCGCCGACACCCCCCCCCGCGGCGACGAACGGCGCGGCCATCTAGGTAGGCTAGGCTGCGCGTGTTGCGCTCTCCCTTCCTCGAGCCCATCGACAGCCTCGCGGACGCGTGGCACGCCGCGACCCGCGTCTCGCGCCGGCGCGTCGCGGTCGCCGCCGTTGCGCTCGCGTGGCTTGGGGCGGTCGTGGTCGCCCGGCACGGGACCGCGTGGGCCCGCGGGGGAGCGTTCGCCGTGCTGGGAGCGAGCGCGTCGATCGCGCTGGGGTGGACGCTCCTCGCGAGGCGAAGGATGAGGGAGCCGCGTCGCGTCCTTCGCGCCCTGGCCGAGCGGGTGGACCGCGAGCGGGCGCACAGGGCGCTCCGCGCGCTGTCCCTCCTGGACGCGGACGGCCGCATCCGGACCGAGGGGACGTCGCCCGAGCTCGCGCGGCTGCACGTCGCGCGCGCGCTGGGGGACGTCCCTCGCGACCGGATCCTCGCGCGTGCGTCGCGAATTGCCTGGCGCGTCGGCGCGGCGGCCATCGTGGCAGGGCTCTGCGTGCTGGGATTCGCGCTGGCCAACGCGTGGACCATGACGGAGGGAGTGGACGTGCTCCTCGCGCGTCGCGGCGTCGCGCCTGTGGCCCTGCGCTGGCTGGATGGGGTCGAGCTCACCGCGCGGCCCCCCGAGTACCTGCGGCAGGAGGAGATCCACGAGTTCACGCCGGGCGGGCTCATCCTGCCTGCCGGGACGCTCATCACGATGCGTGGCGTGCCGCTCCACCGGGGCCGCCTGCTGAGGCTCAGCGACGGGGCGACCGACGTTCCGTTCGTCGAGGACGGATCCGGCGCCGTCGTGGCGCGCTGGGCGCTCGCGCACGACGCCAACCTGAGCGTGGTCGTGCGCTTCGGCGACGTCGTCGTGCCGGAGCCGACCGCCTTCGCGATCACCGCGGTCCCTGACCTGGCCCCCGAGGTGGCGCTCGAAGGCGCACCCCGCCGCCTCGTCCTCGTGGAGCAGGCCGAGGACATTCCGCTCCGGTACGTGGCCACCGACGATCACGGGCTGCGCGAGGTGCACCTGGTGCTCCGCTCCGGGGTCCGCGAGGAGCGGCGCGTCCTCGCCAGGCTGGACGGCCAGCTGCGGAGCGAGGGGGGCCACGTCCTCAGGCTGACCGACCCGTTCCTGAAGAGGAGCCACGTGCCCGTCGAGGTCACCGTGGAGGCAAAGGACAACGACCCACTGACCGGGCCCAAGTGGGGCGCGAGCGCCGCCGTCGTGATCATCCCGCCCGAGGTCGGCGAGCTGGAGGCGCGGCGCCTGGACGCGCTGCGCGGCCTTCGCGACGCGCTGGTCGACGCGCTGGCGTGGTGGCTCCGCAACGATGTCCCGGCCGGCGCCGACGCACGCAAGGCGTTTGCCGTCGCCGCGGGGTCCCTGGTCGGCGGGGTCGAGAGGCTCTTCGTCGATGTGATGGTCGCGACGTACGGGGGTCTGCGGATCCCGTCGCGCAGCCGCATGATGCTGGCGGCGCAGGAGCAGCGCGCTCGCGCGGCGGCCCACGAAGAGATCCGCGCGCCGTCGGCCGCCAGCCACACGCACTCCGTGAAGGCGATCGAGCGGTTCCTCCTGGTCGCGGACGCGGTCGTGCGCGGGCTCGGGGTGCGCGACTCCCGGGACTCCGCGAAGCGTCTCGCGGACGTGGCGGAGGACCTCGCGTCGGGCGCCGCCCAGAGGCAGACCGATGCGGAGGAGACGCGGTCGCGCGGAGCGCTGCGCATGGACGCGGCGAGGGCGGTGCTGGAGGGGGGCGGGCTCATGGTCCGGCGCCTGGGGGGCCTCGGGAGGGACCTCGGAGAGATCATCGACGCGGACCTTGCGCGCGTGAAGCGTGCCCTGGACGGGAAGGACCTGCCTCACGCCGAGCTCGCCGCGAGGGACCTGGCCGCGCGCTTGAAGGTGCCGGACCCGTCGTTCGGATCCCGCTCCGCCCGCCGCGGGGGAGGCGAGTCCGGCGGCGCGCCCGGCGCGGCGGCCGAGGGAGACGAGGAAGGGGAGTCTCCCGGGGACGACGTCGAGCAGGCGTTCAACGAGGCCGCGCAGGACCTGGAACGCCTCGCGCAGGACCACCAGGGAGCGATGGGCAAGGTGGAGCAGGCGCTCGCGGGCGCGACCGCCCGCGACGACGCGGACCGGATGCGCGAGGAGGCGAAGCGGCACGCCGAGGCGGTCCGGGAGGCCGCCCGCGAGCTGCCGGCGGTGGGCGCCGGGAGCGACTCCTGGACGAGCAAGGGCGCCGCCGCGCGGGAGCTCGCCGAGCAGATGGCCCACGCCCTGGACGACGGCCGCGTCGACGAGGCGGTCGAGAGCGGCCGCAGCGCCGGGGGTGCCCTCGACGAGGGGAAGAAGATGCTCGAGAAGGGCCGCTTCGAGGATCCGTCCGGCGAGAACCTCAAGCGCCTCGAGGGTGCCCGTCGCAAGATCCAGAAGGAGCAGAAGTGGGCCGAGGGGCAGATGGGAGCCATGCGCCGGCGGGCGGCGGAGCGGGCGAGCAAGCAGCTCGAGGAGGGCGGGGAAGAGGAGGGCAAGCTGGCCGATCGCGCCCGCGATCTCGCGGAGCGGGGGCGCGCCGGGGGCTCGCTTCCCCAGCAGGCCATCGAATCCATCGACGACGCGGAGCGGGCGGCCCGCCAGGCCGCCGAGGCCCTGCGCCGCGGCGACGCCGACCAGGGGCTCGAGCGTCAGCGCGAGGCGCAGCGTGACCTCGAGGAGGCGGCCGAGGGGCTGCGCGGCGAAGAGGAGCCGAAGGGATCGACCGGCGAGGGCGCGAGCCGCGACCACGTGGACATTCCGGACCAGGGCGAGCACAAGGGTCCGGAGGACTTCCGGAGGCGCGTCGTGCGCGGGCTCGGGCAGCCCGCGAACGGCGCGCTGAAGGACGCGGTGCGGCGCTACGCGGAGGGGCTGCTCCGGTGAGCGCGCGCCGCCTCCTCGTCGCGTTGCCGCTCCTCGCGGTCACGATCTCCGCGGCTCCGTCGCGCGCGGGGGTCGAGAGCGCGCGGATCGCCCAGGCGCTGATCGCCGGGCTCGACTACGAGCAAGCGCGCAACGAGCTCGCCGACGCGGACCCGGGCGACCCGGCGACCTCGCTCGAGCGAGCGCGCCTGGCCGTCCACCAGCTCGACTGCGACGGCGCCGCGACGATCCTCGGTCGACCCGAGGTGCAGGCCGTCCCGGGCGGTGACCAGCTGGCCGACGTCGCGCGCGGGTGCCAGCGCGCCACGGCGGCCCTGGCGGAGGACCGCGACGAGGCGCGTGGCATCGAGGTGCACTGGCAGGACGAGCACGACCGGGCGCTCGCGCCGCTCATCTTCGACACGGTCGCCGCGGCTCGCGAGGCCCTCACGCGGGACCTCTCCGTCGACTGGCCGAGGCCCACGCGCATCGTGGTCGTGCGCGACCTCCTTTCTCTCTCCGCCATGACCGGCCTGCCGTACGACAGCGCCCGCACCACCGGCACCGTGGCCGTGGCCAAGTGGGGGAGGGTCACGCTCCTCAGCCCCCGCGCGAGCCCCCACGGGTACCCCTGGCGAGACACCTTGGCCCACGAGCTCGCGCACCTCGCGGTGACGCGGGCGACCCGCGATCGCGCGCCGCTGTGGCTCCAGGAGGGCGTGGCCAAGCGCGAGGAGGTGCGCTGGCGCGAGCCCGGGCCGTTCGACGACCGGCCACCGCCCGAGGCCGTGGTCGAGCGCGGGAGGGAGCTCGGCGTCTCCTACCCGCTCGACAAGCTCGGGCCGAGCATCGCGATGCTGGGCAGCGCCGACGCCGCCACGATCGCGTTCGCCGAGGTCACGAGCTTCGTGCGCTTCTACGTCGAGAGCGCCGGCCAGCAGGCGTTGCCCGATCTGCTCCGCGAGCTCAAGGAGGGCGCCGACCCCGACGCGGCCCTCGCGGCCGTGAGCGGCGCGGATCTCAAGACCTGGGACACCCGCTGGCGCGCTCACCTCGCGGGGCTTCCGCGCGCAACGCTCCCCCCCTTGTTCGGCCTGGGGACTCGTCCGGAGCCACGCGCCAGGCTCAGGGATCTGCTCGACCGTTCCCGCCTGGCCATGCTCCTGCTCGCCCGGGGCCACGCGGACGAAGCCCTGACGGAGCTCGACCGCATCGAGCTCGGCGGGTCTCCGGTGCATCCGGACGCCTGGGCGCACGCGATGGCGGATCCGGGCGCGCGATGGCTGCGGGGCCGGGCGCTCGAGCAGGCCGGACGGAGGGAGGAGGCCCAGCCCCTGGTCGCGGACCCCGCGGACGTGCTCTCGTCGTACGCGCCGTGGTGGGCCATGCGGGGCCGGTGGGCGCGGGCGCGGGGGGACGAGGCCGCGGCGGTCCGGTCGTTCATCGAGGCGGTCGCGGCGGACCCGCTCGACCCGGAGGGGGCCTGCGAGGGGGTCGAGCCCTTTCCGGCGCCGGGGCCGCCCGGGTCGCCCCTCTGCGCGGCCGCCCGCGCCTACGCCGCCCCACCGTTCGACTCGGACTGATACGGGCCCCGCCGACGTGTCGTCCGCGCGAAGGCGCAAGCCCGGAAAAAGACCCGAGATTGACCCGCCGCGAGCGTGGCGCGTAGCATGAGGCAAAAGGGCGATTCATCCTATCCGAGCCGCTTGGGATGACTGCGGTCGTGGCGGCTCGCCGCTCGCCATGCGCGGGCGCACCCCCTCCATGAGCGCCGTCACCTACGCCACCGCCCAGCTCCTGCGCGTCCTTCCGCGCGCGCGGATCGGTCGGGCGCTCGGACGTCTGGCCGACACGCGCTGGTCGCCTCCGGTCGGGCGGGCCGTGGTGAGCCTGTACTCGCGAATGTACGACGTCTCCCTCGACGACTGCGAGGAGCGGGGTCCGTGGCCGAGCTTCGACGCCTTCTTCACGCGCCGCCTGCGCCGGGGCGCCCGGCAGGTCCCGGCCGATCCTCGGTGCGTGCTCAGCCCTGCGGACGGGCGCGTGGAGTCGATGGGGCGCGTGGAGGAGGGCGGCACGTTCGTGGTGAAGGGCCGGCCGTACAGCGTCGACGAGCTCGTGGGCGACGCCTCCGAGGGCGACCGGTTCGTCGGCGGGGCGGGGTTCGTCGTGTACCTCTCGCCGCGGGACTACCACAGGGTCCACGCTCCGGTCGGCGGCACCATCGGGCGTATCCGGTCGATGCCCGGCGACTACTTCCCGGTCAACTCGATCGGGACGCGGCACGTCCCTAACCTTTTCTGCCGCAACCGGCGCGTGGCCATCGAGATCGACTCGGACGAGCGGGCGGGGCGCGTGACCGTGGTCATGGTCGCCGCGATGATCGTCGGGCGAATCACCGCGATGGGTGTCGAGGGTCGGGACGTGCCCCTGGGAGATCACGTGTTCGACCCCCCCTTGCGAGTGGCTCGCGGCGAGGAGATCGGCGTCTTTCACCTCGGCTCGACCGCGGTCGTCCTCGTCGAGGGACGCGCGTCCGACGAGTGGCTCGTCGTCGACGGGCCGGTGCTCTACGGAGAGCCTCTGCTGCGGTCGCTCCGCGCGGAGGTCCGCAGGGCCGATGCGGAGCGAATGCACGGGGAGGGGCGATGACCGAGGAGCGGCGGGCGGCCTTCGTGCCGCTGCGGATCCCCGACGACGAGGTACCCCGGCCCGGGGACGGGGTCGAGCCACCCCGCGCCGGAGAGCGACGGCCTTCGGATCGGCCCGGGTCGAATCGACCTCCGGCCGGCGAGCCGCCCGTCGCCGCCGCGCTTGTCCCCGCGCGCATCATCTCGATCAACGCCCCGCCTCCCGAACCCGTGGCGGAGGTGCCCGAGGAACCGCCCACGCCGCGCCAGGATCTGCAGCCCGTCCCGGACGAAGGCTGGTCGCTGCCGTCGATTCCGGACGCGCCGGGCGTCGTCGGGTCCCCCGAGGCCGACACGCTCCGGTCCATCGACGAGGCCGATCCCTCCAGCCCGCGGGTCCGGGCCAGCCCGGCGTCGCCGCGCACATCCCGCGCCGAGCCGGAGGGCGAGGAAGTGCGCTTCGAGGACGACGCCCTCACTCCCGCGCTCCCTCGCGTCGAGCTGGCCGCCGAGGCCGAGGAGGGGGGAGAGCGCCGGTCCGACCCGGGCGACGAGATCGCGCCGGAGGATCTCGTGGCGGTCGAGACCGCGCCTCCGGCGGCGGTGGCTCCCCCCGCCCCGCCCCCCGTCAAGAAGGCCATCCCGGCGCCACCGCGGCCCCCGCTGGTGATCGTGCCCCCGCACGTCGGCAGCGTCTTGCCCCAGTCCGCCGACGCGATCGGGAGCCGCCGCAAGGGGCGGCTGTGGTGGGAGGACTTCTTCAGCGACGACTACCTCCGCACCGCCGAGAAGATCACCGACGAGCAGATCGCCCACGAGGTCGACTTCATCGAGCACAGCCTGAGCGTCGAGCGCGGGGGCGCCGTGCTCGACCTGGCCTGCGGAACCGGGCGCCACGCCGTCGATCTCGGCGCGAGGGGCTACGAGGTCGTGGGCTTCGACCTGTCCCTCGCCATGCTCGCGCGCGCGGGCGACGAGGCGCAGGACCGCGGAGTGAAGCTCAACTTCGTCCAGGGCGACATGCGCGACATGACGTTCGAGGCGCAGTTCGACGGCGTCTTCTGCTGGAACACGAGCTTCGGCTACTTCGAGGAGGAGAAGAACGCCCAGGTGGTCGATCGAGTCCATCGCGCGCTCAAGGCCGGGGGGCTGTTCCTGCTCGACGTCATCAACCGCGATTTTGTCATCCGCCAGTCGCCGTCGCTCGTCTGGTTCGAGGGTGACGGGTGCGTCTGCATGGACGAGATGATCGTGGATTTCATCACGAGCAGGATGCGGGTAAAGCGCACGATGATGTTCGACGACGGGCGCACGAGGGAGCTCGACTACTCGCTCCGCACCTACAGCCTGCACGAGCTCGGGAAGATCCTGCACGACCACGGCTTCAAGGTGTGCGAGGTGAGCGGGATGCCGGCCACTCCGGGCGTGTTCTTCGGCAGCGAGTCGCCGCGCACGATCATCCTGGCCGAGAAGCGGTGAGCGGCACGGCCCGCGCGCCTCAGCCCGGGGGCGCGCAGCAGCGAAAGCCCGTCTCGGTGCCCTTGTAGAAGCGGTCGTGGCCGCCCTGGGCGTCGCGGCACGCGTGCTTTCCAGGCTGCCACCAGTTACCCTTCTGGACCACGAGCGACCCGTTGGCGAAGCCATCGACCGAAACCCATTCGGCCACGTTGCCCGCCATGTCGAGCACGCCGAACGGGCTCGAGCATTGCGGATGGGCGCCGGCGGGTTCCCGCTCGTCGCGCAGCCTCCAGGGGTGCCCCGGGTCGATGAGATCCATGCGATCCGCGTTGCACTTGTCCGCTGCGCGCGAAAAGCCGTACGGGTATGGCTGCATCGCTTCGCCCTCGCACGCGAACGTCCACTCGCTCTCGCTGCACACCCGCGCGCCGGCCTGTTCGCACGCACGCTTCGCGTCCGTCCATGACTGGAGGTTCAGCGGCAAGCTCGTGGAGGCCTCGGTGCGCTCGCGCTGGTCGATGCAGAAGCGCTTGTGGACGCGAGGGGCAAGGCACCGAGCGGGGCTCGTGTATTCCGCGCAGCGGTATTCGTGGTACTTGCCAGGGGGGTCCATCCAGCGTGCGCACCGTTGCTCGACGCGC
>Ga0209415_10014255_pt1 | contig 12992 bp, 12 predicted proteins | sample PeaSoiSIISIP2007_FD_187696 | JGI IMG/M metagenome (GOLD analysis project Ga0209415, IMG submission 187696) | Peat soil microbial communities from Weissenstadt, Germany - SII-SIP-2007 (SPAdes) (version 2) | ecosystem: Environmental > Terrestrial > Soil > Wetlands > Peat | place: Germany...
GGCCGATCCAGGCAGGAACGAAACCGCATATTTCGTCAGGAGCTCCCAATACGCCTTGTCGGCCGACGCCGTAGCGTACATAGCCTCATATTGCGCTAAGTTCTCATACCGGCTTTGCCATGCGATCCGAAATGGATCCCCCCGATCCCCGTGAACGTCTCCATCTTTGTGCCATAGTTCTCTTTGCATAGTTTTACGGCTTCTTGTGAGAGGGCGGATGCCTCAGCCGCCTTGCCCTTTGCCATCGATGCCGTGCGAATACGTGTGATCATCTTCATGTCCCCGAGGGGAATCCTTCGGCCAGCGAGGTACCGGTATGCGCTGGCCATTGCAGTCCTCCTTCGTTCTTGCGTCGTCGCCGTTTCCGTCTGGGAGACGATCGGTGAGGCATCCGTGCGTGTCGAAACTGGGAACCAGCAAAGCGGCTATCTGTCGCGGCCCTTGCAATTAACGACCTCCTCAGACCAATCGGTACAGATGGTCGTGCAGCACATTGGTAACAATGGAAAGCCAGATTCAATTGCAAAAATCAATTTGGCCGAAAATGTGCCCGGCCCAGGCCCGTTCGACCTAGCCGATCGGGGAAGATACCGATACGACTGTGAATCTCGCGTTGTAACGACCCCACCGCCAGCGGCGATCACTGCGAATCCCGCAATGCACCCCGTAGCAAGCGGCCCTAGCCCTGGCACCGAAACCGACGCGCAGCAAAGGCGCGAATGCCAGCGCCAGCAGGGCACCTATTAATAATGCCTTGGTGGCGCATGCGGAATTCGACCCGTCAATCCAGGGTGGTGGAAGCGGAATGTCGGCAGGGCTGGGCGCACCCAAGATGCCAGCTGGCAGCAACCAGGAATCGGCCCGTAGCGAAATCCTGCGGGCCGCTTGCACCGGCCTCCAGTGCCGTGGGTAGAACAAGCGCGGGCGATATGTGATGCAAGTCAAGACCTGCTCTGGCCGTGCTTGACGCAAACTCGGTTGCGCGTAGAGTGCGGGCCATACACCGGTCTCAGCCGGTGCCTCACCCAGCCATCACGGCGGGTTGCAATACATGCCAGGTGTAGGCTTGGCGTGACCAAGGCGGCGCAGCGGAAACCAATGCGCCGCTTTCATTTTCAACGTGTCGAGGAACGGCCGCGTCTTTGGGGAATGCGATCCCGGGCGGATGAGAGGTAACGCCATCATCCGGTCGTGACCGGTCGCAATGTCTCGCAATGGCGAACGGGGAAGGTTGCTTTCGGAACCGACAGGTCCTCCCAAGGAGCGGAGCATGGAAAACACTGACCAAGAGCGAGAGGCCGACACGATCCGTCACATCGTACAAATCCGGATCGTAATGAGTCGGCACGATCTTTCATTTGAACAGGCCGCAGCCGTCTTGCAGCTATCGGTGCTCGATGAGGTCCGGCGTTCCTTGGCGCGCGACGCGGGCGCGAAGGACGAATAAGAGGGACGCGAAGCTAGACGACTGCCTTGCATTATCGGAAATTGAGTTTCCGCAGCGATGCCAAATCCGGTGGCTCGCCACACGGAACCGCTTTCGTAGGCGCGGGCTCCGTCAAGAGCAAGGCCGAAGCGTCGGGCGGGAAGTAAAAGATGCATTTACGTTCGCTCAGGTCACGGCGGAAGATATCGACGCCTTTCGAAATCATCGCTTCCCGGAATTTCTTGTGGAACGCATCGATCGGTGCTCCGCACTTCATCGGAAAGTCGCGAGGACTATTTCCAGAAATCTCCACCATGCGCCATTGCATGGACATCCCCTCAAGCGCGATGCGGGATCATAGGCGAGGCGATCGAGCTGCGCAGCGCTCCGGCTGCCGGGTCGTCTGTGCCGAAGCGCCGCATTCCGGGAGCAGCAGCGGTGGGCTGACGCCGCTCGGCGCTCGCTGTTCATTCCCACTATGTCGCCAGCCGTTGCCGCTAGCGCGCGCAGAGGCCCGATGTATGCGACCGGACGGTCGCTTGCCCAGTTGGGCGCTCACATGCATTTCGGTGGGACCGGCCGTTGCCTGTCACGGCTTCCCTTTGCCTGCGGCCGGGGCCGCCGCTGATGGAAGGCACAGGCGGCACCGAAAGAGGTGCGCAGGACGGATGCCGTGACGAAGCGGCGAGTTGCCGGCGTCTTCCAGGTAACGTGTCCGCAGTCCCGAGTAGAAGCTGGGCATTTGCAGAATCACGCCATCGTAGCCGACGGCCTACCAGCGATGGCGCGCTGAGGCGCATCGGTGCCTGCCTCAGAGAACGGTAGAGGCCCTCACGCGGTGCGTAATCTGGGGCATTGCTGCTTGCTGAACCGGGTCGTCTTGTTTCGCGGTCTTGCGCGTTCTCCAAACACCATAGCTTGCCGCGGCGATCCCGAGGGAGTTACCCATGATCTGCTCGGGAGAGTGAATGAGCCAGGCGTTGTATGACCAAAGCAGGGCACTTACGAGCATCACGAAACGCAGTTGGGCGCCGGCCAGGTAGAACACGCCAAAGCTCACGGCCACGGAAGCCGACGCGGTCAGAAGGGTCGGCCAACCTTGCCAGGTCAGGGCCGAGGCTGCCAGCGCGATCAGGACGAACGCCGCGCAGGCCCAGTGGCGTGCACGTTCCCCGCGCCGGTGAACCAGGTCGGCCGCCGTCGTGCGGGTCGCCGACAAGGCGCTCATGGCTGCGGCCGAGGTGGCGCCCAGCAGCAGGTTGTTCAGCGTCCACAGCAACGAGGCGACGCTGTTGGTTCGGCGCAGCGTGTGGTCGCAGCGGTTTACCAGTCCATTGAGGCTAAGGCCCAGGGCGGCAATGCCCGTGGCATGGGCAAGAAGCGACAGCGACATGATTACAGCGGTACTCGGTGCTTGCTGAAGGAAACTTCGGAATACGGCCAATCACGCTAGGCTAGCAGTGGCGCGAGCCAGGCCACCGGCGCGCTTTGGCCGGAAATACCCGGCAATTCCGGCTTTGACCGGCATCCATCTTCGTCGGCCGGTAGCAGATCAGGTCCTTGCGGCCATGAAATATCAATCATTTCAATAGGTTGCAATAAAGATCGGCCCTAGCAACACCGTTGGGCCTGAACCGGCGGGCATTTGACCGAACCGAACGAGCAGAACACGCAGCAGTCGCCCGGCTTCGGTCGCAGCATGGTCTTGCATTGCTCACACTCGTAGAACCATTGGCAGGCATCGGTGGGCATTAACTCTTCCTTCGCGTGGCCGCAGCAAGGACAGACGATGGTCGAATGAACAATTGCTGCGTTCATCGCACGGCACTCCCTTTCCGACTGGTCAGCGTACTGTCACCGTGATTACGGTCAATGCGATCGATCGAATCGGCGCCACAATACACGGCAAGCTGCTCTCTTTTGGCGCGCTCGTGCCGCGTGCCGTACGAGGGGGAAGGGGGAGTCATGGGCCTGATGGATCGCATCTTTCATCGCGCGAAGGTCGATACCTTGACCGGGTGGGGGGTGGCCTTGGGTAGCGGCGAGAAGGCATTTACCCACGCCGTGAAAATTGTTCAGGATTATGGCGCGGTGATGCGATGGAAACGGTCGGCGGCCCAAGGCTGCATTGCGGATGTGCAGGGTCTGCCGCACCCCAAGGAGCGTATTAAGCAAGCCTTGGCCTTGTTGCTTGGCGCCTCGGACGACCCGCAGTTTCGGGAACAATTGAAAAGCAGCTACCTTTTGCTCGCGGACTGGCAGGAAGGCGTTGGCCATGAAATGGTCGGATTGCGGCCAGAGACCGATGCGAATGGCCGTGCCGCGGAGGACCGCGAAGCCCCGGCCTCGCAAAGCGCCGCGTGGGAGGAATGGGAGCGGTGGAGACCAAAGGTATTGCAGGAGGAGAGGGCGTTGAAGGCCGAGTTGCAACAGCTCGGTCTGTGGTGAGAGGGTTGATCCCCGGGGCGAGCAACGGCCGACCGGTGGGCCATCGAACGCCGCGGTCCGGCGTTGGCCAAGGCGGGTTGCTTCGCACGATGCTGGTACGGACTGGCCTCGCGCATCGTGTTCCGCGCGCGGGTGCCTGGTGCGAACGGCGGACGAGGCAGGCGAGATGATCGTCACGGTATTCCGCTCGCGCCTGAGGGAGGAAGCGCAGGACGAGTACCTGCAATGGGCGACCCGAATAGGCGAGCTGGCCAAGTCGATGCCCGGCTACATTTCGCACAAGGGCTTCGTTGCCCTAGATGGCGAGAGAGTCACCATCGTCGAGTTCGAGACGGAAGATCAGGTGCGCGCCTGGGCGATGCATCCCGAACATATGGCAGCCAAGAAGAAGGGGCGCAGCACGTTTTACTCGGAGTACCGCATACAGGTCTGCACGGTTCAGCGTGTGCATTCGTACCGGGTGGCGTGAGCTGCGGCTCGGGCCGGCCGCTGGCACGCTCCTCGCGCAGCGTAGCCGCCGCTTCGCCAAAGCCCCTGGCGCGTCGGCGGTCGACGGGCCCCGGGTGCAGATGGAACTGGGGTTGCCACACTCGGCGGCTCGGGCGTACGGCACAATGCGCCGATGAGCGCGCGCGCGAACCTCTCGAGACGACCCCCGGGATCTGCCTGCGCGTTCGCGGTCGCTAAGGCCGTTCTCGTTGCCATCACGCTCAGCGCGGCCAGCAATGGACGCCCGAGCGACGTCCCGCCTTCCGCGCTGCTTGCCGCCTACGTAGTCCTCGGCGCCGACGGACAGATGCTTGCCCGGGCCATCGTCTCTAGTGCCGCGTGTCCGGACGTGATGGTGGACGGCTTGGCGCAGCCGATGCGCACGCGGGCCGCGCCGGGAACGCCGCCGCGGCGTCCGAATCAGACCATCGCATCGGCTTTCCCCGTGCGCGTTTGCGAGGCGACTCTGGCGCCGACGGCGGCCAGGGCGAGCATCGGCGATCGGACTCTGCCCTTGGCCAGGGCCGCGCCGCAGCGCATCGTCGTGATCGGCGATACGGGCTGCCGGCTCAAGCGATCGGAGCAGGCATACCAGGATTGTTCCGATCCGGATGCATGGCCGTTTCCCGCGGTCGCGGAAGCGGCGGCCAAGGAGCGCCCGGATCTTGTTGTCCATGTCGGCGATTATCACTACCGCGAGTCGGCCTGCCCCTTGACGCGCGGATGCGCCAACAGTGCCTGGGGATACGGCTGGTCTGCCTGGAATGCCGACTTGTTTGCGCCTGCGCAGGGGCTCCTGGCCGCTGCCCCGTGGGTCGTGGCGCGCGGCAATCACGAAGAGTGCGCGCGCGCCGGCCAGGGTTGGTTTCGTATGCTCGATGCGGGGCCGTTCACGCCACTGCGCAGCTGCGATGGATCGGAGAACGACGGCAGTGCAGACTTCAGCGATCCGTACGCGGTACCCCTGGGGGACAACTGGCAGCTCGTCGTCTTCGATTCGGCGATGGCGTCCCGACCGCTGGACCTGAGCAGGCCATCCGATGTTCTTGCTCTTGATCGATACCAAGAGAACATGCGGCTGGTGGCCGCTTTGGCGGCGGTCCCGAGCATGCACACCATCTTCGTCGGCCACCACCCGGTACTCGGACTTTCCCCGGACCGCAGGTCGGGGGTCACGATGGGCAACCAGCTGTTGTTGGCGGCGATGGTGCCCAGCAGCGGTACCCGCTACTTTCCAGCCGGCGTCGAACTGGCCTTGCATGGCCATGTGCATCTATTCGAGGCGATCAGTTTCTCTTCGCCACAGCCGGCGACGATCGTCAGCGGGCATGGCGGCGACAACCTGGAGGTCCCGTTGCCGGAACCGCTGCCGGCACGCCTTGGCTCGGTCGAGGGTGTAACAGTCGACTTCGTCGCACATGCGAGGAGCTTTGGCTATTTGGTGATGGATCGGCGCCCGGACGGTTGGGTGCTGCGTGCGCAGAGCCTCGCGGGCTCGACTCTCGTCGTATGCACCCTGGTCAATGCCCGCCTCTCCTGTGCGAAGCATGGACTGCTCAATCCCGCTGCTGAGCTCTCCGCGATCCCGGCCGACGATCGATAGTCGGCGAAGCGCAGCCGGTGCGTGCCTATGGCGAGCGCCGGTTCGTCGATCGCAACAGCTTCGCGGCCAGCCGGAGGCACGCATCTGGGTGCGCAGTTTTCACCCGTTCAATACGGATCGGAAGCTCGAAATCGCGCCGTTCGTGGATTGCGGCAAGGTATTCGCGGCGCTGTGCGACAGCCCGCTCTCGCAGCTGCACGTCGGCGGCGGCGCGGGTCTTCGGTTGGTCGCCAGTGCGTTCGTCGTCGGCTATCTCGACATCGGCACCGGCAGCGAGAAACTGGCGGTGTTCAGCGGCATCGACTATCCCTGTTACGGGCGCCGCTTGCCGCTGAACAAGCGAGGCGGATCCGCTCAGACCGCCGCGAGCGCTTGATCGAGGTCCGCCAGCAGATCCTCGATGTGCTCAATCCCGAGCGACAGGCGCACCGTATCCTCCGAGACGCCCGCCGCGACGAGTTCCGCCGGGGCCAGCTGGCGGTGCGTCGTCGAGGCCGGGTGCGTGGCAAGGGAGCGGACATCCCCGATGTTGACGAGCCGCGTGAACAGCTGCAAGGCATCGAGGAAACGCGCCCCGCGCTCGCGTCCCTCGCCCGCCGGGCCCCTGAGCCCGAAGGTCAGCAGCCCCGACGCTTTACCCGATAGGTACTTTGCTACCAAGGCGTGGTCCGGGTGATCCTCGAGACCGGCGTAGTTGACCCAGTCGACCTTCGGATGGCGCTTCAGGTGCTGGGCGATCCTCAGCGAATTGTCGCTGATGCGATCGACGCGCAGGGCCAGCGTTTCAACGCCCTGCAGGATCAGGAAGGCATTGAAGGGCGAGATCGCTGCCCCGGTGTTGCGCAGCGGAACCACACGTGCGCGGCCGATGTACGCCGCCGGCCCGAGGGCCTCCGTGTAGACCACGCCGTGGTAGCTGACATCGGGCTCGTTGAGCCGCCGAAAGCGATCCTTGTGCTTGGCCCACGGGAACTTGCCCGAGTCGACGATCGCACCGCCCAGACTGGTGCCATGGCCGCCGAGGTACTTGGTCAGCGAGTGCACCACGATGTCGGCACCGTGTTCGAAGGGTCGACACAGGTACGGGGTGGGAACCGTGTTGTCGACGATCAACGGGACGCCGTGCCGGTGGGCGACTTGGGCGATCCGTTCAAAGTCGGTCACGTTGCCCTGCGGGTTGCCCAGGGACTCGACGAATATCGCCTTGGTCCTGGCGTCGATCAGGGGCTCGAAGGCCTCCGGCTTGCGATAGTCGGCAAAGCGGACGGAGATGCCGAATTGCGGCAGCGTATGGGCGAACAGGTTGTAGGTGCCGCCGTACAAGGCACTGGAGGCAACGATGTTGTCTCCTGCCTCGGAGATGGTCATGATCGAATAGGTCACGGCCGCTTGGCCCGAGGCCAGCGCGAGCGCGGCGATCCCGCCCTCGAGCGCGGCGATGCGCTGCTCGAGCACGTCCTGCGTCGGGTTCATGATGCGGGTGTAGATGTTGCCCGGCACCTTGAGGTCGAACAGGTCGGCGCCGTGCTGCGCACTGTCAAACGCGTAGGCGACCGTCTGGTAAATGGGCACTGCGACGGCCTTGGTGGTCGGATCGGGAGAGTAGCCACCGTGAACCGAGATGGTCTCAAAGCGCCACTTGTCGCGGCCGCTGGATTGCGACATGGTCATGCTCCTGGGGGGCGGAAAAAAGGGAAGCCTACGGATGCTTGGGTTGCCGGCCAACTACGCAATCGGCATGAGCTCATGCCCGTTGGGCATGAGCCGGCGCGCAGCCCGCGGTACCGGGCCCGCGGGCTGCCGTCGCGGCAGCAGCGCCGCTGTCATGGGCGCACTTCGCGCGTGGCGCCGCTGCCGAAGTACTTGAGCAGCTCCGAACTGGGCGAGAGCACCAATGTGGGATTGGCGTCGGCCAGCGCCTGCCGGTAGGTCTGCATCGCGCGGTAGAACTCGAAGAATTTCGGGTCCCGGCCAAAGGCTTGGGCGTAGATGCGATTGGCCTCCGCATCGCCCTGGCCGCGCGTGGTCAGGCTCTGCCGCTGCGCCTGCGACAAGATGACCGTGCGGTCGCGGTCGGCGCGCGACTGGATCTGCTGCGCCCACTCAAAGCCCTGGGCTCGCAGCTCCTTGGCCTGGCGCTGGCGCTCGGATTTCATCCGGTCGTAGATCGCCTGGCTGGTCTCGGGCGGCAGGTCGGCACGCCGGATCCGCACGTCCGCGACGGTGATTCCAAGCGGCTGCGCCTTGGCAATGGCTTCCTGCAGCACGATGTCGGTGATGTGGCGGCGCTCTTCCGACAACAGTGCCGTGAGCATCACCTGCCCGAGCGCGCGCCGCAGCGCCGAGCTGACGATCTGCGTGAGTTGCGACCGCGCCTGTTCCGAGGTCCGCACCGACTGGTAGTACAGCAGCGGATCGGTGATCTGGTAACGGGCGTAGACCTGCACCTCGAGACGCTTCTGGTCCCCGAGGATGATCTGCTCGAGCGGCGGCTCCAGCGGCAAGAGCCGCGTGTCGTAGAAGATCACCGTGTCGATCAAGGGCAGCTTCGTATGCAGGCCGGGTTTGCGCTCCACGTCCACCGGCTTGCCCAGCCGCACCACCAGCGCCTGCTCGGTCTGCTCGACCGTGTACAGCGACAGCATGGCCAGCAGTACCAGCGCCAGCGCCGCAACCAAGCCGATCCGGCGGGCGTTCATCGCGGCGCTCCCGGCGCCGGGGCGGGCGACTTGTCGCGCGTCTCGGACACCGGCATGTAGGGAACGACGCCGGCAACCCCCTTGCCCGAGGAGTCGATGATGACCTTGCCGGACTTCTTGAGCAGCTGGTCCATGCTGTCGAGGTACATGCGCCAGGCGGTGACGTCCTTGGCCTGGCGGTAGGTCTCGTAGACGGAGAGAAAGCTCTGAATCTCACCGCGCGCGACGTTGACCACCTGTTCCTTGTAGGCGTTGGCCTCCTGGTTCATGCGGTCGGCCTCGCCCCGGGCGCGCGGCAGGACGTCATTGGCGTAGGCCTCGGCCTCGTTGCGCGCGCGTTCCTGGTCGGCGCGGGCGCGCTGCACGTCGTTGAACGCATCGATGACCGCCGCCGGGGGATCGACCCGCTGCAACTGCACCTGGGTTATCAGGATTCCCGCTTGGTATCGATCCAGTATGCCCTGCAGCATTTCCTTGGCCTGGTCGCCGATTTCCTGGCGCTTGTCCGACAGCGCCGCCTGGATCGGGTGCTGCCCGATGACGGCGTGCATCGAGCTCTCGGCCGCCATCTGCAGCGTGGCGATGGGATCGGCCAGGCGAAAGAGGTATTCGCCCGCGTCCTTGATGCGCCAGAACACGACGTATTCAGCAATCACGATGTTCTCGTCGCCGGTCACCATCTGGTTGACGACGTCGACGCGCACCGCCCCCGGGCCAGCGGGCGCCACGCCGGGCGCAACCGCGCTATTGCCCGCCGTGCCGATCCCGAACTCGGCCGCACCGCCGAGCTGGAGCTGATTGACCTGCGTCACCTTGGGCAGCAACACGCGGTCGAACGGGTAGGGCAGGTGGTAGTGCAATCCGGGCTCCACCGTATCGACCCACTTGCCAAAGCGCAGCACCACACCCTGTTCGTCGGGTTGCACCTTGTAGATTCCGGACAGCAGCCAGGCCAAGAGTACGAACGCTCCCACGACGATTCGCCCCTTGCCCTGCAGGCCCAGGGACTGCAGGATACTGCGCAGCGCGGCCATCAGCCGCCGAAACGTGCTGGCGCCCGGCAATGGTGCTGCTTCCGGCGCTACGCCCGGCTGCGCCGTTGCGGTATGTTGGTCCATCGACGAATTGTCCTACGAATATCGAAAAATTGGGTCAGAGTCCGCCAACCCCGGGCATCAATGCGATCCGATCGCATGCCAGACGACGTACACCAAGGTCGCCAGCAGTCCGAGCAAGGGCGCGGCCACGCCTGCCATGATGGTCAAGTCCATCGGCGAGAACTTCTTGCGCGATGCATCGTCGCTGCCGGCAAGCGCCGTCGCAGCCGTTGGCGCACTGCTGGCCAGCAGGGAAGCGGGTTGCGCCGCTGCCGCGGCGGCCGGCGCATACACCGCCGGCGTGCTTTGGTCGGCCCGCTCCTCGGACCGGCTACGCTGCTCGCGCAAGATGCGTCCCTGCAGCAGCACATAGGCGGCACCGAGAACCGGCGCGAGCGCGACCAGGCCAAACGATTGCGCCTCCAGCACAGTGGCAATCGCCGGGTCGCTGACGGCCGTCTTGCCGGCCACCCACCCCAGCAGGGCCGCGCCGGCCTGGATCACGACCGGATGCGCATCGAGCAGCCGCGTGATCAGGAGACTGGAGAAAACCAGGATGGGAACGCTTATCAGCAGGCCCAGGAACAGGTACAGCAGGTTGTCCTGCGCCGCCGCGGCCACGGCGACGACGTTGTCCAGGCTCATCACCGCGTCGGCAACGACGATCAATAGGATCGCCTTCCAGATTCCCGCGGCCGGATCCTGCGCGCCGGCCACCTTGCGATTGGTCGAATCGCTGGCTAACAACTCGATAGCGATCAGCAGCAGCAGCACGGCCCCGATCAACTTGAGGAAGGGAGCGCGCAGCGCCAGGGTCGCGGCGAAGGTCAGCACCACGCGGAACGCCACCGCCGCCCCGGTACCCAGCAGCACCGCCTTGCGCCGAACGCCGACCGGCAGGTGCTGGCACGCCATTGCGATGAGGATGGCGTTGTCCCCGCTCAACAGCAGATCGATGAGGCAGATCTGCAGAATCGGGCTGACAACATCGAAGCTGCTGCTGAACTCCACGCGGGGTGTCCTGGAAAACGGCGCGGGGGCGCCGGGTCGACTATGCAGCCGCGATGGTATATCAGCGTGGCAAACAGGACTTCTTCAATGTTCAATAGAATCGGGTCCATGGCCACTGAATTTGTGCACCTGCGCCTGCATTCCGAGTTCTCGGTCGTCGATGGCGTGACGCGCATCGACGACCTCGTGCGCCGCGCCGCGGCCGATGGCCAAGGCGCTATTGCCCTGACGGACAGTGCCAACTTGTTCGGTGCCGTGCGCTTTTACGTGGCCGCGCGCCGCGCCGGCGTCAAGCCCATCCTGGGCTGCGATGCCTGGGTCGCCAACGATGCGGACCGGGAGCAACCCCACCGCCTGACCCTGTTGGCGCAAGACCGCAGGGGCTACCTCAATCTTTGCCGGCTGATCTCGCGTGCCTGGCTGGAAAACCAAGCCCACGACCGGGCCCAGATGCGCCCGGAGTGGTTCGTGCCCGATGCCACCGAAGGCCTGATCGCCTTGTCGGCGGGGCCCGCCGGCGAGGTAGGCCAGTTGCTGCAAGGCGCCGCGCCCGGAGTCGCCAGAGCCGCCGCGCTTCGCCTGGCGGGGCAGTTCCCTGGCCGCTTCTACCTCGAGCTGCAGCGGGCGGGTCGGCCCGGCGACGAAGCCTGCTGCCGCGCATCCATCGCGCTGGGCGCGCAGCTGCGGCTTCCCCTGGTTGCCACGCACCCGATCCAGTTCCTGGAGCCCGACGACTTTCGCGCGCACGAGGCACGGGTTTGCATCGCCGAGGGACGCACCCTGGCCGATCCGCGCCGGCCACGCAACTTCACCGTCGAGCAGTACTTCAAGACCACGGCACAAATGCACGAGCTATTCGCCGATGTGCCTTCGGCCCTGCGCAATTCGGTCGAGATCGCGCGGCGCTGCAATCTGCAACTGGAACTGGGCAAGCCCCGGCTTCCCGACTACCCGACACCGGACGGGGTTTCGCTGGACCAGCACTGCCGCGATCTGGCGCACGCGGGCTTGGAGCGGCGGCTCGCGTCGCTGTTTGCCGAGGCCGCCCTGCGCGCGGCCCGCCAGCCTAAGTACTTGGCGCGGCTCGACGCCGAGCTGACGACCATCGCCAAGATGGGCTTTTCGGGGTACTTCCTCATCGTCGCCGATTTCATCAACTGGGCCAAGACCAACGGGGTGCCGGTCGGACCCGGGCGCGGCTCCGGCGCCGGATCACTGGTTGCCTACGCGCTGGGAATTACCGACCTGGATCCGATCCGCTACGACCTGCTGTTCGAGCGCTTCCTTAACCCGGAACGGGTTTCGATGCCGGACTTCGATATCGACTTCTGCCAGGACGGGCGCGACCGGGTAATCGACTACGTCAAGAAGAAGTACGGTGCCCAGGCGGTCTCGCAGATCGCCACCTTCGGCACCTTGGGGGCCAAGGCGGTGGTGCGCGATGCCGGCCGGGTACTTGATCTGCCGTATACGAAGTGCGACCAGCTCTCCAAACTCATTCCGCACAATCCGACCGATCCATGGACGCTCGAGCGAGCGCTACGGGAGGAGCCGGCCTTTGCTGCGGCCGTCGACGGCGACGAGGAAGCGGCGGCACTGATCAATCTGGCGCGCCCGCTCGAAGGCCTGGTGCGAAACGTCGGCATGCATGCGGGCGGGGTGCTCATCGCGCCGGGCCGCCTCACGGATTTTTGTCCGCTGTACTGCGCGCAGGGCACCGACGCGGTGGTGAGCCAGTTTGACAAGGACGATGTCGAGGCCATCGGTCTGGTGAAGTTCGATTTCCTCGGGCTCACGACCCTCACCATTTTGGATCTGACCTTGCACTACGTGCGGGCGCTGGACGCCTCCAGCGCCCTGAGCCTGGACTCGATTCCGCTCGATGATGCCAGCACTTTTGCCCTTTTCCGGCAGGCCAATACGACCGCGGTGTTTCAGTTTGAGTCGCGCGGCATGCGCGATTTGCTCAAGCGCGCGCGTCCGGACCGCTTTGACGATCTGATCGCCTTGGTCTCGCTGTTTCGTCCCGGGCCGATGGAGCTGATCCCGGAGTTTTGTGACCGCAAGCATGGCAAGCGCGCCCATTACCTGGATGCGCGCCTGGAGCCGATCCTGGGCCCCACCTACGGCATCATGGTTTACCAGGAACAGGTGATGCAGATCGCGCAGACGATCGGCGGCTACTCGCTGGGCGCCGCGGACCTGCTGCGCCGGGCGAT
>Ga0209415_10014256_pt1 | contig 12991 bp, 12 predicted proteins | sample PeaSoiSIISIP2007_FD_187696 | JGI IMG/M metagenome (GOLD analysis project Ga0209415, IMG submission 187696) | Peat soil microbial communities from Weissenstadt, Germany - SII-SIP-2007 (SPAdes) (version 2) | ecosystem: Environmental > Terrestrial > Soil > Wetlands > Peat | place: Germany...
AGGTTCCGTTCAAATGGAACCTGGCCTACAAGCGGGCACAAGGCGGGAGCTTAGTCCAGCCCCTGGCGCCCAAGGGCGAACTCGCCCATATTCTTGGCCATCGGGGTAGGAACGGGGCGCCGAGCCGCACCGTCCGACGCCGCGGCCACCGTCCGGGGAGATCAGCCATGTCCGACATCGTCATCGTCGCCGCCGCGCGCACGCCAGTCGGTTCCTTCAACGGCAGCCTTGCCGCCCATCAGGGTTCGGCGCTGGGCTCGATCGCGATCGGCGAGGCGCTGAAACGCGCCAAGGTCGCGCCGGCCGAGGTGTCGGAAGTCATCATGGGCCAGATCCTCACCGCGGCGCAGGGCATGAACGGCGCGCGCCAGGCCTCGATCGGCGCGGGCGTGCCCAAGGAGATTCCGGCCTGGAGCATCAACATGGTGTGCGGCTCCGGGCTCAGGAGCGTCGCGCTCGCCAGCCAGGCGATCAAGGCCGGCGATTCCTCGATCGTCGTCGCCGGCGGCCAGGAGAGCATGACCAACGCCCAGCACGCGATGTATCTGCGCTCGGGCACCAAGATGGGCAACGTCGAGATGATCGATACGATGATCCGGGACGGGCTGTGGGACATCTTCAACGGCTATCACATGGGCGTGACCGCCGAGAATGTCGCGCGCCAGTTCCAGATCACCCGCGACGACCAGGACGAGTTTTCGGCGGGCTCGCAGACCAAGGCCGTGGCGGCGGTGACCGCGGGCCGCTTCAAGGACGAGATCGTGCCGGTCAAGATCATGGTGAAGAAGGAAGAGAAGAGCTTCGATACCGACGAGTATCCGCGCGCCGGCACCACCAAAGAGGTTCTGTCCAGGCTGAAGCCGTCCTTCCAGAAGGATGGCACGGTGACCGCCGGCAACGCTTCGGGCATCAACGACGGCGCCGCGGCGCTGGTGCTGATGAGCGCCGCCGAGGCGGCCAAACGCGGCCTCAAGCCGCTCGCCGCCATCGTCTCCTGGGCGCAGGCGGGCGTCGATCCCTCGATCATGGGCACCGGGCCGATCCCGGCTTCGCAGGCGGCGCTGAAGAAGGCGGGATGGAAGGCCAGCGACCTCGACCTGATCGAGGCCAACGAGGCCTTCGCCGCGCAGGCGATCGCGGTCAACCGCGCGCTCGGCTGGGATATGGCCAAGGTCAACGTCAATGGCGGCGCCATCGCCATCGGCCATCCCATCGGCGCGTCGGGGGCGCGCATCCTGACCACGCTGCTGCACGAGATGATCAAGCGCGACGCGCATAAGGGGCTGGCGACGCTGTGCATCGGCGGCGGCATGGGGATCGCGCTGACCGTGCAGCGCTGACCGGCGGCAAGCGGCGAAATCGGCGCCCGCCGGCCAACGGCGGGCCAATGCTGGGGAGGAATCATGAGCAGGGTCGCTGTCGTCACCGGCGGTACGCGTGGCATCGGCCGGGCCATCTCGGAAGCGCTCAAGGGAGCCGGCTACCGTGTGATCGCCGTCTATGTCGGCAACACGGAAGCGGCCGCGGCGTTCACGCGGGAGACCGGGATTGCGGCGATGCGCTTCGACGTCTCTGACTTCGCTTCGTGCGAAGCCGGGGTCAAGCAGATCGTCGCCGAGCACGGCCCGATCGAGATTCTGGTCAACAATGCCGGCATCACCCGCGACTCCACCCTGCACCGCATGAGCTACCAGCAGTGGGAAGAGGTGATCCACACCAACCTCACCTCGTGCTTCAACATGTGCCGCCTAGTGATCGAGTCGATGCGCGAGCGCAATTTCGGCCGCATCGTCAATATCGGCTCGATCAATGGCCAGGCGGGACAATACGGCCAGGTGAACTATGCGGCGGCCAAATCGGGCATCCACGGCTTCACCAAGGCGCTCGCCCTGGAGGGCGCCGCCAAGGGCATCACCGTGAACGCGATCGCGCCGGGTTATGTCGATACTGAGATGGTGCGCGCCGTCCCGCCGCCGGTGCTGGAAAAGATCATCGCCAAGATCCCGGCCGGCCGCCTGGGCCACGCCGAGGATATCGCGCGCGGCGTGCTGTTCCTGGTCGACGACAAGGCCGACTTCATCACCGGCTCGACCCTCTCGATCAACGGCGGCCAGCACATGTATTGAGGCGGGGTGGCGCACCCGAACGTGTCCGCCACCGCCCGCGCCACGTTGATCGGTGCGAGCGCTTTGCTGCTGTGGTCGACACTCGCCCTGTTGACTGCGCTCGCGCGCGCCATCCCGCCGCTCGAAATGGTGGCGATCGCCTTCGCCGTGGCGGCGCTGCTCGGTATTGCGAAAATGCTGGCGCGCGGCCAAGCGATCTTCGCGCGCCTGCGCCGGCCGGCGGGCGCATGGGCGCTCGGCGTGGCCGGTTTGTTCGGATTTCACTTCTTCTATTTCACGGCGCTGCGCCTGGCCCCGCCGGTCGAAGCCAACCTGATCAACTACCTCTGGCCGCTCCTGATCGTGCTGTTCTCCGCGGCGCTGCCTGGCGCTCGGCTGACGGCGCGGCATGTATTGGGCGCGGGATGCGGACTGATGGGCGCGGCGCTGCTGATCGGCGGCCACGGAGCAAATTTCGACCCGAGCTTCGCGACCGGCTATGCCGCGGCGCTGTTCAGCGCGACGATCTGGGCCGCCTATTCAGTGGCCAACCGCCGCTACCGCGAGGTGCCTTCGGACGCGGTCGCCGGCTTCTGCGCCGCGACCGCGCTGCTTGCCGCGCTCGGCCATTGCGCGCTCGAACCGACCGTCGCCCCGCACGGATGGGAATGGGCCGCGCTGCTGGCGATGGGAATGGGTCCGGTGGGAGCGGCGTTCTACGCCTGGGACCATGGCTGCAAGCACGGCGACATCAGGGCGCTCGGAACCCTTGCCTATGCCGTTCCGCTTCTCTCCAGCGGCCTGTTGATCGCCATCGGTCGCGGCGCGCTCGACTGGCGCGTGGCCGCCGCCGCCGCGCTGATCGTCGGCGGCGCCGCTCTGGGAGCCCGTTTCGGGCGCGGCGCGGCCCGATCCGCCGGCCGTTGACCCGCGTCGGTCGTTTACCGCTTCTTTACTCCCGGCGCCGAAAATCGAATCTCCTGGAACAGGAGGGCCGCATGGGCCACGCCACATTGGAGGCGGTGCGACGCAAGCAATTGATCTTCACGGTGACGGCTGGACGCACCGGGACCAATTATCTTGCGCACCTGCTGGCCTGCGTTCCGGGCGTCGCCGCGTATCACGAGCCCGATCCGAGCTACCGCCGGCTGATGCGCGCGGCGGTGCGCGATCCGGGGCTGGCGCGGGCCTTCCTCCTCGAGCTCAAGCTGCCCTCGATCGCCGCCGCCCCCGGATCGATCTACGCCGAGACCTCGCACATGTTCTGCAAAGGCTTCTTTGTGCCCTTGCTGCAGCTTGGCCTGCGACCCGGCTTGGTCTTCTTGCGCCGGCCGCCGCGCGAAGTGGCGCACAGCCTCCTGCAACACGACATGGTTCCCGCGCGCACGCCGCTCGGCAACGCCTATATGTTCCACCCCGACGACCTGAACGTCTTGCCGATCCCGCGCTGGAAGCGGTTGACCGACTATCAGCTCTGTTTCTGGTACGCGCTGGCGATCGAGCGCCGCCAGCTGCGCTATGCCGAATTCGCCCTGACGCTGGGCCTGCCGATCTTCGACGCGAGCGCCGTCGAGCTCAACGACTTCGCGCGATTCGCCGCCCTGCTCGACACCTTCGGACTGTCGCACGGGCCCGAACTGGAAGGCGAGCATGCGCGCATCGGCGCCTTGCGGCACAACGCCAACGTCAACCGCCGGACGGTCGCGGCCGACGTCGAGGCGCAGGAGGCCGAGGTGTGGAAGCGCGTCGCCGGGGTCGAACCATCGCTGCGATCGCTGGTGGCGCAGCGCTACGGCGATTGGTCGGCGGATTTCGGGCTCACCGGCGGACGCGCCGCTTAGCGGTCCGCGCCTCTACCGCATCCCGATCGTCCGCGCCAGCCAAGCGCGAACCGTCCGCGCCAATCCGCGCGGCGGCGTCGGCTCGAGCGCGATCCCGACCGAAAGCAAGCGCCCATCGCCGATCTCGCGCGCGATCAGGTCGACCGGTCCGAGATGGAGCCGGTCGCCCAACTCGAGGTCGGTGGCGAATTCGCGCTCGAACAGTTCCGCAAGCGTGGCCCGGTCGTCGGCCGAGGTGGGGGACAGTCCATAGGTTTCGCGCAAGGCCTTGAAGGTCACCGCGGCGCCGATGGCGAAATCGCCATAGAGCGTCGACTCCTCGTCCGCCGCGTCGGAGGCCGCCGCGAGCAGCTTGTCGAGCAGCGGCACCTGCGGCGGCGTCGCCAGAAAGTAGACCTGGTCGCCGGCCTCGAATTGACGCGGCGCGGTGATCACCTGCCGTTCCCGGCGCACCAGCACGGGACGCGCCCAGCGGGGCAGATCGCGGCCCCGGGCAATGGCGCTGTCCGGCGGCAGGCGGTAGGCGACGATCTCGTGTTCGTCCAGGCCGGGCAGATCGATCTCGGTGCGGTCGGTCGGCGCGGCGGCACCGGGCACGATCAGGCGGAGTGCGCGCGCGAGCGGCCGCACAGTCCAACCCTGCAGCAGCAGCGACACCACCACGACCGCGAAGGCGATGTTGAACAGCGCCGACACGCCGGGCATCCCGCCCAACTGCGGCACCAGCGCGAGCAGGATCGATACCGCGCCGCGCAAGCCGACCCAGGCGATGAAGACGCGCTCGCGCAACCCGAAGCGGAACGGTAGCAGACACAGCATGACCGCCGCCGGACGGGCGACGAAGATCAGGACCGCGGCCAGGACGAGCGACGGGTCGAGCACCGCCCGGAACTGGTGCGGCGTGGCCAGCAGCCCGAGGGTGACAAACATGGCGATCTGCGCCAGCCAGGTGACGCCATCCTGGAAGCGGCGCAGCGCGCCGAGCGATTGCAGGCGCGCGTTGCCGGCCACCAGTCCGGCGAGGTAGGCCGCCAGAAAGCCGCTCGCGCCGACCTCGTTGGTGAGCGCGAACAGGGCGATCGCCAGGGCCATCACCACCACCGGCGTGAGCCCGGGTTCGAGCCGCAACCGGTTCACGACCGCGACGATGACCAGACCCCCGGCGACGCCGAAGGCGATGCCGCCGCCGGCCTGCCAGGCCAGGCGCGCCGCCAGGCTGACCCAGTCGTCGCGCTCGGTTCCCGAGGTCACCGCCACCAGCGTCAGGGTGAGGAAGATCGCCAGCGGATCGTTGGTGCCCGACTCCACTTCGAGGGTCGAGCGCACCCTGTCGCGAATCGTGATGCCGCCCACGCGCAGCAGGAAGAACAGCGCCGCGGCGTCGGTCGAGCCCAGGATGGTGCCCAGCAGCAGCGCCGGCACCCACGGGAAATGCAGCAGGTAGTGCCCCGCCGCGGCGACGATCGCGATCGTGGCCGCAAGGCCGACCGTCGCCAACGCCACCGCCGGAGCGGCGGCATGCCGAAAGCTCGCGAGCCTTGTGCGGAAGCCGCAGTCGAACAGGATCACCGCCAGCGCCGCGCTGCCGACCAGAAAGGCGGCGCGCGCGTCGTTGAAGACGATGCCGCCCGGCCCGTCTTCGCCGGCCACCAGCCCGATCGCCAGGAACAGCAGCAGGAACGGCGCGCCGACGCGGAACGCGACCACGCTGGTGAGCACGCTGATCACCGTAAGCCCGGCGCAGACCAGAATGATCAGATCGACGTCGTGCATTCAGAGTCCCCGCGCCGCGCCGCGCTCGGACTCTCAGTCATGCGGCGCGGTCGCCACCATCGACGGCCGCTTCTCCTGGCGCTCGAACCAGCGCGCCAGCTTGGGACGCTTGGCCCGCCAATTCTCGGCCGGGAGGCGGAAATCGAGATAGCCGAGCGCGCAGGCGGCGGCGATATCGCCGATCATGGCGAGATCGGTCATTCCGTCCGCGTCCGCCTCCAACCGGTCGAGGCCGCGCGCAATCGCCGATTTCTGGCGGTCGATCCACCACGGCCAGCGGTTCGCCTCGGGCCGCATCGCCGTCTCGATGCGGACGGCGACCGCCGCGTCGAGCATGCCGTCGGCGAGCGCGAGCCGGGTAAGCGCCACAAGTCGCGCCTTGCCGTCGGCCAGGAACAGGCGGGCGCCGCCATGCATGCCGTCGAGGTATTCGCAGATGACGCGCGAATCGTAGACGTGGTGTCCGTCATCGTCGATCAGTGTCGGCACCTTGCCCAGCGGATTGTCGCGGCCGAGATCGGTATCGACGGCCCAGGGATTCGTGAGCACCAGCTCGACCCGCTTGTCGAGCCCGGTCTCGATCAGCACGATCCGCACCTTGCGCGCGAAGGGCGAGGTCGGCGAATAGCGCAGCTTCATGCGTTTCTCCCCGAAGCCAGGACGGTTCAGAACTTATCCTTGCGCCGGCGCACTTCGGCGAAGACGCTGACCGGATCGGCGCCCTCCATCCCGATGCCGCGCGCCAATTCGGGCGCATCGGCGCGCAGGAACGGATTGGTGGCGCGTTCGACGCCGAGCCGCGACGGCACGGTCGGCCGACCCTTCGCCCGCGCCGCATCGATCTCGGCCGAGCGCGCGACCAGCGCCGCGTTGCCGCCATCGACGGTGATCGCGAAGCGGGCGTTGTTCTGGGTGTATTCGTGGCCGCAATAGACCATCGTTGCGTCGGGCAGCCCGCGCAGCTTGGAAAGCGAGGCCCACATCATTTCGGGCGTACCCTCGAACAGCCGCCCGCAACCCAGCGCGAACAGGGTGTCGCCGCAGAACAGCACGCTCGCCTCGCCGAACCAATAGGCAATGTGGCCGAGCGTATGGCCCGGAATCGCGATCACCTTGGCCGCCGCCGCGCCGAGCCGATAGGTCTCGCCGTCGGCTAGGCGCACATCCATGCCGGGGATGCGCGCGGCGTCGGGCCCGTAGCCGACGACGGTGCAGCCGGTGGCCGCCTTGAGGCCCAGGTTGCCGCCGGTATGATCGTGATGGTGGTGGGTGTTGAGGACGTGCGTGAGTCGCCAGTTTTTTTCGGCGAGCCGCGCCAGCACCGGTTCGTGGACGGACGGATCGACCGCGGCGACCAGGCCGGATTCCGGCTCGCGGACCAGATAGACGTAATTGTCCTTCAGCACCTGAATCTGGTCGATCTCGAGCACCGCCATGCACACTCTCCATCCCGGCGTCGCTGGCCGGTTACCTTAACGCGCGCCTTCCGGGCCGGTCACGCACATTCCTCTTGCCCGCCGCCGCCCTCTATCCCATTGATGGACCATGTGGAACGAAGTGGTCGATCTGCGCGATTTCTACGACTCGGCGCTCGGGCACATGGCGCGGCGCATGATCTACCGGCGCATCCGTCTGATCTGGTCCGACCTGCACGGGATGCGCGTGCTGGCGCTCGGCTTCGGCACGCCCTATCTGAGCCCGTTCATCGCCGAGGCGGAGCGCGTGCTGGCCGTCATGCCGGCGGCGCAAGGCGTCTTGCAGTGGCCGCCGCAAGGGCCGGGCCTGGTGACGCTGGCCGAGGAGGACGACCTGCCGCTGCCCGACCGCTCGATCGACCGGGTGCTGGTGATCCACTGCCTCGAATCCACCGAGCGGTTGCGCGGCACCATGCGCGAGATCTGGCGCGTGCTGACCGATGGCGGACGGCTGCTGATGGTGGCCGCGAACCGACGCAGCCTGTGGGCGCGGCTCGAACGCACGCCCTTCGGCCAGGGCCAGCCCTACACGCAATCGCAGCTCAACCGGCTGGCGCGGGACACCATGTTCATGCCGCTGCAAACCCGCGCGGCGCTGTTCATGCCGCCGTTCCGCTCGCGCGTCGTCCTGCGCTCGGCGCTGGCCTGGGAAAGGCTGGGCGAGCGCTGGTTTCCGCGCTTCGCCGGGGTGGTTCTGGTGGAAGCGACCAAGCAGCTCTATGCCGGCACGGCGGTGCGCGAACGGGCCGCGGGAAAGCGCGTTTACGTGCCGCTCACGCCCGGATATCGGCGCGACAAGGGGTGAACCTCACCCCCGCTTGAGCAGGAACACCGCCTGTTCGCCCATCCAGTTGGCGAGCGAGCCGCCGGCATCGAACCGCACGCGGCCGCGCCCGTCGAGGGTGAGCGCACGCTCGATCCCGATATCGAGTTCGGCGCATAACGCGCGAAAGTCACGGATCGTGCACAGGTGGATATTCGGCGTGTCGTACCAGCTTTGCGCCAGGGTCTCGGTCATCGGCATGCGCCCCTTGAGCAGCAGGTTGAGGCGCACGGTCCAATGGCCGAAGTTCGGGAACGAGGCGATGCCGCGCCGGCCGAGGCGCAGCATGTGCAGCAGCACGCCGCGCGGATCGCGCGTCGCCTGCAGCGTTTGGCTGAGGATCACATAGTCGAACGCGCCGGTGGGATAGTCCTTGAGGTCGGTGTCGGCGTCGCCCTGGATCACGGAGAGTCCCTGGGCCACCGCGGCGCGCACCCCGGCCATCGAAAGTTCGATGCCGCGCCCGTCGACCTGCTTGAAGCGGCCGAGATAGTCGAGCAGGATTCCCTCGCCGCAGCCGACATCGAGCACCCGCGAGCCGGGCTCGACCATGTCGGCGATCAGCTGCAGGTCGACGCGGATCGAGCGGACCTGACCGGCCGCCGGTTCCTTCATGGCCGCCCGCTCATGCCCGCGTCACCGGCCGTTGCTGCGCGGCAGACCGCGATGTTCACCGGCGCCGTCGAGGAATCCCGAGAGCGTGGCGTGGAATTCCGGCTCGTCGAGCAGGAACGCGTCGTGGCCTTTTTCGGACTCGACCTCGACGAAGCTGACATTGGCGGCGACCGCGTTGAGCGCGTGCACGATGGCGCGGCTCTCGCGCGTCGGGAACAGCCAGTCCGAGTTGAACGAGATCACGCAGAAGCGCACCTTCGTGCCCGCGAACGCGGCGGCCAGGGTCCCGCCGTGATCCGCGGCCAGGTCGAAGTAGTCCATGGCGCGCGTGATGTACAGGTAGGAGTTGGCGTCGAAGCGCTCGACGAAGCTCGATCCCTGGTGGCGCAGGTAGCTCTCCACCTGGAAGTCGGCGTCGAAGCCGAACGTGACGTGCTCGCGGTCCTGGAGGTTACGCCCGAATTTTGCCTGCAGCGCCGGTTCGGACAGATAGGTGATGTGCGCGGCCATGCGCGCCACCGCCAGCCCGCGATACGGATTGCGCCCCGCCACCAGATAGTCGCCCCCGCACCAGTCGGGGTCGGCCATGATCGCCTGGCGGCCGACCTCGTTGAAGGCGATGTTCTGCGCCGAATGGCGCGCGGCGCCGGCGATCGGCACCGCGGTGGCCACGCGCTCGGGATAGCGCGCCGCCCACTCGAGCACCAGCATCGCCCCCATCGAGCCGCCGATGACGCAGAACAAGCTTTGGATTCCGAGATGGTCGATCAGGCGCGCCTGCAGGCGGACCATGTCGGCGATGGTGATCACCGGGAAGGCATGGCCCCACGGCTTGCCGGTGGCGGGGTTGACTTCGCGCGGACCGGTGGTCCCCATGCACCCGCCCAGCACGTTCGGGCAGATCAGGAAATAGCGGTCGGTGTCGAGCACCCGTCCGGGACCGACCATCGCCTCCCACCAGCCGGGCTTGCCGGTGACCGGATTGGTGCCCGACACATACTGGTCGCCGGACAGGGCGTGGCAGATGAGGATGGCGTTGGAGCGTTCGGCGTTGAGCCGCCCATAGGTCTGGTAGGCGACCGTCACCGGGGCGAGATCGACCCCGCAGTCGAGCCGCAAGGGTTCGTCGGCGCCCAGCTCGAGCCGGAAACCGGGAAGGACGACGCCCGCCGCGCCGAAACCGTGGCTCGCGCTCATACCTCGCCTAGAAGCGATTCCAAAGAGTTGGATAGCTAGGGATCGGCCCCGGAAGTGTCAATGGTTTAGTGGCGCGGGCGGCGTCGACCCCCTCACGCCGAGGCGCGCCAACGGTCCCGGGCCGATTCCTCTTCGAACAGACCGGCGAGCTGGGTCATCATCGTCCCGCCCAGCTCCTCGGCGTCCATGATGGTCACCGCGCGGCGATAGTAGCGGGTCACGTCGTGACCGATGCCGATCGCCACCAGAGCCACCGGCGAGGTGGTCTCGATCCAGCCGATCACGTCGCGCAGGTGCCGTTCGAGATAGCTGCCCGAATTCACCGAAAGGGTCGAATCGTCGACCGGTGCGCCGTCGGAGATCGCCATCAGGATGCGCCGCTGCTCGGGCCGCGCCAGCAGCCGGGCGTGCGCCCAGAGCAGCGCCTCGCCGTCGATATTCTCCTTGAGGATGCCCTCGCGCAGCATCAGCCCCAGGCTCTTGCGCGCGCGCCGCCACGGCGTGTCGGCGGCCTTGTAGATGATGTGGCGCAGGTCGTTGAGCCGGCCGGGGCCGGGATGCTTGCCCTCCATCACCCATTTCTCGCGTGCCTGGCCGCCTTTCCACGCGCGCGTGGTGAAGCCGAGGATCTCGACCTTGACGCCGCAGCGCTCGAGCGTGCGCGCAAGGATGTCGGCGCTCATCGCCGCCACCGAAATGGGCCGGCCGCGCATCGAACCGGAATTGTCGATCAGCAGCGTCACCACGGTGTCGCGGAAGTCGGTATCCTTCTCCTGCTTGAAGGACAGGCTGTGCATCGGGTTGGCGACCACGCGCGCCAGCCGGCCGGCGTCGAGCAGTCCCTCTTCGAGGTCGAATTCCCAGGCGCGCGTCTGCTTGGCGAGCAGGCGGCGCTGCAGCCGGTTCGCCAGGCGCCCGACCACGCCCTGCAGGTGCACGAGCTGCTGGTCGAGCTGATGGCGCAGCCGGGCCAGCTCGTCGGCATCGCACAGATCGGCGGCGTCGACGATCTGGTCGAAAGCCGTGGTGTAGGGCGCGTAGGGCGCCTGGTGCGGCTCGTTCCTGAGCGCGTTGAGACCCGGCGGACGGTGGCGGGTCGGTCCGCTGGGTTCGTCGCTGCCCTGACCCGGAGCGAGCAGCGCGGAGCTTTCCTGCTCCTCGCCTTCTTCGCCGGCTTCGCTGTCGGCCTCGCCGGACGTGGCCTCGCCGCCCTCCGATTCCGCCCGGTCGCTCTCCTCGCCCGAGGGCGAGCGTTCCGACTGGCTCGACTGGCCGCCCTGCGCTTCCTGGCGTTCGCCCTGCTCGTCGTCGTCGGGGGGCTCGTCGTCCATCTCCTCGATGCGCAGCGCGGCGATCAGCTCGCGCAGACCGCGGCTGAACGCCTTCTGGTCGTCGAGCTTTTCGGTCATCTTGGTCAGGCGCCGGCCGATCTTGCCCTCGAGATCGGCGCGCCATGCGTCGACCACGGTCCGCGCCGAGGGCGGCACCGGCTCGCCCGAGAAGTGCTCGCGGGCGAGCAGCCGCAGCGCCTCGGCCACCGGCATCTGCTCGCGCTTGGTGAACGCGGCGTAGCCTTCCGTCCGGTAGCGCGCCTCGAGCGCCGCCGAGAGGTTGCTCGCCACGCCGCTCATGACGCGCGAGCCCATCGCCTCGACGCGCGCCTGGGCGACGGCGTTGTAGATGTCCTTGGCCTCCTGGCCATGGGGCATGCGGCGCTGGTGCAGCGAATCGTCGTGGTAGCGCAGCCGCAGGCCGACCGCGTCTGAGGCGCCGCGCAGCACGGCGAGGTCCTCGGCCAGCATCCGTCGCGGCGGCAACGGCAGACGCGCCTGGGTGCCGCGCAGCGCGGCGTTGCCGGCGGCGTAGCTCACCGTGACTTCGGGGTTGCCGCCCAGCGTGCGCAGCACCGCGGCGGTGGCGCGCTTGACCATTTCGGCCGGCGCCTCTTCGCGCCCGCCCAACGGGGGCGGGGCGGGGCGCTCCGACGGCCTGCCGCTTGCGCGATCCATCGATCTTCAGCCCAGCGCGATGCTCGCCAACGTCTCGGGCAGCTCCTGGCCGAAGCAGCGTTGATAGTACTCGGCCACCACGGGACGCTCGGTCTCGTCGCACTTGTTGAGGAAGGTGAGGCGGAAGGCGAAGCCGACATCGCCGAAGATGCGCGCGTTCTCGGCCCACGTGATCACCGTGCGCGGGCTCATCACCGTGGAGATGTCGCCGTTGATGAATCCCTGGCGGGTGAGGTCGGCCACCCGGACCATGTTGGCGATCTGCGCGCGCCCCTTGTCGTCGTCGAAGCCGGGCACCTTGGCGAGCACGATGCCGCATTCGACGTCGTGCTTGAGGTAGTTGAGCACGGCGACGATGTTCCAGCGGTCCATCTGGCCCTGGTTGATCTGCTGCGTGCCGTGATAAAGCCCGGTGGTGTCGCCCAGCCCGATGGTATTGGCGGTGGCGAACAGCCTAAATGCAGGATGCGGCCGGATCACGCGGGTCTGATCGAGCAGGGTCAGCTTGCCTTCGACCTCGAGCACCCGCTGGATCACGAACATCACGTCGGGCCGCCCCGCGTCGTATTCGTCGAACACCAGGGCGGTCGGGTGCTGCAGCGCCCAGGGCAGCATGCCCTCGCGGAACTCGGTGACCTGCATGCCGTCGCGGATGACGATCGCGTCCTTGCCGATCAGATCGATGCGGCTGATGTGGCTGTCGAGATTGACGCGCACGCACGGCCAGTTGAGCCGCGCCGCCACCTGCTCGATATGGGTCGACTTGCCGGTGCCGTGATAGCCCTGGATGATGACGCGGCGGTTGTAGGCGAAGCCGGCCAGGATCGCCATCGTCGTGTCGTGGTCGAAATAGTAGGCGTCGTCGCGGTCGGGCACCTGCTCGCCCGCCTGGCTGAAGGCGGGCACCATCATGTCGCTGTCCAGACCGAAGGTCTGGCGCACCGAGATGCGGATGTCGGGCAGATCGAGCGGATGATCCGCCGGCCGCGTGGGAAGGTTTGCTTCGGTCATGATCGCGGTGCTTTCGAACTGAGGCGCGCTGGCGCGCCGGGCGTGGTTCCTAGTAGCTCAGGCTTGCGAGCAAGGTGCGATAGGCCTGGCCGACCTCCTTGAACCTCTCCTCCGCCGCTTTGTCTCCCCCGTTCGCGTCGGG
>Ga0209415_10014257_pt1 | contig 12990 bp, 12 predicted proteins | sample PeaSoiSIISIP2007_FD_187696 | JGI IMG/M metagenome (GOLD analysis project Ga0209415, IMG submission 187696) | Peat soil microbial communities from Weissenstadt, Germany - SII-SIP-2007 (SPAdes) (version 2) | ecosystem: Environmental > Terrestrial > Soil > Wetlands > Peat | place: Germany...
GTGTGCATCCGCACCCCGCTCACCAGCTCGTTGATGTCGAGGATCTTCTCCCGCTCCCGCCAGGCGTAGACGAAGGGCGTGGTCGCACCCAGGTCGAGGGCGGTGGTGCCGTACCAGATCAGGTGGCTCGCGATCCGGGCCAGCTCGCACATGATGACCCGCAGGTACTGACCGCGCGGCGGCACCTCGACCCCGAGCAGCCGCTCCGCGGCCAGGGAGAAGCCGAGATTGTTGCTGAGCGGCGACAGGTAGTCCATCCGGTCGGTGTAGGGGATGCACTGCTGGTAGCTGTGCCGCTCGAAGTCCTTCTCGAAGCCGGTGTGCAGGAAGCCGATGTCGGGCCGGCAGCCGCGCACCACCTCCCCGTCCAGGTCGAGCACCAGGCGCAGCACCCCGTGGGTGGAGGGGTGCTGGGGCCCCATGTTCAACTCCATGGTCTGGTCGTCGAGCTGGACCAGGTCGATGGCGTCCAGCTCGGGGGCGACCCCGAGCATCTCCCGGCCGCGCTCGTACTGCTCGGAGAGGGCGTCGCGGCCGGGCGGTCCCGGCGGTGGCAGGACGCTCATCGCCATTCCCCGACGAGGCTCAGGCACAGGGGCGTCATCGCGACTCGCCGGGCATGTCGGGCGGCCTCTCCTGCGCAGGCAGGGCCCATTCCAGGTTGTGGGTGAAGGCTATCGGCTCGCCGAAGGAGACGTAGTCCTTTCGCAGGGGATGGCCGTCCCAGTCGTCCGGGAGCAGGATGCGGCGCAGGTCGTGGTGCCCGGTGAACTCGATGCCGAGCAGGTCGAAGGCCTCTCGCTCGTGCCAGTCCATCCCCGCGAACACCCCCTCCAGGGTCGGCACCCGGGGGTCGTCCTCGGGCACCTGGACCACCAGGCGGACGACGTCGTTGTGCTGCATCGAGCGGAGCTGGTAGACGACGTCGAAGCGCGGGGTGCCGGGCTCGCGGTCGGGCCAGTCGACCGCGGTCACGCAGAGGGGCAGGTCGTAGCGCGCATCCTCATGGTCCCGGAGCAGCCGGGCCACCTCGACGAGGCGGTCCCGGGGGATGCGGATGGTCACCTCTCCGAAGCCCTCGGCAGCGTCCAGGACCGCGTCCCCGAGCTCCTGTCGGAGCAGGTTCAGGGCCCTCGCTCCGGCGACCGGGTGAGAGGCGGCGGCGTCCTCCGCGCCGGTCATCTGCCGCTCACCCGCGCCAGGACGTGAGGTGCCCGGCGGCGATCTTCTGCTGCAGCTTGACCACCGCGTCAAGGAGGGCCTCGGGGCGGGGCGGGCAGCCGGGGAGGAAGACGTCGACCGGGACCACCTTGTCGACGCCCTGGATGATCGCGTAGTTGTTGAACATCCCACCGCTCGAGGCGCAGGCACCCATGCTGATGACCCACTTGGGCTCGGGCATCTGGTCGTAGATCTGGCGCAGCACCGGCGCCATCTTCTGGGAGACCCGGCCGGAGACGATCATCACGTCGGACTGGCGGGGAGAGGCCCGGAACACCTCGCAGCCGAAGCGGGCCATGTCGTAGCGGGCGGCGCCCGTCCCCATCATCTCGATGGCGCAGCAGGCGAGGCCGTAGAGCGCCGGCCACAGCGAGCTGTAGCGGCCCCAGTTGATCAGCTTCTCGAGGGTGGTGGTGATGATCCCGGTCTGGACCGCGGCGCGCTCCCTCTCCCCCACCCGCGGCAGGGGAAGCGCGCCGGCGTCGCCGGCGGGGGTCGCCAGCGCGAACGGCGGGGGGAGCCCGAGGTCGCCGCTCATTCCCACGTGAGCGCGCCCTTGACCCAGATGTAGACGAGGCCGAGCAGCAGGACGAGGATGAAGATCCCCATCTCGATGATCCCGAAGACCTTGAGCTGGCGCACGATCGTCGCCCACGGGAAGAGGAAGATGGACTCGACGTCGAAGACGATGAAGAGCATCGCGGTCACGTAGAAGCTGACCGAGAAGCGCCGCCGGGCCGAGACCGCGGGGACGATGCCGGACTCGTAGGGAAGCTCCTTCTCCGGGCTGGGGCGGCGGGGGCCCAGCAGCGCGCTGAGCAGCGGCACGCCGGCGCCGAAGAGGATGCAGATACCCAGGAAGACGAGGATCGGCGCGTATCCCGAGAGCATCGCTGCGGGCATCCTACCAAGGCGGCAATCCCTCACCGCGGGCACGCCGGCGGGTTTGGGCAGCATGCAGCGCCATGTGCGACCCGGTCTCGTGCACCACGCGCACGTTGTGCGACTCGAGCCGGCTCGGTCGAGCGCGGCGGGACGCACCAATCCGCGTCTCACCTACCGAATGCGTCTATCGAACAGTGGGTGCCGGGGTCGAGCCCGGGGCGTGGCAAGCGGCCTCAGGGGGCCACCCGCACCTCCACCCTGCCAACCCGGACGCGCGCCTCGTAGACCACCGCCGGCGCGGACGCCGGGCCGCGCACCGCCCGCCCGTCGCTGAGCCGGAAGCGGCTTCCGTGCCAGGGGCAGGTCACGCAGAGGTCGTCGTCGACCGTGCCCTCGTGCAGCGGTCCGCCGGCGTGGGAGCAGACGTCGGAGAGCGCGTAGATCTGCGAGCCGCGACGGTAGAGCAGCAGCCGCGCTCCCCCGGCCTCGGCGAGGGTCGGGGTCGCCTCCGGGAGGCGGTTCGCATCGAGCGCGTCGGTCCATCCGTCGGCGAGGGTCGGGGGCGCCGCCGGGAGGTTGTTCGCATCGAGCGCGTCGGTCGACTCGGTGGGCGTCTCCACCAGGATCTGGTGGTCGACTCCGAGCCCGCGTGCATAGATGAGGTGGCCGCCCAGGTAGCCGCCGGCAGTGACCGTCGCCAGCCCGAGCAGGCGCAGCCACCGGGCCCGGCGACCGGCGCCCAACGAGGCGGCGAAGAGGCTGAGGCCGGTGACGTTGACCGCGGCGTGGACCAGCCCCAGGCGCCGCTCCGGACCGTAGGAGTCGGCCCAATCGCTGAGCCCGGTGACCATGGTCGGGAGGGCGGCCACGGTCCCCAGCGCCACCATCGGTTGGACGGCGGCATCACCCGCCGCACCGCCGAAGAGGTCGAGGATCACCGCCCCGCTCCAGCAGCCGAGAGGCAGGTCGGTGAGCACGGGGTGCAGGGGGTGCTCCAGCCAGGTGCCGCTGAGCAGGCTCTTGACGGGGCCGACCGCGGAGTTGACGGCGCCGGCCAGACGCTCGGACACCGCGTCGAGGACCTCCAGGCCCTCGAGCTTGTCGGTCAGGTCCCGCAATCCCACGGTGACAACAATATGGCACCGGCGCCGATGGACGGCGCCGGCGCCGGTGCCGAGGCTCCGAAGGTGGCGCCGCGCGCCGGCCTTAGCCGGCGGCGGCACCACCCAGAGAGAGCTCAGGCCGCGACGGCCAGGGGGGCGGCGACGAGCTCGGCCTCGACCTCGAGCTGGATCTTCTTGCTCACCAGGACGCCACCCGACTCGAGGGCGACGTTCCAGGTCAGTCCCCACTGCTCCCGGTCGATCTCCGCGGTGGCGGAGATGACGGCGACCGAGGTCCCCCAGGGGGTCTTCTCGGATCCGAGGAACTCGACGTCCAGGGTCACCGGGTGGGACTGGTCGCGGATGGTCAGGTCGCCCGCCACCGCGTAGCGGCCCTCTCCCACCGCCTCGACACCGGTCGAGCGAAAGGTCATGGTCGGGAAGTGCTCGACGTCGAAGAAGTCGACGGAGCGCAGGTGGGCGTCGCGCTTCTCGTCGCGGCTGTCCAGGCTGGCCACGTCGATGGTCACGTCCACACCCGAGGCCTCCACGGTCTCGCCGGACCGGATCCGGGCCTCGACCTTCTGGAAGGTGCCCCGGACCCTGGTCGCCACCAGGTGGCGGGCAAGGAAGCCGACGTGGGTGTGCGAGGGGTCGAGGGCGTACTCGCCGGGGGCGAGCGGCGAGCGGGTGGCGGTGTCGGCTCGGGTCATGTCTCTCTCCAGTGGTTGCTGCGTCAACGGTTGTTGAGGAAACTATAATCTAGGATCGTTGCGCTGTCAACCTTTGTGAGGTAGGCTTGGAGCCGTGGTCATCGCTGAATCGAATCAATCAGTCCACCTGCAGGCGTGGCACGCCCTCCTGCGCGCTCAGGCGGGCCTCGCCTGCAGCCTGGAGCGGGAGCTGATGGCCGCCGAGGGGCTCCCCCTGGCCTGGTACGAGGTGCTCCTCGTCCTCGACCAGGCGTCCGAGGGCGCGCTCCGGCTCCAGCGCCTGATGGACACGGTGCTGATGACCAAGAGCGGGGTCAGCCGGCTGATCGACCGGATGGAGGCCGCCGGGCTGGTGGCCCGCAGCGGCTGCCCGTCCGACCGGAGGGGGGCCTACGCGGTGATCACCGAGCCGGGTCGAGAGAAGCTGCGCCGGGCCACCCCGGTGCACGCCGAGGGCATCGATCGCCACCTGGCGAGCGTGCTCGACGCCGACCAGGCGAGCCGGCTGCGCGACGCGCTCAGCGCCGTCGCCGACGCCCTGGGCGGTGACGGCGCCTTCCTCGCCTGCACCGGGGGGGAGGGCGAGGGCCGGTCCGAGGCCGAGCCGGAAGGCTCCACCCAGCTCGGCCCCGCCCCCCGGCGGGCGGGCCCGCGCGGAATGACGGCCGAGGGGACGTAGCGCCCACAATGGCCAGCCGTGGCCGGTCGGATCCCGAGTGACAACCTCACGGAGACGGAGGCGGCGGAGCGCGCCGAGCTGATCGGCGACCTCAGCTACCGGGTCGAGCTCGCGCTGGGTGACGACCCGGCGGCGCCGACCTTCCGCAGCTCGGCGCGGGTCGGTTTCTCCTGCCGCCGGGCCGGCGCCGAGACCTTCCTCAACCTCACGGTGGGCGAGCCCGGGCGGTTGCGCGAGGTGCTGGTCGACGGACGGCCGTCCGAGGCGGCGGTGGAGGGCTACGACGGGGCCCGGATCCCGCTCGCCGGCCTCCCCGCCGGGCCGATCGCCGTCGAGGTGGTCGCTGACTGCGCCTACGAACGGGTGGGGGTCGGCCTCCACCGGGTCGTCGACCCCGCCGACCAGCAGGTTTATCTGTACACACACTTCGAGCCCTTCGACGCCCACAAGGTCTTCGCCTGCTTCGACCAGCCCGACCTCAAGGGCCCCTTCACGGTGGCGGTGCGCGCACCGGTCGCCTGGGAGGTCTGCGGCAACGGCCGGGTGCTCGGCAGGGACGACCACGGCGACGGCAGCCGAACCTGGCGGTTCCACGCCACCCCTCCCCTCCCCACCTACCTGATGGCGGTGGCGGCGGGCGACTTCCGGGTCGTCGAGAGCCACCACCGGGGGATCCGCCTCGGCCTCTACGCCCGCCGCTCGCTGGCCCCCCAGCTCGAGGAGCAGGCGGCCGAGCTGTTCGAGATCACCCGCCAGGGCCTGGACTTCTTCGCCGAGGAGTTCGCGCTCGCCTACCCGTTCGACGAGTACAAGCAGCTCTTCGTGCCCGAATTCAACATGGGGGCGATGGAGAACCCGGGCTGCGTCACCTTCAACGAGATGTTCGTCTTCCGCAGCCGGGCCACCGAGCTGCAGCGGGCGCGCCGGGCCGAGGTCATCGTCCACGAGATGGCTCATGTCTGCGGCTTCGGCGACGTCGCCACCATGCGCTGGTGGGGCGATCTCTGGCTCAACGAGACCTTCGCCACCTACATGGCCAACAAGGCGATGGTCGCCGCCACCGTCTTCACCAACGCCTGGGTGGACTTCGCCAACACCATGAAGTCGGCGGCGGCCCGCCAGGACCAGCTCCCCTCCACCCATCCCATCTCCACGCCCTGCGCCGACACCAACGAGGTGCGCCAGAACTTCGACGGGATCACCTACCAGAAGGGGGCCGCGGTTCTCAAGCAGCTGGTCGCCTGGGTCGGCGACGCCGCCTTCACCGCCGGGGTCCGCGAGTACTTCCGCCGCTACCGGTGGGGCAACGCGAGCCTTCGCGAGTTCCTCGCCTGCATCGAGACCGCCTCCGGACGCGACCTCGGCGCCTGGTCGGCGGAGTGGCTGCGGACCGCGGGGATGAACACGCTGCGTCCCGAGATCGAGGTCCGGGATGGCCGGGTGGGGAGCCTGACGATCGTCCAGTCGGCGCCACCCCACCTTCCCACCCTGCGCTCCCACCACGTCCGGGTCGGCCTGTACCGGCTGGAGGAGGACCGGCTGATCCGCTTCCGGCAGGTGGACGCCGAGGTCCGCGGCGAGCGCACCGAGGTGGCGGAGCTCCGCGGCGAGCAGCTCGCCGACGTCACCCTGATCAACGACGAGGACCTCACCTTCGCCAAGCTGCGCTTCGACCCGGTCTCGATGCGGACGCTCCTGTGCCACCTCGGCGGCCTCGAGGACCCGCTCCCCCGCGCGCTCTGCTGGGCGGCGCTCTGGGACATGACCCGCGACGCCGAGCTGCCCACCCGCGACTTCGTCGACGCCGTCCTCCACCACGCCCGGGTCGAGGCCGAGGTCACCGTCCTCGAGCGGCTGCTCAGCCAGGCCCTGGCGGCCATCGACCAGTTCGGCGACCCGGCCAACCGGGAGGCGGCGCGCGCCGCCATGGCCGGCGCCGCCTGGGAGCGGCTGAGCGCGGCCGCGCCCGGCGGCGACGTCCAGCTCACCTGGGCCCGGGCCCACATCGCGGCGGCCGACTCCGGCGCCGATCTGGAGCGGCTCGAGCGCCTCCTCGATGGCGCCGAGCTGGTGCCCGGTCTCGCCGTCGACAACGACCTCCGCTGGATGATCGTGGGCCGGCTCGCGTGCCTCGGCCGCGGCGCCGTCGCGCGGATCGAGGCCCAGCTCGCCGCCGACGACACCGACTTCGGCCGCCGCCGGGCGGCCGCCTGCCGGGCGGCCCAGCCCGACGCCGCCGCCAAGCGTGCCGCCTTCGACCTGGTGGTGGGGGGCGCCGAGCTCCCGCTCCAGATGCAGTACGCGCTCATGGGCGGGTTCGGCGTGGGGCCGTTCGCGGTGGGTGGATTGATCCAATGGGGTGAGAAGCAGGCCGAGCTGCTCCGCCCCTGCGTGGATCGATGGATCGAGGCGGTGCCGCAGTTCTGGGCCCGGCGCAGCTCCGAGGAGGCGGAGAGCTTCACCGAGTTCCTCTACCCGCGCGAGCTGGTCGAGCCGGCCACCCTCGAGGCGGCGGACGCGGCGCTGGCGGCGATCCAGGCCGCCGCCGATCTCTCGGAGTCGACCCGACGCGCGGCCTCCCGGCCGATCGTCGAGGGCAGGGACGGGACCGAACGGGCGATGCGGGCCCGCGCCGGCGACATCGCCGCGAAGGGCCGCTGATTTCCGTCCGGCTCAGTGGCGCTCACAGAGAGCCCGGGGGGCCAGTGCTCAGACCGAGTCCAGGGAGAGCTCCGGGGCGGCGGATGCCTCCGTACCGAGGGAGACCTCGTAGCCGCAGGGCAGCTCGGCGGGGATCTCCGGCGCGCTGACCCGGCCGTAGATGGAGAGCAGGAGGTCGACCATCCGCCCCCAGGAGAAGCTGGCGGCACGGCGGCGGGCGGCCTCCCCCATCCGCTCCCGGCCGGCCTCGTCGTGGAGGATCGCGGAGATGGCGGTGCAGTAGTCGCGCGGCTCGCGTCCCTCGACCAGCTTGCCGGTCTCGCCGTCGGCGACCACCTCGGGCAGGCCGCCCACGTGGGCCGCCACGACGGGGGTGCCCTGCGCCTGCGCCTCCAGCGCGACCAGGCCAAAGGTCTCGACCCGCGACGGCACCACGCAGACGTCGGCGAGCGCGTAGTAGCCGGCCAGGCGCTCGTGGGGCACCGCCCCGAGGAAGCGCACCCGGTCCAGGATGCCGGCCCCGGCGGCCAGCTCCTCGAGCCGGCGCCGCTCCCCGCCATGGCTGGCCCGGGCCCCGTCGCGGCTGTCCTCGCCGATGAAGAGGCAGACGACATCCTGGAGACACGGGTCGCGATCCATCTCGGCGATCGCTTCGATCAGGGTGTCGGCCCCCTTGAGCGGTTCCAGCCTGCCGGCGAAGAGGACGACCCGGTGCCCGGCGACGTCCAGCTCGCGGCGCAGCGCGCTGACCGCCGCGGCGGGTGCGGCGTGCAGATCGACCCCCGGCTCGGCGACGCAGATCCGGTCCCGGTTCGCCCCGTACAGCCGCACCAGGGCCCGCCCCTCGGCCCGGCTCATGGCCACGATGCGGTCGCACTCCGCGGCCAGCTCCTCCTCGACGAGGCCGCGCTCGAGGTCGGGCGGGAGCCCGGCGGCCGCCTTCATGCGGGCGAGCGAATGGAACGACTGGACCCAGGGGATGCCCAGCCGCTCCCGGACCCGGCGCGCCGGTGGGCCGCTTAGACAGTAGTGGGCGTGGACCAGGCGGTAGCTGCGCCGCTCGGAGGCGGCGTGGGCGAGCAGGGCGTCGGCGAACTCGTCGAGGAGTGGCATCAGCTCCTGCTTGGGGATGGGACGGGGCGGGCCCACGTCGAGGAGGACCAGCCGGCTCCCCGGGGCGATCAGCCGCTCGGCGGGGAGGTCGGGGTCGTCGCGGCGGACGAAGACGTCGGTCGGCACCCCCCGCTCGGCCAGGCCCTCGCAGAGGCGCCGGACCCCGATGTTCATCCCGCCGTTGTCGCCCCGCCCCAGCTCGCTGAGCGGCGAGGCGTGGACCGAGATGACGGCGATGGCGCGACCCGTCGGCTCGGTCATGGTGCCAGTGTACCCAGGGAGCTCGTTGCGACGTCAACCACCCCACGAGGCGGGGGTCGCGGGGGACGACGGCGGCCGGCCGGACAGGCTCCCGGCACTCCAGGACTGCCACCCGCGCGCCGCCACCGGGTCCCACCACGCCGTCCCTGCCTGGACCATGAGCACCGCGGGGTGGAGGTTGACGGTGGTGCAGCAGTGGGCCGGGATGACCAGGAGGCGGTCTCCGATGCGCAGCCGGGTCCGGCCACCCGAGGCGACCAGCATCCCGTGCTCCTCGCTCATCCGCTCCAGGACCAGATCGTCGCGGCCGGCCACCATGCCGTAGCCGCGCAGCAGGCTGAGCCGCGAGTCCGCGGCCAGCGCCTTGGACCCCGCGTCGATGACGGCCCGGTCGGCGGCCGGCGTCGCGACCACGGTGGCGACGACGCCGAGGGCGCACTCCTCCACGGTCATGGCCCCGAGGGCGACCTGCTGGGCGTCCCCGTACACGTAGGAGCCCGGTCGCATCTCGGTCGGCCCAGCCTCGGTCAGCGGGACGGTCGGGGTCGAGCCCACGCTCAGCTCACGCACGGCGATGCCGGCGGCGCGCAGCTCCGCGGCGGTCTCCATCACCGCCCGGTGCTCGGCGGCGGCGACGCCGGCCAGCTCGGTCCGGTCGGACACCGCGTAGGCGTGGCCGGGGAAGGTGAGCAGTCCGCGGAACCGCTCCTCCCCGATCGCCGCCAGCAGCTCCGTCACCGCGGTGACGGTGGCCCGCCCCGCCGGCGTGCCCAGCCGGTGGTGGCCGCTGTCCACCTCCCAGAGCACCTCGACGCGCTCGGGCAGCCCGGTGGCAGCCTCCACGCTGTCCACGCTGACGGCGAGCGGCCCCACTCGCTCGGCCAGCGCGGCCAGACGTCGGAGCCGCAGCTCCCCCACCGGGGGGAAGGCGATGAGCAGGTCGCCGGCGCCGGCACCGGCGAAGACCTCGGCCTCGGTGAGTGTCGCCGCGGTCAGCCCGGTCGCGCCGTGTTCCATCTGGCGGCGGGCGACGTGAGCGCTCTTGTGGGTCTTGGCGTGGGGTCGGAGCCGGAGCCCCAGGTCGGTGGCACGGGCCTGCATGGCGGCGAGGTTGGATTCCATCGCCGCGACGTCCACTGCCGCGACCGGGGTCTCGAACGCCTCGGCGGCGGCGAGCAGCCGCGCCGCGTCCATCAGGAGGCTCGCGAGGAGCCGCGCGCCATGAACGGCGTCATCTCGTGTCGGCCCTCTCCCTCACTCCGGCCAGTACTGCTCCTCGTGGACTGACCCGGAGTCGTGCCCGGCCCGGATGAGCGCGCCCTTCACGTTGTCGATCATCTGCGGGTTGCCGCAGATGAACGCCGTCGCGGAGCCCGGGCGCAGCTCCAGCCGGTCGGCGTGCTTGCGCACCACGTCCTCGACCCGGCCGCGCTCGCCGCTCCACTCCGGGTCGAGCCAGGGCCGGCTGATGGTCGGGATGTACTCGAACCAGTCGTGCGCCCCGGCGAGGGCCCGCATCTCATCCAGGTAGCCGAACTCGGCCGAGACGCTGGCGCCGTGGAGGAGCACCATCCTCCCCGCCGGCGACCACTCGCCGCGGTCGATCCGCCGGAGCAGGGTGCGGATGCAGGAGAGGAAGGGTGCGATCCCGGTGACCGTGGCCACGAAGAGGTGGGCCTGGCCCTCCACCGGCGCGTCGCGGAGGAAGAGGCCCTTGCAGCGGCGCCGGACCGGCAGCTCGGCGCCCACCCCCAGCACGTGGAGGGGGACGGTCAGCTCGCCCTCCGGCACCCGCTCGATGAACAGCTCGATCTCGTCCTCCTCCGGCGAGGAGCAGATCGAATACGGCCGTTCGATGAGCCGGCCGCCGAGGGGAAGGGCGAGGGTGCAGTACTGGCCGGGCCGGTAGCCGAGCTCGAAGTCGGTGGTCAGCCGCATGACCCAGAGACCGTCGCCGAAGTCGCGGCGGCTGGCGATCCGGGCGGTCCCGAACTTGGTGGGGTCGACCTGGACGGCGGGTTCGATCATCGGGCGTCAGTGTAGGCGCTGAACCACGGCCGGCTCCCCCATCCATGCCGGTGCCCCCGGAACGGCCGGCGGCCGGCCGGCGGCGCGGCGGCCCGGGTCAGACGTGCTCGGGCGCCACCAGCAGCAGCCGGACGGTGCTGGTGGCCAGCTCGCGCCCGCTCTCCGCGTCGCGCATCGTCACCGCCCACTGGTGGACCCGGCGGCCGGCGTGCCGCACCACCGCCTCGGCGTCGATCCTCTGGCCGGCGCCCGCGGTGCGGAGGAAGCTGGTGTGGTTCTCCAGCCCGACCGCTCCCCGTCCGGAGCCGTCGGCCCCCGCCGCCACCATCGCGCCGACCGACGCCAGGGTCTCGGCGATCGAGGCGTAGACGCCGCCGTGGACCAGGCCGTAGGGCTGGAGGTGCTTCTCGGTGACCTCGAGGTGGGCGACGACCCGGGTCGCCGAGACCTCGTCGAACTCGAGGCCCATGAGACCGATGAAACCGGCGTGCGGGTCCAGGTTTCCCGGCAGCCCGGGGGGCACCGTCATGGCTCCCGGTCGCCGCGCGTGGGTGCGGCCCTCACTGACGGCCTTGAGATCGCGGCCGGGTGCAGCGCGTCGGCCGAGCCCGGCGTGTCAACCAACGGGGACGCTCCCGCGGACGGGGGCAGGCGCCGCCTCCATCTCGGCCCGGTAGCGCTCCGCGAAAGCACGCAGCGACGGGGTGATTGGTTCGTCCAGCTGGCTGCGACCCTCGAGCGACTCGGCCGTCTTGAGCCCGTGGCCGGTGATGTAGGCGACCACCGTCTCGTCGCCCTTCCACCTGCCCGCCTCGGCGAGCCGGCGGAGCACCGCCACCGTCACCCCGCCGGCGGTCTCGGCGAAGACCCCCTCGGTGCGCGCGAGCAGCTCCACGGCGTCGAGGATCTCCTCGTCGCTGACGCTCTCGACCACTCCCCCGCTCTTGCGGGCGGCGCGGATCACGTCCTCCCCGTCCGATGGGCTGCCGATGGCAAGAGAGCGGGCGACGGTGTCGGGGCGGCGCACCGGGGTGACCGGGCGGTGGCCCGCGAAGGCGTCGGCCACCGGGGCGCAGCCTGACGCCTGGGCGCCGGTCAGCCGGGTCCGCGGCGGCCCCGGGACCAGGCCGAGGTCGACCAGCTCGCGGATCGCCTTCTCCGCCTTGACGAACTGGGAGCCGGAGGCAATCGGGATGACGATCTCGTCGGGCAGCCGCCAGCCCAGCTGCTCCACGGTCTCGTAGGTGAGGGTCTTGCTGCCCTCGCTGTAGAAGGGCCGGACGTTGATGTTGCAGAAGGCCCAGGAGACCTCGTCGGCCAGCTCGCTGCCCAGCCGGTTGGCGTCGTCGTAGGTACCGTTGACCCGGACCAGGGTCGGCCGGAACACCGCGGTGGTCGAGATCTTGGCGGCCTCCAGGTCGGCGGGGATGATGATGACCGCGCGCATCGCCGCGTGGGCGGCGTAGGCGGCCACCGCGTTGGCCAGGTTGCCAGTGCTGGCGCAGGCGAGGGTCGCGAAGCCGTGCCCGCGGGCCCAGCTGGCGGCGACGCTCACCACCCGGTCCTTGAAGGAGTTGGTGGGGTTCTGGGTGTCGTTCTTCAGGTAGAGGTTGCGCAGGCCGAGCAGGTCGCCCAGGTTGCGGGCGCGGAGCAGCGGCGACCAGCCCTCGCCGAGGCTGATCGGCTCCAGCTCGTCCTCGAGCGGCAGCAGCTCACGGTAGCGCCAGATGCTCGCCGGGCCCGCCTCGATGCTCGCCCGTGAGACCCTCCGCCCGATCTCGGAGTAGTCGTAGGCCACCTCGAGGGGGCCGAAGCAGAGATCGCAGGCGTGGGTCGGCGCGATCGGGGTCGTGGCTCCGCAGGCGCGGCAGCGCAGTCCAAGTATTCGTTCACTCATGGGAGGGTCCTCAGGTTGTCGGGGGATGACAGCTCACGCGTGAGGGGCGGTGCGTCCGCCCCGGCGCATTCGCTTCCCCGCGAACCCGATGGCGTCCCGGAGCGGCAGCCGCCGCGTCCGAGGCGTGTGAGAACTCCGCATGACGGCTCCCGAGTGTACCGGGAAGCGGGCTGACGAGGTCCGATCAGTGCCCATCTCTCCCGCACCTGACGCCCCACCACCCAGCGCGTTCTGGCTGTGTGCCAACCCCCTCAAAGGTTATCTTGGCGGTGTGTTCGTCTTGACAATGCGTACATCAGTTCGCTATACTCCATTGTCGATGTTGGAGCGAGAGGTGGGGCGGCGGGGAGCGGGGGGGAGCGGTCTCGCCGGCGTGACCGCCGCGCTCGATCGCTTCGGGCGACGGCCCCGGGATGGGCGTCCGGGCCC
>Ga0209415_10014259_pt1 | contig 12988 bp, 18 predicted proteins | sample PeaSoiSIISIP2007_FD_187696 | JGI IMG/M metagenome (GOLD analysis project Ga0209415, IMG submission 187696) | Peat soil microbial communities from Weissenstadt, Germany - SII-SIP-2007 (SPAdes) (version 2) | ecosystem: Environmental > Terrestrial > Soil > Wetlands > Peat | place: Germany...
TAAGCTTGGATTGAGAGCACCTTAACATGCCGAGCCGTGAGTTATGATTTTCCTTGTGCCGGAAACCGAAGCGGCCGCGCCCTCGGCCCGGTCCCGGCGCGAGCAATAAGAAAAAGTCTTTTGGTCCCGTTGATTAGGAGAGGAGCGCGACCCCCGGATTCCGGGGGTCGCTCTATTTCGGATTTCGGATAGAGCCTATCTTCGCGTGGGTCGTGTCGGACGGGGGCCTTTCAACGCAGAGACGCAGAGACGCAAGGAGATTGGCGACATCGGACTTGGATTTCGGCTCTCCTTCCTCAAGGTCTCGGCAAGCATGTTCTAGAAAATAGCGATCTGCGGGGAACTCCGCGAAATGCAGGGCTCGTACAGCCCGTAAGCGTGAACCGCATGCATCGTGTCGCTGGTTCGCGCGGGAGGAGGCTTGTCCTAATGTCATCGAAGATGTTGTTGTCCGCTCTCGCGGTCGTCGCTGCGATCGCATTAGTCGGCGCCACCCAGGATCCGACCTTCGAATATCCGGCCGCCAAGAATATCGGATTCGACCGGCCGCAGGCTACTTTTGCGCCGGCTGCCCAGTCGAAGGGGAAAGTCTCAGTTTCGTTCCGGAACGCCACCGTAAGGGAAGTCCTCGACTGGCTCAAGAACTCGGGCGTGAGTTTCGTGATCGGGGATGATCAGGTTAACAAGGACTCCCGGATCAACGTCAACATCGTCAACCAACCGATCGAGAGCCTGATGCGCGCGCTCGCCTCCGCATGGAACGGTCACTGGGACCGGTCCGGCGACATGTGGGTTTTCCACGAAGGCGCGGGTCCATTCGGTGTGATCACAGAGCCGCTCCCTGCTCTGGCCGCGCCGAAACCAGAACCATCATTCAACGTCGTAATTCCTGACATAGGAGCCAAAACCTATAAGATCGCGCCGAAGTCAGGTGACGGGCCTTTTATCTGGACGGTGCCAGACGTCCCGGCTCCGGCGCAGTCGGAGGCTCTCAAGAGGGCCCTCCAGACAATGCCCGACCAGTGGCCTAAGGATCTCAACGATCAGAAGGCGTGGGAACATTTTCAGCAGAAGTGGGAGCAGTGGGCTCGCGAATATGAAAAGAACTTCCAGGACTTCGAGAAGGACTTCAAGGGGCAAAACTTCGACTACAAGCTCGACCAGAAACAGCTCGACGAACTCCGCAAGGAAGCCGAGGAAATGGCCAAATCGGCTCAGAGCCTGCGGACGAAGATCAGGGAGGACGGCTCGGGCGGAATTATCGTGGACGGAACTGCAATTCAACCCTTCGACCAAAAGAGGCTGCAGGACCTGATGAAGCAATCGGAGGATTTCGCGAAAGGGAGTTCCGGCTTTGCCTCGCCGTTCGTCATCGCCGGTGGCCACCAGGACTTGCGCGGCCTCAATGATTCGCTCACCGAGTCGCAGAGGGCCAAGATGGACAAGGACGGCTTTCTCCGCTACAGCGACTTGACGGCCAAGCAGAAGGCGATGCTCGGGACCATGGGCGGAGGCGATTGGACGATCACCTACAAGTCCGGTTCGGCTTCGTTTACGATCAAGAGCGACCATTAGGAAGCGATCGAACTGGCGGGACGTATGCCTCAGGACCGAATCTCCTCTCGCCCACGCCTACGCGAACCCGAGTCCTGAGGCTATCTGCCGCTCCAGCCCGCATTATCGGCGAGGAGCCGCGGTCCGTAGCGGCGGGGCTTGCCCGGCGCCGCCCTCGTCAGTAAATCTGGCTAGGTCGGCGAAACCAACGCGAAAACGAATCCACGACGCGCTCCTAGGCCGATCGATTCGGCGGGACGTTCTGGAGGGCGGCGAAAGCCGCCCTCGTTCTTTTTGGGGTAGCCAAGAGTCCGCAGTTACCACTCTTGCCGTCAAACGATGTGTCGGTGGCAGCATTTTTCGCGGCCTGTTAATTCTCTAGGCAGCGACGCTAGCGGGCCGGCTGGGATAACCTATGCAAGAGGAACAGTCAATGTCGACCTTCTACGCGGCGCTTCCGGATTCGGTGAGTGCGCAGTTGCTCGTTCGCCGCCTTCTGGACGATGGTGTCAAATTGGACGATATCAGCCTGGTCGCGCCGGAAGCGGTTGATATCGAAAGGGCCGGACCGCCCTCCGTCGGGGACGCGTCGTTCTTCGTCGGACGTCGCGACGATCCGGCTCATTCCATGGTCGATCAGAGCACGCCCGACGCCGACTATATGGCGGCCCGCGTCTCCCCGGTCGGAGGCGGGATTTCGACGTCGGATCGCCGATCCAACGTTGAAATGATCGACCAAATGGACGAATCACAGGAAGTCGCTGAGGAAGAGGGTTGGCCGGAGGACGACGCATCGCATAGCCGGCACGATTTCGACGATCTCGACCGCGCGGTGATGACCGGATTCCCAAGCCCCGTAACTCCGATCGACAACGACTTCGTTACCGACACCGAGCCGGACCGGTCTCTCGAGCCGGTACGCGTCCGAGGGGTCGGATTCGTCTTTGGCGGAGGCGATCTCGCCACGGCCGCGTTCGACTGGGAGGGGAAGAACGGGGAACCTGACGGCGCGTCATTCCTTACCTACCTACAGGACGAAGGCGTTCAACCGGCCGCCGCCAATGAGTTGCTCGCCCAGTTCGGCAACGGCGCCGCGATCCTCGCCGTCTCTCTCATGCCATCAGTGGATGAGGAAGCGCTGGAGGATGCCGCGGAGCGACATGGTGCGGTCACGACCGGTTTCTTTGGCGCACGAAGGTACTGAGTCGGTGGGTTGGTGGTCCGGGCGCTCAAGACTGAGTCCGCCCAAGAAGGGCGAATATAAGAGCGGGCTCGGTTCGGTCGGATCGATCATCATCACACGCCTTTGCTTAGAGTGACGATGATGAAACGGCGCGCCAAGAGGCGCAGTGCCATGTAACGGCAAGGAGTCTCTGGCGTCAGAAATCTGCGATGCTAGAGCCTGTTTCTCGGGTTTGCCTTGCAGTTTTCCTGATCGTTTGCACGCGTGGGCCCGCAGTTTCTGGCGACCGGACACGAACACCCGGGCCGACGGCGAGCCGCCCGTCCATTCTTTTCGACTTCGACGGAACAAGGCTTCTGGGGCCGGGCGTTATTTGGGATGCGCACACCGGGCGCGTGCTTACCCGCTTGAAAGGCAGCACCGATCACATCCACGCGACCGCACTGAGCCCCGACGGCAAGCTCGTCCTGACCGGCTCAGGCGCTAACAGCGAAGTGGACATCGGCTTCGGAGGCACCTTGGTCCAACTATGGGACGCCTCCAGCGGGAGCGAGATCAAACGACTAGCCGGGCATAAGCACACGCCTCTTGTTCTCCTGTTCAGCCCGGACGGAAATCGGATACTCACGGTGGACCAAAACGAGGATCTGCGTTTGTGGGACGCCGGTTCGGGCCGTCTGGTTTCCGAGTTCGAGGGCGCCGAATGGCCGGGGGCCGAATTTAGCAGAGGCGGCCGCACTTTTGTAGCGTTCGGATCGGGAGGGATCCACGTCCTCGATGCGGAGACGGGGCGTCAGCTTCTTCAGATCGAAGATAACAGGGCCGCCGAGTTCTTCTTCTCCTCGGCCCGGTTTTCGCCGGACGGGCATCGAATTGTAACCACCGCGCTCGCAAGAGACGACGCGCGAATATGGGATGTCGCAATGGGCCGCCAGGTGGGCTCTCTGGCCGGCCATAAAGGTTACGTCATCGATGCCGTGTTCTTGCCCGATGGGAAGCGCATCCTTACCGGCTCCAAGGATGGAACCGTAAGACTCTGGGACGCCGAAACCGGCCATGAACTTCGGAAGTTCGTCGCCCCCGGGCCCGTGCACCGCATTCTGCTTAGTCCGGACGGCAAGCGGTGCATCGCGGAATGGGAGTATGCGCACGGCACACAGGTTGCTGTGGAGGGCGAGGAGCATTCCTCCCTGCTAGATGTCGAAGCCGAACGCGAAGTGGTGCGATTCAACGCTAAGACGACGGAGGGTCTGGTGGGGTTTTCACCCGGTAGCTCGACGTTGCTGGCACTTGGAGATTATTCCTTGCAACATGCTTTCCTGTTTAGCGCGGCAACGGGAAAACAACTTCGCCAGGTGAATCTGGATCGATAAGTCGATCCATCAATCCGCCTCATGCTAGTCTCCAGTCATGTCTCGCACGTTCGCGGTTTGGGGAGCGGTCCTCGGATTTCTGGCGGTGGCTTTCGGCGCCTTCGGCGCCCATGTTTTGCGCGAACGGCTCTCGACGGAGTCGATGGCGATCTACCAGACCGGCGCGCAATACCATATAATCCACGCGCTCGCGCTTCTGGCGGTCGCCGCATTCGCGGATCGGATGAAGCGCGCCGCGATCATCGGCTGGCTCTTTATCTTCGGCGTGCTCATCTTCAGTGGATCGCTTTATTTGCTCGCGATCACGGGCAAGAACTGGCTCGGCGCGATCACACCGATCGGAGGCCTTTGCTTTCTGGCCGGATGGGCGCTATTCGCTAGTGGTGCCCTTTCGATTTCAGATACAAAATCCCGCCCAGAATGATGAGGCCGATTAGGACAAGGCCGACGACCTTCCACACGGAGACGGGGGCGTCGCCGTGGATCTCGCCGCTACGCGCGTTGATCAAGTAGGAAAACAGCTTGTCCCGGAACCGGTAGGCGCCGAGATAGATTGGCAGCAGAATGTGCTTGAAGGTGATCTTGTCGTACTGGGTCGCCTTCGTGAAGATGCGCTGCTCGTCGCCGCCGATGTCCCCGCGAATAGAGTTGTCGATCGTCGGCTCCATCATCCCTTTCGCCTCGTCGAAGCCCTGCTCGAGCCCCTTGCGGTAGCGCTCGGTGCGATAGCCGCTCAGATAGGCCTCCTGATAGGCGACGAGATCGGGGAGGTCCCAGTCGTGGAGGCGCTTCGCGTGCTGCTCGGGCACGGAGGTGCTGGCCGGCACGAGGAGGTCGGCGAACTGATCGAATACGACGCCAGCAGCCGGGAACCATTCGATCTCCCTTACCTCACGAGTCTGAGTGTTGCCGTCGGAGTCGGTATAGGTCTCGGTTCGGTAGTAGGCGACGCCCCGCTCGCCCGTGTAGGCGGTGGTCGTGTCGCAGGCGTACGTCCAGTAGGGAACGTAGATTCCCTGGAGCTTGCCTTCCTCGCGGGCGAAATTCTTGAGGGCGATCGGAGCCAGCCAGCGCGAAGTGATCCACTTCTTGTAGCACTCGCGGGCCTGGTCGATGTTGAGCTTGAACGGCAGGAGGGACTTGGGCTGTATGCGGACTTCGGCGGGCTGAGGCACTAGGATGTTCGATCCACAGAAGGGGCAGGTGTCGCTGACCGCGCCGCCGGCGGCCGTGAATTCGGCCGCACAGGCCGAGCACTTTAGGGTTTCCTGGGTGTCCGCAACCGATTCCTGGCGGGCGATCTCCAGGTATTGGTTGAAATCCAGCTCCTGGACCTGCTCGGTCGACTGCGGGATCTCGTTCATGAAGCCGCAATACTCGCACTTCAGGCTGCTTGTGCCGGGCGCGTAATTGAGCTTCGCGCCGCAGTTGCGGCACGGGAAGCCTTTGGAGGTGGTTTGTGCGGGGGCGCTCATTGTTGATGGGCTGATGGGCTGTGGGCTGATGGGTTGATGGGTTGATGGGTTGATGGGCTGATGGGATGACGGGATGACCGCCTACTCCTTCTTGAGGCACCATTTGTCTGCGTTGATAATCATCCCGATTATGCTCTTCGCAAGAGCTTCGTAGTCCTGCTGAAGCTCGCTCGCATCGATTTCGTTGATGTAATTGCACTCGAAACAGAAGTCGAGCCATGCCTGCGTTTCGTACAACTCAGCCTCCACGTCGCTGAGCATAGACACGAAAGCAGCCTTGTAACGGCGCTTGCCCCAGGCTTCGGCGATGTTAGCTGCAACAGACCGCGACGAGCGCCGGACTTGGTCGGTCATCGAGAACATTTCCGACCTCGGGAACCTAGTGCTCAGGTGAAATATGCGCATTGCGATCGCCTAGCTTCTGAGGTACACGTCTAATTCGCGGAAGGTTCTTATGAGCATGCGCCTATTCTACAAGTAGCCGCAGCCCATCAGAAATCAGCCCATCAGAAATCAGCCCATCAGCCCTGCGGCGGCAGCGGTGGCGGAACTGCCGCGAACAGGCCTGCCAATTCGGGGACTTGTCCGGCCGCGGTCCAAGCCGCCATGCCGTTCTTCCAGACGAGCGAGTCCGCCACAAGCTGTCCGCTCGTCACCTGCGACTGGAGTACGTCCATCGCAAAGGGCCCGGATTGCTGGCCGTTCACGGCGACAAAGAAGGCGACCGCCTGCGGGACCGGGGGTGGGCCGCCCGCGGGGGCGGCGGCGGCTTGCTGCTGATTCTGCTGGCCCATGTTTTGGGCGAATTGGTTGGCCATCGAAAAGCCGAGGCCGGCGCTGAAGGCCTCGCTCGTACCGCCCGCGTTCTCCAGCGAATTGGCGGCCTGATACTTCATATAGTTGTCGAGGTTGCCGACCGCGCCCATCGAGGAGCGCTTGTCGATCGCCTCTTCGACCTCGGGCGGGAGCGAGATGTTCTCGATGAGCATCGTGACCAGTTCGAGTCCGTACTCCTCGACCGCTGGGCCGACGTTCTGGGTCAAGAAGCCGCTCATCTCCTGATATTTGCCGGCGAGATCGAGGACGGGGATCTTGGCTTGACCGATAACGTCGGAAAAGCGGGAGACGATCAGGTTGCGGATCTGGGTCGCGATATCGTCGGCCGTGAAGTCGCCGCTCGTGCCCACGACCTTGCGTAGGAACTCGGCCGCATCCTTAACCTGGATCACGTAGGTGCCGAAGGCACGCACGCGCACGATCCCGAAATCGGTGTCGCGCATCATGATCGGGTTCATCGTGCCCCACTTGAGGTCGGTGAACCGCTTCGTGTTGACGAAGTAGACCTCGGCGAGGAAGGGCGAGTTGAATCCGTATTTCCAGCCCTTGAGGGTGGAGAGGATCGGCATGTTCTCAGTCGTGAGAGTGTACATGCCGGGCGTGTAGACGTCTGCGATCTGGCCCTCGCTGACGAAAACCGCGACCTGGCTCTCGCGCACGGTCAATTGTGCGCCGTTCTTAATCTGGTTGCCGTACCGCTCGAAGCGGTACACCATGGTGTTCTGCGTGTCGTCCGTCCACTGGACGATGTCGATGAATTCGCCTTTGATCTTGTCCCAAACGCTCATAGCTCAATCTCTCGATACTTGATCGCTAGATTATACAGACTGGCGCGTTCGAGGGTTTCGTGGAGGGCCCTTTGGGGTACGCCGCGTCGACTCGTCCGCGCGGCCCGCTCCGGCCCTTCGGCCGAACCCCGCGCCGCTCGGCTGACTTTCCGACGTCCGATACCCGGGAAAGCCAGGGATGGCCCGTGGAGTCGCCCACGATAGCAGGGCAGCCTACGCGGCCACGCCGCCCTCCGAGTGCTGGAGCGAAGCTCCAGCCTTATCCCGTACGAGCGAAGAAACGCAGCAGGATCGGATTTGATCGGTCGGGACGCCGATGCTCGACCTGTACAATAGAGGCATGATTTGGAGGAGCGCGGCAGTAATCGACATCCTCCTGCTCGGCGCCCTCTTTTCGCTTGTCCTCGCGCTTGCCGAGGCCGGCGCAAGGCACGTCAGGGTCAGCGAGACGCTCGTCGCCGCGATCGCTTTGGGATGCTATGGCTGCGGGCTGACGATCAAGTTCTGGTTCAGGATTCAATTGGCATACAGGCGGCCTGTCTGGAGCACATTGCCGGTAACTCTCGCCGTTATGAGCGCAGCCTTCTTCGGGGCCAACACTCTTTCCGTCGCTGTCGGCGGCGATAAGACGCGCTTTGCGACCGGACCACTTCTGGCCGGCCTAGCCTGGGGCACCCTCCTCTACCTGGCGTTCAAAGGAGAGGTCTCCGCCGCCCCACTCCGCTCCCAAGATCCGGAGCCCGATCGTTGAAAACCACCCGATACTTCGAAGAGCAGATTCTGCGGAAAAGGGCCGTATCTCAGAATTGAATGGTGCGAACAGGTCCTCCGGGACCCGGACATGAAGGAACACCAACCCGACGGTCGAATACGATATTGGGCTTATGTCGAAGAGTTGGGCAAATACCTAAAAGTTGTTACACTGGAGGACGGGGAGACCGTTCATAACGCATTTCCCGACCGGAACTACAAGCAATGAAACTGCACTACTACCCGGAAACGGACAGCCTGTACATCGATCTGGCCGAGCGGCCAAGTTTCGAATCGGAAGAAGTCGCCCCGGGGGTCGTGTTGGACTTCGATGAAGCGGGCAAGCTCGTGGGTATTGACATCGACGGCGCGAGCAAGATAGTAAATCTCACCCGCCTGGAATCCGTCGAATTGCCGGTGAGAAACACCAACGTGGCGTAGTCCCCGAGCGAAATGGAACTGTTGGTAGCCGGAATCGATGGATGCAAGGGCGGATGGCTCGCGGTCGAGGCGAACGCCGGCGAGGTCACGGGAACTCACTACGTCACGTCCCTCCATGACTACCTGACCGGACCCGACGCCGCGGCGATCGTGGCGATCGACATCCCGATCGGCCTGACCGACGTCGGCCCGCGCGAGTGCGATCCCATCGTCCGTAAGCTCATCCAACCGAGAGGCAGCAGCGTCTTCCCTGCCCCAATCCGCCCCGCCCTCGCCGCTCGAACGCGTGAGGAGGCGTCCGCGATCTCCCAGCAGATCCAGGGCAAGGGCGTAGGCGCCCAAGCCTTCGGGATCTACGACAAGATCCGCGAAGTCGACGACCTGCTATCCGACCGCCCCGACCTCCGAGACCGCTCTTTCGAGATCCATCCTGAGCTTTGTTTCGCCGCCCTCGCATAGACTCCGTGCGGCGCCGGTGTGAAACCGGCGACTACAGGCGCTACGCGCCTGCGGGCGAAGCGCCCGTGCTGAGACCGATGCGTCGCCCCAAGCGGAGTGGCCAAGGCTTTGTGGAGCACCGCGCTCTAATCGGAGGATCTTTCGGCCAAGGGACATTCGACGCAATCCGCAAGCAACATGGAAGCTACGCGGTGGACGACGACATCCTCGATGCCCTCGCCGCAACCTGGACCGCTCTCCGGATCCAGCGCGGACATGCTCAATCCATCCCCGACTCGCCTCAAATCGACGCCCTCGGGCTGATGATGGCGATGTGGGTTTAGCCCCGCGGAAAAGCCGCTTTGGACTGCGGTAGCCAGCTACCGCCCTCCAAAAAAAGAGCCTGCCTTTTGGGCAGGCCCTTATCACCCTAGCGCTTCGGCGGTGGAACGGAATCAGACGTCTTCGTGCTCCCCGTCGCGACCGCGCCGTCCGGCGAAACGTAGTTCGGGAGCACCTTGTCGACTTCCTCCGTGCGCAGCACGTGGTCCACCTTGAACTCCGCCCAGCCAACGACCTTGCTGTCGTACCCCCCTGATCGAGCGGACGCGACCGAACGGAGATCCAGACCGGGACCCGAAGAACGAACCGGTCAGGCACGGTCACGTTCGGTAAGAACTGCACGCCTTCCAACCGAGCGGGCTGGCCCTCGACTGAAAGACTCCGTCGTCCGGGTCTGGCATCGGCATCGTCGTACCCGCAGGCAGTCCAACGATCTGAAGAGGCGCTGGCGTGGTACCGCGTGGATCGCCTCCGCTCACGATGGCGCCGACCCGTCCGCCCCGACCAACGATGACCGCATAAAGGGAAACCGAGACCCCCGCGACCGTCGTCCGCTGGGGCGGCTCCGCGACCATCGCCGCCAATCGGCGACGGTCCTGCGGGATGTCGTAGAACGTCGCGCCCGGCTTGATGTCCGGCTCGAAGATCCGGGCGTCGAGGTGAGCGAAGAAGCGATACCGATGGATTTCCATCACGGTGCCGTCATCGTTGTAGACGACCCGCTCGGTCGGCAGATTGGTGGTCGTATCCACGAGGAGATCCTGGTGGATGTTGAACTCGTAGCGCTCGAGATGCGGCCCCGCGTTCTCGACCCGCAAAAGCTTGAAAACCGAAATGAACTCCTCGACTCCAACCGAGTCGATGCCGACCGGCTGGCCGGTGTCGACCCGTTGGTAGTGCGCTCCGCCGAAGTTCCAATAGTTGTAAACGAGATGGCCGTCGGCACGCGTCTCGCCCGAACCGTCAGTCATGCGGTTGGCGTATTTGTCGCCTTCCCCCCATTGGTCAAAGTACACATAGAAATGGCCGTTCGCATCCGGCTTGAGGACTTCCTCGAACCGGGCCGGCTGAGTCCTCACGGCGCGAAGGACGGCCGCAAGCGAAGGCCGCGGATAGAGAGCGACCAAGGCGAGGGCGCCGGCAGCGGCAAGGGCGGCCGCGAGCCGCAACGGCGTCCGCCATGCGAAACCGGACGGCCGCTCGGCGAGCATCCCGGTCACGACGGCTGGAACCGGCGTCAGGTCTACAGCTCCCTTTCGGGCCCCTTCGATGCCGCGTGCGATCGCCTCTTCATGACCATTCATAGATTGGTTCTGCTTCAATTGCATCCTCCTTCCGTCCTTCCATGAGCGTGCACAGCTTCTTCCTCGCGCTCGCCAAGCGGGACTTGACGGTGCCTTGCGGCACCCCCAGAATCCGCGCGGTCTCCTCGATCGACAGCTCTTGGACTTCGAAGAGCAGGAAGGCTTCGCGGAAGCCTTCAGGCAGCTTTTCGAGCGCATCCAGCAGGGCCACCGTCTCGATGCAGGCTTCGTAAGCCGGCTCAACCTGCGCGGAACGAGGTCGAGGCTGACGCTTCTTCGGCGCCGTCGCTTCCAGTGCGTATATTCGTGCAGCGCGATCCGGAACAGCCAGGTTCGCAGAGATGCCTTGGCGCGGTAAGAGGCGATCTGTTGTTTTGCCTTGATAAAGGCTTGCTGGGTGAGATCTTCCGCTTCCTCCCGATGCCTCGTCAGGTGCCGCAGAAAGCGGTTGACGGCAGCATAGTGGGTCACAACGAAGTTCTCAGTAGCCCAAGCGTCGCCGTCGGCGATCTTGCGGGCGGTCTGGAGATCGGTCACATATTGCTGTGCCATAGCTTTGGGTCGGACACAGATACCGAGCCGCGACTGGGCACTTCGGTTCGGACTATCTTCATTGTCTCGCATTCTTTGCGCCGCGACTTAGCGACGAGCACCGAGGCAAACCTCGCGGGTCACGAAGGGGCGACCCATTCGATTTCGTTCAGGGCTGCGCTCCGAGGTGCTTGGCGCCCGATCACCCCTTGAAGCTACCGTCCGGATAGCCGGACAAAATGCCCGCATCCCGCAGTTCCTGCACCGCCTCCCAGGCCCAGTGAGAGGGCGGAACATCTCTGAATAACGGGGCGCCACCCGCGTTGATCATGTTCGCTTCGTACACCTTCACGATCTTGTCGGCGATCTTCTGATCGGCTTCGAGCTGCTTAAGGAGCTTGTTGGGTTCGCGGCCAAGCTTCTTGATGTCCGGCCGGAGAAGCTCGATTAGCTTCTTAAAGCCGCTCAGCCAGCCCGTCGCCGCGTCTCGGATGCTGGCCACCCACACTTGCGGCGAGTCCTTACACTTCGAGGGCTCTTTCGCCTCGGCTAGCCGCTTCTTGAGCACCGCTGGCAAGCCGTCGACGGCTTCGATCGCTTTGGCGGCTAGTCTCGCCTTCGGGGCCGGACGGTCGCCCATGATGTCGCCGACGTTCGGCACGAGACCCTCCGCACCCAGTCTCATCAGAACATGGAGGGCGCGGTGATCTTCCTGCACGTCCGGGAAGTTGTCCTGTGCCAGCGAGGGCGAACACAGGCAAGCCACGGAAAGAAGAACCAACGCGAATCGCCTCATGCCCTATTCTAAACGAGTCGAGAAGTCTGCGGCGAAGTCGCCGTCGCGAGACACCGCGTCTCATTCCCTCCCCCATAGGCGCCCTAACGGGGGGGAATAAACGAAGAGCCCAAGAGCCCGTCCCTTTAGGCACCCCATTTGGGCGGGCTCTTCGCGGCCGGTCAGCGCCTCCGCCGGGCGAGGAGCAGACGCACCGTCAGTATCGCCGACGGCATATAGCTGACCAGAATGAGCGCGTCGATCGCCAGCAGGATCGGCCGTGCGTAGCCGAATGCCGCGCCCGCCGAAAGGAGAACGGCCATGATCGCGCCAACTGGCTTCCAGACCCGTACGGAATGATAGCCGAGCATCGACAGGTACGAACCCGGCGCCGGACCCACCGGCCCCTGCGGTCCGCGCGATTTGCCGCAATGGGTACACAACTCGCCCTGCGCGATCTCGCCGCATGCGGGACAGATCCAGCCGTCGCTCACGATTACATTCTAAGGCATCCGGAATCCGAGCTCTTACCTAACGACTCGGAAGTAGCCGTCCTCGAATTCGGCGCGAAAAAACGAGTTGTCGGAGCGGTATAGATGGGTCGTCTCGAGCATGGAGGCGTTGAAGGGCCGCTCGAAAGAGACACGATGCAGCTTGGCCGGCGAAACTTCCTCCATCCCCAGGCTTTCAGCCTCCTCGACGCGGGCGACCTCCGCCGGCGAGGGCGAGACGGCTTCGCAGTTCACCCGCATGACCTCGCGCCCCATCTTCCGCTCCGTCGTGACCGACGTGATCGCGAAGACGTTCCACAGATCCTCGATCGCCCCACCCGGAACCATGCTTTCATTCTACTTGGCGACCCGAAAACGGGCAGTGCATCATTTTGAATTGGTTCGCTGACCCTTCAAAAGATATATTCCGGCAACAGCCAGGGTTAACGCTCCCCCGAAATACAAGACCCAAATCAGGTTGCCGCCCATGACTGAACCATGCTGCGTGTCTAGAATGCCCCTGTAGGTGAGAACAACTCCGAGTGCGATGAGCAGACACCCGGCTCCCCAGTTCCGATGCTTCATGCCTTCCAGTATAAAGGGCAAGGAGCTTCAAGCAGACGTGATCCGTCAGTTTCGCAGCCATTGCGGGCGTCGTCACAATCCGCGCTCCCTTGCGTCCAGATTCCTTGTAGAGCGTCTGGCG
>Ga0209415_10014260_pt1 | contig 12988 bp, 8 predicted proteins | sample PeaSoiSIISIP2007_FD_187696 | JGI IMG/M metagenome (GOLD analysis project Ga0209415, IMG submission 187696) | Peat soil microbial communities from Weissenstadt, Germany - SII-SIP-2007 (SPAdes) (version 2) | ecosystem: Environmental > Terrestrial > Soil > Wetlands > Peat | place: Germany...
CGAGTTCCTTGGCCTGGGTAAGAGTTCCCCTGGCATCGCGTGCGAGCAAAGGGGAAACCTCGAGCGACACGAACCCGTCAACGCCCTGGGTCCGCTCATAGGTCGGTCGGAACAGGTCAGCGGCTTGCGTTATGTCATCGAGCGCCAGGTCAAAGAACAGCGCCTCGGCCGCCCGCCCGCGCTTGACGAAATTGTCGCGTATAGCCGCATCATATGCAGTGCCGCTCTTGACCGCCTGATCGAAAATCGTGGGATTCGATGTGAGTCCGGTAACGGACAATTCGTCGATGTAGCGGCGGAGCGCACCCGTTGTCAGCAGATCACGGGTGATGTTGTCGAGCCAGATGCTCTGCCCTAGATCGTGAAGCCGCTGTGTTGCCTTCATCGCTTGGGTCTACGCACTCGCCGTTTGGTGGCGAGTCGAGGAAGTGCGCCGGAACTGGCAGCGCTCGATGTGTCGGCCATCACTTACCCGACATCACGCGAATCTTCCACACTTGGCTCGATCGTCGCTTGGCGTCAAATCATACGCCGCATGAGGCGTCGATCGGCGGCGTGGAAGGCAAATAGTCGCTTGGTGCCAATGACGATTGAAGGGGCATTGGCCGGGCATCCCCTGCATGAGGGAGCGCCCGGCGCGCACCGCTGTCGCCACGGCAATGTCAAACTTAGCCGGCCAAATCTCGAGGACCGAGGGAAACGGGCTCCTCGAAGCGCGCTGCCAAGGCGTAATGGGGAATGGAACCGGATGTGACCGAGGAAGAGAAGCGGCTCGAAGCAGCCCGCACCGGAACGCAATCGTGGCGCCAATGGGGCCCCTTCCTCAGCGAACGGCAATGGGGCACGGTGCGCGAGGACTACAGCGCCGACGGCACCGCCTGGGAGTACTTTCCGCACGACAGCGCTCGCTCACGCGCGTATCGCTGGGGCGAGGACGGTATCGCTGGCATCTGTGATGACCGTCAGTTGCTTTGCTTCGCGCTCGCGCTGTGGAACGGCGCCGACTCGATCCTCAAGGAGCGGATGTTCGGGCTGAGCGGCAACGAAGGCAACCACGGCGAGGATGTCAAGGAGTACTACTTCTACCTCGACAATGTCCCAAGCCACGCGTACATGAAATTCCTCTACAAGTATCCGCAGCGGGCGTTTCCCTACACACAACTCGAAGAGGAAAATCGACGACGTGACCGCCGAGCGCCCGAGTACGAGCTGCTCGATACCGGCATCTTCGACGATGACCGCTATTTCGACGTTTTCGTCGAGTATGCGAAGGCGGCGCCCGACGACATCCTGATTCGGATAACGGCGGTCAATCGCGGCCCCGAAACCGCCTCCCTGCATCTGCTACCGACGCTTTGGTTCAAGAACGACTGGTCGTGGTACCTGGACCGGCCAAAGCCGGGCATCGGGGTCGAGCGCCTGGATGGAGAGCGCTTCGTGCTCAAGGCGGTGCATCGATTGTTCGAGACATACTGGCTCCATGGCGAGGGCGCGAACGAGCTGCTTTTCACGGAGAACGAAACCAATCACGAGCGCCTGTCCGGTGTCGCGAACGCGTCGCCATTCGTCAAGGATGCGTTCCATTCCTACGTCGTCGACGGCCGGCGCGACGCCGTTAATCCTGGTCGTAGCGGGACCAAGGCCGCGGCCCGCTTCGAACGGGCAATTGCCGCCGGCCAAAGCGCGGTCATCCGGTTGCGGCTTTGCGCCGCGAAAGATGTGGAGCTACCCGGCGCGGCCGAGTTCGATTCGATGCTGGAGTTGCGACGGCGCGAGGCCGACGCGTTCTACGCCCGAGTGACCCCATTTTCGCTTCCCGACGACCTGCGCAACATTCAGAGGCAGGCGTTTGCTGGAATGTTGTGGTCGAAGCAGTACTACCGATACATGGTCGTTCGCTGGCTCGACGGCGATCCCGCCGGACCGCCACCACCGGAAGCGCGCAAGCAGGGACGAAATCGCGGTTGGTGGCATCTGGCCGCCGGCGACGTGCTGTCAATGCCGGACAAGTGGGAATACCCGTGGTTCGCAGCATGGGATCTGGCGTTCCATGTCGTCACGTTTGCCATGATTGATCCGGACTTTGCTAAGAAGCAACTGCTGTTGTTGACGCGCGAGTGGTACATGCACCCGAATGGGCAGATTCCGGCTTACGAGTGGGCATTTGACGACGTCAATCCGCCGGTTCACGCGTGGGCAGCGATCCGCATCGTTCAGATCGAAGAAAAGATGTACGGTCGCAAGGACCGTGCGTTCTTGGAGCGAATCTTTCAGAAGCTCGTTATCAATTTCACCTGGTGGGTCAACCGCAAGGACGCCGAGGGCAACAATATCTTCGAGGGCGGCTTTCTCGGACTCGACAATATTGGCGTGCTGGACCGCTCTTCCGGATTGCCTTCGGGCGGGCAGCTCAAGCAAGCCGACGCTACGAGCTGGATGGCGACCTACTGTTTGAACCTGCTCACGATTTCGCTTACTCTGGCAGAGGAGGATCACGTCTATGAGGATTTAGCCACCAAGTTCTTTGAGCATTTCGTCTACATTGGCGCCGCGCTCAATCGCATGGGCGGGCGCGCGGGCGGACTGTGGCACGAAGAGGAGGGTTTTTACTTCGACCTGCTGAAGCTGCCCGACGGGCGCTGTATTCCGATCAAGGCGCAGACCATCGCCGGCCTCATTCCGGTCATGGCCATCGCGATCAGCGCCGGTGCAGATCTGCTGCGCTTCGCGGAATTCGGTCAGCGCGTACGCTGGTTCTACAAGTACCGGCCCGATCTGCTGGAGGGCCTGGCCGATATCACCCACATCGGCATTGAGCACCGCATCCGCCTCGCCCTCGTTGATTCGCGCAAGCTCACGCGTATTCTCGCGCAGGTGCTGGATACGGACGGAATGTTGAGTCCCTATGGGGTGCGATCGGTGTCCAAGCGCCATGCGGCGCGACCGTTCGTCCTGCAACTCGATGGCCAACAGTTTGTGCTCGATTACGAACCAGGCGAGTCGACGACCGTGCTCTTTGGCGGCAATTCCAACTGGCGCGGACCGGTCTGGTTTCCGTTGAACTTTCTATTGATCGAAGCACTGCAGAAGCACCACTACTTTCTCGGTGACAACCTAAAGGTTCCATTGGCAAGCACATCGGGCACGGAAGCCACGCTCTGGGAGGTGACGACCGATTTGACCGAGCGGCTGATCCGCATCTTCCGCAAGGATGAATCCGGGCGCCGGCCGGTGTATGGCAATCGCGAGAAATTCCAGACCGATCCCCACTGGCGCGACCTCATCTTGTTTTACGAGTACTTCCATGGCGATACCGGCGAGGGGCTAGGCGCCAGCCATCAGACCGGCTGGACCGGGGTCGTGGCCAAGCTCATTCAGCAATATGCCGAGTACGCGCTTCAGGGCAAGCCACCCAGTCTCGCCGACGGCGCGGACTTGTCGCTCGGAAAGCCGGATCCGTGAGCGCACGTCTGCCCGATGACGCCGAATGGCTGGAGAGCGATGAGGTCGGTGGGTTTGCCTGCGGCACGGTCAGCGGCATTCGGACGCGGCGCTATCACGCGCTGCTGCTGACGCCTCGACGCCCGCCTTCGGGCCGGGTGGTGCTGGTAAACGGCGTTGAAGCATGGATCGAGATCGGGCACGATCGGTTCCCGCTCAGCACGCACCGGTACTCGCCCGACGTTATCCACCCGCGGGGTATCGATCACCTCGTAGCGTTCGAGTGCGATCCCTGGCCGCGATGGACCTTTCGCATTGGGAACGGCGTCGCTGTCATCCACGAGGTCCTTGTCGATCGCACCGACGGCACAGTGCTGCTCGCATGGCACATGGCCGGCGGCCCCTGCGCCGCTACGTTGTCCGTGCGGCCGCTGCTCTCAGGGCGCGACTACCACGCCTTGACGAGGGAAAATCCCGGATTTGACTTCACCGTGCGGATCGTGGGTGGAAACGCAACGTGGCGACCCTATGGCGCTTTGCCTGCTGTCGCTGCGCTGACCAACGGGCACTACACGCAGGAACCCACGTGGTACCGGAACTTTCTATACCTCGAGGAGGCCGCCCGGGGACTGGACTGCACCGAAGATCTGGCTGCTCCCGGGACGTTTCGCTTCGACCTGGCACGAGGCGGCGCAACGCTCGTACTGCGGGCCACGGATGAGGTGAATAGCGACGCGCTTGCCATAGCGGCGCGCACCCGTGCTCGCGAGGCGAGCCGACGCATGAGGCTTGCGCCGCTCGATCGGGCGGCCGAAGCGTATATCGTCCGTCGCGGCGATGGACATTCGATCGCTGCCGGATATCCGTGGTTCACCGACTGGGGGCGCGATACGTTCGTTGCGATGCGCGGACTCGTCCTCGGTCGTCGCCGGTTCGATATCGCAGCGTCGATACTTAAAACTTGGGCCGATTCTCTCTGCGAGGGGATGTTGCCCAATCGCTTTCCCGACGATGGAGAGAAGCCAGAGTTCAATTCGGTCGATGCGTCTCTGTGGTACGTGATCGTCGTATTTGAATTTCTGGCTGCCGCGGAACCGCCGGAGGAGATTCGCGATCGGCTTGTTGGCGCCGCCACGGCGATAACCGAGCGCTATGTTGCCGGCGCTCGCTTCGGCATACGAATGGACGTCGACGGCCTGCTCGCCTGCGGTACGCCAGGTTCGCAAATTACCTGGATGGACGCCAGGATCGGCGACCGCGCCGTCACCCCGCGCGTCGGAAAACCGGTGGAAGTCCAGGCGCTATGGATCAACGCTTTGCTTTGTGCCGGTCCGCGTTTTCGCCAAGCAGCCGACCGGGCGCGGACCGCATTCGCAGAGCGCTTCTGGAACGCGGAGGCAAACTGCCTGTACGACGTTGTCGACGTCGATCATGTCGCCGGCCGCGTCGATGCGCGCATCCGGCCGAACCAGATTTTTGCCCTGGGTGGCCTTCCGTTCAGGATCGTGTCGGGCCGTATGGCAAGAGCCGTCCTAGACACCGTCGAGCGCGAACTCTTGACCCCGATGGGGCTGCGCTCGCTGGCGCCAGGTGATCCGGCGTATCGCCCGCGCTATCAGGGAGGTGTCGCCGAGCGTGACGCCGCTTACCATCAGGGGTCGGTCTGGCCGTGGCTCGTCGGTCCATTCGTTGATGCATGGCTCGAAGCCAATGGCGACGACGACGCGCACCGCGCCGAGGCGCAACGCCGGTTTCTCACACCACTGCTCGACCGCCTCTACGTTGCTGGTCTGGGCCACGTTTGCGAAATCGCCGATGGCGATCCGCCACATGCGGCTCGCGGTTGCCCGTTTCAGGCATGGTCGCAGGGAGAGCTGCTGCGCGCGCTGGCGCGCACCTCGAGGTCAAAAGCACCACTGGCACAGGCGCCCGCCTAAGCGGCCGACCCGACCGCTTGGGTAGCCTCGTACCGGATCATCGCGCAGGCGCAAACTGCACTCTTGCCCGAAGACCGCCCAGCGGCGAACCGTGCAGCGCAACACTTTCCCGGTGCGGCTCAGCGATGGTTCGCACAATTGCCAACCCCAGTTCGCTTCCGGTATCGGCGTTGGAATCACCATCCAGCGTGCCGACGATAGCAGCGGTCAACGACGCGCTCTCGGTCGTACTCGGGAATGCCAGGTCCCGAGTCGTCGACCGTGAGCACCGCTCCTTCGCCAGCAACGTCAAGCGCGATATCTAGCCGGTCGCCACGGGGTGCGTAGCGAATCGCGTTGTCGACCAGGTTTCAAACGAGAATCCGCAATCCTGCCGCATTGCCTATCGCCGGGCTCGGCCCAGGCGCGTTCATGGATATCTCGGTCCCCCGCTCATGCGCGGTGGCAACAAGGTCGGCTACTGCCAAGCGCGGCAATGCTTTTCGGTAGCCCCGCCGACGGGTCCTCGGTCACAAGCCGAAATAGGCACGCTGGATCTCGGGGTCGTTGGCTAGCGACTTGGCGGTCCCCTCGCGCACGAGCGCCCCGCCCTCGAGCACGTACCCGCGGTCGGATACCTGGAACGCGGAGGACACATCCTGCTCCACCAGAAGCACGGTGACTCCTTCCGCGCGGATCTCGAGGAGCACCTCGCGCAGTTGATCGACGATTACCGGGGCCAGACCCAGGCTCATCTCGTCGATTACCAATAACTTGGGCGCAGCCATCAAGCCGCGTGCCACTGCGCACATCTGCTGTTCTCCACCCGACACGCTGCCGGCACGATGTCCTCGGCGCTGGGCCAAGTGCGGGAACATCGCGTATGCGCGTTCCAGGCTGGCGCTAACGCCGGCCTTGTCGGTGCGCCGATAGGCGCCCATCAGAAGGTTCTCGTGGATCGTCATGTGGTCAAATAGCTGACGCCCCTCCGGCACCTGCACGAGCCCAAGACGGAATACCTGCTCGGGCGTGAGGTTTCCGATTTCGCGTCCGTCGAATTCGATCCGCCCGGTGGAGCGGATGAGGCCCGACAGCGCCCGCAGCAAGGTGGTCTTTCCCGCACCGTTGCTGCCGACCAGGGCGACGATCTCGCCTCGCTCGACGGTGAGCTCGACGTCCTGTAGCACCGGCAACTCGCTATAGCCGGCACACAGGGCGTGCGTACGCAGTAGGGGCGTGCTCATGTCCGCCTGCGCCCGAGGTACGCCTCGACCACCTGCGCGTCGCTGAGAACCTCATCCGGCGGGCCCTCGGCGATCTTTTGCCCGTGGTGCAGTACCAGAAGCCGGTCCGAGAGACTCTGGATCGCTTTCATCACGTGTTCGATCAGCACGATGGCGATCCCGCGGCCACGCACTTTCCGGATAATGGTGACCACTTCCTCGATCTCCGCGTGATTGAGGCCCGCCATGACCTCGTCGAGCAGCAGCAGCCGGGGTTTCATGGCCAGCGCCTTTGCCAGCTCAAGTCGCTTGCGGTCGGGGCCATTCAGCTCGTCGGCGCGCTGCAGCGCCCGGTGGTCGAGACCGACGAAATCGAGCCAATTCGCAGCGTCCTCGCGCGCCCGTCCCAGCCGCCGTTGACCGCCGCCGGTACCAAAGAGCGCACCGACTGCGACGTTGTCGAGCACGTTTAGCCCGGGAAAGGGCTTCATTAGCTGGAACGTGCGGCCAATACCCAGGCGGGACCGGCGAAAGGCGGGCAAGTGCGCGATCGGAGCGCCCTGAAACAAGATCTTCCCGGCGCTCGGTTCGACGGTACCGCTGATCAGGCTGACGGTGGTGGTCTTGCCCGCACCATTGGGGCCGATCAGGCCAAGGATCTCTCCCTCGGCGAGCTCGAAGCTGACGTCGTCGACCGCCACCAGACCCTCGAAGCGCTTGGTCATATGGCTCACTTGCAAGATCGGCGTCATGTCGGCGTCCTAAAGCCGGTTTTCCCTGACGTTCTGGCTGAAATAGCGCCAGCCGAGCCGCTTAAAACGCCGCATCACGTCGGCCAAGCCACGCGGCATGAAGATCACGGCCACGACGATGACGAGCCCGAAGAACAGGCTCGCCAGGTTCGTTACTTCGGTCGAGAGCACCTCCGAAATGCTCGCCAGCAGCAAGGCCCCGATCAGTGGGCCGAAGATAGACCCGGCCCCGCCAAAGATCGCCATGATGATCATCATGACATTGAGGGTGATGTCGAACGCGCTGATGGGATCGAGGAACGTGATCCAGTAGGTGTGGATGCCGCCCGCCAGTGCACTAAAGAAACCAGCAAGCGTGAACGCCGCCGCCTTATAAAGCGTGGTGTTCACCCCCATCACCGCCGCCGCGTCCTCGTCCTCGCGGATGGCGATGAGACCGAAGCCGAAGCGGCTGCGCGAGATCCAGAATACCGTCAGGGTGACCAGTGCGAGCAGCCCCAGCGACAGCTCGTAGAACAGCGCGTCTCCTTTCAAAAGAGGCAGGACCAGGCCGATATTGCGCCCGGCGATATCCAGATTGGCGACGATCCCTGTCATTGCCTCCGCCAGCGCCAAAGTCGCGATGGCAAAGTAATGGCCGCGCAGGCGCAATACGGGCAGTCCGAGCAGGAGCGCGAACACCACTGCCAGAGCCGCACCGAGCGCGAGTCCGACGCCAAACGGCAGATGCAACTGCACCATGGCAATTGCCGTGCCATAGCCGCCAAGCCCGTAGAACACCGAGTTGCCAAACGATGCGTAGCCGGCGAATCCGCCGATGATGTTCCACGCCTGTGCCAGGGTGGCCAGCAGCAGCGTTGTAATGCCGAACTGGATCAGCGCGGGCGATGCGAGCCACGGCACCGTTGCCAGCGCGGCTAGCGCCACCAACGGCGCAAACCAAAGTAGCCGACGAGTCATGCCGCTCGTCCCAGCAGCCCTTTGGGGCGCAGGATTAGCACCAGCACCAAAACGCCGAAGCTCGCCACGTCGGTGTAGGTCGGCCCCACGTAGAGCGAAGTAAGTGATTCGAGAATGCCGAGGAACAGGCCGCCGATGACCACGCCAAGAGGATTCTCCAGTCCGCCAATGATGGAAATGGCAAAGGACTTAGCCGTCAAGGCGTCGCCAATGTAGGGGCTTATTTGCGACACCACGCCATACAGATCGCCGGCAGCACCAGCCAGTGCTGCCCCCAGGCCAAATGTCAGCGCGTACACGGTGCGCGGCTCGACGCCGTACAGACGTGCGGCGACGAGGTTTTGAGCGCACGCCCGCACGGCGCGCCCTAGGCGGGTATGAACCAGCACCAACCAGACGGCGAGCGTCAAGGTCAAGGCCACGGCAAATGCTACTGCCCGGACAAGCGGAATCGTGGCACCGGCCACGGAGAAGTTGGCCCCCGCATAGCTCGGATTGACGACGCGAAAATCGGCGCTAAACACGATTTGCGCTAGGTACATCAGAACCACGTCAAGACCGAACGTGAGCAGCAAGGTGTTGAACATCGGTGCGCGCACAATGAGATTCAGCACGTGGCGCTGCAGCAGGTAGCCAAAGCAAAACAGCGAGAGCATGCAAAGCGGAAGCGCTGCAAATGGGTCGACCTGCAGCAAGGTGAACAGGTAGAAGGAGACGTAGGCGCCGAGCATGATGAAAGCGCCGTGGGCAAGGTTGACGATATTGAGTACGCCCCACACCAGCGCCAGCCCAAGCGCCATCAAGGCGTATAGGCCGCCAAGCAATACGCCGTTGACAAGGATCTGCAGCAGTAGAGCCATCGGCCGCTTTTTGTCGTGCCCCCCGATTGGTGCAGCCTACCAGGCAGTTTTCCGCGACGCGCCGACGTGGTCCGCTGCTCCCCGGCAATCCCTAGCGCCGGTCCCAAGCCGGCATCGGATAGCGCGGCTTGGCCAGGAAGCCTTTTTGTCCATAGATTGGCACGACGCTGTCGTTTTGCACCTGTATTACGGTCTGCGGCAGATTGATCTGGCCCGTGGCGTTGAACTGGATCCGTCCGTACAAACTCTCGAAATCAACCTTGGCGATGGCTTCCCGAACCTTTTTCGGTTCGAGCGTTCCAGCGGCTTCGATTGCTTTGACGAACGCTTCCACATCGGCCACCGCGGAAGCGGCGTGGTAATCCGGGTCATAGCCGTACTGCTTCTTGTAGTCCGCGGCAAAGACTTCGGCATTGGAAAAGTAATCGTCTTTCAGCGACGCGGAGGGAAGCCACGACGTCATGCCGAACGCGAAATTCGCATCGTGGCCCAGGGCGCCTCGAAAGTCCGCGGTGGGAACGCCGACGGTGAAGGCGTAGAGCTTGGGACTATAGTCCAGACTCTTCGACTGGCGGATGAAGTTCAGTACCTCGGTCTCGTGCCCCGCCACCAGCACAACGTCCGATGCCGAGGCCTTGATCTGCGAGATGAGCGAGCTAAAGTCGGACGTGTTAGAGCTATAGCGTTCATCCTGCGTTATTTTGAAGCCGCCGGCTTGCAACTGCTCGCGCGTGCCCTTGGCCACCGCCACGTCGAATGCGTCGTCGGCGTAGAGCAGGGCCACCGTCTTGGGCGCGGGATCAAGCTTAGCCAGCACCTCGACCGTGCTCTCGAAGTACTTGCTGGCAATCGGGAGTGTGCCGAAGATGTACTGGTAGCCACGGCTGAAGATCTGATCCGAGGCGCCGCCGCCCTCGATCATCGGGACTTCGTACTTCTCGGCAACGGAGGAATCTGCCAACGCAAAATCGCTGGCGAAGGGTCCGAGCAGGAAATTCACCTTGTCCTGCGTCAGCAATTGGGTGTACTGCCGTACGCTCAGATTGGTGTCGGATTGGTTGTCCAAGATTTTGAGCGCGAGCCGGTAATGCTCGCTTCCCACTTTTACTCCGCCACGCTCGTTGATTTTCTGGACGGCAAACTCATAGCTGTCGCGGTAGTAGCGGCCGGTATTGGCTAGTCGGCCCGTCTCCTGAACCGAGGCGCCCAGCGTGATGGTTTGCTCCGCCAGTGCTGGGGTGGCCAAAGCAAACGCTGCGATCATGGAATAGAGCAGGCGCTTCACGGTTGCGGCTCCTTGGAGTAGTTCTATTTGGCCGGTATTTGCGGCGCAACAACACCGCGTGGTCCGGCAATTGCCACATGGTTCGCGGGCAGACGAACACAAAAGTTCTACCGTTGCCTTCGCAGCCCAAGTCCCACGCGCCGGTTTGGTGGCCTTGCGCGCCAGACTGTACCGAACTCTGCTCGGGGCCGCCACGGATAGGTTTGCGCACTGCAAACTGCTCACGCGAGCAAGCGATAGCGGTGGCGGCCTACCCCGATTGGAATTGCGGCGGCGGCTGCGGCCCCGGGCGGCGCGCAGCGCGCTTGCTCAGGAGTTGCGAGGCCTCGGCCGGCGGCCCGGACAAGACTGCGGCGCAAGGCCAGGGTTCTAAGGGCGGCATTGGCTCGCCGATAGTCCGATCGCGTCCCGGGTACGCGTCGCTTGCCGGTTGCCCGTGCGCCGCATACCTGGCAAATGGCACGGCCGCAGACGCAGGCATGGTTGCTGGCGCGCAAGCGAGGCCGACTTGCCGATGTGCCACCCCCTCAGCGCCGATATGGTGACCGCCTGCGGAACGAGCGATACGGCGTGCCTAGGCCGCACATCCGGCAATGCGTTTTTCTAGCTCCTGCACGTGCGCACTTTCCTCCTGTGCGAACTGCTGCGCGATGGCACGAACTTCGGGGTCCGGGGCGGTGGCAGCGATCGTCGCGTAATAGGCATGGCCGCGGCGTTCCCCGGCCAGAGCCAATCGCAGCGCTTCGATCGGGCCCATCAACGCGTCGACGCCGACCCAATCTGCGGTCTCGGGCGAAGTACCTTCGGGCCACTCGAATTCGTGTAGTCCCAGTGGCGGCAGCTCGCGAAACCCGGCACGTGAGCTTGCCTCGGCCAAGTGCCTGCGCGAGTAAAAGGCCATGCGGTCGAAGAAGTCCTTCAACTCGCCGTTGCCCTCCGTGGCCATCATGGCCGCTAATTCCTCGTAGCGTCTAGCCGCCTCGCGTTCGAGTTGCACGGCATGCGCCAGGAAACGCTCGACGTCGTTCATCGCTTGACCGTTGCAAGGCGTCCCATGGTCCGCCGTGAACACCGGGCGCGAGGCGCATTCCCTGTTTGCGCACTCGGTTTCTGGCGGCGCTCGGTTGCCCATAGTGGGCAAGAAAAGCGTGCGGCCGCGCTGGGACGGCAGGAGATGGTGCTGTCGCGGCGCGTTTTTGGTGCGAGGACGGTGTTGCTTGCCATAATGATCGCTTCCTGGACGAATTGATTCTTGGTACCACAAGATCGAGCAGATCAGCCCGGGGCATGTCCGATGCACGAGGCAGGGCTCCATTGCCGTGCGCTTGGCGCGGCATGGGACCTGTAATGCAATACGCATGCCACGGCTGGCGTCGGCGCGCAAGCGCTTGTTTTTCAATATAAGAACGATGAAAGCGGGTCTTAGCGAGCGAGCAGGGTGATTGTCTGAGACCCTACATGGCTGACTTTGGCGGGGTTCGCTTCAGCGGGCGGGGGCCGGCGGGATTGCTGGATGGGAAGCATTCTGCCGACGGGGCAGGCCGCCGACGGCGAGCCTGCTTTCTTGGCGTGGAAATTGCTTGCAGAAAGGGCAGAAGGTCGTTGGGCAGACAAAGACATATCAGACCCGAGTGCGATCGGAGGAGGAATCCATGGTGTTCACGACCTTGGAAATATGTCGATGATGAAGTTTGCAGGAGTTGCCCAATGTCGAGCAATGCGAGCAAGGATGGCGATCTCGAGGTAAGCACCATCTATGAAATTAGCAAGATCCTGAGTTCCTCGCTGGATCTAGCAAAGACCATGCGCGAGGTGCTCATGGTCTTGGCCAGCCACCTTGGCATCCGGCGCGGAATGATCACTCTGGTGCAGGAATCTGGCGAGCTGCACTTGACTGGTGCGGTGGGGCTGTCCAGCGAGGAATTCAAGAGCGGGCGCTACCAGCGGGGCGAGGGGATCACCGGGCGCATCTTCTCTACCGGCATGCCCTATGTCGTGCCCAACATCGCCAAGGAACCGCTGTTTCTGAACCGTACCGGTGCCGCCGACGCGGTTCCCGCCGCCGACGCGGTTGCCTTTATCGGTGTTCCCATAAAGGCGGGTTGTGAATCCCTGGGCGTATTGAGCATCACCCGTGGCACGGACAAGCGCCTGCGTAGTTTTGAGCGAGACCGGCGCTTTCTCTCGATGGTGGCCAACCTAATTGGGCAGACAGCACTTCTAAACCGGACGGTCACCGCGGACCGCACGGAACTGCTGGAGGAAAAGTCGCGCCTGCAGAAGGAACTCCATGGAAAATACAACATCGAGAACGTGATTGGAGTCTCGAAGCTGATGCAAAGGGTTTTCGCGGAGGTGCATCAGGCGGCGCCGGGACGAGCGACCGTGCTGCTGCGCGGCGAGAGCGGGACCGGCAAGGAGGCGATCGCCAGGGCCATTCACTACCAGAGCCTGCGCAGAGATGGGCCTTTCATTCGGGTGAACTGTGCGGCCCTATCGGAGACGTTGCTCGAGTCGGAGCTGTTCGGCCACGAAAAGGGCGCCTTTACCG
>Ga0209415_10014261_pt1 | contig 12987 bp, 12 predicted proteins | sample PeaSoiSIISIP2007_FD_187696 | JGI IMG/M metagenome (GOLD analysis project Ga0209415, IMG submission 187696) | Peat soil microbial communities from Weissenstadt, Germany - SII-SIP-2007 (SPAdes) (version 2) | ecosystem: Environmental > Terrestrial > Soil > Wetlands > Peat | place: Germany...
GAATCGCCGGAGGCGAACAGGGTCACGTCGTGCCCCATGGCCACCAGCTCCTCGGTCAGTGAGTAGACGACACGTTCAGTGCCGCCGTAAAGCTTTGGTGGCACCGCTTCGAACAGCGGCGAGACCTGGGCGATACGCATCAGTCGTGAACCCCTTTTAGTCTGGCTGTTGGAGTAATGACCAGTCGCTCGTCTTGGCCTTGACTTGCACACCCGCTCGCGACTAAGACGCCGGGGTTCTAGGTGGTGAATGTGGCGAAATGTCGGCGTCATCCGCCGCGCCGCGGGCCTATCCGCCACCACAAGGTCCGCCGCCGCCAAGCACGCCGCCGCAAAGCACGCCGCCACAAAGTCGGCACGATCGCCTGCCACAAGTCTGCCCGGCGGATCCCTGCAGCCGCGCCCGATCCTATCCGCAGGCACAGGAGCCGGTGTTGCCGTCCAGCCCAGAGCCTCTGCAAGCCGTGCCGGACCTGCCGGACCTGCCCGACCTGCCCGACCTGCCCGACCTGCCGGACCCGGCGCCAGCCCGGCCGGCGGCGCTGGCCGCACGGCGCCGTCCGATCGGCTTCCTGGCACATTATGTTGCCCGCCATCCGATCGGCCATGCCATCGTTCTGGTCTCGGTGCTGGCGGCGGTGATGTGCAGCGTCTCCTCCCAGTACGGCATGAAGCGGCTGATCGACGCGATCGCCGCCGGCCCGGCCGCTGCCGGCCCCGGCGCCGGCGCGGTGTGGTCGGCCTTCCTGCTGCTGTGCGGCTTGGTCGCCGCCGACAACCTGCTGTGGCGGGTCGGCGGCTGGTCCGCCGCGCGCACCTTCGTCGCCGTCACCGGCGATGTCCGGCGCGACATGTTCGCCCATCTGTCCGGCCATTCGCCGGCCTACTTCGCCGAACGGCTGCCCGGCGCGCTGGCCAGCCGGATCACCGCCACATCCAACGCCGCCTTCACCGTGGAGAGCACCGGCGCCTGGAACGTGCTGCCGCCGTGCTTCGGGGTGACGTTCGCGATCGGCTTCATCGGCTCGGTCAATCCGCTGATGGCCGGCGTGCTGGTGGCGCTGGCGCTCGCGCTGGGCGCGGTGATCTACGTGCTGGCGCGTAACGGTACGCCGCTGCATCGCAGCTATGCAACCGCCGCGGCCGGCGTGGACGGCGAGCTGGTGGACGTGATCTCCAACATGGGCGTGGTGCGCGCCTTCGGTGCCACCTTGCGGGAGCAGCGCCGCCTCGGCGCCACGATCGAGACCGAGATGGCCGCCCGCCGGCGCAGCCTGTTCTATCTGGAAAAGCTGCGGCTGATCCACGCGGTGCTGACCGCGCTGCTGACCGCCGGTGTCGTCTGCTGGGCCATCCTGCTGTGGCAGCACGGCCAGGCCTCGGTGGGTGACATCGTCCTGGTGACCGCGCTCGCCATCAGCATCCTGCACAGCACCCGCGACCTGGCCGTGGCGCTGGTCGACCTGACCCAGCACCTGGCGCGGCTGGAGGAGGCGATCGGCGCCCTGCTGGTGCCGCACGAGTTGCCCGACCGGCCCGACGCGGTCCCGCTGCGCCGCGGTCCCGGCCGGGTGGAATTCGACCATGTGCGCTTCGCCTATCCGGCGCGCGCGCCGGTGCTGCGGGATTTCGACCTGGCGATCGAGCCCGGCCAGCGCGTCGGGCTGGTCGGCTATTCCGGCGCCGGCAAGTCCACCGTGGTGGCGCTGCTGCAGCGCTTCTACGACACCGAGGGCGGCCGCATCCTGGTCGACGGCCAGGACATTCGCGCGGTGACGCAGGACAGCCTGCGCCAGGCCATGGCGATCGTGCCGCAGGACATCAGTCTGTTCCACCGCTCGGTGCTGGAGAACATCCGCTACGCGCGGCCGGACGCCACCCAGCCGGAGGTGCTGCGGGCGGCCGAGATGGCGCATTGCCGCGACTTCATCGAGGCGATGCCCGAAGGCTTCGCCACCATCGTCGGCGACCGCGGCGTAAAACTGTCGGGCGGCCAGCGCCAGCGCCTGGCGATCGCGCGGGCACTCCTGAAGGATGCCCCGATCCTGCTGCTGGACGAGGCGACCAGCGCGCTGGACAGCGAGTCCGAGCTGGCCATCCAGGCCGCGCTCGACCGGCTGATGCACGGACGCACGGTGATCGCCATCGCGCACCGGCTGTCCACGCTGCGCAGCTTCGACCGCATCATCGTGATGGATGAGGGGCACATCATCGACGACGGCTCGCCTGACGAACTCGCGGCGCGGCCCGGCCCCTACCGCGAGCTGTTGCGCAAACAGCGCATGGATGGCATGCCCGCCGCTGCCTAGGGCGCCTGCGGCGCCTGGGGCCCAGGGGACGCCGGCGGGCGCCGTCAAGCCCCGTTGGGCCGGGCTGATGGGAGCGTCGCCGTGCCGCGCCTGGTGGTGGTGTCCAACCGCGTCGCGCCGATCAGCGAGGGCGAGCCGACCGCCGGGGGTCTCGCCGCCGGCGTGATGGACGCGCTGAAGCAGAAGGGCGGCATCTGGTTCGGCTGGAGCGGCGAGATCATCGCCGGCGCCGAGTCGCTGCCCAATCCCGAACGCACCGTCGGCGCAATCACCCTCTATACTGTCGACCTCTCGCGCCGCGACTACGACGAGTTCTACCGCGGCTTCGCCAACGGCACGCTGTGGCCGGCGCTGCACTACCAGATCGGCCTGTCGCGCTTCGACTGGACGGAGTTCGCCGGCTACCGGCGCGTCAACACGCTGTTCGCCCAATCGCTCGCCAAGCTGGTGCGCGGCCCCGACATGATCTGGGCGCACGATTACCACCTGCTGTGCCTGGCCGAGGCGCTGCGCGCCGAGGGCAAGACCAACCGTATGGGCCTGTTCCTGCACACGCCGTTCCCGGCACCGCAGGTGCTGATGACGGTGCCGGCGCACGAGGAGCTGGTGCGCGCGATGTGCCATTACGACCTGCTTGGGTTCCAGACCGAAACGGATCGCGCCGCCTTCGCCGACTATATCGTGCGCTGGGCCGGCGGGGCGGCGCTGGAGGGCAGGCGGCTCAGCGCGTTCGGCCGCACGGTACATGCCGAGGTCTACCCGATCGGCGTGCACGTCGAGGAGATCCGCGCCCAGGCCGAGACGCCCACCAACCGGCGCACCGCGACGCGCATGCGCGCCAGCCTGCTGGACAACCTGATCCTGAGCGTCGATCGGCTGGACTACTCGAAAGGTCTGCGCCAGCGCTTCGGTTCGTTCGAACGGTTCCTGCAGGACTACCCCGCGTGGCACGGCAACGTAACATTCATGCAGATCGCCCCGCCCTCGCGCGCCGACATCCAGACCTATCGCGAGATCCGCCGCGAGCTGGAAGCCGAGGCCGGCCGCATCAACGGCCGCTTCGCCGAGGTCGACTGGGTGCCGTTGCGTTACCTGAACAAAAGCTTCCCGCGCAATGTGCTGATGCCGCTCTATGCCGAGGCGCAGATCGGCCTGGTGACGCCGCTGCGCGACGGCATGAACCTGGTGGCAAAGGAGTATGCCGCGGCGCAGGACCCGCAGGATCCCGGCGTGCTGGTGCTGTCGCAGTTCGCCGGCGCCGCCAGCGAGCTGGACGCGGCCCTGCTGGTCAACCCGTACGACGAGGCGGGCATCGCCGCGGCGCTGGATCGCGGCCTGGCCATGCCACGCGAGGAGCGCTGCGAACGCCACGCGGCGATGCTGGCGGTAATGCGCCGCAACAACCTCGATACGTGGCGCGATCGGTTCGTCGCCGACCTGGCAAGCGCCTAACATTCTCCCCCTCCCCTTGAGGGCTTGGGCCGCGAAGCGGACCAAGGCGGGGGGAGGGGTTCCGCAGGCACGATGCTTCGGACCGAATCCGGAACTAACACCTCCCCCCAACCGTGATCCGCTTCGCGGCTCAAGCCCTCAAGCGGCGGAATAGGGTCTATCCGTCTCCCTCCCCTCCACCGACCCCAGGGCTGGCCATACCGCCGAGCACCGGCTACTACCACCACCCAACGAGGGGGCGCATGCGCATCGAGATCACGCCACTGCATCCGGTCTTCGCCGGTGAGTGCTCCGGCATCGACACCACGCGCCCGCTGCCCCACGCCACGGTGGCCGCGATCGAGGCCGCGATGGATCGCCACGCCGTGCTCGTGTTCCGCGATCAGCACCTGACCGACGACCAGCAGCTCGCCTTCAGCCAGGCTTTCGGCGAGCTGGAATTCACCCACGGCACCGGCATCTCCAAGCCAGGCGAGCAGCGGCTGCATCCGGCCTTCGCCGACGTCTCCAATCTCGACAAGGACAACAACATCCTGGCGCGCGACAACCGCCGCCGGCTGTACAGCCTCGGCAATATGCTCTGGCACTCCGACAGCTCGTTCAAGCCGGTGCCTGCAAAGTACTCGATCCTGTCCGGCCGCGTCGTGGCGACCACGGGCGGCGAAACCGAGTTCGCGGACATGCGTGCCGCCTACGACGCGCTGGACGACGCCACGAAGGCCGAGATCGAACCGCTGGTGTGCGAGCACTCGCTGATCTACTCGCGCGAGGTCATGGGCTTCGATGACCTGACCGAGGCCGAGCGCGCAACGATGCATCCGGTGCGCCAGGCGCTGGTGCGCACGCATCCGGGCAGCGGCCGGAAGTCGCTTTACCTGGCCTCACACATCGGCACGATCATCGGCTGGCCAATCCCGGAGGCGCGCGCCTTCATCCGCGACCTGACCGAGCACGCGACGCAGCGCCGCTTCGTCTACGCGCATCACTGGCGGCCGTTCGACCTGCTGATGTGGGACAACCGCGCGACGATGCATCGTGTGCGCCGCTATGACGGCTCGCAGGTGCGCGACATGCGCCGCACCACCGTCGCCGGTACCGTGCCGACGGCGGTGCAGGCGGCGGAATGAACAGGGGGGACGTATCATGACCATCGCAATTCATCCGATCCATCCTGGGTTCGTGGCCGAGGTGTCCGGCATCGACCTCGCCCACCCGTTGTCGCGGGACGCGGTGGCGGCGATCGAGACCGGCATGGATCGTTATGCCGTGCTGGTGTTCCACGACCAGCCCCTGACCGACGACCAGCAGATGGCGTTCAGCCGCAACTTCGGCGAGCTGGAGGCGACGCTGGCCGGCGAGATGACCAGGCCGGAAGAGCGGCGCATGGTGAACGAGCTTGGCGACATCTCGAACATCGATCATCGCAACCGGATCCGCGCGCGCGATGACGCGAGGCGTCTCTACGCGCTCGGCAACCGGTTGTGGCACACCGACGCCTCGTTCCGCGCCACCGGGGCGATCTATTCGCTGCTGTCGGCGCGCGTGATCCCGTCCGCCGGCGGCAACACCGAGTTCGCCGACATGCGCGCCGCGTACGACGCACTGGCCGACGCAACGAAGCGCGAGATCGAAGACCTGATCTGCGAACATTCGATCGCCTTCTCGCGCGCGGAGCTGGGATTCACCGATTTCGCCGAGGCGCATCGCGCCAAGATTGCACCGGTGCGGCACCGGCTGGTCAGCACGCATCCGGTCACCGGCCGAAAGTCGCTGTACCTCGCGTCGCATATCGGCGGCATCGTCGGCTGGCCGGTGCCGGAGGCGCGCGCCTTCATTCGCGATCTGATGGAGCACGCAACGCAGCCGCAGTTCGTCCATGCGCATGTCTGGCGGGTGAACGACCTGGTGATGTGGGACAACCGCACCACGATGCACCGCGCCCGACGCTACGACGACATGAACCAGGTGCGCGACATGCGCCGCACCACGATCCGCGGCACCTGCACGGACGCCGAGCAGGCCGTGGCCGCCTGAACCAACCGTCGGCGCAGGACCCGGGCGCTGGGCGGCTCGATCGACATTGCCGTTGTTGGCGCAGGCGTTGCGGGTCTGGCACATGCTATCATGCTGTCGCGGTTGGGTCACCGCGTCACGCTGTACGAGCGGTTCGAGACGCCGCGTCCCGTTGGGTCCGGGCTGCTGCTGCAACCCACGGGGTTGGCGGCGCTCGACCGGCTTCTGCTGCGCCGGGAGCTCGAATCGCTCGGCCAGCGTATCGAGCGTCTGCACGGCATGACCGCGCGCGGCACGCGGGTGTTCGACCTTGCCTACCGCACACTCGATCCTGACCTCTACGCGCTGGGCGTGCACCGCGGTGCCCTGCACAAGGTGCTGTGGGCCGGCTTCCTCCGCTCCGGTGCCGATATAGAGACCGGATGCACGATCGAGGACGCGCACGACGCATCGGACGGCCGCATCGTGCCGATCGATGGCATCGGGCGGGCACATCCGGCGGCCGACCTGCTGATCGATGCGTCCGGATGGCGCTCGTCGATCCGCGCATGGGTGGCGGCACGACGGCCGCGTCCCTTCGCCTATGGCGCGGTCTGGGCGACGGTGCCGGACATCGGCATCGCGCCGGCAACGCTGGCGCAGCGCTATGAGGCCGCGCGGGTGATGATCGGCTATCTGCCGGTCGGACGGCTGGTGGCCGACGGACCGCCGCTCGCCGCCCTGTTCTGGAGCCTCAAGCCCGAAGATCATGCGGGCTGGCGAGCCTGCTTCGACGACTGGCGAAGCAAGGCCACGCGCCTGTGGCCCGATCTGCATCCGGTCGTGAATGGACTGACAGGCCCCGACGACTTCACCCTGGCGAGCTATGTCGACTTCACCGCCAAGCCTGTGTCGCGCGGCAATATTGTACTGACCGGGGACGCCGCGCACGCGACATCGCCACAACTGGGGCAGGGCGCGACGCAAGGGCTGATCGACGCGGTCGTGTTGGCGGATGCGCTCGCCCAGGCGCCGGATATCGCAGGCGCGTTGTCGCTGTATGGCCGAATGCGACGCCGCCACGTGCGATTCTACCAATACGCCAGTGCAGCCATGACGCCATTTTTCCAGTCCGACTCGACGTTGTTGGCCGTGCTCCGTGATCTTACGTTCAATCGCATGAAGTGCGTGCCGCATTTGCATCGTGAAATGATCCGTACCTTGGCAGGGCTGAAGACCGGCATGTTCCGTTGGCGGACGGCGAACTCCATCGTGAATTGCGTCGCAGGCGTGCAGCATGAGCAACCACCTGGCGTTCCGCTCGGTGTGCAGGACCGGCCGGAGCCCGTCCCATGACACCGGCGACCAATGCGACTAGCCTGACGCCATCAGGAACGTCCGCCGAGATGGGTGCACCATGCGCCACCAACTGAGGAACGCACCGCCATGAGCATCGCCATCCGCCAGCTCACCCCGGTCTTCGCGGGCGAGGTCTCCGGCGTCGATATCACCAAGCCCCTCACCAAGGACGAGGTCGCGGCGATCGAGACGGGCATGGATCGTTACGCCGTGCTGGTGTTCCACGACCAGCAACTGACCGACCCGCAGCAGCAAACGTTCAGCCGCAATTTCGGCGAGCTCGAGCACACCGCCGGCGGCAACATCACCACGGCGCAGGACCGCCGGCTCGATCCGTACATGGCCGACGTGTCGAACCTCGACAGGGACCACAAGCCGCTGGCGCGCGACGACCGCAAGCGCATGTTCAATCTCGGCAACCGGCTGTGGCACTCCGACAGCTCGTTCCGCGCGGTGCCGGCGAAGTATTCGCTGCTGTCGGGCCGCATCGTGGTCGACCAGGGCGGCAACACCGAGTTCGCCGACATGCGCGCCGCCCACGATGCACTCGATGACGCAACGAAGGCCGAGATCGAGGACCTGGTCTGCGAGCATTCGCTGCTCTACTCGCGCGGCACGCTCGGCTTCACGGGATTCACCGAGGAAGAGCGGGCGATGATGCGCCCGGTCCGCCAGCGCCTGGTGCGCACGCATCCGGTGACGGGTCGAAAATCGCTGTACCTGTCATCGCATATCGGCACGATCATCGGCTGGCCGATGCCGGAGGCGCGCGCCTTCATCCGCGACCTGACCGAGCACGCGACGCAGAGCCGGTTCACCTACGCGCACAAATGGCGGCAGTGGGACCTGGTGATGTGGGACAACCGCCAGGTGCTGCATCGCGTGACACGGTTCGACGACACGCAGGTGCGCGACATGCGCCGCACCACCGTCGCCGGCGACGGCCTGACCGTCGCGCAGGCGGCCTGACGCGCGCAGACTCTCACCCCCGCAGACGCTCGCCGCCGCGGACTCTCGCCGCCGCAAGCTCTCCCCGTCATGGCCCGGCCCTTGTCCCCGGGCGCTTGTCCCGGGGATCACCTGGCCATCTGCGCTTCAACCGTGGTGCGCGGATAGCCGGGACAAGGCCCGGCCATGGCGGGGAGAGTGTTAGTATAAAATAATGAAAATTGCCGGGTCTCAACACTCTCTGCCGCCAAAATTCGACATGCTGCCGCCCACTCGGCCAGGGGTTGTGGAAGCGACTCGGCACGGCATGCTGACATGCGACGAGAGATCGCGAATGCTGGCCGCCGCGTGTCCTCACCGCCTGCCCACATGCAATGGAATCCGATCATGATCGACATCGACAGGCTGACCGAATCCGAACTCATCGACCTGAACCACCGCATCGTCGCGCGCCTCCGCTTGCTCCACGCGATGCGGGCGCACGAGGAGATGCTGGAGTTCAGGATCGGCGACCGTGTGGCCTTTCACCCTCCTGGCCAAGGTCACGTCGAAGGGATGCTGACCCGCTACAACAGGAAGACGGTGACCGTCATCACCGATGAAGGCCGGCAGTGGAATGTGTCGCCCGGCATGCTCGTAAGGGCCGCGCCGCCCAAGGACACGAAACTCATCGAGTCGAACGTCGTCCCTCTGGGCAAACGCCCATAATCGTCGACATATCGATCTGTCGACGGCCTACCGCCCGAGCAATCGCATGAGCTGCTCGACCGTGAGACCTGCATCGGTGATGATGAGGCGGAGTGTGCCGGCCCGGATCTGCCGGTGGTCGGGAACGACGACTCTGGCATGCGGCACGTCGCGCCGGAAAATCATGTGACTGCCCGCTTGGCGGCGGAACACGAAACCCAAACGTTCCAAGGCGGCCCGTACTCCCGGCCGGAGAGATCAGTCGGAAGCTTCGCCACGCACGCCGGCTCGTCTAGGCGGCTTCAACCTCGACAAATTCCTTGCCCGCCTCGATCGGAATTGGCTCCCCGGCGTCGCGACAGTCGTCCAGGTACAGTTCGATCGCTTCCCGGATATTGGCGAGGGCTTCGTCGCGGCTGTCGCCTTGGCTGACGCACCCCGGAAGCGCCGGCACGCTTGCCACGTACCCGGCGTCTTGTTCCTGTTCCAGAACCACGGTGTACCGCACGTCCGCTCTCCTCTGGGGTAATCGCCATCTGCTGCGTGATACGTCCCACCTTACTTCATGATCGCCTTCCACGTCGAGGTAAGCAATGCGAACAGCGAGTCGCCCGCAATCACGCCGGCGCCAAACACTGCAATCCCCTCGGCCCGCGCCGTTACGACGTGGGATCGGCCGGGAAGAAGGTGCCGATGACGTCCGCGACCTCGTAGTGCAGGCTGTCCAACGGAACGCTTGGCGCTTCCCCGTGATCGGCGAGCGCCTCCGCGACCAGTGACCGGGCCCGTGGCATCTCCCGCGTGACGACGTCTTGCAGCGTTCGCCGCAGGCTGGGGCTGGCCTCCAGCAGTTCGGCAACCGCGGCGCGCGCCTGGCGGATACTTTCCCGCCAGCCGGCGCGCGGGGCGATCGAAGGCGAAACCTGCAACTTGGCGAGATGTTCGAGGATCACCCGAATACGGCTTGCCAGCGCCGTGCGCTCCGATCGGCCCACGCTCTCGATCTCCTCGATCACGTTCTCCCAATCGATCTGATTATTGACGCGCTCGCCCGTCGCGAGTCGGCGCAGCAGCGCCGCCTGGCTCTCCGACCAGGCCAGAACGTCGGCCTCATAAGAAACGCTCATCGGGCGCCTCGTCTCGAATGACAGTTGCCGGCCACCTGCTCGGCGCGGAGTGTAGTGATCCTCCCGCGACGTGTCACGCGCGGTCTCTCGACAGAAGCCCGCGTCCGCCGCAGGTTTCCCGCCACCAACGCAAAGGAAACCCCGATGGCAGACAACCCGCGCTGGACGCGCCGGCCCGAAGGCTCGACCTGGGGCGATTTCGGCGCCGACGACGAGCTCGGCCGCCTCAATCTGGTGACCCCGGAAAAAGTCCTGCAGGGCATCGCCGAGGTAAAACTCGGAAAAACCTTCTGCCTGTCCCTGCCGCTCGACTACCCAGGCGGCAACGTCATCAATCCCCGCCGCACCCCGCCCGAGCTGCGCCCGACGATGCGCGACGGCAAGCCCAACATGACCTATCCGCTGCGCTGCGACGACCCCACCGCGCTGGACGTGGTGTGCGACGACCAGGTGCTGCTGACGCTGCAATACTCCACGCAATGGGACAGCCTGGCGCATGTCGGGCAGATGTTCGACGCCGACGGCGACGGCAAACCCGAAGACGTGTTCTACAACGGCTATCGTGCCGGCCGCGATATCATCGGCCCGGTGTTCTACGACGCCACCGGCAACCAGACGCCGAGCCACCTGCCGTCCGGCGCCCGCCGCCTCGGCGTCGAGAACATGGCGGCCGCCTGCGTGCAGGGCCGCGCCGTGATGATCGACCTGGAGGCGCATTACGGCCGCTCCGGCAGGATCGTCGGCTACGCGGACCTGATGGAGGTCCTCGCCAAGGACAAGGTCGTCGTCGAACCGGGCGACTTCGTCTGCATCCGCACCGGCTTCGCCCAGCTCCTGCTGGACATGAAGAAGCAGCCGGACCCAAAAGTGCTGTTCGCCACCACCTCATCGTTCGACGGCCGCGACGCCCGGCTGCTGCAATGGATCACCGACAGCGGGGTGGTGGCGCTGCTGGCCGACAACTATGCGGTGGAAGCCATGCCGGCGCGGCCCTGCGCCGACGACTTCTGCGCCACACTGCCGCTGCACGCGCATTGCCTGTTCAAGCTCGGCGTGTATCTCGGCGAGATGTGGTACCTGACCGAGCTCGCCGACTGGCTGCGGGCCAACGCGCGCAACCGCTTCCTGCTGACCGCGCCGCCGCTGCGCCTGCCGGGCGCGGTCGGTTCGCCGGCCACACCCGTTGCAACTGTGTAATACCGGGCGTCGGCATGACGTGGGCGCAGCGTCGGTGGGTCAATCTTTCCGACAGCCGGTATAACACGATCAGCCGCTCGGCACGCCCTTCGTCGTCGAATACTCGAAGTGCAGCGCCTGGCCGGGATGCACCACGCCGAAGATGGCGTGCGCCGCCACCGCCGCCTCGCTGAACCCCTGCAGGATCAGCTTCAGCTTGCCCGGATAGGTCACCACGTCACCGATCGCGAACACCCCCGGCACGCTGGTTTGGCACGTTGGCGGATCGATCATCACGTGATGCCGCTCCAGCGCCAGGCCCCAGCCGGCGATCGGCCCCAAATCCATCGACAGGCCGAAGAACGGCAGCAGCACGTCGGCCGGCAGGCGGCGCGTCTCGCCCTGCAAGGTGGCGACCTCGACCGCGTGCAGCCGCCCGGCCGCGCCGTGCAGCGCATGCAATTGATACGGAATGATCATTTCGATCTCGCCGCGCGCCGCGGCGGCGTCGAGCTGCGCGGCGCTCTCCGGCGCGGCGCGAAATTTTGCCCGCCGGTGCACCACCGCGACATGCGCGAGGTCCTTCAGCGCCAGCGCCCAGTCCACCGCCGAATCGCCGCCGCCGGCGATCACCACGCGTTTTCCCCGCAGCGCCTCGCGCCGGCGCACATAGTATTGCACCGCGCCGCTCGCCTCGTAGGCGGCCAGACCATCCAGCGGCGGACGGTTCGGCCCGAACGCCCCGGCCCCGGCCGCCACCACCACCGCCTTGGCACGGACCGTGTCGCCGGCATCGGTCGTCAGCGCAAAATTCCCCGCGCCGCCCGTCAGCCCGGTGACCCGGCGGCCCAGCAGTTGCGGCGCGTGGAACGGCGCGATCTGCCGTTCGAGCTGCGCAACCAGCTCGGACGCCTCGATCGCCGGATGGGCGGGGATGTCGTAGATCGGCTTCTCCGGATACAGCGCGGCGCACTGGCCGCCGACCTCGCCCAGCGCGTCGACCAGCACGCTGGACAGTTTCAGCATCCCCAGCTCGAACACCGCGAACAGCCCCACCGGGCCGGCGCCGATGATCGCCACATCGGTCTCGATCGTCTCTGCCATGGGTGGCGCGTAGCGGCCGGACCGGGCGCGATCAAGTGCCGGCGGTTGTCGGGGACTCCGCCGGGCTGGCAATCTCCGCCGCGTGAACCCGATCGAGCTCTCCCTGCCCGACCTGGCGGCGACCGAGCACCTGGCGGCAAGCGTCGCGGCGCTGGCACGGCCGGGCGACGCGATCCTGCTCGCCGGCCCGCTGGGCGCCGGCAAGACGGCGTTCGCCCGCGCGTTCCTGCGCGCCGCCACGGGCGACCGGCGGCTGGAGGTGCCGAGCCCCAGTTTTACCCTCGTGCAGAGCTACGACACCGGCATCGGCGCGGTGCATCACTTCGATCTCTGGCGGCTGGAGGGACGCGGCGGGCTGGCGGAGCTGGGCTGGGACGAGGCGCGTGGCGACATCGTGCTGGTGGAGTGGCCGGACCGGCTCGGCCGGGAAGCGCCAGGGGATGCATTGCTGATCACCCTGGTATTCGGTGCCGGCGACGCCAGACGCGCGACGCTGGCCGGCTGGCCCGACCGGATCGGCCGTCTCGCATGAGCCGCGACGCGGAGATTGCCGGGTTCCAGGCGCGGCACGGCTATGCGGGCGCCCGCGCCGCGCCGTTGGCGCAGGATGCGAGTTTTCGGCGCTATCTTCGGCTGAGCGGTGGGCCACGACCGGCGGTTCTGATGGATGCCCCACCGCCGGAGGATGTCCGCCCGTTCCTGCTTATCGCCGCACATCTTGCGGCGATTGGGATCTCGGTGCCGGCGATTTTCGCCGCAGATAAAGCGGCGGGTCTGGTGCTGGAGGAGGATTTTGGCGACGCACTCTTCCCGCTAATGATGGGGGAGGGGGAG
>Ga0209415_10014262_pt1 | contig 12987 bp, 8 predicted proteins | sample PeaSoiSIISIP2007_FD_187696 | JGI IMG/M metagenome (GOLD analysis project Ga0209415, IMG submission 187696) | Peat soil microbial communities from Weissenstadt, Germany - SII-SIP-2007 (SPAdes) (version 2) | ecosystem: Environmental > Terrestrial > Soil > Wetlands > Peat | place: Germany...
ATCTCCTTCGCCTTCTCCGCGATCATCAGGAGCAGCGTGCACACGATGCAGAAGCTCGCGACGATGATCTCGATCGAGAGGATGACGAACGTCGCGATGCGCTCGAGCTTCAGGGCGCTGAAGAGGTTCTTGTTGATCTCGCGCCAGTCGCGCACGCGAAGGTCCGTCCGGTCGACCGCGGCGGTGACGGCCGGGGTCAACCGGTCCGCGTTCTCCGCGTCGTCCACCTTCACCTCGATCGTCGTGATCCTGTCGGGCATCGCGAAGTAGTTCTGCGCCTCGTCGATCGTCGTGTAGACGTGCGTCGCGTCGTATTCGTACATGCCGCTGTAGAAGATGCCGGCGATGCGGTACTTGCGGGTCTTCGGCATCACGCCCATCGGGCCGAGGTCCCCCAGGGGCGAGACGAGCGTCACCTCGTCTCCCACGTAGACGTGGAGGGTCTTCGCGAGCTCCCGGCCCACGACCAGGCCCGGCCTCAGCGGCGCGACGTTCACGGCGGCGCGAACGGCGGGGTCGACGTCGTCGAGCAGGGGCGGCAGATCGGGCCCCTTCGTGTACTCCTCGCCGCCCGGACCGATTCCGATGATCTCCTCGGGCGGGATGCGCCGGAGCCGATCGGGGTCCTCGAGGTAGCCGAGCTTGTCCTCGAGCTGGGTCGGGGCCTCGATGTTCTTGCGCAGCTCGATGACGTCGCCGATCGAGCGCGTGTCGATCCCGTGGACGATGACGCCGGCCAGGTTGGACGCGCTCGACGCCATGACCTCGCTCTGCACGACCGGAGTCGCGCCGACCACGCCCTTGACCGACCGCAGGCGCACGAGGACCGGCTCGTAGTCGTCCCAGGGGGCCTGGCTCGTCATGTCGATGACGATGTGCGCGTTGTTGCCCAGGATCTTCCGTTTGAGGTCCGCGCTGAAGCCCCCCATGACGCTGATCGCTCCCGAGAGGGAGAACGACCCGAGCGCGACGGCGAAGATCGAAAGGCCGCTGATGAGCGTGAGGAAGCCGCTCTTCTTCGCGCGGACGTGACGGGCGGCCACGAACGACGAGAACTTCCCCGCCTCGAGGCGGTCGAGCACCAGGGGGATGAGCGCGCCGACGAGGCCCACGATGAAGACGACGCCGACCACGATGGCGCCGCCGCGCACGAGCACGTCCTTCAGCGACCAGGCCGAGCCTCGCAGCTTCGGCAGCCTGTGCGTCCACGCCGTCAGCGCCACGAACCCGGCCAGGGACGCGACGATGAGCACATGGATCGGGCGGATGCGGCGCTCTTGCACGGGCTAGGTCTCGGGCCTCAGCAGGGGGAACAGGATGACGTCGCGGATGGATGGCGCGTTCGTCAGGGCCATGACGAGCCGGTCGATCCCCATGCCGAAGCCGGCCGCGGGCGGCATCCCGTGCTCGAGCGCGCGGACATAGTCCTCGTCGTAATCCATCGCCTCCTCGTCGCCGCGTGCTTTCTTCTCGGCCTGCGTGCGGAAGCGGTCCGCCTGGTCGTCCGGGTCATTGAGCTCGCTGAAGGCGTTGCAGAGCTCGCGCCCGTGCACGAAGAGCTCGAAGCGATCGGTGAGCTCGGGTCGCGAGTCGTTGCGGCGTGCCAGAGGGGAGACCTCGAACGGGTAGTCCCTGATGAACACCGGAACCGAGCGCTTGCCGTCGCGGGAGCGGTAGTCCTCGACGAGAAAGGGCTCGACGACGTACTCGTAGCAGGCGAAGAGCCGCTCGCCGTCGTTCTCGCCCTTGGCGAACCCCTTGCGGAAGTTGCCCCAGTCGATTGCCTTGGCGCGCGGCGAGGACCTCGCCCACTCCTTGATTTGCTCGGAGAAGGTGCGGCCCAGGAGAGCGACGAGCGCCCGCCCCCCCTTGTCCTCGACCGCGCCGACCCACTCCGGGATCGCCGTGCGCTCGGCAGCCGCGGCGACGGCGCTCTCCATCGGGACGCGCGCGAACGGCTCGCTCAACGTGAAAGGGCGCGCCTCCAGCCATGCGGCATGCGCGGCCGGCATCGCCTCGGCGAGCCGCGCGTCGACCCCGCGAAGGAGGACCTCGGTCAGGTCCATGAGCTCCTCGTAGGTCGCGTAGGCCTGGTAAAACTCGAGCATCGTGAACTCGGGGTTGTGGCGGGTGCTGATCCCCTCGTTCCTGTAGCATCGGCCGATCTCGTAGACGCGCTCCAGCCCGCCCACGACCAGGCGCTTGAGGTAGAGTTCCGGGGCGATGCGCATGAAGAGGCGCATGTCGAGCGTGTTGTGGTGCGTGACGAACGGCCTCGCCGCGGCGCCGCCGACGAGCGTGTGCATCGTCGGCGTCTCCACCTCGAGGAAGCCCCGCTCGTCGAGGATCGCGCGCACGGCCCGCACGATATGGCTCTTCGCGCGGAAGACGTCGGCCACGGGCGGATTGGCGACGAGGTCGACGTAGCGCTGGCGGTAGCGCAGCTCCACGTCCGTCAGGCCGTGCCATTTCTCGGGCAAGGGGCGGAAGGCCTTGGTGAGCAACCGCAGCCGGTGCGGCTCGATCGAGAGCTCGCCGCGCTTGCTGGCCGTGAGCGCGCCCTCCGCTTCGACGATGTCGCCGACGTCGAGCTCCGGAAGCTGGTCGTAACCGGCGCCCAGCGTGGCCTGGCTCACGAGCAGCTGGATCTCGGACGTCCTGTCGCGGAGCCGCAAGAACGACAGCCCGCCCGACCGCCTTACCACCATGACGCGGCCTCGCACGTGCACGAGGGTCTCCCCGGCGATCGAGCGGACCCGCGCTTCGTCGTATTTCCCGGTTGCATCGCGGGCGGCGTCGCAGGCGCCGCGGACCTCGGCGATGTCGCGGGTCTTGCCCCCCAGGCGCGGCGACACGTCGTTGGCGAAGGGGCTCTCGCCGCGCGCGCGCACGCGCGCCGCCTTTGCTCTTCGCGCGTCGATGATCGCCGCCTCGGGGGAGAGCGGGTCGCGGTCCGTGTCGTCGGGCATCTCCCTCTCCTACGGCGCGTCCGTCTCCTCGGCCACTCCGCCCTTCTTGAGCGTGCCGCCCGCGGCGGCGAGCAGGTACGCCTCGACGAACGCGTCGAGGTCGCCGTCGAGCACGGCGTCTACGTTGCCGTTCTGGTGCGAGGTTCGCAGATCCTTCACGAGGCGGTATGGCTGCAGGACATAGCTCCGGATCTGGTTGCCCCAGGCGATCTGCGTCTTGCTCGCAGCCTGCGCGGCGGCCTGATCCTCGCGCCTCTGGGTCTCGATGTCGTAGAGCTTGGCCTTGAGCATCTTCAGCGCCATCCGCCGGTTCTGATGCTGCGATCGCTCGGCGCGGCAGACGATCACGATGCCGCTCGGGATGTGCTTCAGCCGCACGGCCGTCTCGACCTTGTTGACGTTCTGTCCCCCCTTGCCGCCGGCGCGCATCGTCGTGATTTCGATGTCGTCGTCCTTCACCTGGATGTCGATCTCGTCCTCGATGTCGGGCGTCACCTCGACCGCGGCGAAGGCCGTCTGTCTGCGCGCGTTGGCGTCGAACGGCGAGATTCGCACGAGGCGGTGCACGCCGTTCTCGCTGCGGAAGTAGCCGAACGCGTGATCGCCCTGGACGCTGAAGCTCGCCCCGTCGATGCCGGCCTCGTCGCCCTCCTGGTAGTCGATCACCTCGGTCTTGTAGCCGCGCCGCTCGCACCAGCGCAGGTACATGCGGAGCAGCATCTGCGCCCAGTCCTTGGCGTCGTTGCCGCCCGTGCCCGGGTGGATGCTGACGATCGCGTTCGCGTGGTCGACCGGACCGGACAGCATGCGCGCGAGCTCGGCGCCGCGGACGCGCGTCTCCAGAGAAGGCAGCTGCGCCTCGGCCTCGGCGATCACCTGCAGGTCGTCCTCCGACGCGCCTAGCTCGAGCAGCACGCCGGTGTCCTCGAGGTCCCGCGTCAGCTTCTCGATGGTGCCGATCTGCTGCTCGAGCCCCGAGCGCCGTCGCGTGACGACCTGGGCCTTCTTCTGGTCGTCCCAGAACCCGGGGGCGAGCGTCTGCTGCTCGAGCCTGTCGATCTCGGCCTTCAGTTTCGGGAGGTCAAAGATGCCCCCTTAGCGCCATGAGGCGCCGATGGAGGTCGGCCAGTTTCTCTCGCGATTCGGGGAGCATCTGAGGGGCAAAATCCCCCCCACCCGTCTAACGGCGAGGCCCGCCCTGGTCAAGGTGCTCGGAGAACCAGCCACCGGTCAGGACGTCGAGCGTCGCCGCCGCTTCTGCGAGGTGCAGACGCGCAGAGAGCTCCTCGTGCGAGCCGTCGACGGATTCGGCCACCTCCACGCCGGCGCGCTGCCAGGCGAAGAGCGCCTCGAGCGTCCGGGTGGCCATGCGCGAGCGCGCCTCCTGACGCTCGAGCCTGACGCGCTCGAGCGTCGGCTCGTCGCCTGCGTATACGATGCGGTCGAGCCGCCACGTGAGTCGAAGCTCGAGGACGAGGTTGGCGCCGACTGCGTCGTAGAGCGTCGTTCCGTCCTGGCTGGTCACGGTGGTCGTGTGGGCCGCGTCGGTCCAGAGTCGCATCGCGCGCACGCGGGTCTCCGGGAGGAGCGCGCTCGATCGCGACCGCGAGACGATCGCGTCGATGCGGGCGTCGTCGACGCCGAGCCCCGAGGTGCGCCACGCCGCGGCGACGCACCCGTGAGCGAGAGACGACGCCGTGGCCAGCGCGTCCAGCCCGCGCCCGTTCTGCCGGGCGGGCGGTGCGGCGGTTGGCGGGGGGAGGGCCGGCTGACCTTGCGGGCGGGGCGGGTCTGCGAGGCGGTGGACCGGCCCGGTGGCGAGGCGATCGAGGGCGAGGCCGACGACCGCGAATGCGCCGACTTCGTTCTTCCCGGATTGAAGCGCCTGCGTGAAAAGCGCGAGGCTCACCCAGCTCTCGCCGTGCACGTCCGATGCGCCCACGCGGCCGCCGACACGCATCGCGACGTGGTCTTCTTCGTCGAGATCGCCGTCGAGGTAGGCGTCCTCGAGGTCGTTCTCGCCCCATCCGAACAGAGGGTCAGCCCGCGCGGGCGCGGCGGTGACCAGGACGGTGCAGGCGAGGAGCGGGAGGGAGGAACGACGCATGAAGGCGTGCTCTATCAACGGTCGTGCCGGCGCCCGCGGCCGGCGCTTCTGCGATCTTTGCGCGGCATGGCCTGTCCCGGGAGGCTCGGGAGCCGTCCTGAGCCACCTCTTATTGGCTGCCGCAAGCGATGGGCGCCGCCGCGACCCGGAAGCCGTCTTCCGTCGACTCGAGGAAGGCCACGATGCCCGTTCCCGCCGGGCTGACGGCCGCCTGGCCCTGGCCCGCGTTGGCGCCGTCGGCCGAGATGGCCAGCGGCCGGCCGACGGGATCGCCATCGCTCGAGAGCGTGAGCGCGCGCACGTGGTGAAACGACATCGGGCCCTCGGTCCAAACGAGCAGGAAACGCCCGCCCGGAACCGCGGCGAGGCCCGGAGACATCGCCTGGCCGCCCTGGCCGCCGGGCGGGGGCACGAACGCCCTCGGCGTCCCCGGGGCTTCCCCGGCCTTGAACCGAACCCAGCGCAGACTCCACGGGTTGTCCGGCGACGTGCGGTCCGCCCACGCCGCGATCGCCACCCCGTCGTTCAGCGCCACGGCGGGAGAGCCGATCGTCGGACCAAGGCCGCGCACGCGTCCGAGACTACCCTTTGGCGCCAGCGCCTTGTACCCCGTGGCCGTACCGAGCCACACGGTGTTCCCGCGCCGGAACGCGATGGCCGTGATCGTATCCCCCGGGGCGCCTTCGGTCGCTCCGCGGAGGGCTTCGACATCGCCTTCGCCCTCGAGCGGCCAGAGCGTGCCGGCCACCGGCCCGCCCGCGTAAGACCATACGAGGTTGGCCCCGAAGACGCCGATCTGCAGGGGTGGATCCACGGGAAGCGACCGGCGGCCCGTCAGGTGGTCCCCCTTGCGATCCGCGTCCACGGTCAGCCCAAGCCCCCCCGCGATCGCGACGGGCAGCACGCGACGGATCGGGTCCTTGGATTGAACCTTCGACGCGGCGGAGGCGGCGAGGGAGCGCGCGTCCAGTCGCATTCCGACGGCCTCGTGGTCGTCGGGCGCGAACCCGATCGCGACGTCCTCACCGAACGGCCGGACCTCGACGCCCGCCCCGACGATCGCGCGCGGAGCGACAGCGTGCGACGACCCCGCGATGACGCATGGCTTGAGCCGCGGATCGAGCACCGGCGCGGGGGCCTCCGTGCGCGCAGAAGAAGAGGTGGCCGGGGAGGGAAGAGGACGCGCGGGAGAGGACGTCGTCGCGGCAGAGGACCGGGCCGTGCCGGCGGCGCCGTGCCGTCGCTCCGCATCGTCAGGCGATAGGACGAGCGCGACGAGCGCGGCGCCGATCGCGACCGTCGGGATCGCGATCGCCGCCCAGAACCAGGGGGCCCTCGGCCCCCGCGGCAGCACGCCAGCCGATCGAATCCTCGACTGGAGCGTGGCCACGGCGCTCCTCGCGGCGTGCTCCAGCGCTTCGACTCGGGTGCGCGGCAGCGCGGTCACCTCCACGTCGTCGCGGTGGACCGCCGCGGGCGGGGGGGGAGTGCCAGGAGGGCTCGAACGGACGATGGTCAGCGCCTCCGATGAGCCCGCGAGTCCGTCCTCGGGCGGCGCTGCTCCGCCGTCGGGCCGCTCGTCGAACAGCGTCACCTCGTCCGCTTCGGGGTCCGGGACCCATTGCGTGTCGACGATTTCCACCTCCGGCATGGGCTGCTCGAGCGGCGCCGGCTGCCACGCCGAGGGCGGCTGCGTCGGCTCCAGCGTGGGACCGGGCGTCGCCTTCGGCAGCTCGGGCATCCCTAACAAGGCGGGGTTCTCCGCGGCGACGGGCCTCTGAGACGGCGACGTGGCGGCCGTCCTCGTCACGATCGGCGGCCCTCCGCCGGGAGCATCCTCGACGAGGACCGAGCCGCTGAGCTCTTCCACGTTCAGAGGCCCGGGCTCGCTGAGGCCATCGTCCGGGACGAGCAGCGACCCGCTGAGCTCTTCCGGTGCAGGGCGCTGGGAAGGGGCGCGCTCCTTTTGCGGCTCCGGCGGCCGGCTCGAGGCCGGCCGGGGCGGGCTCGGGGTCATGCCGGGGCCGGCTGCGGGAGCCTTCGAGGGCGACTCCGACGCGGGCGGGCTCGCGCCAAGGACGCCGGGACGGCCCGACCTGGGCGACGGCCTCGGCCAGGAGACGCCCGACAGGGCCCCCGGGGGCAGCTCGCGCGTGCGCTCAAGCTCGCTCGCGTCCGCGGCAACGCCCGGCACGCGGCCGACCGGTTTGGGGGTTGGGGAGGCCTTGCGGTCCTTCTCTTCGCTCACGGGGCCCGCATGATACTCCCGCGAGTGGAGAAGCGCTTTCCCCCTATCGCGGCTAGTAGCCGGCCCGGGCGACGACCCCCCAGGAGACGCGCGTCGCGCCGGCGGCGAGGAGCGCCTTCTCGCACGCCTCGAGCGTCGCTCCGGTCGTCCAGACGTCGTCGACGAGAAGGATGCTGCGGCCGCAGACGTGCTCCGGCTCGCGGGCCACGAACGCGTCAGCGACGTTCGCGAGGCGAGCGGTGCGCCGCAGCGTCGCCTGAGGAGCCGTATCGCGTGTGCGCGCCAGCGCCGAGGGCCACAAGGGAGCGCCGAGGCGCTCTGCCACGCGCCTGGCCACGAGCGCGGACTGGTTGAACCCGCGCTCCGCCAAGCGCGACGGGTGGAGCGGCACTGGCACCGCGACCACCGAGCCGAGCGCCGCGGCTCGCGGGGCCAGGGCTTGCCAGAGAAGATCCCCGAGAGCGCGTGCGATGTCGACCCGCCGATCGCCCTTCAGGCGGACGACGGCCCGGGCCACGGCGCCGCCGTACACGGAGGCGACCGTCCGGCGGACGTCGCCTCCTCGGATGCGTTGCACGGTCGAGGCACACCCGGGACAGAACACGGCCATCGGAAGGGCGCGCGCGTCGCACGAGGCGCACCGGGATGCGAGCTTCGCGGCGAAGATCTCGCCCGCCCGGGGAGCGAGGCCTGCCATGCCCTCCTCATCGGACGGGTCGCGGCGGAAGTTGTGGGCGCCGGTCGGCCCACTCCTCGGCCGTCATCGCGAAGAGCACGTGGTCCTCCCAGGCGCCCGCGATGCGCAGGTACCGCGCAGCCAGGCCCTCGCGCCGGTAGCCCGCCTTCTCGAGGACGCGCTGGCTTCCGGGGTTGTTCGGCATCACTGCGGCCTGCACACGGTGCAGCGCCGCGGTGCCGAACGCGAACGAGGTCGCGGCGCATACGGCCTCGGTCATCAAGCCGCGTCCCTCGTGCTCGGCGTCGATCCAGTAGCCGAGGTACGCGTTCTGGAACGCGCCACGAAGCAGCCCCCCCAGCGCGATCCGCCCGAGGACGAGCCCGTCGTCCCCGCGGGGAGCGATGAGGAAAACATAAGTCTGTCCGGCCTTCCATTCGCTCCGGTGGCGCAGCACGGAGCGCGACACTGAGGTGAGCGACGCGGGGTCCTCGCCGGGCGCGGGGGAGATGCTCCACGGCCGAAGGTGGCTCGCGTTTCGGCGCAAGGCGGCGCGCATCGCGGGGACGTCCGCGGTGCGCGGAGGCCTCAGGACCAGGCGATCGGTCACCAGGCGCGTCGACAGCGGAGCCGGCACGGGCACCTCCCACGGAGAGCGCTCGCTCATCGGCACGACCCGCTCATAGCAGCTGGACAGGGTCGACGTCGATCGAGCCACGCACGCCGCGCGCGAGCGCCGGAAGCGCCCGGGCGACGGCCGCCAGCACCGCGCGCAGCGGAGCGCGCTCGGCTGCCCGGAGCATGACGCGGAACCGCCACCGGTTGCGGATGCGGGCGATCGGCGCGGGGGCGGGTCCCTGCACCAGGACGTCGCCCCTGCGGAAGGCTTCGCACGCGCGCGCCACCGCGGCCAGCTGCGCGCACGCGGCGCGAGCCTCCACTTGGTCCACCGCGTCCACCCGCAGCAAGGCTCCTCGCGTGAGCGGCGGATAGCCGAGCTCGCGCCGGTCCCCGAGCTCGCGCTCGAGGAACGCGTCGACGTCGTGGCGGGCGGCGAGCGCGACGGCGGGGTGCTCGGGGTCCCAGGTCTGCACGATGACGCGCCCCGGCACGTCGCCGCGCCCCGCGCGTCCGGCGACCTGGACGAGCAGCTGGAACGCGCGCTCGCTCGCACGGAAATCGGGCATGCTCAGCGCCGCGTCCGCGTTGATGACACCGACGAGGGTCACGTTCGGGAGGTCATGGCCCTTGGTGACCATCTGCGTGCCCACGAGGATGTCGACCTCGCGCGCGCGGACGCGCGCGAGGATGGCCTCCACCTTCTTGCCGCTGGCGACGTCGCGGTCCAGCCGCGCCACGCGCGCGGCCGGGAAGGCGAGCGACAGCGTCTCCTCGAGCTTCTCCGTGCCGACCCCCTCCAGCGCGAGCGATTCGGCGGAGCACTTCGGGCACCGCGGCGCGAGCGGCGCCTCGAAGTCGCAGTAGTGGCACCGCACGACTCCGTCGAGGCCTCCCGGCTGCGCCGACCGCTTGTGGAACGTGAGGGCGACCGAGCACGAAGGGCACGTGGCGAGCTCTCCGCACGCCTCACAGCGGATGCTCGGCGCGAAGCCGCGACGGTTCAAAAAGAGAATCGTCTGTTCCCCGGCGCCGAGGGCGCTCTCTATCGCCCGGAAGAGCGGCAAGCTGATGCGACGGTCTCCGGTGGGCCCGGGGCCGATGCGCCGGAGGTCCACGATTTCGACGCGCGGCATCGGCCGCGCGCGGGCTCGCTCCGGGAGGCGCAGCTTCGTCGCCCGTCCCGTTCGGGTCAGCTGCTCGCTCTCCAGCGACGGCGTCGCGCTTCCGAGGACGCACACGCCCCCGGCCATGTGCGCCCGCCAGATCGCCATGTCCCTCGCGTGGTACCGGACGCCTTCCTCCTGCTTGAAGCTGGGGTCGTGCTCCTCGTCCACCACGACGAGCCCGAGCGCCCGCACCGGCGCGAAGAGCGCGCTGCGGGCGCCTATCGCCACGTCGACCTCGCCGGCGTGAAGCCGCCGCCACATGGCGTGACGCTCGCGGGGCGTCAGGGCGGAGTGCAAGACGGCCAGATCGTCCCCGAACCGGGCCCGGAAGCGCTGGACCAGCTGAGGGGTCAGGGCGATCTCGGGCACGAGGACGATCGACCCGCGCGAAGCCTCGCGCGCCACGGCGATGGCGCGCAGGTAGACCTCGGTCTTGCCGCTGCCCGTGACGCCGTGCAGCAGGTACGTGGCCGGGCGCGCCGCGCCCAGGGCCCCCGCGATGGCCTCGATCGCCGCCGTCTGGGCGGCGGTCGTGTCGTGCGCGACGTCGCGTGCCGCGGCCTCGGCGAAGGGTGCGTCGGCGATCGCGTCGCGGGCGTCGATGGTCACGAGCCCGAGGCTCGCGAGCTTCCTGGCGGCTTCGCGCGCGTTGCCCCAGCGCCGCTCGAGATGAGCGAGGGGCTCGGCCCCGGCCGCGCGCACGTGGGCAAGGACGGCGGCCGCCTGCCCGCGGAGCGAGCCGGGTGGCTCCACGCGGTCCGTCGCGGTCACCCATTGCACGCGGTGCGCGCCCACCCCGCGCGCGCCCTGGAAGAGCGTCGGCGCCGCGAGCTCCCGCGCGGTCTCCCTGTCCACGGGCGGCAGCGCGAGCCGCACGACTTCCCCGATGGGAGCGAAGTAGTAGGCCGCAAGGTGCTGCAGGAACGCCAGGAGCTCTGCGGGGACGGTGACCTCGTCGTCGATCACGCGCGTGATGGGCTTGACGCGCGCGGGAGGCTCGTCATCGCGGATCGCCAGCACGACGCCCATGACGCGCCGGTTGCCGAGCGAGCAGAGCACGCGAGCCCCCGGCGCCGCCCGCGGCGCGAAGGCTTCCGGCACGGAGTACGTGAAAGCGCGCGTGATCGGTACCGGGAGGGCGACGTCGGCGAGGAGCATCCCGCCCCGCTATCGCATGGCCATCGCAACGGCCGCGACGAGCGCCGCGAACGCCACGGCCGCGACCACGGCGAGGGCGGGGAGGCCGCGCCTCGCGGCGGGTGCCGACGTCCGGTCGCGCTCCGGCAGGCCTGGGTCTCTCGCGGCCCGCGTCGTGGAAGCGGCGGGCTCTCCCGCGCTGACCGCCGAGGCCGCCGGCACCGCCTCGAGCACGACCGCGGCGCCCCGCTCGAGCGCGGAGGCCGCGCGCTCGCGCGCTCGTCGCTGGGCGAGGATGTCCGCCCCGAAGGACTTCTCGAGCCACTCGCCGAGCTTCAGGGGGCTCGGCATCAGGGCGGCGCTCGCGGCGTAGTCGTCCAGGTCGCGCTGCATGACGGCTGCCGAGGGGTAACGCGCTCCGCGATCGGGCGCGAGGGCCTTGGCCAGGACGTCTCTCAGCTTGTCCTGCGACGGAAGCCCCTTGTCGGGAAGGGCCGGGACATCGGCCCGCCGCGCCTGGTCCAGCAGACTCGCCCGTCCGTCGCCGGCCTTGTACATGCGGCGCCCGGCAGCGAGCTCCCAGAGCACGATCCCCGCCGCGAAGACGTCCGCGCGTGCGTCGATCGTTTCGCCTCGCGCGTGCTCCGGGCTCATGTATCCAGCCTTTCCCTTGAGCGCCTCGTCGAGGTCGTGCGGGGCAGATCCACTGGAGATCGCGTCGTTGGCGTGCGCGATGCCGAAGTCGCAAACCTTGACCTCGCCATCGAACGAGACCAAGAGGTTCGACGGCGACACGTCGCGGTGAACGATGCCCAGGGGGTTACCGTCGTCGTCCGTCCTGCGGTGGGCGTAGTCGAGCCCCTTGAGCGCCTCTCGAACGACGTGCACGCACAGCTCGAGCGGGAGCGGCACCTTCGCGCGTGCGCACCGCCGCAGCAGGTCGTTCAGGTCGAACCCTTCGACGTACTCCATCGCGATAAAGAGCCGGCTGTCGGCGCGGCCCAGGTCGAACACCTGCACCACGTTGGCGTGGCTCAAGCGCGCGGCGAGCTTGGCCTCGTGCACGAGCATGTCTCCGAACGACGCTTGCTCCGCGAGCTCGGGGAGAATCTGCTTGACGACGCACCGCCGGGCCGGACCAAGCTCGGTCTTCTGTCGCGCCAGGTAGATCTCGGCCATGCCCCCCTTCCCGATGAAATCGAAGAGCAGGTAGCGGCCGAACGCGCGCGGCAGGACGATGCTTGGGGCGGCCGGCATGGCAGAGCGGTGACGAGAGCCTAACCGCCGACGTCGCGATTGGCGATAAGCTTGCCCCACCGATGCAGCTCGACCAGGAGCGCGCCTGCACAGCACCGCGGGGCTTCGAGCGCGATCCCGGGCGCTCCCACGGAGATCCGCGGAGCGCCAGCGCGATCGTCATAGGCGAAAACCTGGACGCCATGACGCGGCTCGTCCGCGCCGGATTCGCTGGGCGGTTCAGGTGCGTCTACTTCGATCCCCCTTTCAACTCCGGCAGGCGCTTCACCGAGTACCCCGACGCGCTGGATCCGGGGGCATGGCGAGCCATGATGCGCGACAGGCTCGAAGCAGCAGCCGAGCTGCTGGCCGACGACGGCGCGATCTTCGTGGAGATCGACGACACGGAGCTCGGCACCCTGCAGCTCGAGATGGACCGGGCTTTCGGCCGCGAGCACCGCGTGTCGACCGTCACGGTCGTGCGCAGCGCGGCGACGGGGCACAAGGCGATCAACCGTGGCCCGGTCAACGTGACCGATTTCCTGCTCGTCTACGCGAAGGACCGCGCGCGCTGGCGCCCGAGCCCTCTGGTGCGCGAGCGCTCGCGCTACGACCGCGCGTACTCGACGTGGCTCGACAACCCGCGCGACCCGGTCGATTCCTGGCGCTTCGAGGCGCTTGCCTCCCACGTCCGGCGCGCGCTCGGCCGCCCGGATCTCACGCGCGCCGAGGTGGAGAGCTATGCGATCGCCAACGCCGATCGCGTCGTTCGCTTCGCCCAGCCGCGTTACGAAGCGGTGAGCGGCGCGGCTCGAGAGCTCATCGAC
>Ga0209415_10014263_pt1 | contig 12987 bp, 11 predicted proteins | sample PeaSoiSIISIP2007_FD_187696 | JGI IMG/M metagenome (GOLD analysis project Ga0209415, IMG submission 187696) | Peat soil microbial communities from Weissenstadt, Germany - SII-SIP-2007 (SPAdes) (version 2) | ecosystem: Environmental > Terrestrial > Soil > Wetlands > Peat | place: Germany...
TCAGGGCTCTCTCATTAAAGTCTTGCCCAACCCGAAATCACAACAATCTGCGTGACGGCCAGTTCAGCAGCATCAGCCTCTCTTCACGAGCGGAGATTGACCTTTCCAGGGGAGGTTGAATCTCCGGAGGATTTTTATTGCGGGGCAGCCGGCACATAAAACCTGGCTGGCAGCCAACAGGTCCCCAGTCCGGATTTCGGTGTCTAAGTCCAGGGATTGAGCACCGCTCATTGCAGTGGAAAATTCGAAACATTCCGGGTCACCAGTGTCAGCCGACGGATTTCCGCGGTTGCCGCCAGAAAGGCATCCATCACGCCAATTGGACGTCGCGCTGTTTCGCTGCGCGAGACTGTTTTCCCCAGGCTTCCGCCACGTCGGTGTCGACGGGATAATCCTGCCTTCAAACCTTGGTGGCAGTTCAGCAGCCTGGCCTCATCCGTGCGCGGGCCTCGGACAGGTCAGCGTCGTCACCGAATTCCCGGGCAACGCCACCGCCGCCGCGTGGTCGCCCAGTTGAACCTCGCAGGTTCGCTCAGCGCCTGCGTTCGTGATCACGGCCACCAGCGATCCATCGGGATTCTCGAAGCCGCAGTGGGAGAGAGCTTCTGCCGAACTCCGCGAATCAAACCGATACGCACCCCTCCGGACGAACCTTGAAAAATGCCCGAGCGCCCAGAACATGCCGCTGTAAGAAATTTCCTTCGTCCGTGAATCGATCATCATCGCCCCACCGACGCCCGAAGCGCCGCTGCCAACGTAAGGTCTCCCATGCTCGTCGGCGGCAAAGTTCCATGCCGTGATCGAGCGGCAACAATTCCTCAGAATGCGCGTGAACGTCCGCCCCCAATTCGCCCATTCGTTCAAGTAGTGGGGGGCTTTGTAGTCGGGTCCGCCCTCCGTCCAGTACATTTCGACGTCCGGATACGCATCCTGCACCCGGTTGATCCATTCCGGTTCGCCCACATACCCGTGCCACGCGATGGCATTCGTATATTTGCGCACGTCGGGCGTTTCCAGTTCGCCCATCGCGCGTCCCCACAAGTTATAGTTGTGATCGATAATCCAGATCTTTGTCTGCACGCCGCTCCGTTCGAAAAGCGGCCCCAAGTGCATGGTCACGAAATCGGCTTCATAGTCCTGCGGCCACGCGCAAGCCGGCATGCTTCCGTCCTGATCGGCGTCAACCTCGTTTTGCACGGTCACCGCCTGCACCGGCACTCCCTCGGCTTCATAGCTGAGCAGAAATTTTAGGAAGTAGCTGGCGTACGACGGCATGTAGGTATGCCGCATGCATCCGCCCAGCATGGATCCGTTCGACTTCATCCATCCCGGCGGGCTCCATGGCGAAGAGAAAAGAAACAAATCCGGGTTCGCTCCCCGGGCCTCGCGAAGCATCGGCAAAATATATTCGCGATCGTGCTCGATCGAAAAACGCTTCAGGTCCGGGTCCACACCGCCGTCATCGTAGCTATAAACCGTCGCCGCCGAGTCCGCCGACCCGATGCACGTCCGGCACACATTCAGCCCCATCTCCGACGGATCAAACAGCGTGTGAAACAAATCCGCGCGCGCCGAGGCCGATAGCTGATTGAACATGTAGCAAGATGTATCGGTGAACGCAGCCCCGAATCCAAGAATTTCCTGATACTTCTTCTCTGGACTGAGAACGATCGATTCCCGCCCCGTCCCAGCCCGCGCTTTCGTCCACTCAATCGGCGGAGCTGGGGAAATCTTTCGCCGCTCATCCGTCACCCAGGCCGTCAGGTTACCCGACGGCGCATGCGTGCTCGCGGCACGGCTAGCCGGCGGCATTGCCGGCGCAGGGGAGGAAACCGGAACGATTGCCGCCCGCCCTCGAGGAATTCCCAGAAAGTCACGCCGCGTGGGTATTTTCGCCACTTTCGCTCCTATTTGACCTGCGTTCTTGACTCGTTCGGCGCGCGGGTCAGGCGCCACGCGCACCTCTGCGTCGCGCCTGCCGCTTTCCGCAATCGAACTCCTAACTTCGCTGGGCGCTCGCCGCCTCTATTCGGCGAGGATTGAGTTCACACCGGGCCGGCCTTCGATGCTGCAAGCGTCACCACGGAATTTGCCGTAAGGGAGAGGCTAGCCACCCTCCCCCCGAGCCGGACCTGGCAGGTTCGAGAAGATCCTGGGTTCGTAACCACGATCACGAAAGATCCATCGGGATTTTCAAAGGCGCAATGAGACAGATCTTTTGCAGTGCCTTGCGACTCCACGCGCACGGCTCCTCGCTTTATGAAGCGCGAAAAATGTGCCATCGCCCAGAACTGTCCGCTGTGGTAAATCTCTTTTGTGCTTGAATCGATGGTCAACATTCCGCCCAAAGGGTACGGGCCCACGTCCGGCCGGCCGTGTTCGTCGGTGATAAAGCACCAAGCGGTAATCGCGCGGCAGCAGTTTTGGAAAATCGTGGTGAACTTCTGCGCCCACAGCGCCCAGCATTTCAGATAGTCGGGATCGTTATGGTCGGGACTACCTTCCGTCCAGTACATTTCGACGTCAGGAAACAAATCCTGCACCCGGTTGATCCATTCCGGCTCGCCCGAGTAGCCATGCCACGCGACCGCGTTGGTATACTTGCGAACGCCCGGCGTTTCCAGTTCGGCGATCGCACGTCCCCATAGGTTGTAGTTGTGATCGATGATCCAGATCTTCGTCTTCACGCCGCTCCGCTCAAACTGCGGCCCCAAGTGAAGGCGGACAAAATCGGCTTCGCAGTCCTGGGGCCAGAAACACGCGGGCATCAACCCTTGCTGATCAGCATCCACTTCGTTCTGGACGGTGACCGCCTGAACGGGCACGCCTTCAGCTTCGTAAGCTTGGAGGAATTTCACGAAATAGTTGGCGTAAGACGGCATATACGTATGCCGCATGCACCCGCCAAGCATCGAGCCGTTGTCCTTCATCCATCCCGGGGGACTCCACGGCGACGAAAACAAAAATAGATCCGGGTTCACTCTTCTGGCCTCTCGAAGCATGGGCAGGATGTACGCGCGGTCGTGCTCGATTGAAAAGCGCCTCAGTTCAGGATCCGGTTCGCCGTCATCGAAGCTGTACACCGAAGCGGCCGCGTCGGAAGAGCCAATACAGGTGCGGCACACGTTCAGCCCCATCTCCGACGGATCGAATAACATGTGAAAGAGCTCTTGGCGGGCCGCGGGCGGGAGCTGATTGAACCAATAGCAAGATCCATCCGTGAATGCCGCGCCGAACCCCAGCACTTCCTGGAACTTCTTCTCGGGATCCACCACGATGGAATCCTGCGCGACGGCGCTGCTCGGATCGGTCCACGGGACGGGCGAAGCGGCGAAAAGCCGCCGATCGTCATCCGTCACCCACGCCGCCAACGCGCCGGCCGGCAAATCGGCGCCGGCGAACCCGCCCAAAAAAATCGTCCCCGGCGTGGCTCCGGCATTCGCAATGACCGCCGCTCCCACTCCGGCTACTTTCAGGAAATCACGGCGCGTGGCACCGTCTCGCATTTGTTACTCCTGCATCAGAGCGCTTTGACAATCACCGTCACTAAAGCTTCGATCGGCCACGGCAGCTGCGCCTGCGCCGTGCAGACCTTACCACGTAGCCCAACGCAATGGGAAAACTCAATTTTCCTTTTCTTATGAATACACGCTGTTGCAGTTGGCGTAAACCGTAATCCCCCGTTTGTGGAGCAATGCATCGTCAATCGAGATAGGGTCCCGGGTGAGACCCACAAAAACCATTCGGTCTGTCGAGGCTACGTGGGAAATTGACCCTAGTCTCGCAACCTTCAGGAGGTTGCGATTGACAAGGGAACCCACATTTGCCATATTGTCAAAGCGGTTAGCGGACTGGGGTGGAAAGAAAACACCCCGACGCGCACCCTTTGTGGTGGAGAGCACGTGAGCGAAAACGATTTCCTCGTCCACTCCCAGCATCTGCCTCCCGGACAGGCGGGCGAACTTCTTAACTTGCCCCGCCAGAAAGTCAGGTGGCAGTGGATGAGTTTCTTCGTCCGGCGTTTGCTGGCCGGCGGTGTGTACCAAGCCAGGACGGAACACGAAGAAGCGGCGTTTGTTCTGTTAGGGGGAAGGTGTCTCGCCGATTGGGGTCAAGGTGCGCGGCGGATCGGAAAGCGGAAGAACGTGTTTGACGGACTTCCCTACGCACTTTATCTGCCCACCGGGAACAAAGTGACGTTTACAGCGGAAACGGCGTGCGAGATTGCGGAATGCAGAGCGGCCTCGCAAGCGCAGCTCGAACCGAAGCTGATCACGCCCCAAGACGTGGTGAGCAGTCTGCGCGGCGGGGGAAACGTGTCGCGGCAGATTGTGGACCTGATGCCACCTGCCTTCCCAGCGGACAAGCTGATGGTGGTTGAGGTGTACACACCGGGCGGAAACTGGTCGAGTTATCCGCCACACAAGCACGATGTCCATAATCCGCCTGACGAGGTAGACCTGGACGAGATCTACTATTACCGCATGAATCAGCCCGGCGCTTTCGCGTTCCAGCATCTGTATTCGGGTGAGCAGTCGGGCACACAGACGCTGAAGACCTGCGACGGGGATGTGGTGCTGGTTCGTAGCGGTTATCATCCCGTGGTCGCCGGACCCGGTTATGACGTGTACTATCTGAATTTTCTGGCGGGATCGTCTCATGCCCTCGCCGTCACGGAAGATCCGCGGCATGTCTGGATTCGCTCCACGTGGAAGGAAACCGATCCTCGCTTGCCGCTCGTGAGAGCATGACCGATCCGGGAGGATTGTGAATCGATGCGCCGGGTCTGGTTGGCCAGGAATTGGGGGACAAAGAGTTCAGGCAACCTGTATGCTTTCGAGGGGAGTCTTCCCTGATGAGCAGACGCTTGACCACGGCGCAAGCTGTTATCTCGTTTCTCAAGAACCAATTCACCGCACGCGACGGCAAAGAGCAGCGACTTTTCGAAGGCTGCCTGGGAATTTTCGGGCACGGGAACGTGGCCGGCATAGGACAGGCCCTCGAGCAGGACTCAGGTCTAAAATATTACCTCTTCCGCAACGAGCAGGCGATGGTCCACACCGCCGTGGGGTTCGCCCGCGCCAGCAATCGGCTGCGAACCCTGGTCTGCACGACGTCGATCGGCCCCGGCGCCACCAACATGGTGACGGGAGCGGCGGTGGCCACGGTGAACCGCCTGCCTGTGCTTCTTCTTCCTGGGGACCTGTTCGCGCGGCGCAACGTGGCGCCGGTGCTGCAGCAGTTGGAATCCTCGGCAAGTCAGGACATTTCGGTCAACGATTGTTTCAAGCCGGTGTCGCGTTACTGGGACCGCATCAATCGGCCGGAGCAGATTTTGACAGCCCTTCCGGCGGCAATGCGGGTGCTGACGTCACCTGCGGAAACCGGCGCGGTAGTGCTGGCTTTGCCGCAGGACGTCCAGGCCGAAGCCTTCGATTACCCCGAGCACTTTTTCGAGAAACGCGTTTGGGTGGTGGCGCGGCCGAGATGCGACGGCAATCTTTTGACCAAGGCCGCGCAATGGATTCGCAACGCGCGGCGGCCACTCATTGTTGCCGGGGGCGGGGTGATCTATTCGGAAGCCAGCGCAGCACTCGGAGAATTTGCTTCCCGAACGGGAATTCCAGTGGTGGAGACGCAAGCCGGAAAGGGCTCGCTAGCTTACGACCATCCTCAGGAGCTCGGTGCGGTCGGCGTGACGGGCACGCCCGGGGCCAACATTCTCGCCCGGGAAGCCGATTTGATTGTTGGGATCGGCACACGGTACAGCGATTTCACAACCGCCTCCCAGACCGCGTTCCAAAATTCTGCGGTGCGATTTGTGAACGTGAATGTAAGCGAGTTCGATGCTGGCAAACAGGCGGCCTTGCCGCTGACCGCCGATGCCCGCGCGACGCTGGAGGAGTTGAAAGAGGCGCTGGCCGGGTTTCGGGTCGAGGAATCCTACAGCGAGCGACTCCAGTCGTTCCGCTCGGCTTGGGAGCGGGAGGTCGATCGAATTTATGAACTGCAGATAGACCCTCCCATCAGCCAGGGAGAAGTGATCGGAGTCGTGAACAAAAGCTCTGCGGTTCGCGATGTCGTGGTGTGCGCTGCCGGAAGTCTTCCCGGCGATCTTCATAAACTCTGGCGGACGCGCGATCCCAAGGGCTACCACGTCGAGTACGGCTTCTCCTGCATGGGGTATGAAATTGCCGGAGGCCTAGGCGTGAAGATGGCTTCACCGGATCGAGAAGTTTATGTTCTGGTCGGAGATGGATCGTACTTGATGATGGCGCAGGAAATCGTCACCTCGGTGCAGGAAGGCTACAAGCTCAACATCGTTGTGCTCGACAACCACGGGTTCTCCAGCATTGGCGGTCTGAGCCGGGCCTGCGGCAATGAGGGCATGGGCACGCAATACCGCCACCGGCGAAACGGCAAAATGGACGGGGACCCGATTTGCGTCGATTTTGTGGCCAACGCAAAGAGCTTAGGAGCTTATGCGGTCCGGGCCAGGACGCGCGAGGATCTGCACACGGCCCTGTTAGAGGCCCGGGAGCGTCCGCAAACATCGGTGATCGTCATCGAAACGGCGTATGACCAGCGAGTGCCCGGGTATGAATCGTGGTGGGATGTTCCGATTGCAGAAGTCTCGCAAGCGGAACCAGTTCAACAGGCTCGGTCGAAGTACGTGCAGGCGAAAGAGAAGCAGCGAGTCTTTTAGCGTGCGCGCTCACCTAGACGATGAGCAATAGCCGGCCAAGGGGAACTCCAAGGTGCAGTCAGCGAGCGATGGGGGCACAGCGGCAACGCCGCATCTGAAGCGGGTTCTCGGGCTTTGGGACCTGGTTTACTACGGGATCATCCTGACCTCGCCCATCGCCGTTGTTCCCATGTTTGGCGAGGCCCAGGTGCTTTCCCATGGTCATGCGGTGACCACTCTCCTCGCGGCAATGCTGGCCATGACCGCTACCGCCGTCAGCTTTGGCCGGATGGCTACGGTTTATCCCTCGGCGGGATCGGTTTACACCTATGTCAGCCGAGGATTCAATTCTCACATCGGCTTCGTCATCGGGTGGGCGATGTTTTTGGAATACCTCTTCCAACCACTGCAAAACAGCCTGTATGCGGCGCTCACCATCCAAAGATTGCTGCCGCACATCCCCTTTGCGTTGCTGTCCGCAGTCGCGGTGGGCTTTATGACCTGTCTGTGCTGGTTTGGAATCCGCACTACCGCGCGGGCAAACCAAATTCTGCTTGGGCTGATGTCCGTAGTCATGGTGGCTTTTATCGGCGAGGGACTCTGGTACATCTTTGCACATCAGCACTGGCACGGGCTGGTCTCAGCCCAACCGATCTACGATCCCCGGACGTTCAGCGTTCGCGCCATTGCAGCGGGCACGGCCCTGGCCGCGACTACCTACATCGGGTTCGACGGGGTCAGCATCCTCGCCGAGGAGGTCGAGAACCCAAAGCGAAATGTTTTGCTGGCGTCGGTCTTGGTTTGTTTTTTCACCGGGGTTTTCGCCGCGTTCCAGGCCTATTTGGCCCAGCGGGTTTGGCCGGACTACCGCACGCTCGCCAATCCCGAAACAGCATTTATGGACATTGCGAGAGTCGTTGGCGGCTACAACCTCTTTTTCGCCTTTGGGATCGTCCTGCTGATATCCAGCTTGGCCTGCGGGTTGGCCGGCCTTCTGGGCGCAGTGCGTTTGCTCTATGGCATGGGCCGCGACAACTTGCTGCCGCGAAAGATCTTTGGCCACCTGAACGCGGCGCGCGGCAATCCCTCCTACAACGTTGCTATCGCCGGCGCATTGGCGTATCTCGGCACGCTCACCATGGAGTGGGAGAGGTCTGTGGAGATTCTCAACTTTGGGGCACTGATGGCTTTCATGGCGGTAAATCTTGCCGCCGTTCGCTACTTCGGTTTCTCTTCGGAGTGGGATGGCAAACGGAACATCTTTCTGGACATCATTATTCCGAGCCTGGGATTTCTTTTTTGCCTGGTGATTTTTCTTGGCTTGCAGGGATCAACTCTGGTATTGGGCGCGATCTGGGTGGGGGCCGGCGGTCTTTACGTGATGCTGAAGACGAAAGGCTTCCGCACCCAGCCGGTAGTCATCGACTTCAACGAATCCTGATTGGAGGCAATTTGGCGGATCAGGTCCAAGGCACCGGCGATGTGGGATGCAGGTGTTGATCCGCCTATTTTTTGCTTCTTCGTCAAAGCGCTAAGATTGTCCGGGAGAAGAGCCTGCAGCGCGAGCCAGTTGGCGTTCACCGCCCAGCAGCGGAGGAATTTATGACGCAAGTAATTGCCTCAACAACGTATAAGAGTCCACTGCATGAAATGACCCAGTCCACGCCAACGTGCTTGTGGAATGATTCAGCTTCCATCCAGGAACTGACCTACTCGATCGAACACGGGGCCGTGGGAGCCACCTGCAATCCTGTGATCGTGCTATCCGTGCTCAAGCAGGAGATGAGCCTCTGGAAAGATCGCATTCGCAGGCTAATTGATGCCAGACCCGCGGCAACCGAGGATCAAATCAGCTGGCAATTGGTGCGCGAGATCTCGGTCAAGGCTGCCGGCCTCCTGAAGCCAGTTTTCGACGCTCAGCAAGGTCGGAACGGCAGGCTTTCCATCCAGACTGATCCGCGGCTCTATCGCGACACGGCCGCCATCGTAGAGCAGGCCGAAGAGTTCAACCGGCTCGCCGCCAACATGATCGTTAAGATTCCTGTAACCCGCGCTGGCATTGCGGCAATCGAGGAGGCAACCTGTCGCGGGATCAGCATCAACGCCACCGTTTGCTTCAGCCTGCCACAGTGCATCGCTGTTGCCGAAGCGGTAGAACGCGGGCTGAAACGGCGCGAACGCGAAGGAAAAGACATTACCAGGATGGGGCCAGTTTGCACCGTTATGGTAGGCCGGCTGGACGATTGGTTGAAGGTTCTGGTGGAGAAAGAGAATATCGCCATCGATCCGGGATACTTGGAGTGGGCTGGCGTAGCGGTATTCAAGAAGACGTATCAAATCTTCCTCGAACGCGGCTATCGCATTCGCCTGCTCTCGGCGGCCTTTCGCAACCACATGCACTGGAGCGAGTTCATCGGCGGCAATGTTGTCGTTTCGCCGCCCTATTCCTGGCAGGTTCGCTTCAATGCCAGCGACGTCGAAGTGCGCTCACGGATCGACAGACCCGTAGAGCCGCGAATCGTCGGGGAACTCTCCAAGAAATTCGCCGACTTCCGGCGCGCCTACACCGATGGCGGACTGTCGATCGATGATTTCGATTCGTTTGGCCCCACTCGGAGAACTCTCCGCCAGTTCATTGCCGCTTGCCATGACCTCGATGGCGTGGTGCGTGACTTCATGCTTCCTAATCCGGATGTGGCTTGAGCGTGAAACTTCGACCTATGGCCGCAACCACGAACCCGCTGAGGAGTTGGGAATGACGCACCCTCGGTGTGAGTGGCATTGGGATGGGCTGGATGGGAACGGTACACAGGCTGCGGCTGCAGCCGGCAAGGATATTTTTGCGAGAATCCTGTCGGAAAAGATTCGCAAGAAACAGCCGAGATTGAACGGTTAGCGCGCCCAGCCGGGGTGTTCACGTTCGCCGGATACAACTACTTGCGGGATTTGCCATACTCGGCTAAGGTGATGGCCGGACTTAATTGGGAACGAGATTCTCCGGCGGGACTCGAGAGTCGTGATCGGATATGGGAGGATGAATATTCGCGTAGCCAGCGCACCTGTTAGCTGGGGGATCATGGAACACGTCGAACCTCCGGCGAATTATCCGTACGGTCGGGTTTTGGATGAGATCGCTGCTGCGGGGTACTCTGGCACTGAGCTGGGCCCGTACGGATTTCTGCCGGCCGATTCGGTTGAGCTTCGCCGTGAGTTGGAGAAGCGCGCCCTAACACTTTGCTCGGCCTTTGTCGACATCGAGCTGGGAAATGCATCCACGCATGAGGACGGATTGGCCTACGTCGGCCGCTCCGCCAAACTGATCAGCGAGGCCGGCGCGCGGCTTCTGGTTCTCTCCGATAGAATTACTCCCGACAGAAATGCCACGGCAGGACGGCGCAGCGATGCCAACGCGCTCGCCTGGACTGAGGCCGAATGGCAAGCCGCCGCGACCGCAGTTCGTGAGGTGATTCAGCGTTGCAGGGCGGTCGGGTTGAGAGTTGCGTTTCACCACCATGCCGGCAGCCATGTGGAAACGCCGGAGGAGATCGAGCGGCTCTTCTCGCTGTTCGCCCCGGAGGAGTTGGGTTTGTGCCTCGACACCGGGCACTATGTTTACGGGGGAGGCGACGCAGTTGCCTTCCTCGAAAAGCAAGTGTCCAGAGTGTGGTGTGTTCACCTGAAGGACATCTATGAGACCAAAGCAGCGGAAGCGCGTCGCGAGAGAATGAATTTCCACGCCGCGGTCCGGCACGGAATCTTTGCGCCACTTGGGAAAGGCGAAATTGATTTTTCCCGGGTCATCTCACTCTTGAAGGCTGGACGCTTTGAGGGCTGGGTAGTGGTCGAGGCGGACGTGCTGCCCGGCGGCGCCGGAGCCGACGCCCCCTTGGCCAACGCGATCGCGGGAAGAGAATTTCTCCGCCGGTTTGGGATCTGAGTTTTCCTGCGCGATGCCGTCTTCCGGCTGCACAGCTTTGGGCGCAGCAGGCCCCAGTCAGGCGGTACACTGTACGGCAAGGCGTTCTCCCGCCTCTTCAGGATCATGAACATGTTGCCAGGAAAGAAGACTCGCAAACGGAGGCCTCACGAAGCCGCCAGCATTTACGACGTGGCGAAAGAGGCCCGCGTATCCGTCTTCACCGTATCGGCGGTCATCAACAGCAAGAGCCATGTGGGCAAGGCGCTGAAGCAACGAGTCGAAGCCGCTATTCTGAAACTGAACTACCGGCCCAATCTGTTGGCGCGCAGCTTGGCCAAACGGCGCACCCACACGCTGGGAATTGTCGTCCCGGACATCTCAAACCCTTTTTTCCCCTTGGTGATTCGAGGCGCGGAGGACGCCGCCTTGAAGCACGGGTACAACATCCTGTTGTGCGATAGTGATGATCGCCTGGAGCAGGAGGAGCAATGCCTGGAAGTGCTCCTGGCCAAGCGCGTGGACGGGATTCTGTTGACCAAGGCGCCTTTTGATTTCAGCCCTTCCCTGCGCCAGCTTATCGACGACATGAAAGTTCCCTTCGTTCTGCTGATGCGGACTTATCCCAGCCTGACGAAGGATGCCGTGGTCAGTGACGACTACAAGGGAGCCTATGAGGCAGTATCCCAGCTGGCTAGAGCTGGCCATCGACGAATCGCCTTGCTGGGCGGCCCGATCCGAGTCAGCAACGGCCGCGAGCGCTCGAAGGGTTTTCGCGATGCCCTGGAAGCGAACGGGCTGACCTGCGATCCCGAACTTGTAGTTGAAGGAGACTATCGTATCGAGTCGGGTTACCGAGGAGGCCACGCGCTGCTGTCCCGCCGCCCGGACGGTATTTACGTCGCGAACTATCTTATGACGGTCGGCCTGTTGCGAGCCGCAGACGAGATGGGTATGCGCTGCCCCGAAGATTTTGGGCTCGTCAGTTTCGATGACTATCCCTGGCTTGCGATCTTCCGTCCCCGGCTTACCACTGTGGAACTCCCGAAGTATCAGATCGGATTTGAGGCGGCAGAGCTGCTCCTGGAACGGATCAAAGGCGAACGCGTTCAGGGCGGGGTCCGGAAACTGGTCCCGGAACTGCACGTGCGCGAATCTTGCGGCTTCCGGCTTCGATCGGGAAGGAACTCGCTGGAAGTCCCTAGCCAAACTACAGCCTAGAAGCAGATGTCTTGGCTGCCGGTTTTTGTTCTGGCCGCATCATCACGGCCGACGGATGTTCATCCGACACGAAGCCAGATTATTTCCCCACCGTATCAACGTCGCGAAGCAGGCGAGTCTCAATTGGTTCGCGGCGAGTATTTAACACGCAGCCCTGGAAGCGCGGGTGCGATTCTGTACGGCTACGGCACGCCCTTCACGATAGGACCGCTCCGCCGCAGCCTCGACGCTGTTGTAAGAGTGCTCGATTTCCAGCTCGGAGGCGACTTGTTCAGCCCGCTTCAGGTCCACGTCGGCGACGGCGACCAACTGCGCTTCCGGAATCAAGCGGCGAATGTTGTAGGCATGCTGCTTGCCCATGGCGCCGACTCCGAGAATTCCTATGCCCAGCTTCGTCATAAAGTTCCTTACGAGTACTTGATTTTTACCGGCTGGCCCTGCTTAGCGGATTGGTAGATCGCGTCGATGATAATGATGTCGCGCAATCCTTGCTCGCCGTCAGGCTCCGGTTTGACGCCTTTCCGAATGGATTCTGCGAAAGCGTCCAGCTCGAGCGCGAATTCGTCCATCGGTTTGAAGGTCTTCTCAAACCACTTCCCGGCAATTTTCCCACTGATCCGCCGCTCTTCTTCGAAAGCAAAGGCCGGAGCCAAAGCAACCCAGCCCTTTTCCCCGTGGATGTGGACGAAAGAAGAAAACGCTGCGCTGTAAGCTGCGGTTCCTTGCAGGACGAGCCCGCTCCGGAAGTCGAGACGAAATGCCACCCCCTCCTCGACTTCCTTGTACCGCCTTCGATCCCGAGACCAGCTTACAGCGCTGCCGACCGCGACGGGGTCCTCGCCAACCAGCCAGCGGGTCGTATTCAGGCAATAGACGCCGAGATCCGTCAGCGGACCTCCGCCGCATAGCTCGCGCGAGAACAGCCACGCCGGCGAGTTGTCACCAAACCGGCGGAGTTCTGCGAACAGCGTATGGATGATATCGATCCGCCCCAGGTCGCCCCGCGAAATCATCTTCTTGAGCATCACGGTGCTGGGCTCAAAGTATTTTCGATAGGCGGTCATGAATTGCACCTGGCTGCGGCGGCAGGTCGCGACCATGTTGCGAGCTTGTTGGACAGTGGCCGCCAAGGGTTTTTCGCAGAGCACATGCCTGCCCGCCCTTG
>Ga0209415_10014264_pt1 | contig 12987 bp, 11 predicted proteins | sample PeaSoiSIISIP2007_FD_187696 | JGI IMG/M metagenome (GOLD analysis project Ga0209415, IMG submission 187696) | Peat soil microbial communities from Weissenstadt, Germany - SII-SIP-2007 (SPAdes) (version 2) | ecosystem: Environmental > Terrestrial > Soil > Wetlands > Peat | place: Germany...
ACGCACCCGCCACGATGGAGCGGACCTCTCGGAGGGGAGCCTCCCGACCGGCTCCTCGAACGGCCACAGCCCTGTCCTTCCAAGAAGCGAGTGTCATCGTCGGCAGCAACTGCTCGGCCATGGAGAGCAGGGGTTCGGGAGATATCTCAGCGCGGTCCTCAGCCCGGGCCCGAGCGTTCTGCTCCTCGATCGCGCGTCGTACCGCTGGTATCCCACCTCGCAGCAACTGTTCGGCAACCGGAAGTTGCTCCGGGCGCAACTCCGCCAGCGCAGCGTTTCGATGTGTCGCCGCAGCCTCGAGCTTTCGCCTGTCGCGCCTGTCGTTCGTCTCGTCTCGGGGGCGTGGGGCGCGGCTGGGCTTGGCGCGCTCTCTTTCCGGTCTGGCTCCCCGCTGTTGCGAGGAGTCGGCGGCTTCTCTGCTCTCCTCGGGACGCGCTCTGCGGGGCCTGTCGCGTTGGGGGCCCGTGCGGCCTCGCTCTGCCGGCCGTTCTCGTTCGGCGCTCGTGCGGCCTCGCTCTGCCGGCCGTTCTCGTTCGGCGCTCGAAGATCCTGCATCTCCTTCTGAGCGCTGTCTCGGAGCACGTCGACGCGGCGTCTCGGGTCGGCTCCTCCCATCAGGTCGCGATCGCGGCTCGTCTTCCCGTCGGCGTCTCGATCCCGGGGCCATCACCACCGAGACTCCGCTGGCGGCGTCTCGTCCCGAACCGAGTACCTCTATGCGCGTCCCGTTCTCTGCCTCGCCGCGCGAGTCTTTGACTGCCTGCACAGCCGTCACGAAGATGCCGTCGAGCTCGAAGTCTGCGTCGGCTCTCAAGACATCTCCCACAGCCGCTCCCGACGGGAGCAGGGTGCCGTCGACTGAACCGCGCGGCTGGCGAGCCCCGGGGGCGCGCCAAGTCCACGACCCGTCCTCGCGTCGGCTAGTCAGCTCGATGTCGATCTTCCGGGACATGGCCGGGGACCACGCTACCCGCGTACAGGCTCAGCCCCGGATTTCGAGCGCCCTGTCGCCTCGAAGCGAAACATTCGAGGGGCTGATCGCGCTGGGGAGCGCCGCGTCCCGAGAAAGGCCATGAGGTCTCTATCCTGTGTCCGGGATCGCCCCAGCCCGGGAGACGAAGCGCTGTGGGCAGGACCGCGGGCCGGGAGGCGTCGATTCGCGAGCAGCGACACGAATGGCGTTTCGCACCTCAACGATGGTCGGGGTGGATATCGCCTGCGAAGTTGGCATTGCAAAGGGAAGAAGAAGCAAGAAGAGCACGGCTTACAGGGAGGGTGACTCGTGGACGAGATGCACGACGAGGCAGCGACCGCACGAGAGCCATCGCAGCTTCCGAGTGAGTCACAGGTCGCGCCGTGGACGCAGGTTGGCGAACAACCCCAGGCGAGCACCCTCGCCCCTGACTCGAACCCGGCCGCAGCGCCCCCAGGCGAGCGAAGCCCGTCGGGCCCTACCTGGCCGCCTGCTTCGCCCTCTCTGTGGTCGACCGAGACTGGATGGTCGCCGGGGCCCGCCTCGCCCGGGAGCTGGCCGCACGCGGCGTCCCCGTTGCCGCCAGCCGGCGCAACCGGGGCCCCGTTTGAGAGAGACCCGAGATCGGCGACGGCGTCCTCGCCGAAGGGCCCGAGCCGCATTCCGCAGTGGCTCCTCGTGGCACTCGTATCCGCCGTCGTGGGCGGCGCGGTCGGCGCGGGGATCGCGGAAGGACTGGGCACAGGCTCGTCGGGGCCGGCACCAACGATAAGAGTCGGACAGGCGACTCCGGGGCCTGCGCTCGCGGGAGGAGCTTCGATCCCGACGATCGTGAGGAGCGTGCTCCCCGAGGTCGTCTCGATCGACGCCAAAGGCCCAGGAACCGGACCCCTCTCGACCGGCCCGACCGAGGACCAGGGGACCGGCATGATCATCTCCTCGGCGGGGGAGGTGATCACGAACAACCACGTGATCGCCGGGGCGACCACGATCACCGTCACGCTCTACAACCAGACGACCCCGCTTCCCGCGACGCTCGTAGGAGCTGACGCTTCGAACGACCTGGCGCTGCTCAAGATCAAGTCGCCTCCGAGCGACCTGCAACCCATCACCTTCGGGGACTCCACCCATCTCGAGGTCGGCGACGCGCTGATAGCAGTCGGGAACGCCCTTGGGCTGTCGGCTGGAACCCCGACGGTGACTTCGGGGATCGTCTCGGCCCTCGGGCGAACGGTGCAGGCAGGAGACACGTCGGGGAGCACCGAGAGCCTCACGAACCTCATCCAGACCGACGCGGCCATCAATTCCGGCAACTCGGGCGGCCCCCTCGTGGACTCAGCGGGACAGGTCGTCGGCATGAACACGGCGGTCGCCTCGTCGAGCAGTGGGAACGCGCCGGCTCAGAACATCGGCTTCGCCATCCCGGCGGTGACGATCCAGAAGCTCATTCCCGAGCTGCGAGGCGGGGGGACTGCGCCCGCGTCGAAGGCGTACCTCGGCGTCTTCGTCACAGACGAGACTGCACAACTGCAACAGCAGTTCGGATTGGTGCCCAGCTCGGGGGCGTTGGTCGAAACTGTCGTCGCTGGGTCCCCCGCAGACAACAGTGGCGTGCAGCCCGGGGACGTGATCGTGTCCTTCAACGGCGCGAGCGTCGCTTCGGCCGAGGACCTGACGACCGCGGTACAACAAGCGTCTCCCGGTCAGACAGCGTCTCTCACCTTGTGGCGCGGCCAGCAGAAACTGAACGTGAACGTCACGCTCTCCTCGACCCCGGCGAGCTGAGGCGGGCGAGCGTTCTTCATCCCGACTGAGCTATCCGATCAGCGAGGTCTCCATGTCAGTCTTCGGCTCTGCTCCGAGCCGGATGTACCACTCGGTGCCCCACACCGCCGCAAACGCCTCTGGCGGCATGGCCAGGAAGAACGATGTCTCGGAGATTTGGCTGGCGTGAGCTTCCATGGCCCGCCTCTTGGAGTCGAGGCGCGAAGAGACGTCGACAGCAGTGGTGATGCGCTTAGCCTCCACGCCCAGGTTGTCCATCTCTTCGCGCCTTTCCTCCACCTCTGTGAGCCCGAGCTCAGCGGCCATCTCGGAGAGGCTTCGTATGTGATCCCGGTTCATCGTGGCCATGAACACCCGAGCGGTGCCCGCCAGTTCCGCAGCACGGAGCCCCACGCGATGAACCTGCACGTGGTCGGGATGCCCGTAGCCCCCTCGCTCGTCGTATGCGGTCAGCACGTCGGCCTTCTCGTCCACTAGAACAGCCGCCAGCCGAGCTGCTGCCTCTTCGACCTGGGCTTGCCAGAAGCACGACGGGTCGTCGTTCGTCTGCTCGCCTGCCATCCCCGAGTCGCGATACCCGAGGAATTCGTGCCGGCTGACCCCGAGCTCCTTGCAGGCCTGCGCCAGCTCGGCCTCGCGGCGTTGGGTCAAGGTCTCCCCAGGCGCCAGGAGTCCCTCCGGGATCTCTCCGAGCTCGCCCCTGGTCGCCGTCACGAGCACCACGCGGTGTCCCGCATCGGCGAGGAGTGCCATCGTCCCTGCAGTCGAGATCGCCTCGTCATCTGGGTGGGCATGGAAGAACACAGCGGTCGTCATCCCTCGTGAGGCTATGGGGTGTGGCCAGTGGCGGTGGTCAATACCACCTTTGATATGGGGTCGTCTCCCAACCGGGGCTCGCCGTTGGTCCGGCGCATCTCCTCCTCGATCGCGTTGGGAATAATCCCCTTGAAGCAGGTGCCCACCCAGGTGTACTTATCGTGTGGGTGGCACCTGGACACCGCCTAGCAAGCGGAGGTGGCGATGGGTGTTTTGCCGATGGTCCCGGTCTCGGCCGGCCCGGCATCGAAAGGGGACGCGGGCAGCGTTCCTGATCGACTGCCCGTACTCGATCGAGGTGTGCACGCTCCCTCCTCGGGGCGAGCATGCGCGATGGAGGCAGCTTCGTGGCTGGCGGGGGAGCGCTGGTCGGACCACCCGAGCGCTGTGAACCGGGCAATCGCCTCGGTCGGACGCTGGGTGAACGACGCCGTGGACGACGAAGAGAGGCAGTGCTTGTGGCCCTTGATCCTGGCCTCCCTCCACACCGCCCCGGTCAGCAGGAAGGTGGAACGCAGGCTGAGACTCCTGAGCCGCGAGGCCGGGTGTCGTGCCGTTGCAATTGGCCGACCTCTCGATGCTTGGTTCGAAGTACTCGATGAGCACAGCCGCCTGACCGGGCACCAACCAATGCGCGTTCCTGTCTCCCGGATCGAGTCACTCTGCGACCACCTGCTCGAAGCAGGCTCCCGCTAGGGACCTCCATCGCTGTCTCAGGTGGAGAAGGCCACGAATCGAGCGGAGCGTCGGTGTCTGCCCTTAAACCGCCGATAATCTATCTTATGTAAAGTTAACTTAGACAGAACTGGGCAGGGTCGAGGCGATGACGCTTGGTCCTACTGCCCGGTCGAGGCTCTGCTCAGCGCTCCCCCGGCGCCGACAGCGGCTCGAAGTCCACGACGAGCTGTGCGCCGAGGGCACGGGCTATGCGGTCCAGGCTGATGATCGTCGGCGACACGCGACCTTGTTCGAGGCGGGCAATCGACGGCTGGCTCGTCCCGGCCCGTTTGGCGAGTTCGGCTTGGCTCACCCCGGCCTTCCGGCGAGCGGCCCGTACGGAGCTTCCGACCATGATCGCCGTCATGGCCCGCTCGTACCGGGCGAAGGCGTCACTGCCAGCTGCGGCTCCGGGGCGACGCGGCTTCGGGGCATGGCCGGCCGTCGCTCGGGTGCGTTTAGCAAAGGGCGGGGTCGAGGGTTTCTTCAGCTCGGCAGATTTGTCGGTGGACGGCTGAGTCACGACCGCCTCCTGTTTTTCGAAGGTCGCAAGGACGGGACCTATACCAGAAATGGAATATACCAGTTATGGTCTCGGGAGGCGTGGGTACCCTTGGACGCCATGAACTGGCCAATGCGCTTCGGCATCTTCCTCGCACCGTTCCACCCCGTGGGCCAGAACCCCACGCTCGCTCTCGAGAGGGACATGGAGCTCGTGGTTCGACTGGACGGGCTCGGCTTCGACGAGGCATGGATCGGGGAGCACCACTCAGCGGGCTACGAGATCATCCCCTCTCCCGAGGTGTTCATCGCGGTGGCATCGCAGAGGACTTCCCACATCCAGCTCGGGACCGGGGTGAGCTCGCTCCCCTACCACCAGCCCCTGATCCTCGCCGACCGGATGGTTCTTCTCGACCACCTGACGCGGGGCCGGATCATGTTCGGCGTCGGGCCGGGCGCGTTGCCGTCGGACGCCTACATGATGGGGATCGACCCAATGACCCAGCGCGACCGGATGGAGGAGTCGCTCGAGGCCATCCTCGCCCTCCTCGACGGCAGCGAGCTCGTGACGAGGGAGACGGACTGGTTCACGCTTCGCGACGCCCGTCTGCAACTGCGGCCGTACACCGATCCCCGTTTCGAGGTCGCCGTAGCCGCACAGATCTCACCTGCCGGACCGCGCGCTGCCGGCCGGTTCGGCTTGAGCCTGCTCTCGATCGGCGCGACGACAGCAGGCGGGTTCGACGTGCTCGGATCGCACTGGCAGGTGATGGAGGAACGCGCGGAGGAGTTCGCCACGACCGTCGACCGGCGCAAGTGGCGCCTCGTCGGCCCGATGCACATAGCCGAGACCGAGGAGCAGGCCCGAAAGGACGTGGCCTTCGGGTTGGCCCAGTGGGTCGACTACTTCGAGCGGGTCGCGGCCCTGCCTCTAGCGCCGTCGACCCTCGACCCGGACAAGATGGTCGACGCCCTGATGGAGATCGGATTCGCAGTGGTCGGCACCCCCGAGATGGCGGTCGCGCAGATCGAGCGACTGGTCGAGCAGTCAGGCGGCTTCGGCACCTACCTCCTCATGGCGCACGAATGGGCCGACCGCGAGGCGACGCTTCACTCCTATGAGCTCTTCGCGCGCGAGGTGATGCCCCACTTCCAAGGTTCGCTCGGCTCCCTGCGGTCTTCGAGGGACTGGGCAGCCGAGAACCGTCCCGAGTTCATAGGTGCGGTCGGTAGCGCCATCATGCAGCAGATCACCGACCACAACGCCGAACGCGAGGCCAAGAAGTCTCAGGGGAACACCACCACCTAGCCACGACGACAGCGGGGGCTCCACCGGCCGGCCGCAACGAAGGCTCAGCCCGCCCAGACCGCACGAGATGGCCACATGACCGAGAACGAGCGATTCGTGGTGCGAAACGGGATCGTCCTGCCGATGTCGGGACAGCGCGTGGTGCACGACCCCGGATCGGTCCTCGTGGAGGGCACTCGGATACTCGCCGTCGGCCCGGTCGAACAGGTGGACGCATTGGCGGGTGACGCGATCGTCGTCGACGCCACGGGCCGGGCTGTCATCCCCGGCCTTCACAACGCTCACATGCACTCGGGGCTCCTACGCGGGACGGCTGAGGGCATGACGCTCTTCGACTGGCTGCGGGTCTACGTCGACCCCGCGCACCGGGCGCTCACTCCCGTGATCGCCGAGGCCGCATCGATGCTCGCCTACACCGAGAACCTGAGGTTCGGCACGACCTCGGTGATGGACATGTGGCGCTACCTCGAGGGGTCGGCGAGAGCCGCCGAGCTGATCGGCATAAGGGCGGCTCTCGTTCCGTACCTCTGCGACGAGGAAGGCTACGACTACTTCGAGTCGATGGAGTCGAATCGTCGACTGCTCGACGAATGCGGCAGCGACGTCCGACAGCGTGTGCGCGCTTGGGTGGGCGTGGAGCACCTCTTCTACTGCCGTCCCGAGACGGTGCGAGCCGCGGTCGCTCTCGCAGAGGAGTACGACGCACACCTTCACACCCACTCCTCGGAGACGTCGTGGGAGGTGTCGGAGTCACTGACGCGCTACGGATGCAGGCCCATCGAGCGCTTCAGCGAGCTCGGCGCCCTCGGGGAGCGGGTCGTCATCGCCCACTGCGTATGGTTGGACGACCACGAGATCGAGCTGCTCGCCGGCACGCAGACGAGCGTCGTCCACTGCCCTTGCTCGAACATGAAGCTCTCCTCGGGCGCGGCCCGGGTGATCGACATGCGTGCCGCCGGGGTGACCGTAGGGATCGGCACAGACGGAGAGAAGGAGAACAACAACCTCGATCTGCTCGAGGAGCTCAAGTTCGCGTCGTTGATGCAGAAACTGACCTCGCTCGACCCGACTACCGGCGACCCCTGGGACGTCCTCGAGATGGCGACCATCGATGGAGCACGAGCGCTCGGGATCGGCGCCGTCACCGGCTCCCTCGAGCCCGGAAAGGCAGCGGACATCGTCACCGTGGACCTGCGTGCCCTGCACCTGACACCCTTGCTCCACGGCCGGGACCTCAACGTGGCGGCGCACCTCGTGTTCTCTGCGTCCGGGCACGACGTGGACCAGGTCTGGGTGGACGGGAGACTGCTCGTGGACGGCGGCCGCGTGCTGTCGGTCGACGCGGATGCCGTGAGACGCGACGCGCAGGCGGCTGCAGAAGAGCTCTTCGCCCGGAGGGCCGCGCTTCAGGAGACCTAGGACGCGGCTGGCCGAATCCGAAGTGGGCGCTAACGCCGGGCGTCGTAGGTGGCGACCAGAGAGCGCGCGGCCAGAGCCTCGTCCACCCGGCGAACCGGCGTCGAGTGAGGGGCCTCCTTCTCCCATGCTGCTCCATCTGGATCTCCAGCTCGGGCGACGATGCGTTCGAACGCAGCCGCAAGAGCCTCGAGCGTCTGAAGGCTCTCCGTCTCGGTGGGTTCGATCATGAGTGCCTCTTCGACGATGAGCGGGAAGTACACGGTCGGCGAGTGGAACCCTTCCTCGAGAAGGCTCTTCGCGACGTCGAGGGCCTTCACCCCGGTCTTCTTCTTGAGAGCAGCCGCAGAGAGCACGCACTCGTGCATGCAGGAGCGGTCGTAGGGGGCATCGAACGTGCCCGAGAGGCGCTTTCTCAGCCAGTTCGCGTTCAGCACCGCACGCTCGGCCACCTCTGTGAGCCCGTCGTCGCCGTGGACGAGGATGTAGGTGAGAGCGCGAGCGAGCACGAGCGCGTTCCCGTGCCAGGAGTGGACACGCCCGATCGAGTGCTCAGGGGTGCTCCATTCGTATCGCGCCACTCCCCCGTCTGCACCCCGATCGGCGCGCTTGGGCCGCGGGCCCGGGAGGAAGGGGGCCAACCGCTCCGACACGGCCACGGGCCCTGCGCCTGGTCCCCCGCCGCCGTGTGGCGTTGCAAAGGTCTTGTGAAGGTTGAGGTGGACGATGTCGAATCCCATGTCCCCTGGCCTGACGACACCGAGGATCGCGTTCAGGTTCGCTCCGTCGTAATAGAGGAGGCCCCCCACCTCGTGGACGGCGGCGGCTATGTCGAGGATCTCCTCCTCGAAGAGCCCGAGGGTGTTGGGGTTGGTGAGCATGATCCCAGCGACGTCGGCGTCGAGGACGCGTCTCAGAGCGTCGAGGTCGACGCAGCCTCTGTCGTCGCTCTTCACGGTCACCGTCTCGTAGCCGCCGAGTGTCACAGAAGCAGGATTCGTGCCGTGAGCAGAGTCGGGTATGACGACCTTGCGACGGGGGCGGCCCTGTGCTTCGTGCCAAGCCCGCATGAGAAGAAGGCCCGTCAGCTCGCCCGCCGCACCCGCAGCCGGCTGAAGCGTGGCTGCCGACATCCCTGTTATGCCGCAGAGCGCTGCCTCGAGCTCGACTAGCAGCCCCATCCAACCCTGGTTGCAACTGGCAGGTGCTCCGGGGTGTGCGTCTGCCAGTCCCGGGAGCGCGGCGACCGCGTCGCAGATCTTCGGGTTGTACTTCATCGTGCACGACCCGAGGGGATAAGCGCCGAGGTCCACCGAGAACTGCCGGTGGCTCAGCCGGGTGAAGTGGGCGACGAGGTCGCGCTCGGAGACCTCTGCGAGAGCGAGAGGCCCCTGCCGCAGGTGCGCCTCTGGCAGCAGCTCTTCGACGGGCAACTCGGGGACCTCGGTCGTACGAAGCTGCCATGCGCTCCTGCCGGGCTGCGAGAGCTCGAACAACGTCGGCTCGGTGTCCCTTCCGAGCAGCGGGGCGCTCGAGGCGCGTCCACCGGCGCTCTCAGGGCTCGTGGGTTGGAGGTCGTCGGCGCCGGTCACCGAAGAGCCTTGGCGAAGCAGTCTGCGAAGGAGTCGATCTCCGTTCGGGTCCGGCGCTCGGTCACAGCGACGAGCAGTCCGTTACCAGATCCACCTGTGTACTCCGCACCGAGCGCCATGCCTGCGAGGAACCCTTCGTCGGCGAGGCGCTCGACGAGGAGCTCCGCGTCCACCGGGAGGCGCAGCGCGAACTCGCTCATCGTCGGGGCCGTGGCAAGAGGCTCCACGCCGGGCAGTGCGAGGAGAGCCTTTCTGCAGTAGTCGGCCCCCCTGAGGGAGCGGAGCGCGACCTCTTTGATCCCCGAAGTGCCGAGCCAGCCCATCTGTATGGCCGCGGTGACGGCCATGAGCGTCTGGTTCGTGCACACGTTGGAAGTGGCCTTCTCCCTCCTGATGTCCTGCTCGCGGGCGCGAAGGGTCGTCACGTAGGCACGTCTTCCCTCGGCGTCGACGGTCTCGCCTACCAGGCGACCCGGCAAACGCCTCACGTGCTCGGATCGGCAGGCGAACAGCCCCAAGTACGGCCCTCCCATCCCGAGCGGCATTCCGAGCGGCTGCCCCTCCCCCACCACCACGTCGGCCCCCCAGTCGCCCGGGGAGCGCAGAAGGCCCGCACAGATCGGGTCGAACGCCACGACCAGGAGCGCCCCGGTCCGGTCGCACAGGGCTCGAGCCTCGGCGAGGTCTTCGAGACACCCGAGGTAGTTCGGATACGCGACGACCACTACCCCTGGACCTTGGCCGCTCGACCCCCCTCTCTTGAGCTGCCCAGAGGACTCGTCGACCGACGACCAGGGTGTCGAGCCCCCGTCGAGCGGGACTTCGAGGATCTCGTGGCCCGTTCCGGCGGCGAACGTCGCGAGCACCGAGCGCCATGACGGGTTGACGCCCTGGGAGACCCAGACGGCCTGGCGCCCCGAAGCTGCCACCGCCAAGTTGACCGCCTCGACTAGGGAGGCGGCTCCGTCGTAAAGAGATGCGTTCGCCACTTCGACTCCGGCGAGCCTTGCAACGAGCGTCTGGAACTCGAAGAGGGCCTGGAGGACCCCCTGGGCCACTTCGGGCTGGTAGGGCGTGTAGGACGTGACGAACTCCGAGCGCGAGGCGAGAGCCTTCGTGACCGCCGGGACCTCGCGGTCGTAGGCGCCGCCGCCGGCGAAGCAGACCAGATCTCGCCCGACATGCCGGTTCAGAGCCGCGAGGTCGTGGAGGTGTGCGAGGACGTCGGGTTCGGGTGCACCAGGGGCGAGTCCCGTGCCACCGGTCAGCCTGAGCGCCGCCGGAACAGCGGCAAAGAGCTCGTCTACGTCCGACAACCCGAGGAATGCGAGCATCGATGCGATCTCGCGCTCGGTATGGGGGGTGTAGCCGCTCAACTCGCAGCTCCGGTTCCGGCCCCTGAGGCCCTCGTCTTCTTGCCCACGAACGGCATCGGCGCGACTCTCGCCCGAAGCGCACGGCCCCTCAGGTCGAGATCGACCCCGTCTCCCTCTCCGAGCCCGGCGGTCGAGTCGATGAAAGCCATGGCGATGCCGCGCTCGAGCACAGGAGAGAAGTTTCCGCTCGTTACCCTTCCGACGTCCATTCCGCCGTTTCGCACGACGGCGCCTTCGCGCAGCGGCTGGCGACCCTCTGCGACCAGGCCCCTCAGACGGCGCCGAGGGCCGGTCCGGCGCTCGTGCTCGAGAGGCTCGCGCCCCCTGAACTCCCCCTTGTCCCAACCGACCACCCAGCCGAGTCCAGCCTGAAGGGGAGTGATCCCCGGTCCGAGCTCGTGTCCGTGGAGAGGCAGCCCCGCCTCGAGGCGCAAGGTGTCACGGGCGCCGAGGCCCGCGGGCACGACGCCCTGTTCGAGCAGCGCCTCCCAGAACGATGCGGCCACCTCCGAAGGAACGGCGCACTCCACGCCGTCCTCTCCCGTGTAGCCCGTGCCGGCAGCAGTGCAGCTCGCGCCCTTCCAGACAAACGAGCCGACGGCGAAACGCGGCACTGCCGCCGCGTCCGGGGAGAGTGCGGACAGTAGCGAGCGCGCTCGAGGTCCTTGCACCGCCAAGATCGCTCTGGTGCTCGTGGTGTCGATGCCACCGATCGCCTCGCGAACCCTCGAGGTGTTGGACGCGTTCGGCATGACGTCGAAGACCTCGTCCTCCTTCCACCACACGATGATGTCGTCGAGCACCGATGCGTCTCGAGCGTCGAGAAGGTGTGTGTACTGGGCCCTTCGGGGACCCACCTTGCGCAGGTCGTTGGTGAGCGCGCGTTGCAGTGTGTCGAACGCGCCCGGTCCTTCGAGGCTGACGGTGCCGAGGTGGCTCACGTCGAAGGCAACGGCGCTCGTCCTGCACGCCCTGTGCTCGGCCAAAGTCCCCGACGGATACGCGAGCGGCATGAGCCAGCCGCCGAACGAGACGAGCTTCGCCCCTACAGCTTCATGTCGAGCCTCGAGAGGCGAATGCTTGAGGGTGCTGTGGTCTGAAGCCATGCCCTCGGCCATCGCGCCCGAAGAGTGGGCCGAAGGCTCCGGGGGGCTCACACCTCGAGCCTAGGCTGCAGGCGAAGACGGTCGAGCGAGCCCGTGCTTGGCCAGAAGCGCCAGATAGTCACGCTGGTAGAAGAGCTTGACCTCCACCTCGGGATGAAGCTCGCGAAGACGACGCACCTTTGCGTTCTTCCGCGTGACGAGCTTCTGATTGAGGGTCGTCAACTCGATGAAGCAGTTGTGACCCGGGAGGTAGAAGTCGGGCCGGAAAGCTGCCTTCGGCGTTCCGTCTTTGTGCCAGTCGAGAACGAACTCCACCGGCTCGTACTCCCAAGCCACCCCGTAGAAGTCCAGAAGCTCGGCGAACTGCCGTTCCGAGTCGTGGGCGAATCGAATATTGTCCACCTCTGTCCCGCGAAGCGTGCTCATAGAGCTCAACCGATCCGAGACCCCTTCACGGCCTCCGTCTGGCCGCGGGTGCCTCCAGACCAAGCAGAACCCGCTTCGAGCGCCCCGATCTCGATGATGGCCGCATCGAGCTCTTCGACCACTCCCGACAGAGGGACGATGTTCAGCACGCCTTGGCCGCCTCTGAGAAGGTCGACGACCTCTCCGTCTGTGTGAGCCAGCACCGAGCTCGACCCGACGAGCACGAGGTTCGCCGAACCGAGATCCGCCCCGAGGCCCTCGCGCAAGCACTCGAGGGCTCGCCTGGCGCGCTGAAGCGAGATGCCCGCGTCGAGCAACTGCTTGATGACCTTCAACTCGAGGAGGTCGCGGTAGGAGTAGAGCCGCTGCGTGCCGCTCCCGCGGGCGTCTGCGATGGAGGGCCTGAGGAGCCCCGTACGCGCCCAGTAGTCGAGCTGCCGGTAGGTGATGCCGACGACCGTGCACACCTGTGGACCACGGAACCCGTCGTCGGGGCGTTCGGCGCCGAGGCGACCGCCTTCGTCGGACATGCCGGGAAGTTGGACAGCGTGCGGCGCTTTCGAGACCATGGACGGCTCCTCCACCTCAAGTGCAGGTTCATCCTAACCCGGTTCCTCACATTGAGGTAGTTACGGCGCTGTCACCCGCCTCCTCAGAGACGGGACATCTCGGTAGCGCTCCGACCAGGGGCGGAACGACTCGCGAGCCCCTTCCTCAGTCCATGTGACGGAGCTCGGCTCGGTATCGATTGCCGTTCTTCACGTACTCACCTGCGGCGATCCTTATCGAGTCCAGGCGTGATCCCCCAGGCTTGATCGTGGCCGGCACCCCCACGGCCAGTGCCCCGGGCGGGACCTGCGTGCCCGCCCTGACGACGGCTCCTGCCCCGACAGTGGCGCCGACCCCGACGACTGCATGGTGCAGCACGATCGCACCCGATCCGACGAGACACTCGTCCTCGAGACGGCAG
>Ga0209415_10014265_pt1 | contig 12986 bp, 10 predicted proteins | sample PeaSoiSIISIP2007_FD_187696 | JGI IMG/M metagenome (GOLD analysis project Ga0209415, IMG submission 187696) | Peat soil microbial communities from Weissenstadt, Germany - SII-SIP-2007 (SPAdes) (version 2) | ecosystem: Environmental > Terrestrial > Soil > Wetlands > Peat | place: Germany...
TCCCGCGCGACCTCCCGGTCAAGAATTCTCCCGAGTTCATCCGGCACGTGCACGACATCCAGGAGATTTTCCATGGCTACGGCGTCCTATAAGGGCGACGCGGCGCTCGACCGGCTGTGGCGCTGGTTCGGCCAGTCCTGGATGTTCCTCGCGTTCTTCGTCGCCTTCTTCCTGTTCTGGGAATACGCGATCGTCCTCTTCAAGATCCCGCTCTACATCCTGACGCCGCCGTCGCTGATCGTGACCAAGGGGTGGGCCGACATGCCGCGGCTCCTGCAGTACACCTATGTGACGGGCCTCGAGACGGTGAGCGGATACGTCGTCGCCGTGGTGCTCGCGCTCCCCATGGGACTCGCGATCGCTTTCTCGACCGTGCTGCGGCGGACGATCTATCCGTTCCTGGTCTGCCTGGAGATGGTGCCCAAGATCGCCTTCGCGCCGCTGTTCATCTCGTGGCTCGGCTTCGGCCTCTTGCCGAAGGTGATCATCGTGTTCCTGGTCTGCTTCTTCCCGATCGTGCTCAACGCCATCCTCGCCTTCAACTCGCTGAGCGAGGAGCTCACGCGCTTCAGCCTGTCGACCGGCGCCGGCGTGATCAGGACCTTCCTCAAGATCCGATTGCCGGCGGCGATGCCGCAATGCTTCGTGGGCTTCAAATACGCGGGACTCAACGCCACCGTCGGCGCCGCCATCGCCGAGTTCATCGGCTCGGACCAGGGGCTCGGCTTCTATATCCAGATCACCACCGGAAACATGCGGCCCGAGCTCGCCTTCGCCGGCATTTTCTTCCTGACGGCGATCGGCCTCATCCTCTTCGGCGCGATCACGCTTGCGGAGCGCCTGCTCATTCCCTGGCACATCTCGGTGCGGCGCACGCGGGCATGACGGAGATCTTCTGCGCGTTTCCGCTGGACGCGGCGCAGGAGCGCCGGTTGCGCGAGGGGATCGGCGCCGCAACGCTTCATGTCTTCCCGTCGGATGCGGCGGCAGGCCAGGCACGAGGCACCTTCGACCGCTGCGAGATCGCCTTCGGAAATCCACCGGCCGCGTGGATCGCTGAGAGCGTGCGGCTCGAGTGGGTGCAGCTGGAGTCCGTCGGCTTCGGCGAATACGCAGCGCTCGATTGGGCGAGGCTGGATCGGTGCATCCGCGTCACCAACCTCGCGGGATTCTTCGCCGAGCCGGTCGCGGAATCGATCCTGGCAGGGGTGCTGGCCTTCTATCGCGGCATCGACGGGTTGGCCGTCGTCAAAGAGAAGCGGAAGTGGCTGGGCGACGCGCTCCGGCCAGTGCTCCGGACGCTGGAAAGCGCAGTCGTCGTCCTCTTTGGCCGGGGCGCGATCAACACCCGCGTCGCCGAGCTGCTGGCGCCGTTCCGATGCGCGGTGACGGTCTTCGGCCGTGGCTGGGATGCTCCCGCCCTGGATGCAGCCTTGGCACGCGCGGACGTGGTGATCTCCACCGTTCCCGATACACCGGGGACGCGCGACGTCTTCGACCGTGCGCGTCTCGCCAAACTGAAACGAGGCGCGCTCTTCCTGAATTTCGGCCGCGGGTCCGTCGTGGAAGACGATGCGCTGGCGGATGTGCTCCAGTCCGGCGTGCTCGGTGGCGCCGTGATCGACGTCACGCGCGAGGAGCCCTTGCCGAGGGGTCACCGGTTCTGGACGACCCCGAACATGATCCTGACCCAGCATAGCGGAGGCGGAACGCCCGACGAGATCGATCGCAAGATCGCCGTGTTTCTTGACAATCTCGCGCGCTACCGCCGCGGCGAGGCCTTGCTGGGAGTGGTCGACTTCTCGAGGGGATATTGATGGCGAAAGTTACGCGCGTGCGCTCGATACTGCTGAGCTCGCCCTATGCCGACGCCGACGATCCCGAAATCAAGGAGTGCTTTCCCAACGGCGCCAAGCGCACCATCGGCATGGTCGAGGTGACGCTAGAGAACGGCATGACTGGTCTCGGCGAGGGCTATCTCGCGGTGTTCGTGCCGCTGGTCTTCACGGCGATCGTCGATCTCTGCCGGCCCCATGTGCTCGGCCTCGACGGTCTCGATATCGAGGGCGTGGTCCGGCGGCTCCGGAGCCTCTGCGATTACTGGTCACTCCAGGGCGCGGCGCGGCACGTGATCAGCGCCTTCGAAATCGCGCTTCAGGACGCCAAGGCGAAGACCTGGGGCGTGCCGGTCTACGATCTCCTGGGCGGCGCTAAGACCGAGAGCATCGAGATCTACGGAAGCGGAGGCTGCTGCGACGCCAAGGAGCAGTTCCTGCGCGAGCTCGATCTTCTGGGCTCGAAGGGCATCCGGCTCTACAAGATCCGCTCGGTGAAGCGGGACATCTACCGGACCGCCTGGGTGCTGGACGAGGCTGGCAAGCGCGGCATCAAGGTGGGCGTCGACATGTGCCAGAACCTTGCCGACCCGCCGCAAGCCGTCACCGACGTCGTCGCATTCGTCGAGGCGGTGCATCGCCTGACGCCCTACCGCATGATCTTCCTCGAAGAGGCGATCGGGCCCGACGAGCCCGCGGGCTTCAAGGAGTTGCGCGGGCGCATCGACGTGCCCGTCTACGGCGGCGAGATCATCACCACACCCAAGGAGATGATCGAGCGCATGAAGAACGGCGTCTACGCCGCCGTGCAGCCGGACGCCTCCGTGATCGGCGGCATCTCCGCAGTGATGCAGATCTTCGACGCCGGCAGGAAATACGGCACGGACGTGGTCGTCCACGCCTGGGGCGGTGCCGCCGCCATCATGGCGAGCTATCACGCGGCCTTCGCCGCGGGCGGCAAGCTCGTGGAGTTCCCGATGCTCGCCTTCCCCCTGGGCGCCGAGATGATCGGCGACCAGGGCCGGATCGAGGACGGGCGATTGCTGTGCCCGACCGCGCCCGGCCTTGGCCTCACCCTGACGCCGGAGATGGAGGCGCGCTACGCCTTCGATCCCAACGCGGTCTACTGCTGCGTGCTCCATGACTGGGGCCCGCCGCCGGACGCGTACTGGAAGCGCTGACGCCGTTTGCGATCATCGGCCGATCCGGCGACACTGAGCGCCGGAGGTCCGCCGATGAACCGTCCCGATCCGCCCGAATTCGGCAAGCTACCCGCGCCGGTCGCGGAGCTGATGACGCCGCGTTCGGTCGCGGTCATCGGCGCGTCGGAGGATCAGACCAAGTTCGGCGGCCGGCTCTACCGCATGCTGCTGAAGCACGGCTACGCCGGCACGGTCTATCCGATCAATCCGAACCGGACGGAGCTGTTCGGCCTCAATACCTATCCCGACATCCGCGCGACGCCCGCGCCCGCGGAGATGGTGGTGATGGCGGTGCCGCGGCCGCGGGTCGTGGAGATGGTGGCGCATTGCGCCGGGATGGGCGTCCGTTGCGGCATCATCATCACCAGCAAATTCTCCGACGAGGGACCCGAGGGCGCGGCGCTCGAGGCGGAGATCGTGCGCACGGCGCGCGCCGGCGGCATGCGCCTCATCGGGCCCAACTGCCTCGGCGTGATCAGCCCGGCGAACCGGGTGGTACTCTGCTCCTCGCCGGCGCTCGAGGTCGACACGCTCACGCTCGATCCCATCGGCTTCGCGAGCCAGAGCGGCGCGCTCATGGCGACGGTCTTCGACCGCGCGGGCTCCCGCGGCATCGGCTTCTCCCACTGCATCTCTGTCGGTAACCAGGCCGACCTCGAGATCTGCGATTTCGCCGAGTACTTCCTTGCGGACGCGGCGACCCAGGTGATCTGCACCTATGTCGAGGGCTTCAAGGATCCCGCCCGCTTCGTCGACCTCGCGCGGCGCGCTCGGGCGGCGGGCAAGCCGTGGCTGATGGTGAAGGCGGGCCGCACGGAGGCGGGAGCGCGAGCGGCGTTCTCGCACACCGCAAGCCTCGCCGGCCGCTACGACGCGCTGGGGGCGGTCTGCCGCGAGACCGGCGTGGTGCTGATGGACGACCTCGACGCCATGGTGCTGCTGGCCGCTAGCCTGATCCGGTCTCGCGGCCGCAAGGTGCGATCGGCCAACATCCTCACGACCTCCGGCGGGGGCGGCGCTATCGCCGCGGACCGCTTGGCCGAGGTCGGCATCGGGCTCACCCGCTTCGCGCCGGAGACGGCGCAGCGCCTGAGCAAGCTCTTCTCCCCGGGCCAGGCGCTCAATCCGATCGACCTCGGCGGCCGGCTCGCCGGCGGCGAGGCCGTGGATGTCGCCGACGAGACCATGGCGATCGTCGGCGCCGATCCCGCCGAGGACGTAAGCCTCGCGCTCATCACCACTGCGCCGATGCTGGCAACCACCACCGGCAAGATCGCCGATGCCGCGGTCGCCGCCGGCAAGCCCTGCCTCTTCGTGATGGCACCGGGCAGGGCGGCCGACGCCGCGCGCGCGGAGCTCGTGGCGCGGCGCATGCCCTTCACCGACAGCCTCGACGACGCGATCCGAGCAGTGCAGGGCTGGCTCAACTGGTCCGTCTGGCGTCCAATCGCGGTGCCGCAACGCCCGCCGGGTATACCGTCGGTGCCGCCCTTCGAACCGGCCGCCGGTTCGCTCGGTGCTGCAAGCTTGCACCGATTGCTGAGCGCTTATGGTCTGTCCGTTGCTCAGCAGGTCGTGTGCGCCGATCGCGAGACTGCTTGCGCCGCGGCGGCTCGGCTCGGCTACCCCGTGGCGCTCAAGGCTCTCAGTCCCGCTCTCGTCCACAAGAGCGATGTGGGCGGTGTCGTGTTGGGTCTCGAGTCCGCGGCGGACCTCGCGGATGCATTGGAGACGATGCGGCGACGCCTGCCGGAGCTGGAGGGTTTCCTGGTCCAGCGGATGGAGCCGGGCGAGGCGGAATTGATCCTCGGCGTGACCATCGATCCGCAATTCGGCCCGCAGATCGTGGTCGGCGCGGGCGGCATTCTCGTCGAGCTGCTGAAGGACGTCGCCAGCGCGCCCGCCCCGCTGACGGCCGAGACCGCGCGCGACATGCTCGGCCGGCTGAAGGTGCACGATGTGCTGCAAGGCCTCCGCGGTCGGCCGCCGGTGGACATCGACGCCGTCGTGGATGCCGTCGTGCGGCTTGGCTGGCTCGCACGCGATTTGCGTGGTCGACTCAAGGAGCTGGACATCAACCCGTTGATGGTGCGCCGCCGCGGTGAGGGTTGCGTCATCGTCGATGCCCGGGCTCTGTTGGAGTGAAGGAGGGAGCAAGCATGTCTGCCATCGCACCCGTCGTGACCGTGGAGGAGCAGGGACTGGTCTCGATCATTCGTATGAACCGGCCCGCCAAGCTCAACGCCATCAGCAGCCGCGTGGCGGTGGAGCTGCAGAAGGCTTTCCAGGCCTTCGATCGCTCCGAGCAGCGCGTCGCCGTGCTGTCGGCGGCGGGTACCCGCGCCTTCACGGTTGGCGCGGACGTGAACGACCTGCCGGAGCTCTGGCGCTGCATCCCCAATGTCGGCTTCAAGACCGAGAAGCCGATCGTTGCCGCGACCAGCGGCTGGTGCGTGGGCGGCGGGCTCGTGATGGTGATGATGTGCGACCTGATGGTCTCCACCGAGGACACGCAGTTCTACTATCCCGAGGCGAAGCTGGGCCTGACCGGCGGCATGATCAGCTCGCTGGTTCGGCGTATGCCGCACAAGCTCGCCATGGAGGTGATGCTGCTGGGCTCGAAGATCCCGGCGCGCCGCGCCTACGAGGTGGGCTTCGTCAACCGCGTCGTGGCGAACGGCGCGCACGAGCAGGAGGCCCTCGCGATGGCCCGCGAGCTCGCGGAGATGGCGCCACTGGTGGTTGCGACGCTCAAGGGTTTCGTCAACGACGTGATCCTCGAGGCGGGGCCGGTCGAGCAGATGGTCGAGGTCAGCCAGGCGCTCGCGCGAGTGCGCGGCAGCGCAGATTTCGCCGAAGGCGTCGCCGCCTTCAAGGAGAAGCGCAAGCCGCGGTTTACGGGCGCGTAACCCCGGCGGCCTATGCTTCCCTACCGGAACGACGGCGGGTAGACTCGGCGAGACGGCGTTAGAGCGGAGGGGCCCGAGGCCCCATAGAGCCCTATTTATCGCGGGCTAATCAATGCTGCGTCCTTGGGTGTACATCGTCGCGCTGCCGATCGCGGGTGTCGGGCTCGCGGGCTGGCTTGGGCTCGGGCTGCTCGCGGGACCGCAGGCCACGCCCGCAGCCGCGACGCCGGGTTCCGCTCCCGGACCGGCGGTTCCGGTCTGGGCGGACAAGGCCGCCCGCGCGGACGTGCCGATCTATGTCTCCGGCATCGGCACGGTGCAGGCCTACAACAGCGTGCTGGTGAAGGCGCGGGTCGACGGCCAGATCGTCAAGATCGACTTCACCGAGGGGCAGACCGTGCGCGCCGGCGATCTCCTCGCCGAGATCGATCCGCTGCCGTTCCAGGCGGTGCTCGCGCAAGCGCAGGCCACGAAGCTCAAGGACGAGGCGCAGCTCGCCAACGCCCGCCTCGATGATGCCCGCGCGACCCGGCTCGCCGCCACCGGCAACGGGTCGCAGCAGCAGCGAGATACCGCACATTCGACGGTGGCGCAGCTGGAGGCGGCACTCAAGTCCGACCAGGCGTCGATAGACGCCGCGCAAGTTCAGCTCGACTACACCCGCATCCGGTCGCCGATCGATGGCCGGGTCGGCGTGCGCATGCTCGACGTCGGAAACATCGTGCATGCCAGCGATTCCGGCGGCATCGTGATGATCAACCAGATCCAGCCGATCTACGTGAGCTACGCGCTGCCGGCCGACAGCCTGCCGACGGTGCGCGCGCAAATGCAGGCGGGCCCAGTCGAGGTGGTCGCCGAGAGCGGCGAGGGAAAGCCCCTCGCCACCGGGAAACTCGCGGTCATCGACAACCAGATAAACACGGCGACGGCGAGCCTCACCTACAAGGCCGTGTTCGACAATGCCGACAGCGCGCTCTGGCCCGGGCAGTTCGTCAACGTGCGCATGACCATCGGCAGGCGGCAGAACGTGGTGACCGTGCCGGCGAGCGCGGTGCTGCACGATCCCAACGGCAGCTACGCCTTCGTCGTCGGCTCCGACAACCTGGCGGAGAAGCGTGCGGTCAAGGTCGGTTGGGCCGACAACACCATCGCCGTGATCGACCAGGGGATCGAGGCCGGCGAGACCGTCATCTCGAGCGGGCAGTATCGGGTCCAGCCCGGCGCGCGCGTGACCCAGCTGCCACCCTCCGGCGCGGCGCCACAGCAGACCGGGCAGAAGCCGTCGCCGTGAACATATCGGCGCCGTTCATCACCCGACCGATCGCGACGACGCTCCTGATGCTCGGCTTGAGCGTGCTGGGGATCGGCGCCTACGTGCTGCTGCCGATCGCCGGCGTGCCGCAGGTCGATGTGCCGACCGTGCAGGTGACGGCGGAATTTCCGGGCGCCAGCCCCGAAACCATGGCGACGACGGTGGCGGCGCCGCTCGAGCGGCAGCTCACCATGGTGAGCGGCGTCAACGCGATCAGCTCGACGAGCTCGCTGGGCCGCACCGCAATCACAGTCGAGTTCGACCTGAGCCGCAGCGTCGACGGCGCCGCGCAGGACGTGCAAGCCGCGCTCACGGCCGCCGGCGGCGATCTGCCCAAGGACATCCCGCACGCGCCGACCTTCGAGAAGGTCAACCCGGCCGACGCGCTCCTGATGTCGATCGCGGTCATGTCCGACGACTTGCCGATCGCGAAGGTGGACGATTACGCGCGGAACTACCTCGCGCCGGCGATCGCGCGCGTCACGGGCGTCGGCCTGGTGGATTTCCACGGCGAGCAGCACGCGGCCGTCCGGGTGCAAGTCGATCCCGCCAGGATCGTGGCGCTCGGGCTGACGCTCGAGGACATCCGAAGCGGTCTCGCGAATGCAACCACGAATGCGCCCAAGGGGGCGCTCGACGGCCCGCGGCAGTCGCTCACCATCGACGCCTCGGACCAACTCACCAGCGCCGCTCCCTACGACGCCCTGATCATCGCCTACGTCAAGGGCGCGCCGCTCAGGGTGCGCGACATCGGCCGGGCGACCGACAGCGCCGAGGATACCCGCACGGCCTCTTGGCTCGGCCACAAGCAGGCCGTGATCATCGATGTCCACAAGCAGCCGGGCTTCAATGTCAATGCCACCGTCGAGCTGGTGAAGGCGACGCTGCCGCGGTTGCAGAGGGCGTTGCCGCCGACGCTCAGGCTCGAGGTGCTGGGCGACCGCACGCAGACCATCCGCGCCTCGGTCATGGGCGTCCAGCAGACCATGGCGATCAGTATCGCGCTGGTTGTGATGGTGGTGTTCCTGTTCCTGCGCCACCTGCGCGCCACGCTGATCCCGAGCGTCGCGATCCCGGTATCGCTGCTCGCGACCTGCGGGCTCATGTATCTCTGCGGCTACACCATCGACAACGTGTCGCTGATGGGCCTCACCATCGCCGTCGGCTTCATCATCGACGATGCCATCGTCATGGTCGAGAACATCATCCGGCATATCGAGGCAGGCGAGCTGCCGGTCGCGGCGGCGCTCGCGGGCTCCCGCGAGATCGTCTTCACGATCGTCTCGATGACGCTGTCGCTGGTGGCGGTGTTCATCCCGCTCTTGCTGATGGGTGGCCTATTGGGGCGGCTCTTCCGCGAGTTCGCTGTCACCGTGAGCCTGGCGATCCTGATGTCGGGCGCGGTGTCGCTGACGCTCACGCCCATGATGGCGGGGCACCTGATCGGGTCGGAGGGCGCCACCGAGCGGGAGAGCCGGCTGACGCGGCTGCTCGAGAGCGCGTTCCAACGCTCGCTGCGTTTCTACGAGCGCGGGCTCAAGTGGTCGCTGGCGCACAGGCCGACGATGCTGGGCGTGCTCGCCCTCGCGATCGCCGCCACGGTCTATCTCTACATGGCGATACCCAAGGGCTTCTTCCCGCAGCAGGACAGCGGCTGGATCATCGCCACGGGCGAGGCGGCGCAGGATATCTCCTACGCGGCGATGGCGGAGCGCGAGCACGCGCTCGCCGACGTCATCATGACGGATCCCGACGTGGCGCACGTCTACTACTGGGTCGAGAGTAACCCGTCGCTCAACAGCGGCCGGTTCCAGATCGAGCTCAAGCCGCTGACCGAGCGCAAGGCGAGCGCCACCGAGGTGCTGGCGCGGCTGCGCAAGGCCGCGACGGTGGTGCCGGGCATCCTGTTCTTCGGGCAGGCGCGCCAGGACGTGCAGATCGGCGCCAAGATCAGCAAGACACAATACCAGTACACCCTGCAGGAACCCGACGCCGGCGAGCTCTTCCAGTGGGCGCCGGCGGTGATGCAGAAGCTCGCCGCACTACCGCAATTGCAGGACGTGACCGCCGACCTGCAGCCGGCGGCGCCGCAGATGATGCTGAAGCTCGACCGCGACATGATGGGGCGGCTCGGCGTCACACCGCAGGCGATCGACGATACGCTCTACGATGCCTTCGGCCAGCGCCAGGTCGCGACCATGTTCGCCGAGCTCGACCAGCATCACGTCGTCCTCGAGGTGGATCCGCGCTACCAGGAGGACGCGCAGTCGCTGTCGCTGCTCTATGTGCGCTCGAGCACCACCAATCAGCTCGTGCCGCTCTCGGCGCTGGCGAAATTCGACACCGCGGTGGCGCCGCTCACCATCAATCACCAGGACGGCTTCCCCTCGGTCACTGTGTCGTTCAACCTGGCGCCGGGCTACGCGCTCGGCGACGCGATTACGGCGATCCAGAAGATGGAGACGGTCGCCGGCCTGCCGCCGGCGATGACCACGCGGTTCGAGGGCTCGGCTCAGGTATTCCGGTCCTCGCTCGCGACCCAGCCCTATCTGATCGGGGCGGCGGTGCTTGCAGTCTATCTGGTCCTCGGCATCCTCTACGAGAGCTTCATCCACCCCGTCACCATCCTCTCGACCTTGCCGTCGGCGGGCGTCGGCGCGTTGATCGCCTTGATGCTGCTGCATTACGATTTCTCGCTGATCGCGCTGATCGGCGTGATCCTGCTGGTGGGGATCGTCAAGAAGAACGCGATCATGATGGTCGACGTGGCGCTCCACGGCGAGCGCAACCGCGGCCTTGCGCCGGAGGCCGCGATCTACGAGGCGGCGCTCCGCCGCTTCCGCCCGATCATGATGACCACCATGGCAGCGCTGCTGGGTGGCTTGCCCTTGGCGCTCGGCACCGGCGCGGGCTCGGAGCTCAGGCGGCCGCTCGGTATCGCCGTGGTCGGCGGCCTGCTCCTGTCGCAGTTCCTGACGCTCTATACGACGCCGGTGGTGTTCCTCTACCTCGACCGCCTGGCGATGCCAAGCCTGTTCCGGCGCGCCCTCGGTCTGCGCTCGGCGCCGCCCACCGAGGCGCAGCCGACCATGGCCGAGTAAGACCTACGCTGGCACCTCGCCGATCACTGTGCAGCGGCGGATGACCCGCGGCTCGCGGGCGGTGTCGTAGCTGCCGGCCCTGTGCAGCAGGCAGCGGTTGTCCCACACGATGAACTCGCGCGGATGCCACTGGTGCCTATAGGTGCGCGCGAGGGAGACGATGCGCTCGTTCAGCGCCTCGATGAAGCGCCGCCCCTCGTCGTAATCCATGCCGACGATGCTCTCGGCGTGGTCTCCGAGGAAGACGCACTTGCGGCCGGTGTCCGGATGCGTGCGGATGATGGGATGGTCGACCGGCGGCACCGCCGCGCGCTGTGACTCGGTCAGGGGATCATCGCCGTGCCGGCGAGTGCGGGAGAAATCCAGGCTGTGCATCGCGCGTAGTCGCCCCAACTGCACCCGCTCGACCGGATCGAGCCCGTCATAGGCCGAATACATATCGGCGAAACTCGTCTCGCCGCCGCTCGACGGGATCTGCTCAGCGTAGAGCATGGTGGCGTGGCCGGTCGTTCGGCGCCACGACCCGTCCGTGTGCCAGACCATCGTGCCGCGATCGGGATGCTTGCCCGTGGGCCGGCCAGCCTCGTCGAGGTTCGAGAGCGTGTAGAGCTCGGGGAACGCATTGGCGTGATACTGGTCGAGCACATGGACCTGCACCTCGCCGAACCGGCGCGCGAAGGCGACCTGGGCCGCGGGCGGCAGCGTCTGGTCCCGGAACAGCAGCAGTTGATGCTCGAGGAAGGCGGCGTAGAGCGCCGGGAAGGTCGCGTCGTCGACGTCCGCGACCTGGAGGCCCAGGACCTCGGCGCCGAGACCGCCCTCGAGCGGACGTAGCTGCAATGCTGCGGCGGGCGGGACGGCGGATTGGCGAGAGGGTTGCATGGATGCTCTTCGAGTGCGTGCGACGGACGAGGCTAACCGAGACGGGAATATTCGGTCAAACCGGTAGCGTTAATTCCATTGGTGTGCCATCCAGGGCGATCCCATGCGGCGCGTGCGGCCACTCCGAGTTCCGGTGAAGCGCAATACGCGAATATACCTATGCGTCAATCTCGGGGCACTTGACGCAGATCAAATGGGGCTCGTGCGGCCCGCGTATCGTTGCGTGAGTAGGGGAGGCATGCTCGAGAGGCGCGCCGCCGCATGTTCACCGTCACGCTCGATCAGATCGCCGTCATTGTCATTGCCGCGCGCGATTGCGAGGCCGAGGAGAAAGCGCTCAACCGTCGCACGCCCGCGGGGGCGCCTCCCGCCACGCCCGCGGCCGACCATCTCCTCGATCTCATCGCGGACCTTACACGCACGGAGCTCAACGAGCTGCTCGCGCTCGCGTGGATGGGGCGCGGCGATTTCGAGCCGGACGCCCTTCCGGAGGCCCTGCGCCAAGCGAGCAAGATCATCAGCACGCACCCCGCCGCCTACGTGGCGCGGCTCCCCGGCCTCGCCGACTATCTCCGCAGCGCGCTCACCTCCCTCGGCTACCACGTCGGCGCGATCCGCGAGCGGGATTGACGCGCTCGCTTACAGCTTCGGCTTCTCGCCGAGCTTCAGGTTGACGTAGAAGCCACCCTGGAACTGGGTCGCGGGGTCCTTGGGGTCGCGAGGGTCGACGCCGCCGGGCACGAGCTTCGCGGCGTAGCTATCGGCGCTGTCCTGCGGACGGTATTCGATGCCGGATTTGGAGTTGTCCCAGTAGCTGCGCTTGTTGTTGGAGGCGCCATAGACGATAGCGAATTTGAGCGTGGGCGCGTCGAGGCACGCCTCGATCATCCGCAGCAGGTCTGCATAGCTGAGCCAGGTCGAGAGCATCCGGGGGTTTGTCGGCTCCGGGAAGCACGAGCCGATGCGCAGGCAGGCGACCTCTAAGCCGAACTTGTTCGAGAAGAAGCTGCCGAGGTCCTCGCCGAAGGCTTTGCTGACGCCGTACATGGTGTCGGGCTTCTGCACGGCGCTGGCGTCGAGCCGGTCGCTCACACGGTGATAGCCGATCGCGTGGTTCGAGCTCGCGAACACGATCCGCTTCACGCCATGGCGCAGCATCGAATCGAAGACGTGGTAGGTGCCGTGGAAGTTCGCGTGAAAGATCTTGTCGACGTCATCCTCGGTCGAGACCGCGCCCAGGTGCACGACCGCGGAGGTGCCGGCCACCATGCGGTCGACGAAGCGGGCGTCGCCGAGATCGCCCACCATGGTCTCCTCGTGCGGGAACGGCTTGCCGGGGTCGCGGATGTCGGAGCTGCGCAAGCCGCCCGGGCGCTTCGCAAGATGCGGGCGAAGGGATTGACCGAGCGCGCCGGCGGCGCCGGTGAGCAGGAGCGGGGCTTGTGTGGCCATGGTGGGTTCCTCTGGTTGAGCGGCTATTCGTTGGCGATCGCGAGGATGCGCCGGAGCTTGTCGGCATTCTTGCGGCGGAGCGCCGCCACGTCCTTGCCGGTCCAGTCGTAGAAACCACGGCCGGTCTTGACGCCGTCGTGGCCTTCCGCCGCGAGCTGCTGGCAGCAGCGGGCGGGCGTGTGGTCGTGATGCAGATGCGGCACGATGCCCTGCTGCGCCTGGGCGTGCATGATGACGCCCGCCCAGTCCTTCTGCTCGCAGAGGCCGGTCACGGAGAGGCGCGGGCCCAGCAT
>Ga0209415_10014266_pt1 | contig 12985 bp, 4 predicted proteins | sample PeaSoiSIISIP2007_FD_187696 | JGI IMG/M metagenome (GOLD analysis project Ga0209415, IMG submission 187696) | Peat soil microbial communities from Weissenstadt, Germany - SII-SIP-2007 (SPAdes) (version 2) | ecosystem: Environmental > Terrestrial > Soil > Wetlands > Peat | place: Germany...
AGGTGGGGAATATTCTCCTGACCTTCGGGCGCAAACGTTTCCTGGTCGCGCGCACCTCCGCCGAAGGTGATGACGACTACCTTCCTTTTCTTTTGGGGAACGCCTGCTCGGGCAAGCATTCCGGAGCCGAGAAGTGTCCCGCCCAGGGTGACTCCAGCCGCGCTGCGCAGAAACTCCCGGCGCGTGAAGGCCAGCCGTCGGGCCAATTCCATAGGGCGAAGAGCTGAATCGTTTAACCTGTTTGCCGACACACGGGCCGAATTCTGCGCCACTTGCAACCGCGGTGATGATTGGCAGGTCATTGTAAACGCAATGCTTAGCGTAAATTACGCCGCGCCTCTCTGGATGTCAAGCATGGTCACAAATGGAAAATCGGCGCGCGCCACGCGGTATTTCGATGGGCCTGGATTGTCGAGGAGAAGCTTTGTATTTAACCTGTTGGTTAAATACAGGGCTCTTTTCTAGCTCCATACCCGGGTCGGGCGCCGATCAAGGCTTAGCCAACGGGGAGTCTTTCGCCGCGTAGACAAATTGACGAATCTCCGCCCTTTGTTTTTCTAGTTCGGCCAGTTTCTCTTCGTTGATCTTCCGAGAAACCTGAAACTGCTCCTGGGCAGCGTCCTTCTTTCCGGTGCGGACATAAGCCTGTCCCAAACGGTAGTGAGCGTCGCCAAGATCGGGGCTCAGCTCAAGGGCTCGCACATACTCTGGGATAGCCGCAGCATACTCACTCTGGTCAGAGTAGAGATTACCCAGTTGCAGATGCGCCTCGGCGAGCTTTGGGTCGAGATCGACAGATTTCTTCAGAAGGGACTCAATCTGGTGGAGATCCAGGCTCGAATCTTGAGCCCGTTTTCCTTTCCACAAACTCATAGCGTAATAGTAGAGAGCCCGTGCATTGCGAGGCTGGAGTTCAGAGAAGCGGCGGAGCCGCTGGATGACATCGTCGGCCTGGCTCGGCGAACTGTCGGAGGCCCTAGATAGAAAGAGGTAACAGCTTGGGTCAGAAGGGTTTAGGTCCGCGGCCCGGAGCAACGATTTGACGGCGTCATCGTAGTTTCCGTGCGCATAAAGAGCCATCCCAAGCCCGATCGCCAGCCGGGGCGACGCGGGGTAGCGCTGAACGGCGTCCTGGAAGACTTCAATCGCCGGTCCGAGCGTCCGGTGGATTAGGAGTTCGCTGGCCCAATCAAACAGGTTGCTTTCGCTGGGATCGGCGTGGGCAGCAAGCTCATACTCGTTTGCGGCTTGTACGAACTTCCCATCCTTTTCTTCCACTTCCCCGAGCAGGTTGTGCAGTTCGGCGGAGTCCTTAAGTTTCAGGAGCTGCTGGATTTGCTGGCGAGCCTCGGGAAATCTCCCTAAGAGAAGATAGGCGAGAGACAAATCGTATCCATTGTCATAGGACGTCGGATCGATGCGCTGAGCGCGCTCAAGGTAAGGCACGGCGTCGGCAATTTTTTTAGATTGCACGTAGAACTCAGCCAGATTGTGGTTCGTGTCAAAGATCTGTGGCGCAAGGTCGGCAGCTTTCTTGAATTGCTCGCCCGCACGATCGAGTTTTCCCAGGCGAACCAGGTTTGCGGCGAGATTGGTCCGCGCAGGGGCAGAATTGGGGTTCAGCCGAACGGCCTTTTCCAAATGGGCATTGGCGCTGGCGTCCTGGGATTGCGCCGAATAGGCCAAGCCCAGGAGTTCGTGAACTTCGAAGCTCTCGGGGACCTGCTTGAGCAGGTCCTCCAACTTTGCGGCGGCTTCGGCGTAGTGCCCGGAGTCATATAGAGCGACTGCGGCTTGGAATTCCTGGTCGAGGTGCTGATCCTGGTTGGGGCGTGATGCGCTAGGGGACGCGCATGCCAAGAGAATAAAAAGAATAGTCTTGATGGAATGGCTTCCGATGCCCACGGCGGTCTCAGGTTATCACTGGACGATTAGACGGACAAAGTGTACGCATAAAAAAGGGATCCCCGTAAAGCGCCCTCGACGCGCGCTCTACGGGGAGGGGTGTGAAACTGGGTTAGAAAACCAGTTTCAAGGCAAACTGAATCTGACGCGGATCGTAGGGATCATCGCGCGTCGAGCCAATTTCGCCGAACGTCGACGGGTTGACGAAATTGGTCGAGCCGGAGATCGAGACGACGCCATTCCCGCCGAATCCGGGAGCGTTGAAATTCGGATGGTTGAGAATGTTGAAGATCTCTGCGCGGAACTGCAGTTGGAATCGTTCGTTGATGGGAATCGTCTTGAAGGCGGAGAAGTCTAGCCTGTGGAAGCCCGGCCCCGGCACTTGCGTAATGCCGCCCAGTGCAGCCGCGCCGGTTAGCGCAACGCAGCTTGCATAGGGTTTGCCGGCCTGTGGGCCACTAGCACCCAGTACACAAGGCTGGGTGAAAGCACCGGGATTCCCGAACCAACTTAAGAGCCCATTCGCATCGTCGTGCAGCCCCAGTTTCAGCGGTTGTCCGGTATACAGGGCCCCGCAGCCGAGACTCGAGGCCGTGCCGGTTGGGCAACTTAACGAAATCGGCTGGCCACCCTGAAGTGTGGTGCTCCAGTTAACGCTCCAACCTCCGACCAGTTTGTCCTGTACCCCACTGGCTCCGGACATGAAGTGCTTGCCCTTGCCAAAAGGAAGCTCATAGCTGCCGCTGAAATGGAACACATTGCGGACGTCAAAATCCGCAAGGCCGTAGTCGAATGGCATGCCGAGACCAGGAACGCTAGGCGCGCGGTAACCAGCTACGCTGCCACCGTTGAGCAAGTCGCCGGCGTCGGACATCGTCTTGGCCCAGGTATAGGTGAACAAGAAGTTTAGCCCGTTCGAAAACTGCTTCTCAACTTTAGTTTGCAGCGAATGGTAAGCGCTCATGCCGGCAGTGGCTGCGTAGCTGGAGCCAAAGCCGAAATCTGGAAATGGCACGAGAGTGCCTTCTGGCGTGCCGGAAGGAGCTATGGTCGTGGGGTTGTTGGAGTTTGGAAAAGACTCCAAGTGGCGAGCCAGCGTGGTTACATAGCCGGCCTGCACGGACATAGTTGGCGTCAATTGATACTGCAAAGTAAGATTGGCCCCCATGGTATAGGGCGTGTTGTAGTTGAACTGAATGCCCCGCAATCCTAAGCCCTGGGCATTGGTAACCAGGAGCGGACTGAGTGGTGTGCAAGAAAATCCAGCTTCAAACGTGGCGGTTCCGCCCGGGCCAGCAGTTGCACAACCGTTAAAAGGCGTGCTTGCACTGATCGGAGTCACGTCGTTCGGCGAGCCGAACGAGAAATTGAACTGAAATGGATAGTTCTCTCCGAGGTTCGGCGAGAAGCCGCGATTTTCAAAACCGTTGTAAAAGATACCAAAGCCGCTGCGAACAACCAATTTGGGAGTGACTTGGTATGCTAATCCAATGCGTGGCGCAAAATTGTTTTTCTGGGAATTGCCGAGCCCCTTCCCATAAGCATTGGTAACACTGAGTCCTATGCCGTCGGTAGCCAACAAGTTCGTAAAGCAGAGTGGGCAGCCGGTGGATACATTGTTGGCGTTTGGCCCTTCTGGGATGATGTACAGTGGTTTACCGTTTGGCGCTCCAGCTGGAACGAAATTCGCCTGATTGGCGTGGTGCTCGAGGACCAGTCCGAAGAAGTCATACCGAACACCGAGATTCACAGTCAATTTCGGCGTTATCTTCCAATCGTCGTTCGCGTAACCGCCGTAGTAGTTTTTCCCGTTGTCGGTGAGCGAAATATTGGAGACGAAGACTTCGCTGCTGCCGCCGACGAAGTTGACGCCGCCCGGGACGCTCGCAGCAGTAGGTGTCAGCAAAAAGTCCACGCGGCCGGTGTTGCCACTGTCAATCGTGGGGATTTCGGTGTAGTCGCCGTTGTAGTCAAACTCACCGCGCGACCAGGGCGGCTGCAAAGTTGAGAACTTCACGTGTTGCCATTCAAAACCCATTTTGAAGGTGTGCTTGCCGTAGATCTTGGTGACGCTGTCGGTTAGTTGGAAAGTAGAAGTGACTTCGTCCGAAGGCAGAAACGCGTTGCTGCCCAAAGTGGACAGCCCGTTGATGCCAAAGGCGGGAAGCCCGCCATTCAGGTTCTGCTGAGGAATGCCCTGAATGCCAAACTGTGACGGGATGTTGGTGAGATCGTTGGCGGAGGGCGAATACCGTGAAGTGCGAAGGTAATTCAACCCCGCACGAACCTCGTTAATCAGCGTGGGCGAAAACGTATGTGTGTAGCCGAGGGCGCTCTGTTCAGCGATCGCGGTTTGCGTCCCCTGTTGGAAACCGCCGCCATCTGCCACCCCTCCGAAGATGCCCGGAATGAATTGCGGATCATCCTTCAGCGTAAATCGGTAGAACAACTGGTTTTTCTCGTTGAAGTTGATGTCCATACGCGTATCGAACGCGTTGGAGTGTTCAAACAGCTTTGGAGAATTGGCGAAGTTGGAGAAAAGCGACCCAGGCGCATTGGTGGTGGGATTCGGATAGAGGTTCAACAGTTTGATGGCGTTTGAATCCAACCGGCCGGCAGGAATCATGTTTAGGTTGCAACCCGAGACTGTATAAACGAAATTGGCGGGCTCGTTGGCACACGTCCCAAAAGGGTCGCGGACATAGACCCCGGGAGAGATCTGACGCGTTGTCGCGGGGTCCAACACGGTGCCCACAGGCATTGTGCGGCCCAAAGCGTCTGTGAGCGTGCCCGTTTGAGCGGCGATAAGATCCTGGAAGTTGGTGTAACCGCTATTACGCTCTGCCATGCTGGGAACCGAGCCAGACAGAATCGTTCCCTGAACCCTGCGAAGCGCTTCATAGTCGCCAAAGAGGAACACTTTGTTTTTTCCGTTAAATACCTTGGGAATGTAGAGAGGGCCACCGGCGGTGAAGCCGAACTGGTTCTGACGGAGTTCGCCCTTGGGAACCTGATGCTGGTTTTCAAAAAAATCAGCGGCATCGAGTTTATCGTTTCGGAAAAACTCCCAGACGTCTCCATGGAATTCGTTGGTGCCGGACTTGATGGTGGCGTTGAGAACAGCGGCGCCGGAGCGGCCAAACTCGGCGCTGAAGTCCGAGGTCTGAACCTTGAACTCGGAGACGGCGTCGACGGGGGGCAGCACAACGAAGTTCGTGCCATTGAGGAAGTCCACAGTATCCGAGTTATTGTCGATACCGTCGAGGAGGTAGTTATTCTGGGCGGGGCGAAGGCCGTTGGCCGAGAAAGCCCCTGTGGCTGCGTTACCGCGGGTATCTGCCTGCGGCGTGGTAACGCCAGCGGCAAGCTGCGCCAGGAAAGTAAAATTTCTCCCGTTGAGAGGAAGCGTATTGACGCTGCGCGAATCGACTACCTGGCCGAGGGAAGCGTCTTGAGACTGCAGTACGGGAGCAGCGGCAGTAACTTCGACGGTCGTTGTGACGTTGCCCGGCTTGAGACTGAAGTCAGCCACAACGCTCTCACCTACGTTAACGTTGACATGAGTCCGTACTACCGTCTCGAACCCCTGGAAATTGACGGTAATCTTGTAGCTGCCAATCCTGACAGGCGTAAATTTGTACGTCCCGTCCGGCCATGTGGGGGCGGAGATAGTAGCGCTCGTGCCTTCGTTGACGAGTGCTACCGTGGCTCCGTGGACGGCTGAACCAGAGGCGTCGGTGACGGTCCCCAAGATGGAGCCGGCGTCCACTTGCGCCCGGAGCGGCGACACGCACAAGAGCGTGAGAACACAAACGGCGATCATTCCCAAGAATGCACGCCCGAGCAACGCAGAACCTGTCAATCGCTTCATGAACTTCCTCCTAAGATCGAGCACAATGCTGTAATACAACGAGTCACCCCAAGCGCAGGCCACATCCTGGGGCAAGCCCCGGACGATAACCCTAGTGGTTGCAACGGTTAGCCACAGGTTCGTCGCAAAGAACGAACTTATCGGCTATCAGAACCGTTGCCACGCGCCACAACAGAGGTCAATCAATTGGAGAAAGCCACCGCACGGAATGGACGTAAATCGCACAACCCCAATTAAGCGACCCCAAAGCACTTAACCGCTTAACCTGGCTGATATCACGCTATTTTGCATGTTGTCAAGCACTATTTTTGATTTATACTCGGCGCAGGTGCGGGATTTCGCGTTGTTGCGGTTATGGTGTAGCTTAGAAATGGGTCGAGGACAGCTCATGCTGGCACTATGGGGTTAACCATTCGCGACGTGGCCAAGGCCGCAGGAGTGTCCACCGCGACGGTCTCCAACGTTTTGAACAAGACCGGAAAAGTGGGCCCGCAAACAAATCGGCTAGTGCTGTTAACCGTTAAGCGCCTGGGATATTTTCCGAACGCTCATGCGCGGCACCTGGCTTCGCGGGACAGCCGCACTCTCGGAATCATTGTGTCCGACATCGTGAACCCCTTCTTCCCCGAAGTGATCAAGAGTTTCGAAACGCGCGCCCGGCAACTGGGATACGACGCCATTCTCAGCGATACGAATTACGATCCGCGGAGAACGCGCGAGGCGGCGGAGCGCATGATGGAGCACAACGTGCGCGGCGTGGCGATCATGACGTCGGAAATCAGTTCGCGGCTTATTTTGGAATTCGAGCGCAGAAGGATTGCCGTCACCTTTCTTGATCTCGCTCCCGTTCGCGGCTATGTCAGCAAGCTGCGCATCGACTACTTTTCGGGAATCAAGCAAATCGTCGAATACCTACATAAATCCGGCCACCGGCGCGTTGCGTTCATTGCGGGCCGGCCAAAACTGAAGTCCAACCTGGCGCGGCTGGAAGCTTACGAGAAATGCATGCGCGACGTGGGACTGGAACCCGGACCGATCGTTCACGGAGACTTGCGTTTCGAAGGCGGATTGGCGGCGGGATTACATATCGCGAAGTTATCGCCGCGGCCTACCGCAGTGATGTCCGTGAATGACCTGACTGCTGTGGGCGTGATCAAGGGATTGCTAAAAGGCGGCTGCCGCGTGCCGCAGGATATTTCCGTCACGGGATTTGACAACACGCGCCTGGCTGAGTACAGCAATCCATCCTTGACGACCGTGGATATCCACCGGGATATGCTAGGCGAGATGGCCGCGGATGCTTTACATGAACTCTCCTGCTCCGCAAGTCCACAAGGAAGGGAATACCTGATTCCGGCTGAGCTGATTTTGCGTGAATCTTCAGGACCAGCGCCCGTGGAAAAACCCTGATCGAGGTTCTGGCGGTCTGCTCTTCGAGCGGTTCAATTTGCAACTTGCAGCAACCTTCGCGGATGCAAAGCTGGCGGGTTAGCCTTTGGAGCGCCTTCGCCTCGATGCTAGCATGCGAAGGCCGAGCGATCGCGGCGGGGACAATCGAGAATGGCGCGCCGGAAAGATGATGAGCAGCAGTTCTCGCGGCGCGCTTTTCTGAACAAAATGCGCTGGGCGCCAGTGCTTTTCTCTGCGGCGCCTATTCACGCGCGGGCGTTCGAATCGTTCCTCCGGGAAACTCGGAGCGAACCTGGCTCTCCTCCCCAGTTTGCCGATTTTCGAATCACGCCTCACGATCCGGCGAAATCTCCCATCGATGATGTGCTGCGAAAGGTCGCCCCTGGCGCGGATGAATACGTCACGGAGAAGTACGCGTTTGAAATCATTCGGCTCCTCGAAGAATGGAGCCGAGCTCTCAAGGCGGGCGCACCCGCCCTCGGGGTTTTGGCGAAGTTTCTGGACGCATCGCTCCAGGCGTGCTCGCTAGTTCCGATTCAGCAGAAGAGCCTGCGGTCGGAATATGGAATCGAAGTGTTTCAAAGAAGATTTGGTGACACGATCGTAGCGGGCCGGGATCGGTTTCTTCAGGAGATGAAAACATACCTGGCATCGATGACGCGCGTGGACACGGCGGAATTTGAAATTACGGGGATCGAGGAACTTGCCGGGGCTTCGCCGTTGCTTCGCGTTGACATTCGGTACGACTTCGCCGGCACGGCTGCCGACAAGAAGCGCGAAGAGCATATCGGACAATGGCGGATGCAGTGGTCGCTGGATCAAGCCAACGGATGGCAGGTCCGCCGCTGGCAGGTGATACAGGAGACCTTCTGCCGGGCGCGCGCGCCGATATTTATCGACGTAACCTCTCAGGCGCTCGGCGAAACGGAATCGTACAAAAAGCAGATGCTCCATGGAGTCGACTATTGGCGCACCGTTTTGGACGGGGCGTGCGGCCTGGACGTCTACGGTAACAATGGCGTGGCGGCGGGAGATTTCGACAGCGACGGACTGGATGACCTCTACGTCTGCCAGCCGCCGGGCCTACCGAACCGGCTGTATCGCAATCGTGGCGATGGAACGTTCGAAGATGTGACGGAAAAGGCTGGAGTGGGCGTGTTGGACGGTACGGCTTGCGCGCTGTTCGCGGATTTTGAGAACCAAGGACTGCAGGATCTTCTGGTGGTTTGTGGCAGCGGACCTCTGCTCTTCTTGAATCAAGGGAACGGAAAGTTTTTGCTGAAACGCGACGCGTTTCGTTTCGCGCAGCCGCCGCAGGGGACGTTTACGCACACGGCTGCCGCCGACTATGACCGCGATGGCCGCCTCGATATCTATTTCTGCCTCTACAGCTACTACCTGGGGCTTGACCAATACCACTATCCTGCTCCGTACTTCGATGCTCGGAATGGGCCTCCGAATTTTCTGCTTCACAACGAAGGCAACGGAACTTTTCAGGATCGCACCGACGCCGCGGGATTGAACGTGGATAACGACCGCTACAGCTTCGCGTGCGCCTGGGGGGACTTCAACTCCGACGGCGCTCCGGATTTGTATGTGGCCAACGATTTCGGTCGAAACAATCTTTACCGTAACGATGGCGACGGGAAATTCACTGTGGTTTCCGCGGAAGCAGGCGTTGAGGAGGTCGGGGCGGGGATGAGCGCAAGCTGGTTCGATTTCGACAACGACGGGAAGCAGGACGTGTACGTTTCGAACATGTGGTCTTCCGCCGGCATACGCGTTTCCGAACAAAAACGCTTTCATGAAAAGGAACCGGAAACTGTTCGCGCGCTGTATCGCCAGCATGCGCGCGGCAATTCGCTCTATCGGAATTTGGGAAATGGAAAGTTTCAGAACGTAAGCCAAGGGGCGGGAGTGGATGTGGGCCGCTGGGCGTGGTCCTCGGATGCGTGGGATTTTGACCACGACGGCTACCCGGATTTGTATATTGCGAACGGTTACATTTCGGGGCCAAGCGCCTCGGGCCGGGACGCCGGGGAGGTTTCAAGTTTTTTCTGGCGGCAGGTCGTGGCGAACTCACCGGAGAATGCAACGCCCTCTGTGAAGTACGAACTAGGTTGGAATGCGATCAATGAGCTGATCCGGTCCGATGCCTCCTGGAACGGTTACGAACGAAACGTCTTTTGCGTGAATAATCACGATGGAACCTTTTCCGACGTGTCCGGGATTTCTGGATTGGACGTTGCCGACGATAGCCGGTCGTTCGCGCTGGCCGACCTCGACCATGACGGGCGCTTGGAAGTGATTCTCAAAAACCGGAATGGGCCGCAGCTTCGGATATTGCGCAACGCGATGAAGGAAACTGGCAACTCCATCGCTTTCCGATTGCGTGGAACAAGGAGCAACCGCGATGCCATTGGAACCGCAGTAACGGTGGAGGCCGAAGGACGCCGGCAAACGAAATATCTGCAAGCAGGTTCCGGTTTTTTATCTCAGCACAGCAAAGAACTTTTCTTTGGTGTCGGAAAAGCGGAGGGAGCCGTTCGCGCGACGATTCGCTGGCCCAGAGGGCTGAATCAGGTGTTGGAGCGCGTGCCCGTAAACCGCCGGATAGAGATTGAGGAAGGCTCTGCGGATTTTGCGGCGAAACCTTTTTCCGCCACGCCCGCGTCTTACGCTGGGGCAGGCGACATTCAGAAACCGGAGAGATTGCCGTCGTCGGCGGAGACGTGGTTGATCGAACCCCTGGGCGGGCCGGATTTTTCGCTGCCCGACACTGCGGGAAATATGCGGGACCTTGGGTCGTTCCGCGACGGATTTGTGTTGCTCCATTTCTGGACGACCGCTACGCCAGCTTGCGTCGAGCAGTTGCGCGCTTTGCAGAAGCGCCAGTCCATTCTCGCGAGCGCGGGTGTGCGTGTGTTGGGCATCAACTTCGATGATCCCGACGATGCCTCAGCTGTGCGATCGTTCACCAGCAAGGAAGGAATCTCTTTCCCGATTCTGCTCGGGACGCAGGACGTCGCGGGAATTTACAATATTATTTATCGCTACCTGTTTGATCGACGCCGGGATCTCGGTCTCCCCCTGTCTCTCCTCCTCAATCCGGATGGGCTCATCGTCAAGGTGTACCAGGGTCCGGCGAATCCTGAACGGATTGCGGATGACGTGAAATCCGTGCCGGGGACTGGCGAAGCCCGTTTACGCAAAGCGCTGCCCTTCGAAGGCACGCTGTATCAAGACGTCTTTCAGCGCAACGACTTTTCGTATGGAGTGGCGATGTTTCAGCGCGGCTATCTCGACCAGGCCGCGGCTTCCTTCAAGCAGGTCATTGCAGCCAAGCCAGAAGAGCCGGAAGCCTATTACAACCTGGGAACGCTCTATCTGCGGAAAAACGCGTTGCCGGACGCGCGTCGCTTTCTCGAGCAGACCGTCAAGCTGCGCCCCGACTATCCGGAAGCCTGGAACAATCTTGGGATGGTGGCCGGCCAGGAAGGCCACACGGATGAGGCCATCCGCAACTTCCAGCAGTCCTTGTCTCTGAGGCCCGGATACGTTACGGCGCTGTTGAACCTCGGAAGTCTCTACCGGCGTCAAGGATCGGTTCAGGAAGCGGAGAACCTTTTGAGCCACGCGCTTGAAATCGAACCTGACAATCCGGAGGTGAGCTACAGTCTGGGAATGCTCTATGCGCGGCAAAACCAACTTGAACGCGCATCGAGCTTTTTGGAAAAGGCAGTGAGCCTGCGTCCGGACTATCCCGATGCCCTCAACAACCTTGGCGTTCTTTTTGTGCGGCGAGAAAACTATCCCGAGGCAGAACAAAAATTCGAGACTTGCATTCGCCTGGCACCGAACTATGACCAAGCCTATCTCAACCTGGCGCGCCTCTATGTCCTGCTGAACAATAAAGAAAAGGCCAGGCAGGTGTTGCTGGAGTTGCTTCGTCTACAACCGGAGCACAAGTTGGCTCGGCAAGCGCTGGAGATGCTAAATTGACCTTTCATCGGCTGAGCTGGAACGCACTCGGAGGAAGGCTGGGAAATGTTTAGCGGCGCGTCATTGCGGCGTACCTTTGTTTGGGCTGCGCGCTCGCCACAGCTGTGCCGCATTCTTGCACTACTTCTGGTGATTATTTCTGCGAATGGTTTTGCACAACAAACTAAACCCAGCCGCGGCAACGCACCGCAATCTTCACAGATTTCGCCGACTCTTGAGGAAGCCGAGGAGCTGCTTCGCCAGGGTTCCTCCGAGGAAGCTAAAAAGAAAGTCCAGGAGGAGCTCGAGAAGAATCCCTCGAGCCTCGAAGGCTACAACCTCTTGGGGATTATTTATACTGACGAAAAAGACTTCGCAAACGCCTTTGCTGCCTATGAGAAGGCGCTGAAGCTCAGCCCCAACTCCACCAGGACGCTGAATAATCTCGGGAGCCTTTACATCGCGCAGAATAAGCTCGATTTGGCAGAGAAGGAATTCAAGAAGGTCCTGCTTCTTGAACCGGGCAATCGCGATGCCAACTATAATTTGGGGCTTCTTTTGATGGCCAGAGGTTCGCCGGCGGCGGCTATTTTGCACTTCCAGCGCATTCACCCCGCGGACGTCGCAACACGCTCCAACTTGATTCGCGCTTACCTGCGAGCAAGCAGAACCGCGGAAGGGTTGAAGCTGGCTAACGATCTTTCCACCGAAAACAAAGACGACGTGCAATTGCATTTCACGCTGGGTGTGTTGCTCGCCTCTGAAAAACAGTACCGCGCGGCTCAACTCGAACTGGAAAAGGCCAACGCGCTCAAACCGGAGACTCCGGAAATCCTCTACAACCTCGGCCTCGTCTATCTACGTAGCGGCGACACCGCCAAAGCGGAGTTGGTATTGAATCGCGCGCTGAAACTGAAGCCTGATTCCACCGAAGCACTTTCCCTCCTGGCCCAGGTCTACCAGGAGCAAAACAGGTCGCTGGATGCTCTGGATTTGCTCGTCACCGCCCATAAGCTAGCCCCTCAAAATACCGACATCATTTTTCGTTTGGCGCGCGTCAGCATGACGCAGAATTATTTCGAAGACGCGATTCCCCTTCTGGAATCCGGTTTGAAGATTGCCCCGCAACGTGCCGATCTCCGCGCAGCGCTGGGCGAAAGTTATTTCATGGCGGGAAAAACAGAAAAGGCTATCGAAGAGTTCAAGTCTTTGATCGAATTGGATCCATCTCCACGCTCCTATACATTCATGGGTCTCTCCTACCGGCATCTTGGACAATTCGATGAAGCCAGAAAGTACTTTGAGGCGGGCCTGAAGCAGGACCCCCACAACGCCTCCTGCTTGTTCAACATGGGCTATATCGAGGAGCACCAGGGAAATCATGCGAGGGCCGAAGAACTCTTGCAGGCAGCTCTGCGCTCCAACCCTGATCTTCCAGAAGCAATGCTCGAATTGGCAAATCTCCGCATCGAAAACAAGAAATTCACGGAGGCGGCGGAACTTCTGCGGCGCTACGTCAAACTGAGTCGCGAGCCTGCCGCGGGATACTACAAACTTGCCATGGTGGAGCGCAGCCTCCATCAGATGGACGCGGCGCAGCGAGATCTGAGCGTTTTTCAAACGCTCTCGAAAAATGCTCCCCCGGGTCCCTATCCATATCAGCATCTTTTCGATTACGTGGACAACCGCTCCAGCCTTTCCAGCCAAAACCGCGCTCAACTGGACTTGACTCAGCTCACCGAAGAGGTCAGCAAACATCCCGACCAGCCGCAGAATCTCTATTTGCTCGCGGAAACGTATCTGAAACTTGGAAAACCT
>Ga0209415_10014268_pt1 | contig 12984 bp, 10 predicted proteins | sample PeaSoiSIISIP2007_FD_187696 | JGI IMG/M metagenome (GOLD analysis project Ga0209415, IMG submission 187696) | Peat soil microbial communities from Weissenstadt, Germany - SII-SIP-2007 (SPAdes) (version 2) | ecosystem: Environmental > Terrestrial > Soil > Wetlands > Peat | place: Germany...
CCGATGATGTACCTAGAAGAAGGTGGGCGGATCTACGTCTTCGCCTCGAAGTCCGGAGCCGACACCAACCCTGACTGGTACCTCAACCTCGTCGCCCACGCCGCGGTGACGGTTGAGCGCGGGACGGAGACCTACCAAGCCACGGCCCAGCCAATCGAGGGTGAAGAGCACGGCCGGATATTCGCCATCCAGGCCGCTCGGTACCCGGGCTTCGCCGAGTACCAGGCGAAGACCTCCCGCGTCATCCCCGTCGTCGAGCTCGTGCGCGACTGACCAGCGGCGCTGGCCCATCTCCGAGGAAGCACTCCCCCTCGGTTCAGGCGTTACCTGCGCGTCTCGACCGGCACCTCGTCGCCGTTCGCTGCGGCGAGTGGCGCGACTTACTCGCCCTTGATGTCTCGCATGGTGAAGGCCGTCACGCCCGCCGCGGTCAAGATCACCGCGAGGCCGACCATGACGCCGTTCACCGTCCAATTGATCGGCACCGACGGCGCAGCGGCCATCTGATGTAGCGCCGAGGTGTCCGTGACCCAGTGGTTCAATTTCGTGATCCCGCCGAGCAGTTCGACGAGAAACCACCAGGCGAGCACCGCGTAGACCGCGGCGTTCACGACTCGGGGCAGCACGCCAAAGACCATCACGCCGATGCCCAACAAGAGCAGCCCTGGCGCGACGGTGTTGATGCCGGCTCCGAGCATGGTGGAGATGGAAACGCCGGCGTGCTCGCTCGCGGTCCCCGCCCAGGTGGAGAGCCCGACCACGATGCCTGCCAGCACGAGGGCCGACATCGCCAAGAGGATCCGGCCGCTCAGCCATGACGTCCTCGACGTCGGTCGAACGAGAAGGTTGTCGAGCTGGCCCGTGGACTCCTCCTTGCGCGCCGCGCTGACCTGGCCGGCCGCGATGAAGTTGAGGGCCACCGCCATGATCAGTAGCGCGATGCCGAGGTAGGCGGTCGCTCCCGACACGCCGAGCCGTTCGAACACGAGGCGCAGGGTCGGTGAGCTGGTGATGGCCTGGCCTCCCGCCTTCGCAATGCTGCCGAGCAGCAACCCGTAGGCGACGAGCGAGACGAACCAGGCGACAAGGCTGGGGCGAACGAGGCGAAACGCGAGGCTCCAGGAACCGTGCAGGAGACCCAGGCGAGCCTTGGTTGATTCTCGCTCACCGAGCACTGCCGATCCGAGGTCACGCCCGGCCAGCTGAACGGCGAGCACGCCCACGAGGACCGTGAAGACGATGATCGGCACGAGCGCGAGGGGTCGAGGCTTCGTGAGGGGCTGAAGCTCTTCGATCCATCCCAGAGGCGTCACCCAACGCAACCACGCGAGGCCGTTGATGGAATCGGCAACCATGCGCAGTGCGTAACTCACGCCTAACAGCGCGGCCGCAAGTCCCGCCGCTTGTCGACGCGACGTCGCCAACTGCGCGGCGAGCGCCCCCACGGCTACGAACATGATCGCCCCCGAGGCAATCGCCAACGCGAAGAAGAGCCCGCTGGACGGGCTGATGCCGACCTTGTGGGAGTTTCCAACCGCCACCACAACGACCGCCGTTGCCAAGAACAGCGCGTACGCGCCGGCGCCTAGGCCGACGAGGGCCTGCTCCGCCGCCTCGCGCCGCGTGACCGGACCGGCTAGCAGCAACTCCCAGCGGCCCGCGTCCTCTTCGCCCCGAGTCAGCCGGGTTCCGGTCAAGAGCCCCCAGACGGCGCCGGTGATCGCGAGCACGGTGAGGCACTTCCACGCGGTGAAGCCCGGCACCGTGCTGATCTGCCGCGCCGGACCGACGAGCGCGCTGATGCCCGCGTTGGACCCGAACTCCTGGGCGAGCAGGCGTCGCGCCGCGATGGTCTTGTAGCTCGTGGCGTAGGTGAGGGCCTGGGTCGCGACGTATAGGCCAAAGACCAGTCCCCAGCCGACGCCGGAGCGGACCGCCTTTCTCGCAGTGACGCGCGCGATGACGGTGCCGGCGCGAGTCCGTCGGCGGGCGGTTCTTACCGTGGCCTCAACTGGCATGGCCAGGCGAAACCTCACTTGTCGGCGCGGCCCCGTAATGCGAGATGAAGAGCTCTTCGAGCGACGGCTCGCGGCTCAAGAGTTCACGCACGTCTGAGTACGCAAGCACCTTCAACAGTGGTTCAACCGGGCCGCGGACCTGGCAGTGCATCGTCGAACCCTGTATTTCAACCATGGACACGCCGGGAACGCGGGTGACGTCCGGCACGTCACCTTCGAAGGTCGCTTCGACCGTCAACGCGGAGAGGTGACGCATCTCGGCCAGCGTTCCTATCTCCACCAAGACGCCGGTGCGAAGGATGGCGATCCGGTCGCAGAGTGCCTCCACTTCGCTCAGAATGTGCGAGGACAGAAACACACTCTGGCCACGCTCTCTCGCCTCGCCCACGCAGACGCGAAAGGCCTGCTCCATCAGCGGATCCAGACCGCTCGTGGGCTCGTCGAGGACCAAGAGATCGGCGCGAGTCATCAGCGCCGCCACCAGAATCAACTTCTGACGGTTTCCCTTGGACAGGCTTCGCACCTTCTTCTTCACATCCAATTCGAAGCGCCCAACCAGCTCGTTCCGGTAGGCCTCGTCGACGTGCCCCTGCACGCGACCGAGCAAGTGGAGAGTCTGTTCGCCGGTTAGGGTCGGCCAGAGGCTCGCCTCACCCGCGACGTAGGCCAGGCGACGGTGAACCTCGACCGTATGGCGGTGGCAGTCGAGCCCGAAGATCTCGGCGCGACCCGAGGTGGGCGATAGAAGCGCGAGCAGCAGGCGTATCAGCGTCGTCTTTCCGGCCCCATTCGGACCGAGGCAACCAACGACCTCGCCCTCGCTGACCTCGAGGTTCAAACCCTCCAGGGCCCTGGTGGCGCCAAACTCCTTGGAGAGCTCGAAGGTCTCTATCGCGGGGGTACTCATCCTCATTCCTTTTTAGCCGGTGGTTTCCAAGCCGAACGTCGTTACCACGACACCGAGGTTCACGAGGTGCTCACGCGCGTTCTCAGCGCGTCGACGTCGTGGCGCTGAACTTCGGCGAGGGGCTTTCCTGCGCACGATTGCGCTGTCTCCAAAGGCGGCGGCGCGGTTCTCAGCCGCCAATCAGCGTGGCGATCATGAGGGCCTTGACGGTGTGGAGACGGTTCTCGGCCTGATCGAAGACGACCGACGTCGCCGACTCGAAGACCTCTTCGGTTACCTCGAGCGCGTCGACGCCAAAATTCGCGGCCAGCTGCGCACCGACCTCCGTGTCGGTGTTGTGCAGCGCCGGCAGGCAGTGCAGGAAGCGCACCGCAGGGTTGCCGGTCCTTTGCAAGAGCTCCGCGTTGATTTGGTAGGGCAGCAGGAGCTTGATGCGCTCAGCCCACTTCTCGGCCGGCTCGCCCATCGAGAGCCAGACGTCGGTGTAGAGGAAGTCCGCGCCCGCGACCGCCGTCGCGGGGTCCGAGGTCACCGTGACGCGCGCGCCCGATTGAGCGGCGAGCTCGTGGGCGATGGAGCGCACCTGGGTTGAAGGTTGCAGCGACTCGGGTGCCGCCATGCGCACGTCGAGCCCCAGCAGTGCCCCTGCAACCAGCACTGAATTGGCCGTGTTATTGCGTGCGTCGCCGAGGTAACACAGGACGACCTGTTCGAGCGGCTTGGTCGCGTGGTCCCTTACCGTCATGATGTCCGCCAGCAACTGCGTCGGGTGCCACTCGTCGGTGAGCCCGTTCCACACCGGCACTCCAGCGAACTCGGCCAGCCTTTCGACGTCGCGCTGGGCGAAACCTCGGAACTCGATGCCGTCGAACATCCGCCCAAGCACCCGAGCGGTGTCTTTCGTCGACTCTTTGTAGCCCATCTGGGACTCGCCTGGACCGAGGTAGGTGACGTGGGCGCCCTGGTCGTGGGCGCCCACCTCGAAGGCTGAACGTGTTCGCGTCGAGGTCTTTTCGAAGATGAGGGCGATGTTCAGGCCGCTGAGGCGATGCTCCTCGTGACCGGAACGCTTTTCGTCGCGTAGGTTCTCCGCGAGCTCAATGACGGCGAGGAACTCCTCCTTCTTCAGGTCCGCGTCCCTTAGGAGGCTGCGGCCCTTAAGCGCTTGCAGGTCAAAAGTCGGGCTCACCTCTCCGTCCCGGTCCCCGACGAGTACGCCGCCTCGGCGTGGGCGACCAAGTCGAGGCCCATGGCCTGATCGTCGGCGTTCACCTTCATGCCAGCAACTTTGTCGGTAATCCACAAGATCACCAGGGTCATAACAAAGGGGTAGACCATTCCCGCGAGGGCGAGCACCAACTGGCGACCGAGCTGAGCCCAGCCGCCCGCCGCACCCGCCGCATTCACCACGAGGGTCGTGAACACGCCCGTCAACACCACACCGACTGCGCCGCCGATCATGTGAACGCCCACCACGTCCAACGCGTCGTCGTAGTGCAGTCGGCTCTTCAGCTGGACGGCCCCGAAGCAGAGCAGCCCCGCGGCGGCGCCGATGATCAGCGACGCCCACACCGGCACGTAGCCCGCCGCCGGCGTGATCGCCGCCAGTCCGGCTATGGCTCCCCCGGCCAGGCCGCTGCCCGTCGGCCGACGCCGCCGGACCCACTCGACAGCCATCCAAGCGAGCATCCCGGTACAGGCTCCGAGTTGGGTGTTGACGAGCGCGGTGCTCGCCACCGCCCCAGCGCTGTCGGCGCTGCCGGCGTTGAAGCCGAACCACCCGAACCACAACATCCCGGCCCCCAGCATGACCAGGGGCACGCTATGCGCCCGCTCGACAGCCTGGCGGCGACCGAGGAAAAGGACCGTCGCGAGGGCCGACGCGCCCGCCAACTCGTGGACCACCGAGCCGCCGGCGAAGTCGAGGGCGTGCAGCCCGCCGGCCCCGAGGAAGCCCCCGCCCCACACCCAGTGGGCGAAGGGGCAGTAGACGAGAAGCGACCACAGCCCGATGAAGATGACGTAGCCGCGAAAATGCATTCGTTCGGCGAACGCGCCCGCGATGAGAGCAGGCGTGATAACGGCGAACATCATCTGGAAGGCCATGAAGAGCACAGCCGGGATGTGCGGGGCAAAGGGGCTGGGCGCGCTACCCACGCCGCGGAGCATGAAGTTGCCAAAGCCACCGAGGATCGCCGTATGGTCGGGTCCGAAGGCGAGCGAGTAGCCGACGACGACCCAAAGCACGCTGACGATTCCGATGGCGACGTAGGACTGGGCCATCGTCGACAGCACGTTCTTTTGCCCGACGAGCCCACCGTAAAAGAGGGCGAGGCCTGGCATCATGAAGAACACCAGTGCGCTCGAGGTGAGCATCCACGCAGTGTCACCCGCGTTAATCGCCATGGCCCACCTCCCTAGCTTCTCGCTGCGGGGACGGAGGGTCGGCGCAGCAACACGGCCACCAACTTACGTCGGATCGCCAACGAGGTGGCGGGTCAGGCAGCGCCGGCCCGCTCGCGACGTTCAACTGGAGATTGCGGAGTGAAGTAGCGCCGTTGCATCGGCGCGCTGATCAGTGCCCGGGGGGCGAATACGTCGCGTATTTCGAAACCGCGTCGTCAATCTCTGCCGGTGTGAGCAGCGAGACGGTCCGCGTGGTCGCGCCGCCCCCGGAACTCACGGTGAGGGCAGCCGCCGCGGCCGACACGTCATCGGGTAGGTCGGCGACAACGAACACATCGGTTCCACCAAAAGCGAAGTAGAAGGACTCGAGCTTGCCACCGAGCTCCTCGAACAGCTTGGACGCTACCGCCGCACGAGCTGAGCCACCCTTGTCCTTCACTCCCTTGAGGCCGTCGTGAGTGTAGGTCACTTCGATCAGATACTTGGGCACAGAACCCCTTCCGTGGATGGATACGGCCGAGTATATGTTCGTGTCATTGGGGATACCAAAGCTTCGCCACGCGCTTCGCGTCGGCCGAGCAAGCGATGCGCAGGTTCAAGAGGTCGGTACGATGGATCACGTTGGGCAACCGTCAGTCCTTTCATGGTCGGACGACCTCTGGCGACTTCACCGAAGAGGGTGTCTCGATGATCGCGACGTTGATCGTCGTCGTGATTCTCGGGGTCCTCGTCAGCATCGCGCTTTCGAGCGGGCACGGCGCGCCGCCGCCCGCTAGCGACTCGGGGTCACCAACAACCACGACCACGACTACGTCGAATATCGGAGCCGTGGCCACCGAGGCGACGGTTACTGCCTGTCAGGCCAACTACGCGACGATCAACACCGCGGTGCAGGACTACCGAGCGGTGAACGGTGTCGCCCCTCCGGCCGGCACGGCCTGGGCAACCTCCAGCGCCATGGGTGGTCCCCTCCTGCAATCCTGGCCCACCGACGCGAAGTACTACTCCATCACGTGGAACGGCAAGGTCGTGAGCGTCGTACCCGTCCAGGGCGTCGCGTCGCACGGCACCTACGGCACGGCGTCGCCGGCCACCGGCTGCTTTGCCGCGTATCCCCACTCTGCGAACGGCTGACGCTCGGCGCGTTTAGTTCCGGAACTTTCCGCGACGAAGCGCGAGGTCCGTCAACTCATCCATCGAGAGCTCGGAACCCGTAGCGCGCCAGTGTTCGAACTCGACGCCGCCGAGCACCTCCAAAAGTTGGGAGCGGTTGCGCTCGCGCATTTCTATCTCCACTGGCGACCAGAAACCCCGCGAGGACTCGGGCAAGCGCTTCTCGATGACGCCGTGCGCACCGATCAGCTGCGCTCCGCGCACGGCGTCACCGTTGCGTGTGGCGCAGCAGGCGAGAGCGAAGATAATCCAATAAAGAAGGCTCGGATTCATGCCGTTGCGTCGAAGCTCCAGTAACGCCCGGCGAGAGAACTGTTCCGCCTGTTCCAGCTCGTCGAGGAGAACGAGCATCACGCCGTAGTTGGTCCAGAGCAACTGAGTGTGCCAGGTCGATCCAATTCGCTCGGCGTATTCGAGCGCCTCCTCGGTCAACGAACGCGCCACGTCGAGGTCGCCCTCGAAGAGTCCACCGCTGAGCGAAAGAATCACGAGGGTGTTGCACACCCACAGAAGATCGCCCGCTTCGCGCAGCTTGGTGAGCGCCTCGAGCTGCAGCTCCTGGCCCTTGCCCAAGGAAGGCTGGTACATGCTCAAAGCCAGCAGTGCGCGACCGGTGATGCGGTCGTCGCCGAGCTCGCGGGCCAGGTCGGCGGACTGCTGCGCCTGGCTCCGACCAAGATCGAGGTGCCCGAGGTTCCTCGAGTTGCCCGACAGCACCGTCAGGGCCTCGATCTCGAGTTGGCGGTCGCCCTGCTCGCGAGAGAGCGCCATCGCCTCGTTCGCGCGTTCTTCAACGAACTCGAACGAATTGACCGGATCGTATTGGGCCCGTATCATCGCCACGACCAGCAGTGCTCGGGCGCGTAGCGCCAGTGACACCTCACCGGAGTCGAGTGCGGCGACCAGGAGATCGTAGGGGAGGGTGTGCTGGCGAGTGATAAGAAACGGTGCGATCGCCGTGCCGATGCGCATGACCTTCTCGGGCTCGAAGGCACTGGAGGAGAAGTGATAGAGCGCGCTCTGGAGGTTGTCCCACTCGAGGTCGAGCCGCTTCATCCAGACCCCCTGGTTGGGTCCGCTCAGCTCCTTCGCCCCGTCTTCGCACAGCCGCAGGTAGTACTCGGCGTGGCGCTGGCGCACCGCTGAGGCCCCGGCCTCACCGCCAACTTGGATGAGCTGATCCGCCGCGTACTGGCGAATCGTCTCGAGGAGCCGGTAGCGCAACGTGGTCGAGGACCTTTCCGCGCCGACCAGGCTCTTGTAGACGAGGGAGCTCAACATGTCCGCGACGTCAAGGGACCCGATACCACCCGCCGCGCACACCGCTTCGGCGGCCTGAAGGTCGAAGCCCCCAACGAACACCGACAGTCGACGCAGCACCTCCCGCTCGGACTCGGTGAGCAGGTCGTAGGACCACGCGACCATCGCTCCGAGGGTCTGCTGGCGCGGCAGTGCATTGCGGCTTCCCCCAGTGAGCAGTCGAAACCGCTGGTCGAGACGATCGTGCAGGTCGTCAAGGGACATCGTCGAAAGCCTCGACGCGGCGAGCTCGATCGCCAACGGAATCCCGTCCAATCGCCGGCAGATGGAAGCCACTCGCGGTGCCACGGCGTCGTCGAGCGCGAAGGTCGAATCGTGGGCTCGCGTCCTCGCCACGAAGAGTTCGACGGCGTCCGATCCCGCCAGGTCGTCCACGCTCTCGACGACCTCGGACGGCAAAGAGAGGGAACGTACGCGGTACACCCGCTCCCCGTCGACCCCCAAGGGCTCTCGCGAGGTCGCCACGATTGACACCCGGGTGCAACCGCGACCAATCTGGTCGGCCAGCTTGGCGACGGCGTCGATGAGGTGCTCGCAGTTGTCCATGATGATGAGGAGCCGTTGCTCGCGCAGTGTCTGGAGGAGCCAGTCGAGCGGCAAGTAGTCGGGCTCGTGGCGCAACTGCAGCGCCGCGATGATTACCGCGGGAATCTGCTCGGCGTCGCTGATGGGCGCGAGGTCAACGAACCACACGCCCTCCGCATTGCCGTCAAGGAGCTCCGCCGCAACCTGCAACGCGAGTCGGGTCTTGCCCGATCCGCCCGAACCGGTCAGCGTGACGAGCCGCGACTCGAGCACGAGGCTTCGTACCTCGGCGAGCTCGACCGTGCGCCCTACAAACGGGTTCAACGACGCGGGCAAGTTGTTGGCCAGCTCCGGGTTGTCGAGCGAGCGCAGCGGCGGAAAATTGGCGTTGAGGCCCTCGATGACGAGTTGGAAGATCGTCTCGGGTCGACCGAGGTCCTTGAGACGATGCGGGCCCAGGTCGCGCAACGTCACGTCTTCGGGCAGGGAGTCCTCGACGAGGCCGGCGGCCGCAGACGAGAGCAGGATCTGGCCGCCGTGGCCCACGGCGGCGATGCGCGCCGCTCGATGCACCTCGTAGCCAACGAGGCCCGTCGTCGCGCCGGTCACTTCGCCCGTGTGGATGCCCATGCGCACGCGGGGTTGGCGTCCGTCGGGCCACTCCCCCGTGGCGAGGGCCCGCTGCAATTCGAGGGCCGCGGACACACAGGCGCTCGGCGACGTGAAGACCGCAAAGAAGGAGTCGCCTTGGGTCCCCTGCTCGATGCCCCCATGCGAATCGAGGCTGGCGCGGACGAGTTCGTGGTGATGTTCGAGGATCCGTGCGTAGACGTCGTCGCCCACCAGGCGCAGCAGCGCCGTCGATCCCTCGATGTCCGTAAAGAGGAAGGTCAGAGTTTCGATGAGTGCATCGTAGGAGACGACTGTCACGAACAAGCCGCCCCTCGTGAACTTGTCCGCAGAGCCCTGGCGCGACGTCGCCGCGGTCCTCGATCCACCACGCGCCCGCGAGGGGCGTTATCGCTAGTGCCGTCTCCAGTCGGCGGCCGCGGAACTGCCGAAGGACGAACGCACGGTGCTATCGAATTCGCGCAGATCGACTTCGCCCTCGGCTTCGTCATCCCCGTCGAAACTCGGCTGGGCGCTCAAGACCACGAGGCGCTGGCCGTCGTAGAACGCGGCCTCGCCCTCGGTGTCATTCGCCGAGTCCGCCAGGGACACGACGTCGCTCTCGTCCAATAGCTCCGCCACGAACGCCGTGAATGAGGGCGCGCCATCTAAGCCGTCGGCGACAAAGCTGAGGCAGCCCGCGCAGGGAATGTACGCGCCGGCGACGACCAGCGAGAACAACGTTCCGGCGAGTTGGTCCTGGCCAATCGGCCCGGTGATCACCCGGCGCGTAGCGTCGAGCCCGTCGGCGAGGGAAGCCGCGAGTTGGGCGAGGTTCGTCGTCGGCGCAAACTCCACGAGGTTGTCACGAAGCCGGAACGTGCCAAAGAGCCCAGCCGGCGAGGTGTCACGGAAGACCAGCGTCTCCACCAAGCCGGTCCCGTAGCTGGTTGACACCTCGACAAGGTGGCACTGGTCGAGCGAGTCGACGCGGCTCATCGACTCGATCGCGACGTCCGATCGCGCGACGGCGTGCTCATCGGCCACGTCGGCGAAGCGATCAGCGAAGCTGGTGAAGTCGCCGCCCAGCGAGCGAGCGACGAACAGATCACCCTTGAACCAGGACTCCCACGGCACGTCGTTGACCCGGGGCAGCAAGGCGAATGCGTCGATTGCCTCGTACAGCGCGCTGAGCGACGCCTGGCGACGACCCTGGACGATGCGCCTGAACGCATAGAGCCGCAGCGTCTCGGCCTCCGCTTCGCCGAGGGAGCGACGGAATCCGTAGGAGCTGTCCCACCCACTGGTGGCCACCGATCGCACGATCGAACCAACGGCGTCGTCGTTGGCGTCGACGCTAAAGCGGACGAAGTCGCCCGCGTTGAACCCGTACGGGTGGGCCGCCAAGTCGGCTCGCCATTGGCCGGGGCTAGACACGCGTCACGCGGCCGGCGTGGGGTCTTGTTGCATCTCAGTCACTGTACGACGCCGTCAGGCCCCTACGGCGACCGGGTGATGGTGTATGCGCCGGGCCCAGCCTGGCGAGGGTTGTTAGCCGATCTTCATGTGCAGCGTGGACTGCGTTGCACCGGCGTCCGAGTGAAAGCAGCCGCTGACGCTGTCGATAAAAGGCAGCCAGCTGGGATCGGCGGCGAGCTTGGACTGCGCCTGCTCGAAGGCCGCGAGGTCCTCGTAGCCCGTGATCCATCCCACTCCCCCGTATACGCCGGTAACGCCACTCAGAAATGACGTCGGTCGGCCCGCGATCGACTCGGCCTTTTGAGCGATGGCTACGCCATTGGTCATTGCGGTGACGATCTGGCCCGGCGCGCACACCGACACGACCGACCCGACGTATTTCACGGCACCGACATCTCCCGCACCTTCGTAGACGAACTGCGAAAGTCCGTCGTCGACGCCGCCGGTGATGAGCGATCGGCCCTTGTCGACCAGCGCCAAGTATTCGCTGTCGCCCGACAACTTGCCAAACCCTTTTTCCATCGCGCCGAGGTCGTCCCACCTCGACGTCCAGGAAACAGTGCTGAAGCCCGGCGACAGTGTGGTCGCCCACGTCTGGACTTCCTGGCCAATGACTTCGGCAACGCGATGGCCAATGGTGGTCGCCCATTCAAAGCCGCCCGAGCCACTCAGCCGAGCCCGCCTTACTAATAGGTACATGGTCCTCCTTTTGCGCTAAGCGTGAACTTGGCGCCAGCGCGGACCGTAACATACTTTCTGTCCACAAACCAACGGGTCAAGATGCGCTCTTGAGCCCACCTGGGCGCGACCGCCCGCTCGTTTAGCCCAGTTCCTCCGACGCGTCGTCGAGGTCAGCTCGTCGTCCCGGCAACAGGAGGGCGGAACCACTCGCTAGAGCCAGAAGCTTGCCCTCTTGGCTGCGCACGTCGCACCGGGTGACGACCATTGCGCGGCCCCGGTGCACGACCTCGGCTCGGGCGATGATGAGCTTGCCGTCGGGCGCGACGGGTCGGATGAACTGCACCCGCAGGTCCGTTGGGGCGATCGCGGTACCCGCGGGAGCGACGGTCTGCACCGCCGCCGATTGCGCCAGGTCCGCCAAGCAAGCCGTCACGCCGCCCTCGACAAAGCCGCTCGGCGAGGTGATCCAATGGCTCGCTGGCAGGCGGAACGTGGCCGTCCCGTCCCCCGCTTCGGTCGGTGCGACGCCCATCAGGAAGTGGATCGGCGGTGGCGCCAGCTCGCCCGAGATGATTTCCTCGAGCACCTGGCGCCCGCTCCGCTCGGACCAAATTCCCTGATCGATGACGCTACCCAACACCGGCCGCTCGTATGGTCGCCGCCAGTCGCCGTCCTCTCTTTCGCGATCGGGAACGTGGCTCGGAGGAGTGGGAATGCCTGGCATCTCCGGAAAGATCACGCAGCGCGACGTACCGTGGGCGATTAGTCGCTCGGCGTCGTCGGTCACGAACACCTCGGAGAGCGCGAGGCTTCGCCCACGATGCACGACCCGGCCACGCGCTGTCAGATGGCCCGACTTCGGTACCGGTCGCACGAGATTGATCGAGATTTCGGCCGTCGTGTAGATGGTGGCCGCAGGCAGCTCGGTCATGATCGCACATCCCAGCGGTCCGTCGGCCAGGATGGCGATGGCCCCCGCGGCCCACAGACCCTGTGGGGTAAGGAGCCAGGGGGAAACCGGCATGCCAAAGGTGGCACTGCCCGCGCCGACCTCAACTAGTCGCATGCCCGTCAGGTAGCTCACCGGCGGCTCATCCACCTTGCCGGCGAGCAGTAGCCGCAGCTGCTCGATGCCCGACAGACCCATCAGCTCGATTGGGAATACGCCACCCCGAGCGGGCTCTTCCCACACCTGATCCACCACGAAACTCCATTCGTCAACGTCAAGCGCGGCGTTAATAGAAGCCAGGCTTCATCGTGTCCTGGCGGAGGTTCCCGACGACTGGCTTTCGTTCCACGATCGCCGCGGATTCACCGTAACGCACGACAACCCTGCGCGGTGGGTTCTCGCAAGGCGTCGGTTGGCCAGTGACATCTGCTCGGCGCTCAGAGCGCCTGGACCCAACGGCTATGGGACGATGATCCACGATGCCGTCGTTCTACCTCGCCCTTGAACTCCCTGCTGACGAGGCCTCCCTTGTCGCCGACGTCATGTCGAAATTAGGCGATCGGAGCCCACTGCCCCACATCACTGTCATCCCTCCACAGAGTCTCGGACCCGACTTGGCTTGGCTACACGTGGTGCGTGACACCGTCGCGCACTGCCAGAAGGTAACTGTCACATTCGGCCAGCCGAGAACATTTCACGACCGAGTTCTGTACCTCGCGGTCGAAGCAACCAATCTGGCCCCGCTGCACACACGGCTATCTGACGCACTTCGAGCCAGCGCCGCCGGCGGCGAGGACTCCTTCGAGGAGACAAACTTTGTGCCGCACCTGACGCTCGCGGTCGCTCGTCGGGGCCGCGCACTACCTCCGTATCACAACCTTGTCGCCGTCCTGCACGATCTCCCGCCGTTCGAAGCG